>WNFU01001821.1_pt1 | contig 43400 bp, 39 predicted proteins | sample 5400121 | NCBI WGS metagenome assembly WNFU01 (sample SAMN13153360, study PRJNA577476) | soil metagenome | isolation source: 100 cm soil or saprolite under grassland replicate 1 | place: USA:California | collected 2016-06-15
CCCATTTACGGTGTCTGCGTTGCTTGGGTCGCCGGTTGCCGACGCGCTTGCGAGTAGGGAGATCGCCCCAGCCGTCGGCGTTGTCCACCCGAACGGGCCGACGACCGTCTGGCCGCCGGGGGGAAGCGGCCCTGCAGCCGCCAGCTGCGGCGTTGCGGCAGGCGTCCACGCGCCCGGCCAGGCAAGGCCGCTCGCCGGGTCGGCCTGGAACAGCTTGACGGCCGGGTCAGTGGCGGGCTGGGTGCCGCGGTTTCGAACGCGCACGTAGGCGTAGCTCGGGAAGCCGGCGAGCGGCTCCTCATGCCCTACGCCGCCGTCTGGGAAGTGGCGGTTCCAGATATCGGCCGTATTTGCGAAGTTCGGCAGGTAGGGGGCATAGGCGCCGGCGCGTCCGTCGTCAATGTAGACGTCGATGTCCGGGGGGGCGCCCGGCTGGGCGACCGGCGTGGGCGCGCCGGGCGGCTGGTAGAGACCCTGCTGCTCGAAGCTCCAGCGGATGACCTTGTGCCAGGCGCCGCCGGGATGGCCCTCGAAGCTGGTCGTGCTCTCGTCCGCGTCCATAAGCGCGGTCGCGAACACTTCCGGGTTCGTTGTCGTGACCGTCAGCGTGCCGATCGCCTTGATGATGAGAAAGATGAGGTAGCGGGCGGCGAACTCCTGCACGACACGCACAGCGTCGTCGCCGCCGGTGCTGCGATAGACGCGGAAAAGGAGGGTGGACAGGATCTGCTCGCTTCCGTACTGGGTGTCGTGGCGCGTGCCGCCCCAGGCCCAGCCGCCCGCCACGTCGCGGTCGTGGCGACGACCGATGTTGACGAAGGGGAAGGTCACGAAGCGGTCGGGGGCGAGCGAGCCGGGGTCGCACAGAAGCGCTCCGAGCGTGTCGCCGGCGCTGTGGCAAAAGCCGAAGTTAGGGGAGTTGACGTGGTCCCAGAGGAGCGCGTGGCCGAACTCATGCAGAGGGACGCGCACGTCTGCGGCGATGCCGACTGCACAACCCGAGGCCGCCAAGCCATTCGTGAATTTCCCCATCCCGTTGCCGGCGGCGTTCCCGATCGCGTGCGCGTTCACGGCCGCGCCTTCTCCCTGATGATCGACCGGCACCGGAAACGTCGTCCCGTCGAAGTAGTCCGTGACGTTGAAGCCCATCGCCTCCACGAGACGGTAGGCACCGTCGTAGTGGAAGTAGGCGTTGGAGGCGGCGAAATCGTTCGTGACAGCGGAGTAGCAGAAGGAGAAGGGAGCGGTCGTCGTCGGTGGCAAGACGGCGGGGCCGTCCGTGTCCCGCACCTCGATGTAGTCGCCGCGCAGCACCTGCACACCGGCAGCGGGCGAATCCAGGCCGAGGAGGGTGACAGTCGTCCGGAGGGGATCGAGGACGGACGCGGCGGAGCAGCCCGTAAGCGCGTCGCCGCTTGCGGTCACCGGATCCCGCGCGAAGACACAGGCGGAGACCGAGGCGACGAACGCCCGCAGGTACAGGACGGCGCCCGTGCCCGGCTCGATAAACGCCCGCCAGTTGAGGTCACCCCACCCCGGCAGCGGAAGGCTGAAAAGCACTTCCCGCACGACGTAGTGCCGCCTGGGCTCGATCGCGTCGGGCACGGGCGGAAGCGGCAGCGTCGGCGCCCCGCCTTCCAGACTCGGGGGCTCACCCGCGGTCGGATCGAGCCGCTCGGCGGGATCGTAGCGGTAAACGAGCAAGCGCGTGTCGTTGACTCTCAGCTGTTGCGCCGCAACGTCGTCGAGGCCGAGTGCCTCGTTAAGCGACGAGGCCTCGTCGGCGAAGCGGCCAAGCTCCTCGGCCGGCGGCGGCTCGACACGGACGTCGTGGTGAAGCGTGCTGTCCGAGCTCGCGACCCGCAGCGGGTCGCCGTACATGCGCACCTGAAGCGCAGCCTGCCAGATCGGCAACCCCAGCACCGTCTGCTGATACGAGACGACGACCGTGTCGAGCACGTTCTTCTCTTGGTCGATCTTGAGGCGCACGCCTTCCTCGACAGGCTGGCGTCGGACGGGCGCCGAGAGGTCGGCGACGTGTTCGTCGCTCAGGTCGTACATCGGCAGGACCGCTCGCACGTAGGCGTCGGCGAGCTCGCGCGGGGAGGCCTCGGCCAGCCCGGCCTGTTCGGCCGAGAAGGGCTCCCGCGGATGCCGCAAGACTCGGATCCGCCCCTCATCGTCGCGACCGACGTGAACGTTGGGCGAGTCGGCGGAGACGTTTGCAGCACGCGACTTATCGCGCCCGTGGCCGCTGGGTGGCTGCTCCTGAGACATGCGGCACCCCTCCATTCACCTTCGTTGGCACGAGCGCCGCAGATTCCGCAGCTCTCAATCTCTCACTGGTGATAACCCCTGTCAAGCTCGCAGGGCGGCGTCGAAAAGACTCCTCGCCCAACGCTCGCAATACTCACGACCAAGACCATTGGACGCGTCCGATGTCGCGAAATGACCGCGGCAGAACTGCCGGCAACACTCCGGCCTCCATCGCTACGGCCGACTCGCATATGACCCTGTCCTCGTTCGCTATGCGCCCCGGCTACCGACTCGGAACTGTTCGCGCCCGCTCTGCCCTGTTCGGTCACGTTCGCCCTCTCTTAGCCGCCGTCGCCGTCGGGAACGGAGACCGCGGCATAGCGCGCATCCGCGAGCTTGCGCGCAGCGTGGACGAGCTTGTCGAGCACCTGCTCGACGCTTCGCTCCGCCGCAATCGCGAGCACCGCGTCACTCACCGCCTGGAATGCCGGGCTCGCGGAGCCGGAGCTTGGGCCGTCGGTATCCATGCGCGCTCCAGCTCACCTTACGCCGCCCGAGCGGGGCCGGCATCGGTCTCTAGGCGGATTCCTGCTCAGACCTTCGTCGCAGCCCTAGCATCCGCGGTGTGACGGTCGAGCCCATCGGATGGGGCATAGTCCTACAGTACGACAATGGAACCAGTTTCGCGCTCAACCGACTTCGTCGCGCTCGGTCACCCCGGTTCCGAGCACTACGCCGGGCTAGAGACGTTCCCTAATCCGGGCGTCACACACGTCGAGATGGGAAGCGACGAGCTCTCTGCCGTCTGCCCCGTCACCGGCCAGCCTGACCTCTACGTCGCGACCATCGAGTTCTGGCCGCAGACGCTCTGCGTCGAGTCGAAGTCGCTCAGCTGTACCTGAACGCGTACCGCAATGAAACCCACTTCTGCGAGGCGCTCGCGGTCAAGATCCGTGACGACGTCGCCGAGGTGCTCGCGCTTCCGCCCGACAAAGTACGGGTGACGCTGCAGCAGAAGGCACGGGGCGGGATCACGATCACCGCGACCTCGTAGGCCCTTCGGCGAGCGGACGCGGCCCCCAGTTCCCAAAAGAGCAGAAACCGCGACCGCGGCGGAGCCGTACTCCCAAGCGAATCCGAGCAGGGAGGTGACTGATGCACCGCAGGGTCTTGTTCCTGTCCGCACTGACGCTCGCCGCCGTGGGCGTCGCCGCGAGTGCCTACGGCTCGCTCGCAGGGAGCGGCCCGAGGATGGGCCCGCCGACCACAATTAGCCTGTGGGGTGCACAAATTCGGTTCCTCCTGCAAATCGGCGCATTTTCGCGCCAGACCCGAGTTTTGGCACCCCACACCATGTGACCTGCGCGCGGGGTCGTGTCGACTTGGCTGATTCGTTTCGCGGCGCGTCTTGCTTCTTCGGCGCCCCAGCACAAAAGGCAAGGCTGCGCACGGTTCAGTCGAGAACCGCGGCTACTCGACTGACGGCCCGAAGGTCACGTTGATGCTCTTTGACGTGTCGAGTGTGAGTTTGCAGGTCAGCTGCGAGCCTTTGCAATCCCCGCTCCAGCTTTGGAGATCCCAACCCTTGTCGGGCCGGGCGTGGCAGTGAGAGTGATCGTGGTTCCCGCCGCGAACTTGCCCGTGCAGGTGGGGTTGCACTGGATCCCGCCCGCGCTGCTCGTGACAGTTCCCGACCCAGTCAGAACAATTGAGATGGTGTAGGCCCGAGTGAAGATCGCTCCAACCGTCAGGTTCTCGTCGAGCCGGACGCGGCAGATCAGCCGGTGGGCGCAGCGCCTCTCGGTCCAGCGCACGAACAGGGACGACGCGTCTGCGTGCGCGACGAGCGTTATGACTGTGCCCTCGCGGAACTGCGCGGAGCATCGCTTGCCGCACAGGAGACCGCGTGGTTTGCTCACGACGGTCCCATCGCCTGTGCCGCCCTTCTTGACCACCAGTGTGCGGAGCGGCGTGAAGGTGGCCGTGACCGTCTTGTCGGCGTCCATCGTCAGTGTGCAGTTACCGCTGACAGGACAGCCGCCGCCGCTCCAGCCCACGAAGATCGCGTTGAACGCAGGCTTGGCGATCAGAACCACTTTCGAGCCGGAGTCGAACGTCGCGGTGCACGTGCTTCCACAGGCGATCCGGCGCGGGTCGCTCAGCACATAGCCCGTACCGGTGCCTGCCTTCTCAATCGTTAGCGTCTTGCCCTTGCTCGTGAGCCGGAAGACGGCCACGACCGCCGTGGGCCCTCGGAGCGGGACTGAGCACGTGCCCGTGCCGGAGCAGCCCCCACCTTTCCAAGCGACGAAGACGGAACCGTCGTCAGGGTGCGCGGCGAGCGTGACAGGCTTGACGGCGAACGCGGAGGTGCAGACGACTCCGCAGTCGATCCCCGGCGGTGTGCTTGTGACGCTGCCGCTGCCGTTTCCGCTCTTACGCACGGTCAAGCGCTCCTTCCGCGGCGCCGAGCTGAAGGTCGCACGGACGGTGGTGTCTGCTCCAAGTGCAAGCCGGCACGGCTGCGTGCCAAGGCATCCGCCTCCGCTCCAGCCGACGAAGACCGATCCCGGCTCGGCCCGGGCCGTCAGCGTCACCTGGGCTTTCAGCGCGAAGCGACCCTGACAAAGCTGCCCGCAGTCGATCCCGGAGGGATCGCTGGTCACCGATCCCGTACCGTCGCCGGCCTTCCCGACCGTGAGCGTGCGGGTCTCAACGATCGGCTCGAACCGCGCCGTCACCGAGAGCGCCGTCCGGACCATGAGTGCGCAGACGGCCGTGCCCGAGCACGCGCCCTGCCAGCCGGCGAATGCCGAGCTCGGATCGGGGCGCGCGATCAACGTCACCGTTGTGCCGCGAGCGAATTCGGCGACGCATGTGGGGGCGCAGGCGATTCCGTGCGGATCGCTGAGGATGCGTCCGCTGCCGGTTCCCGTCGTCTGCACCGTCACCCGTCGTGTGCTCGAGGCGGGCTCGAATCTGGCGCGGATTCGGCGCACCCGATCCATCCGCAGCGAACAGCGGTCCCGACCGGCGCAGCCCTCCCCCTGCCAGCCGGCGAAGGCGCTCGCGGCGCCCGGCTCGGCGTTGAGTGTGACCTCCGCCCCGTTCGCGAACTTTGCCGCGCAACTCGTGCCGCAGTCGATCCCCGCCGGGGCGCTCGTTACCGTGCCCGCGCCCTTCCCGGTCTTGGCGATCGTCAGGCTCTGCGACCTGATCGCAGTGAACGTCGCTCTGACAGCCTGAGGGCGGTCGACCTTGATCGTGCAGGCGGCCGTCCCCGAGCAGCCGCCCGACCAACTGGCAAACAGCGAGCCCTCTCTAGCCTCTGCCTCGAAACTGACGGTCGTGCCGACGGCAAACTCCGCCGTGCAGCGTGTGCCGCAGTCGAGGCCGGCGGGTGAACTGCGCACCGTCCCCGCGCCCGTCCCTTCGCGGGCGACCGAAACGAGGAAACCGACGGGCGGGTTGTGGTTGTGATCGCCCTTCGTCGCTAACCAGGTCGCGGGTCCGGCTGAGGCGGCGATCAGCGCGACCACGAAGATCGCGAGCGTCAGGACAGGCAGGTGCGTGATCCGGCTGAGCAGCCAGGGCGGAGCGGCGAGAACATCGAGGTTGTGGCGCGTGGCCGCGGCACCCGAGGCGTCGCCGAGCTCGCGCCGGATGCGAAGAGCCCGCCTGAAGTGCTCGAGCGCGCCGCGCCTGTCCCCGCTGCAGGCGAGGTAGGCACCGAGCTGGTGAAGCGCCCAGGCCTCCGCGCCGCGGTCGCCGACCGCGGCCGCCGCCACGCGCACGCTCTCAGCAACCTGCCGCGCCGCGCCTAACCGTCGACCTCCGGCGAAGGCGGCCTCGACAGCGCGCCCCAACCGGATCGCTTCGCCGAAGTGGCGATGCGCGAGCGCCCATCGCAACAGCTGCAGCACCGCGCCCGCCTCCCCTACCTGCGCCCGCAGGTCTTCGCGGTTCGCCTCCGCCCAGCTCGTGAAGTAGCGCAGCGCCGACAGCCCCGCCAGCTGCGGCTGCGAGCCGCTCGCGAGCTCCTCGGCGAGTGTTCCTGCAAGGCGGTAGCGCGGACTGTTCGACTCGATCACGTGCCGGCGCTCGAGCTCTCGTAACTCGGCGTCCGCGTCCGGGAGCGCGACCAGCTCGGCCAGGCGTTCCTCGCCGACGGTCGCTGCGCCGAACAGTGTGAGTGTGTCGACGATCCTCCGCTGTGAGGGCGAGAGGGATTCGAGCACCGCCTGCGCGAGCGCGTGCGCGGGCTCGGCGGCGGGCGCGACCGTGCGCGCGACCTCCGGGAGCGGACGGCCCGCAAGCGTCAGTCCGAGCGCCTGGCGGAGCCTGCCCGGATGGCCGTTGAGGGCGCGCCAGAGTTCCTCCACGGCAGGCCGTTCCTTCGCGCTGGCCGCGCGCCGCAGCTCTTGCTCGACGAGCGTGAGGGCGTCGGCCAACTCGAACCCTTCGAGAGCGACGCGCCTGCCATCCCAGTACACGATCTCGTGCGAGGCGACCAGAAAGCGGCAGCGCGGCAGCCGCGAGACGATGTCCTGCACCTCGCTCGGCTCGAGTTCAACCGAGTCAAGAACGACGAGTGCCTCCTTCTCGGCCAGGTCGTCGGAGATCTGCGCCTCGGAGGCCGCGTGGGGCGGCTCGCACTCGAAGAACTCCTCGAACAGCGCCTGCAGCACATCGGCGCGAGGGCGATCCTTCGCGAACAGGTACACGATGCCGTCGCGGAGGCTGCGCGCCTGCGCGCTGGCAAGGGCGTAGCGGAGGACGTACGTCTTCCCGATGCCAGTCTCGCCGTGGAGGTTGACAACCTGCTCGGCGTCGGGCTCGACGAGGGCGGCGGCCTCTCGGTCGCGGTCAAGGTGGTTCGGAAACGGCGGCGGGCGACGGTCAAGTGGCGACGGTCGGGCGCGCTTGACGGGCTTCTGCCACCGACGGAGCAGCTGCAGCAGCGCCCCGTCGACCGAGCCGAGCTGCAGCTCGATCGTCGCGTGATCGCCGGTGATGATGACGCTGTCGACTACGTCGCCGCCGACGGCGACCCCCCGCTCACCTGCGATTACCGCCGCAGCTCGCCCTCGGGGCGACGCCACGGCCTACTCTCGAAGAACGTTCTGGTCGCCGGTGACGACGGTGCCGGAGAGGTTTCCCGCCACGGCGACGCCGCGCTCGCCCGCCACCACGACCTGTGCCGCCTTCGCGTCCGCCCACAGCCGATCGATCTCGGCCGCGAGATCGGCGTCCTCACCGAGGAGCTTCTCCAACTGCAGTTCGAGCGCCCCACGCGCCCGTTCGTCGTCGGGCTTCGCCGCAACATCGTCGGCCGCCTCGCGCGCCGTCGGCTTCGCCTCGACGCTCGGCCTCAGCCGTTCCCAGAGGCGCTTGGCGTGTGTCCACGCCCCCTCACCCAGCGCCTGTGCGGCCTCGTCGCCGAAGGTCTTGCCGGCGCGAAGGAGGTACGGCAAGAACGGCGCGAGAAACGCTGTCAGCGCGGCGATCTCCATCCCAATTCCTCGCTTCCCGACGAACCGAACTTGATGACAATTGTCTCAAAGCGGGCCGGCAGGTTCAAGGGCCCCCTGCTCAGCCACGCCGCACCGGACACCGCAATCGGATACGAGCGCACACAAGATGCCATTCCCGGGGTCCGCATCGCACGTCGTTGTCCCCCGCGGCGGAGAGGTTCCCAAGCGGGGGTTTGCGGCGCGGCGAAACGAAATCGGTCCTCACCCGCTCAGAAGCCCTGCTCCTTGCTCGCTCCTCGGCTTAACCTCGACCGCAACTGCAGGCGAACAGACTTGATCACCACTTCCGACGCCGGCCCTTGTCCGGAGGCGTGCTGGTGATGTGCTAGGGAGGCAACGCCCGCACCAGTAGGCACGTTTGAACATAAACGGTCCGACTTGCGTGCCATACGTGTGGGGTGCCAAAACTCGGAGCCGTCCTTCGAAGGCGCCGATTTGCAGGCGGAACCGGGTTTACGCACCCCCACACGCTCCGGTCGATCGCTGTTTCCACCCCAGGCGAGGGTGGTGACCGCCTAACGGTAGCGCGCTGCTATTGCGCCTGCGCCCTCCACACGTTGTTGAGGCCGCTCTGCATGTACGCGTAGAAAGCCGGGGAGATAACGACGTACAGCACTAGCCCGATCCAGCCGTTCAGGACGTCCACGCCGGCAAGTTTCTGGGCGAACTGGATGCGCTTGAACGTGCGCACGGTTGAAAGAATTGGCGGGACGATAATTATCCACCCGACCGCGAGCGCGAGGACCGAGTTGCGGGGGCTCGTCCCGAGGTCCACTCGCTTCGCCTTGCCGTAATCCCGCAACTCGCGGTTGATGTAGTACCACCAGAACAAGAGGTAGATCACGAACGTGATCCATGGAAGCAGGGCAGGCGCCCACGGGCTGCGGATCTTCGCCGAGGCTCCGGCGCCGGCAATGCGAACTTGCTGGGCCATGATGCTCTCCTCTCGACGTGAAAGCGCAATCGTCTCACGCTCGGCCTCCCCAGACCAGGCCCCCGCCCACTCAGGGCGTATGGCCAGAACGGATCGAGGCACCGGGCAAAGGGATTCAACATCAAACCTCTGACATGGAGCAAAGAGTCAGGGGGTCCGGCTCGGGTTGATGGGTTTGCTCTCGGCCTGGAGCAGCGGATGGTCCGGGGCAGCGACGGTGGATCAGACTGACATTCGCCGGTCGGGACGGCATGACTGGGAACCGTCGGGAGCTGCCTCGGTCTAGCGTCGCGGGTCACCGGCGAGCGGTGCCGCATAGAGGCTTCGAGGGTTCTCCGTGTGGTCGGACGCATCCGCTGCTCGAGACCGAGAGGCTCGTTGCGTTGCTCAGCTGCTTCTGAGTGGCTGGTCGGTGGCGATCGCCCAGACGAAGCCGGCGAGCTCGCGTGCGCAGGCGACGACGATCTTTTTTGCGGTTTGCCGCGGCCGGCCATCCGTTGCCAGCGCTGGTGGAGGCGTTGCTGGCAGCGCCAGGCGCGCTCGATCACGACGGCGTCCTGGCCGCGTTGGCGGCGCGCGAGCTGATAGCCGACGTTGGGGCGGCGGCGTGCGTGCCAGGCCGACTCGACCAGCAGCCGACGTATGTGCGCGTTGCCGACCTTGGTGATCGATCCTTGCCGCCGCTGCGCGCCCGAAGAGCGCTCTGAGGGGACGAGGCCGACGAAGGCCATGAACTCCTCGGCCGTTTGGAAGCGGTTGAAGTCGCCGATCTCCGCCACCAGCGCGAGCGCGGTCAGCGTCTCGACGCCGCGCAGGCAGCGCAGCCGCCCGGGCTTCTTCTGCGGATACGTCCAGCCTCGAGCGACGAGCTGGCGGTGCCACGCCAGCAACGTCTCTGGCTTCACCGGGAAGCTCGTCCACGCGGGTCGGGGCTAGCGAGCGACTCAGTGCCGCGAGCAGCGCGCGGTCAACTCGGCCGAGGTGTGGACGACCGCTCTGCCGACGCAGGATCGCCAGCTCGTGTCGCAGGAGCAAAATCTCAAGCTCCTTCGAGCGGGGCGACCGGGCCAGCAGCGGCACCAGCGCGAACAGGTTCCGGACGGCGAGATACGCGAACGACCACAGCAAGCACGGGCCTCCCACTCGAAGACGGCAAGAGCGCCGACACTACCCGGGCGCGCTCACAGGGTTCGCGAAAGCCGCGAATGAGTTTGCAAACCCTACGCCCAGCCGATGACTACGGTGAGTGGGAACAGGTCGAACGCATGGGCACAGCGCTAGAAGTGTCCACGCAAGAACATTCACTCGACTCACGGGTCCGGCGCGACGCCGATGAGACGACCGTGATTGTCAGCTCCCCGAATCTCGCCCTCGACGCGCTGATTGAGATTGCCCTCTCCTTCGAACGCGTTCGAATCGAATCTGAATCCACCTCAACATCAGGTGCGCATCCCGGTCGGTGGTGCCGGGGGGTGGGTCACGATCCTCGGCGGTGGGACCGGCTGAACCGGCAAGACGGTCGGATCCTCAACAAAGAGGCAGAGCACGAGCCCATCGGGCCGTGCGGCGCTCGGCGCGAGAAGTCCATGCCAGCCCTCCTTCCAGAGCGCTTCGCCGATGTCCTGAAAGGGAGGCCATGCTTTCCGGCCTGGAGTCGGCAATGTCAGGCCGACACGTGCGAGTCGGTTCGCATCGCTGAGATCGGCCACGTCGAGCGTTTGTACTGGGTGGCGCCACACGTCTCGGGGAAGCTGCTGCATCGGTGGTATGCCCCGCTCGGCGAGGTGGCGATACCACTCGGCCCACAGCGTCTCCTCCTCATCGGCGAGGTAGAGGGCGTCGACGACCTCGCCGCGCTGCCAGCGGTTGTCCCCCGGCGGCTGCGGCCGGAAGCCTGGGTCAGCGAGGTGCGGGATGTGACGCAAACCACGTTCCGGCGGCGTCAACCGCATCGACGTCGAACGCCAGCGGGCCGGACCTCAGACAGCGCCGGGCGACTCAAGCTCAGAGACGACCCGGGCGACCCGGCGCGCTCTGCCTCGAGCGATCAACTCGAGCGGCTTCTGATCGTCGAGTGCCTCGATCGGCCTCGACAGCCAGACGGGAATGTAGTCCGGCTCGATCACGCGAGCTAGCCGGTCAACAATCTCCGCGAGTTCGGCGACACGCTCAGCTCGCTTCCCTGTCGGAGAGCTCCGACGCGCGAACCAGTCGCGCACCGTGCTCGGCGCCGCCCCGACCGCCAGACCAATCTGCGCGTCCGAGAGATGAGCGACGTCGTGAATCCGGATCGCTTCCTCCGCAAACACCGTTGCCATGCTCCCGGAGTAATCCTCCGTCGCTAATCCGTCAAGTTTCCGCGCGCACAGACTCCTGCCGTGTTGGAGATGACCCCTAGGGTTCGCATACTCGATCTCCCTGCAAATCCCAAGATCGCCCGCGGCTGACCGAGTTTACGCACCCTACGCCCAGCGAATACCCTCACGATTCGCACTCCTCGCTGCGCCGCTCAGCGGTTTCTGCTATTCGCGCGCGCGCGTGAACCTAAATAGGAGCAGCGTAAATAGGAGCAGCGAGCCGGAGCCTCCACCGAACCGGCAGAGCGAAGGCGTCCAGTCCCAATCGGCCACGAAGGCTCAACGGTCACCGGACACCGCCGGGAATGGAGATTTACCTTGAATCGGAGTTTTGACACCCTTCAGGCCACGAATCAGCGTGTCGGTCGCCCAGCCAAAGGGCTTATTGTCAAGCACGCCTCCGTCGACGAAGAAGGTGCTCCTTGCGTCAGCGCCGCTCAACTCGTAGATCCGAAAGCAGCGATCCGAGAGCACGGTCAGCGGCGCCCCGATCGCCTTGCTGAAACCGCCGAGACTCACCGGCGGGAAGACTGCAGGAAAGCAGGATGTCGTCCGCGCAGCAAACGCGAGGCCGGCGTCGTCAGCGAACTGGTTCGAATCGTCGCTGCTGTGGTGGAAGCTGAGCGCGTGACGATGCCGCGAGTCAGGCACGAACCTTGGCCGTGCGATCGGGATCAGCCGCTGATAGCCGTAGAAGTCGGTGATCGTGAGGAACAGGTCGAGAGGACTCCGCTCCGGCATGAGCGAGGCGACGGCATCGGGGTCGCCTCCGGCGGCGTCCATCTGCTGAAGCGCGGCATACAGCCAGCGCGACATGTCGTCACCGCGGAGTGGCGACCGGCGGACCGCCTTACGCAGCAGCAGAGCCAGCTGACCCCTCCACGAAAGCGGAATCCCGAGCAGCTTGCGCCGAGCAACGACGAGCTAATTCATGTCACCGCGGACGAACCACAACTCGCGCAGAGCATCCTGGGAGAGATTCCCGGCGAGCGCCTTCGCAAGGAAGATCCCGTTGATCCCACCCGCGAAGTCCCAGATATCACATCCACAACAATTCGAAGATCAAGGCCGTCAGCACGCTCGTCCTTCAGGCGCTCACGCAGCCACTGGTAGACGGACTCGCTCGGACCAGCGGGCCGGCCGCCCCGCTCCCGAACGGCCGAGGCTTTCACGAGTCGATGAATCTCCTTCGTGATGCCATGCATGTAGATGCAAAGAGACGACCCCCCGTAGCACACGAACCCGAGCCGAAGCTGTTTGGCGTTGCCGGACCGGCTCGAGTTCATCGCGGGACACTTGGAGGAGAAGGCGGCGGCTGACCTACATCTAACGATGCCTTGGTCGCCTCGAGATGTCGATCGGCGAGATGCTTGATTGCCTCCGCTTGTCCTCGCCGACTCCGAAGATGGGCATCTGAGGCGAGGAGGATCGCGGCAAGGGCTCCGGCAAGGCTCACGATCGCGACCTGCTGTTCCGTGCTGATGTTGGCGCCGAACGCAACCGCAGCGGTGATCACCGCGCCGACGACGGCGACGATCTGCGCCGCGGTGAGGTCGGGCATCCGGCCCGTGAGGATGGTGGACGGTTGGGCCGCGGGAGGCGGCATGCTGCCGGGGTCGGGACTGCTCATCGGATCATTCCTCCTCCTAATGGTTTGGTCATGAGTCGCTCCCGGCCGCCTCAGGGAGTCGTCGTGGTCGGCGGTGTGCTTAGCGTCGTGCTCCTGGTCGCCGTGGTGCCCGTTGTGTTACTCGTTGTGGTCGTTGCGCCCGTAGTCGTGGTCTCAACGCTGCAGTTCTGGGAGCTCTCGTTCCAGAAACTGAGAACGGGATGAAGCTCAGCGCCGTTCGGCGCAACGCCGAATTGACCGTGGATGCGGTCGAAGAAGAAGACCCCGGTGATAACAACGCAGCCCGTCGGTTTGCGGAACTGACCGGTTGGCGGCCCGTACGCGGCGACGAAGTCTTGCCGGGCCTTGTCAATGCCCGCCTTGTCGAGCGCGTTGGCATCGCAGGTAGGCGCCGGAAATTCCGCGATCATCGTGGGATGAGCACCCGCTGGGTCGGCGATCGCTAGATGGATGTCGCTGTCATCCTCCAGCTTGAACGCCACAACTGTGCCCCGGACGCGGTAGACGCTCCGCTCCTGCGGCTGACGTGGCAGGTCTCCCACCTTGGACGGCGCCGGCACTGAGCCGAGCGCGCCGACCGTGCTATCGATCGGGATGAAGTTAATGCTGCCGGCGTCCGCGTCGGTCAGCGTCTTCACGGCCCAGCGCTCCTTCCCACACGAACTTGAGCCCGAACCGCGCTCGCTACCGAACGTCGGCGGAGTCGTGAGACTCGCTCCTGCGGCGTTCGGAGAACCGCTGATCCCATCGGCAACGTAGTAGGAACCAGTTCCGAGCGCGCCGAGTACGCCAAAGACGGCGGCAAGCGCGCTCGCGTACCGGCCCCCCGGAGACATCGGTCTAGCCATCAGAGCTCGCACCCCCTTCCCCATCGCCGCCACCAGCAACGATCACGGTCGCAACCGGCGCGCTCACGGCCCACGCTGAAGATCCCAGCAGCCCGCACAGTGAGATCCCGGGATGCGAGCAACCGCAACCATCACGAGATCGGGCCCCTCCTCGAGCCCGTCTCGGCCGCAGCAACGAGTCAAACAGCGCTTCCACGGGCGGCACCTTCTTGTTGCTGGAAGGACTTGCCTACCATCTTGTCGCCGTTTTGTCAACATGAGCGGAAGGCTGCCGCCCGCTTCGCCAGGGAGGAAAGGCTACGCCCCGGTCGCGCCGGCTCGTTTTCGAAGAACTGCGACGTCGGTCCCGGTCATCACTGGCGCTTAGCTCCGGTGTGACGCCCTGCGACGGCTCAGAAGTGCCTCGTCGACGCTGCTCATCTCGTCATCTAGTGCCCTGATTTGGACCCGCAATTCCTTACGCCTCTCGATGGGCACCAACTCGTCGTTAACTTCCGATTCAAAATCGGCGAAGTCGTCGTCGAATGATGCGCGGGTTGTGCGCCGGCTGAGAGACGCCGGTGAGTGTTGTCAATGGCATCCGATAAGTTGACTTCTCGTTGTGTGAGTGATTTGTTACCAGGCGTTACAAGCAGGTTCGGGCGCGCGTGTTGCGGCCCCCGCGCATGAGATTTTGCGACCGGGAGGTGCGCGTGGCACGGCATGGGTCGGAGAGCTACTTCATAGTCGGTGAAGGGTTGCTCGGGGAGACGCTTGGCGGCAGGCGGGCGGCGCTCACGGGTGCTGGAGCGGCTGCGCCGCAGTTCCACTTTTCGCGGCTGGGGCCAAAGGGGGTCGGGAAACAGCTCGGTGAGCCTAACCGGACGAAGATCGCGGAGGCGATGACGGTCGACAACGTCTCGCCGGGGCAGATCCCGGCTGGGTTCACCTACCTTGGCCAGTTCCTCGATCATGACCTGACCTTCGACAAGAGCGGGCTGATGGAGGGCGCCGATATCTCACCGGCGACGCTCCTGCAGTCGCGTTCTCCGAGCCTCGACCTCGACTCGCTGTATGGGAACGGCCCGCAGGATCCCCTCTCGGCCAAGTTCTACGAGGCCGACGGACTACACCTGAAGATGGGTGCCGCGCAGGGTGGGCCGCCAGGTTCCGACCTGCCGCGAGAGGCGGCTGGGGGGTCGGTGGGGGAGGCGATCATTCCCGATCCGCGAAACGACGAGAATCTCGCGGTCGCGCAGACGCACTCGGCGTTCATCCGGTTCCACAACCGCGTCCTCGACACTCTGCCGGCGTCGGTCCCGGTGGCGCAGCGTTTCAGAGAGGCGCGGAAGATCGTCACCAAGCATTACCAGTGGATGGTCCGGACCGACTACCTGCCGAGGATCTGCGCACCCGCCGTCGTTACGAACGTCTTCAGTCAGGGCAGAAAGGCGTTCGAGGTCGGCGCATCGCCGACCAGCATCCCAACCATGCCGATCGAGTTCTCGGTCGCGGCGTTTCGGCTCGGGCACAGCATGATCCGGGCCGAGTACAGCTGGAACAAGGTCTTCCCCAACGGCACGCTGTCACAGCTGTTCGACTTCTCACACCTGAGCGGTGGTCTCGGCGGCCCGATCCCGAGCATCTGGATCGCCGACTTCCGCCGGCTGTACAACTTCGGCCAGCTCTCCCCCGCCCCGCCGGCGCTCGTCGTTCCGGCCGCACTGTTCAACCGGGCGATGCGGATCGACACGAAGCTGGTCGACCCACTGCGGGTGCTGCGCGTACCCGACCCCAGTCCAAGGAACAACCTCGCCTTCCGCAACTTGCTGCGCGCGAACATGGTCACGCTGGCGACCGGCCAGCAGATGGTGACGTTCCTCAAGAGCAAGGGCGTGACACTGACCAAGTTGACGAAGCCGCAGATCCGGGACGGCAAGAACGGCGCCGAGCTCGGGGCGCTCAACGCGACGCAGCGGAACGCGCTGCTCACGAACACCCCGCTCTGGTTCTACATCCTGCGTGAAGCGGAACTGAACCAAGGCAAGCTGGGCGGCGTCGGCGCCCGGATCGTCGCGGAGACGTTCCACCGCGCGATCCAGGGCAGCACCTTCTCGATCGTGCGTGACACAGCGTTCCGTCCGAGCCTCGGCCCGAACAACACCACGTTCCGCATGGTCGACCTGCTGTTCTTTGCCTTCCAGGGAAAGGCAACGCTGCTCAACCCAAACGGCTAACGACCTGCGACGCAAAGGAGTTCGCGATGGAACTCATTCAGCAGATGGCACTCGTATCGGAGGTGAGCGAGATCTCGCCCTCGCAGCTCTCCCGGGCGGGCGCCGCGCTGCAGAAGCAGCTGACGCGCGACTTCGGCCCGGTCTGGGGGGTGAAGGCGACGATCGACGCCTTCGCACGGCTCGACGATGTCCCGCTGACCTACTGGCCAATCCTGATCCAGAAGGACATCCACATGAACGCCGGCGGTGTCCATCTGGACAACAGTGGTCAGCCGTTCGCGCTCGTCCGATATTCGAACCAATGGACGCTGACCGCGAGCCACGAGATGCTGGAGATGAGCGCCGACCCGTTCGGCAACCGTCTTATTCAGTCGCAGTCGGTCAAGCCTGACCAAGGCAGGGTCGAGTACCTGGTCGAGGTCTGCGACCCTTCCGAGTCCGCCGAGTTCGGATACCACGTCAACGGGATGCTCGTCTCAGACTTCTACACCCCGCACTTCTTCGACCCAGTCACGAACATCTCCGTCCGCTACAGCTTCACAGGCGCGATCAACGAGCCGCGCCGGATTCTCCGCGGCGGCTATCTCAGCTGGCACGACCCACCCAGCAACGAGTGGTGGCAGCAGCTCTGGCTCTCGGGCACCAAACCCACGTCCAAGAACCTCGGCCCCCTCGACGCCTCGCAAGGGAGCCTCCGTTCTCAGATCGACAGACTGACGCCAGTGCCGGAAATGTACGACGACCTGCCGGAGCAAAGCGACGTACTGACGGCCACGACCCAGGCATCAGAAGCGATCGACGAATCAACCTCCGCCCGAGCCGAGCAGCTACGCGCGCGGATCGCCGAGATCAAGAAGGCCGCCACAGAAACGACATAACCGCCACAATGGTCGCGTGAGCAAAAGCGACGAACGCCCACCCACACCACCAGACGAGGAAGAGCGCCGCAAACGCGCAGCAGAACTGCACGAACAGATCGAGCGGCTCAAATCGGGCTCACCGCCCAACGAGCGCGACCGGCCCCGGCGACCAAGCCCGCGCGAGTTCACCGAGCAGAGCGTGCGCGAAGAGATCGAGCACGAACAGCCCAGCGACGAACACTCCTAGTCGCGTTGAACCGGACCTGCTTGACGGAGACCTCACAGCCCCGGCGACGGCGAGCCCCGCGAGGAGCAAGGTATCGCGTGCCGGCTCAGAGACCTGACGGTGCGTCGCGCCCAGTGACGGCGACGCTATGTTCACTCGGCGCACGGCAACGCGTAGAGTGCGTAGATTCGGTCACCCGGCCAATCTTTCGGATTTGCGGGGAGATCGAGTTTGTGAACCTACGCGCGACCGATTCAGTCTGTACTCGGAAACCTGCCCTTGAGTGTCCGGCGACGCTCTCGTGTTCACGGGGTGGCCCTTAGGCATTTCGGTCTTTTGGCCTTTCCGCCGATGATGGTCTCTATGATCTGCGACTGCGGGATGGCGAGCACGTGGAGTGGGGGCTGATCGCCATTCTCGCCAATGTAGGTGCGGTTGGTCGTCTCACCTATAAGGACGCCGTCCACGTGCTGAACGTGCGAACCACTCGTTATACAGACCCTCGTGTCGAGCAGGTTAATCGTCCCGGCGAAGACCACGCAGAATGGTAGTGACGCGAGCGCTACAACTAACGTCATCCTGACCATCGCGCTGCGCTCGTTCCACCTCTCGCGGACTACCTCGTCGGTAGCTGCTGCTCGTCTCGCTCTCAGTGCAAGCCGCGCTCTCAGGTTAAGCGCGACCAGCACGACGATCAGGGTCACAAGAAACGTGAAAGGGAGCGAGGACAGCAGCTTGTGCCAATCACTAGTGACGTTACGCGTCATCTGCTCTGCCGCGAACCCCGTCGCAACAAGTGCCGGAATCGCGCTCGCCGCGAAGAGCCCTCTCCAACCTCCCAAGCGCACCCTCCAACCTCGCCGCGATGGCTTCGTGCCCCACTCATCGACGAGTCGTGTCGGAGGAGGCAAGTTCCCCGGGAGGAGTCGGGCGATCACGTAGATCGCGGCTACTCCGAACGCGGGAAGCACGATTTGCGACAGCCCGGCCGAGATCAGCAGATCACGAGGTAGCTGTCCAACGACCGTTCGCGAGGGAAGATCCGACAGATAAAGGCGAAGGGCAAGGACGCCGCCTCCGGCGGCGTACACAAGCGCAATGAAACCGGCGGCAAGACCGAACAGCTGGCCGAGCGTCTTGACGACATCGGTCGCAGGGCCATCGGAATCATCAGGCACGTTGCGATCATTTCGCAAAAAGTGACCTGAGTCACGAACCTTGGAGTCCGCCGGTAGGCGCGGAAACTCGGATTGCACTCGCGCTGAGGCGTGAAGGGTGTCACAAGCTTGGCTCCCATATCTCACCAGCCGGTCCGCCAACGACCATGCGAGCTGACGCGCCTGCTGAGAGGCCCAGCGGCCGTCCGGGTTGCGTGTGCTCGCGACGAACTCGACTCGGGGCCTCGTGCATGAGTACTACACAGCCGCAGCCTGAGTGAACGTAGTTTTGACACCCTTCATCCAAAGAAAGGGAAGGCAGTCCGCGCTGTCGCTTCCCCGGCCTCGTCGATCTCGACCGCAACAACCGCCGCGCCGAGCCGTCATCTCCTGGAGAGTACTTCGTTAGATTCCGAAGGGTAGATGGATACCGCAGCTGGCGTGTTGATCGGGCTGGTCGCCAGCGCTGTCTCGGGAGTCACGGCCTTCTGGTGGAAGTCGAGACGGGATCTCAAGACGGCCGCAGCGCAATGCTTCGACAGACTCCTCAAGTTGCGGGAAGCGAACGAGCTGCCCGCTGAAGCCCGGGCGAAGGTGATTGCCGATGAGACACTCCTGCTCGGTGTCCACATGGATCTCTATCTCGCGTGCATTGGATCGGTACTGATGCCGCGGTCGCGGCAACGCTATTGGAAGGCTTACAGAGGCATGGTTCCGGTGCTCATCAGGAAGGACTTCACCGAACTCGACGCCACCATCGACACGCTCGCGCCGCTCGTCAAGGCCGCGACCCGCAGAGCCGCGATTCGTGCCGACGCGAATCCGTCCTGAGCTGTCGGGGAACCTGGGCACGCGGCGGAGCAAGCAGGCAATGCCGGGGGTTGACCGGTGGCACGCTGCGCCGTTAGCTTCCTCTGGGACGGAGGGGGTGATGCGAGATGCCTGACGTAAGCTGCATGGCGTTCGACTCGGTGGCGCCGTTCGACCCGAACGTATTGCATCGCTTCGTCGTCGGGGCCGACCCGGCGCCGCGGAAGATGAGCCCGGCCGAGGTGAAGGAACTCGGCGACCCATTCGCCTCGCTGCTCCTCGCGCGCGGGAAGGTTCCGCACAGCGGGGAGGAGCTCCTGGCGGGAATCAAAGCGGCGGTCCCCCAGGGCAGTCCGCTGAAGAAGCAACGCTCGTTCCTTCTCGGAGAGGGAAGCCAACTGGCATCGACCGAGGAGAGCGCGGGGGTCGACCGAACCATCCGCTTCGTCGTCACCCTCGGCACCGGCCCCGACGGGCCCGACCTCTTTCTGAGCGTCCCGGACCCGAAACAGCCGAACCTGATCGAGGTCATGGCGTGGGACCGCAAGGCCGGCGGCTTCAACTTCTACCGCTCCACCGGCGCCGGGGGGATGTGGATGCTCGCGGGTAACTCGCGTGACGCGCTCCGCGACGCGAGCCGGGGCAAGGGACCGTTCGAGAGCCATCGGAGCGGGGCACTCCTCATGAAGGAGCTGAAGACGCCCTGGATCAACTGGCACTCGCCTGACGCCAACATTCCCGAGACCGCTTTCGCCCAGGACGACCCGCGGCGAACGCACGAATGGTTTGTGAAGAAGGAGCCGGGCGGAGCCTTGGCCTTCGAGATCGAGGCGGCCAGACCGGCGATCACGCGCTGGGCCAAGGTCCGCTTCGCCAACTTGCGCAAGAAAGGCGGCGTCGTCGCGCGGCCGAGGCTGATCATGGAGCAGATCCTCGACACGCCGACCGTGAACCTGTCCACGACCCACGTCGAGAGCCGGGCACTGACGCCCACGAGCGAACTCGACCTGCCGACGACGTTCTTCGTCGACTCGGAGTGTCTCTCGGACATTCTCGGCCTCGACCCGCCACCGGCCTTCACCGTCACCGGGAAGATCTATGTGAAGTGCCTCGACAAGTTCGACGTCCACATGGACGACGGCCAGGGTTTCACGCTCAAGGGCGACACGCACTTCTGCTTCCTCGTTCTGGAGCGGGCGTTCGAGGACCAGGCAGCGCTGCGCCAGGCGATCGAGATCGGACTCGTGAGCAAGCGGCTGGCCGCATGCCTGCTGATGGTCGACCCCTGGAACCCGATCTTCTCCGACCGCCGCCGCGCACTGCTCCGCCACGTCCCCGCGACCGCCACGATCGCAAAGGGCAAGAGCAGCTTCTCGGCGGACATGGCGAAGGCGATCCTCAAGGCCGCCGAGAAGAGCCCGGCGGGCACGCCGGAGAGGGAGTTCGCGGCCCGCTGGAAGGTGGGAGCGAAGTTTGTGGCCGAGTTCAACAAGATCCTCGCCCGTTACTACGCCGCGGTGAGCGCGCAGCTCAAGACGCAGGCCGGGTTCGAGGCGTACTTCAAGCTGAACGAGGAGCGACGCCTGGAGTTCAAGGACACGATGCCGATAGCTGAGTTCCCGCTGCTTCTTCCGCACACGAACATCGCGCCTGCGGGCCGGAGGATGCAGCGCGACGGCACCGTCGTCGGGGGCTGAGGTGCCCAAGCTCGCCCGATTCAGCGTCCCTGCGCACCTGCCCGACCCGCACCCCGGCGATTGGAGCGCTCGTGTCGGCCGGATCTTTGCGCCCTACGTCGACGGCCGTCTGCCGCAGTTCTATGACCCGACGAAGAAGAACACGCCACCTCACACGCCGGAGCCCATGCTCTCCTGGGCGGCGTTCCCGGCGTCCCTGCGCGCGACGATCCCGTCACCGACGACGCGGTGGAAGCTTGCCGACGAGGACCGCACCGTGCAGGACGAGTACTGCGAGTGGGTCGTCGCGCGTAACAACGCCCGCAAGATCACGCGGGTTACGTTCACGACCGAGGTGCCGGAGTACTGGGCGCACCTGTTCGACACAGCCCCCGATCGACTGCTCAAGCTCTACCACAAGCTGGTCGACCGGCGGGTGAAGCTGGCAGACCTGCGCAAGTCGGGCGGCGGCTACAAGCCTGACAACCGTTGGAACACATCCAAGTCAGGGCGGCTCGCTCACTTGATGCAGGCGAACAACACGCTTGGCGCCGCAGTCGACCTCGTCGCGAGGGCGACGGTGCTCAGGACCAAGAACGGCCAGCCGGTCACGAACCAGCAGGAGCTCGTGCGCTGCGCGGACCTCGGCAACCCTCTGCGCAATAGCGACCCGCAAATCGCCTCGGCGGTCAATGCCGCCGCCAGTCAGGGGAACGAGATCACGCTGGCAGACCCACCCGGCCTCCACCTCGGCCCCCCGCTGACGGCGGGCATGATCACTCCCGACGGCGCCGACGCGGCCAGGTTCTGGAAAATCGAGCGCGGGGACGCCGAGCACACCTTGCGCGCTCGGTTCGAGGTGCCCGCGAGCCGCGGCTACGTCGTCGGTAACATCGAGATCGACGGGCGCCCGATCGAGTTCGGTGCGCAGGTGGCCGAGCGCGTCCAGGTCTGGGTCAAGGCTGTGGTCAAGAAGGGCGACCACAAGCCAAAGCCGAAGCCCTGCGTCGCCTGAGCCGACCGGGCAAGGCTAGCGCGGGCCGAAGAGGCGCGCACCAGGGAACGGCCGGTTCCGTGGCGGCACCGCGTAGAGGCCGCCGGCGAGCAGAGCAATGAACCTCGGCGACGGCGGGTCACCGGCCGCCGGCGCGGCCGGCCCGCCAAAGTTGACGTCGGCGAGCCAGCCCGGCAGATGCATGACGTGTTGCAACTTCCCGAGGTCGGACTGGAAGCTGACGAAGTTCAGGCCGAGCTCCGGCCCATCGGGGCCGATCGAGTCGAGGAACTCATAGCCCTGGCGGAAGAGTCGTAGCCCGGCCGGTGCCTCGGGTGAGGCGCGGTTCTGATTCGCTCGGTGCACATGGGACGCCTCAAGCAGCCGGTCGGTGGTCTGGGGCGCGTCCGCGCGTGCGGCGCGCTGCTGACGCGTCGGCCGCTCCGGCAGAGGCGGCCCGGCAATCGGACGCGCCCGTCCACCGGCATCACGCTTGACCCCCAGGAGCGGGCTGCCGGTCAGCTTGTCGCGGCCGACGATCAGCTCCTGGTCTCCCCGGTCGAGGGTGCGCCAGATGCGCAGATCGACGCGCAGCCTCAGGAACGTCATGTAGGTGCCCCCGGCCATCCAGTTTGGATCGGCGATGGCCGCGATCGCGTGGATCCGCTGGTTTGACGCCATGTTGGCGACGCCATCGTGGAACTCAAGCCAACCGCGTCCGTCGGGTCGACCGAACCCCTCGAACGAGGCGGCGACCCCAAGCGGCAGGCCCTCATCCTCGATCAGTTTCCAGACCTCGACGGCAGCGCGGTTCACGGCCGCCACGGCTGCGCCCGTGATCTGGAGCGCTATGTCCGCCTCCCCCGCTGGGCCCGGTCGGTCCGCCCAGGGGGTCGCGGGGAACGGGTCCCCACGGGACGGAAGATAGGCGAGGAATTCGGGGCGCAAGCAGTCGGTAAGCGGCGGATCGTGACGGGCAGTATCGAAGAACGACCTGCCATAACCGATAAGCGCCGCGAGCTCACCAAACGTCTCCCGCGTAGCGTCCACCCCACTCGCCGTTTGACCCCGCAGCTCGCGCACACGGCCCGATCGCAAGGCGGCGAGCATGCGGAGAATCGCCCCGAGCGAGGCGCGAGCCTCGCGGGGCGGTGTCCCAGGCGCGATCTCGAGCAGCAGGAGCCGCCAGCACGGTGGCGGCCGCTCGCCGCGACGGAAGAAGATCCCTTCCTGCAGCCGGTCGGACCGCCCGCCGCCCGCCGCCCGGCTCACCGCCCCGCCGTCATTCTCCGGATGTCGCGGCAAGGGTCCCTGCGCCGGACATCCCCACCGACGTCGAGCCCCACTTGCGAGCGCACCACACCTGCCGCGCTCGCGCGGAGGAAAACGCGCAACTGCACCAGCTCGGCGATCTGCGCCCCGTGGCATATCGGCCGCTCGGTCGCCGCGTCGACGAGGTCACCGACGGCAAACCGCTCGTCCGCCGGCACCTCGAACACCAGCCGTTGCCAGCGCGGTAGACCGTCCGGTGACTCCTCGGCGGACGCCCCGCGGCTTGCGACGAACCACTCGAGTGGCACTGGGGAGCCGTCCGGTGTCCGAAGGCGGCTGTGCTCCACGCCTTGCACGTATACGCCGATCGGATCGTCGAGCGCAATGAGCCGCCCCTCGAAGGCGAGTCGCCCGAGCCGCTCGACAATCAGCGGGTCGCTCGCCCGCCGGTCCACGGCCGCGTCTCCCAGCAGCGGGATCGTCTCAGCCGCCGTCGCGCAGCGGCTGACTCCGGTCACGGGATCACGCAGAACGCACCGCATAGCGGCCGCGGCGGCGATCGTCACGAGCGAGCCGAGATCGTTGCTCCGGTTCGACATGAAACAGATCCCGCTGCGCCCGTCGTTGAGCGGGTTCGGCCGGTCGATCACCGCCGCGGCGAACGCCTGCTCGCGTCCGTTGGCGTCAAGCGCGGCAGGGTCGCCGATCCCGTAGACCTCGTTCGCTCGGACCGCGCGGCCGGTAAGCTCGCCCACGAGCTCGACGGTCCGTGCCGGCTCGTGTGCGGCGAGCACGCGCCAGTAGTCGCGCAGCTCCGTTGTCAGCTCCACGCGCCTAATCGCGCCCCCCTGTTTGCGCAAAATGCGCCACTCGAGGTACTCCTCTTGGAGACCTCGCTCCGAATCGAGCAGCGCGAGGGCCCGCGCTCGCGTCAGGCAGCTGACGACCCTGGCCGGGAGCCCGTTCCAATCAGGCCCAGTGGAGTACGGCGTGCGCGTGCTCGGGGCGGCTAGAAGGTAGGGATTACCCTCCTCAGGGATAGCCGCTCGCAGGCAGGTCGCGACGGCTTCCCGCCAGGCGGCCTTGCCCTCGTCGTCAAGGTCGTGAAGGCGACCGGGCTCGTTCATGCCGTAGTCCTGCGCCAGGGCGGGCATCCTCCGCGTACGCAGTTCGGGCATCTGCGTCGATCTTGCCAGAAGTCACCGGCGCGGTCACGTTCGCCGCCGACGCTACGGTACCGACGTGCCGCTTCCCGTCGACTTACACGATCCTGCGGGGGCCGAACTTCGGCCACGTCGCGACGACGCTCCCAACACGGAAGCCCGCACACACCGTCGCCTGCAAGGCGCGGAATTCGGTTCGGCCGCAGATCGGCAGTTGAACAACCGAGATCGATTCAGTAGGTCCAGCGTGGGCGGGTGCGTTTGACGTCGACTCGGCAGATCTGATACTTGCGCGCGCGTGAACTTGTGCAGGTCGTCGGAGCAGGGCCGGCGACGACGATCCCGGAGGTCGTTGAACGGCTACGCGCGATCGAAAGTGCGCTCCCAGCGGCGGACGGCGTCAGCTGGTTCACCAAGCTCTACCTCGCGGTTACGGAGGCAGTCGGGGAGGCGGTCATGCCCGGGGGATTTCGAGATCCCGAGTTCCTCGCTCAGCTTGACGTCGCGTTCGCGAATCTCTTCTTCGATGCCCTTCGACGGGCGACACATGATCCCGGTAGCACGCCGAAGGCATGGGCGCCGCTGATCGAGGCGAGAGCCGAGCGCGGCATCGCACCGATCCAGTTCGCATTCGCCGGGATGAACGCGCACATCAATCGCGATCTCCCGGTCGCGCTCGTGTCGACCTGCGAGCGGGCCGGCGTCGACCTCGACGACGCCGCACCGCAACATGTGGATTTCGAGCAGGTCAACTCACTGCTGAAGGCAACAGAGAGTCGCGTCAAGGCGTGGTTCGCGACGGGCTTCCTCGAGCTCGCCGACGCGGCTCTAGGAGACATCGACGACCGGATCGCGATGTGGGACGTCGAGCACGCACGTGAGGCGGCGTGGGTGCAGGCGCAGACGCTTTGGGCGCTGCGATCGTTGCCCGATCTGCAAACGAGATACCTCGAAACGCTGGACCACGTCGTCGGCTTTGCCGGACGCGGTCTCCTTGTTCCGGCGACGTAGCGTTGACGCGTCATGCTGTGCCGCGGATAATCAAGCCGTCGTCAGCAGGCTGGAGGAACGAGTATGAACGGCTTGTCGAGCCGTGGCTGATCGTCGGCCCGCCGCCGGCCGCGCCGTCGTCGGTGGATCTGGCCGGTTCGCCCAAGCCGGGTGGTGGGTGCACGTTCTGGCGACCCTCGGGGAGCCCGGGATCTCCGCGTGAGCGCGGTCGCCCACCGGCGCCCGTCTCCGCTGCGCGTCGCGATCATCACGGTCGCGGTGTTGGTCACCGTGCTCCTGTTGCTGCTCGCGGCCTTCCTCGTGGCGGAGGAGACCCAGGAGAGCGGCCCGCCGGTCTCGGCGAGCGCCTGCGGCGAGTCAGGGGGCGAGGCGTTCACCGTGCCGACCGGCGCCGACGACCCGCTCGACAGGTACGCGCCGCTCGTCTTCCTCCACCCGCAGGAGCTGCGCCTGCCGCTCTCGACCGAGTGCTTCATCGCCCACTCGCGGCTCACGTGGGCCGCCGGCAGACGGGGCGTCGTCCGGGAGACGAACCAGGGTGAGATCGACGCCAAGCGCCTCGGCGCCGCCGACCCGTACGCGAGCGACCTCTCGGGCCGTTCCTGCGAGGCGGGCGCGGCTGGCTGCTTCCGCGCCACCGACCACACGCGGCCGTTCGATGGCGGCCGCGGCCCGCTGACCGGCCGCGTCGGCTTCGCGCTCGATGTCGACAACGGGTTCCGGAGCGGGCTCGTCTCCGCGTCTGTCGGCCCGGTCTACACCGGCGCGCCCGTCTACGTCGAGGCGGAGCCGGGATTCATCACGTACTGGTTCTTCTACGGCTTCAGCGCGGCCGGCGGACGGTTCGACAAGCGAGGCGTCTCGACGTTCGGGCACGAGGGAGACTGGGAGCGGATCAGCGTCCACCTCGACGAGGCCGGCAACCCGCTCGAGGTGGCCTACTTCGAGCACGCCGGGCCGCCGCTCGTGTTGGCCTGGGTGGAGACACCGCGCCTCGGCACGCACCCGATCGTCTTCAGCGGCCTCGGTAGCCACGCGTCCTACCCGGCCGAGGCCGGACGGCAACAGAAGCACAATGCGGACTCGACGCGGGTCGGGCGACTCTGGCCGACCTGGGAGCAGATGGTCGACGTCCACGACGAGCCGTGGTTCGGCTTCGGAGGCGCCTGGGGAGCCGCGGGGTCCGGGCCGGCGGGGCTCGCGAAAGAACTGACGGGCCCTCTCGGGCCCAGTCCGTACAAGCCGGCTGCGCCAGCCGACTGGCGGCGCTGAGAGGAGAAGCGATGGATGGAAGCCCGACCGAGATCGTGCTCGTGATGACCGTCTTCTCGATGCTAGTCACGAAGGTCGTCGACCTGCTCCGGAACATCGTCGGACCCGTGATCGGCCCCTACGTTCCGAAGTGGACGTGGAACGCGGCCCCGCTCGGGCTTGGCATCGCGATGGCGATCGCGTGGCGGATCAACGCGCTCGACAACTACTCGGATTCGACCTCGGTCGTCCAGGGCGTCTTTGGCCAGGTGCTGACAGGCCTCGTGATGGGTGCGGCCTCGTCCGGGTACCACGAGCTCTTCGACGTCCTCTCGAGCACCGCCAAGCGGGCGCGTTACGCTGGCGGCGCGGGCGTCGAGTCGACGAACGGCGGCGGCTCGAAGACGGAATAGATCTCGCGCAGCATCTCTTCGCGATTGCCGAAGCGGCGTTCGTCGTAACAGCCGAGCGGGTTTTCGAGCAGCGCGAACAGGCATTTGTTCGAATACGTACACGGCCGTGCCGGCCGCTCGCCGCCTTCCGCGAAGATGCGAGCGAGATCGGGGTTCGCGACGAGTGGGCGCGCGACCGTGACCGCGTCGCAATCGCCGTCCGCGATCGCCTTCCGGATCACGGACGCCGTCTGGAAACCACCCGTCACGAGCACTGGCACCGACACGGCCCTCTTGATCGCACGCGCGTCGGTGAGGTTCGCGCCCTCGACCTCGTCGAGCGGTCGCGACCAGCGCCATTGCATCAGGCGGTTGATCGGCCAGAGCTTGTAGAGCAGGAAGTTGCGGAAGGCGTGACGGCCACTCGAAAGCATCGTGTCGTAGTGCGAGACGACCTCGCGAAGTGGCAGATCGCCGGCGGGGTTGTCGGGATGGGGGAAGCTTGCGCCGGACGAGACGTGGATCGCGTCGACACCCGCCTCCTCAAGCCAGCGGCAGACCCGCACCGAGTCGTCGATCGTGTTGCCGCGCCCGAGCCAAAACAGGAACGCGTTCACCTTCTCCGTCGCGCTGATCTTGACCTGGAGGTGGAAGTCGTCACCCGCCCGCTCGCGGATCGCGCGCACGACCTCGAGCAAGAGGCGCGCCCGGTTCTCGAGCGGCCCGCCATAGTCGTCGCTGCGATCGTTGATCGCCGAGGAGAGGAACTGCGTGAAGAGGTAGCCGTTCGCACCGTGGATCTCCACGCCGTCGAGGCCGGCCTCGCGAGCACGGCGGGCGCCCTCCCCGAACGCCACGGCGATCTCCCGCAGCTGGGCGGGCGTGGCGCGCTCGCACTCGAAGCCGTGCAGCGGATCGGGCTTCGACGTCGAGCTCAGTCCCTTCGGGAACTCGATACCCGGGATGTCCCGCTGGCGACCACCGTGCGCGAGTTGGAGGATGTACTTGCAGCCGTGCTCGTGCACACGTTCGCCGAGGCTCCGCCAGAACGCAATGCGGTCGTCGCGGTCGATCGAGGCATAGCCGGGGACGATCAATCCACGGCGGTCGACGCCGCACCAGGCGGAGATGATGGCGCCGACTCCGCCGCGGGCGAACCGCAGCTCCCAGTTGATCCGCGCCTGCGTGCCCGACCCGTCGTAGTTGTCGAAGCGGCCAGAGATGCTCGAGCGGAGGATCCGGTTGTCGACCTCGAGGTTGCGGAACCGCAGCGGCGTGAAGATCGGGTCGGCTATGGCGACCTGAACTGCGGCGGGTCGTAGACGGACAGGACCTGCTCGATCATCTCCTCGTGCGAGTCGAACCGGCTCTGTTCGTAGCAGCCGAGCGGGTTCTCGATCTGGTTGATCAGGCACTTGTTCGAGTACGTGCACGGCCGCGGTGGCCGGTCGGCGCCCGATTGCCAGAGCAGGACGAGATCATTGTTCGCGATCAGCGGCCGGCCGATCGTGACGCCGTCGCAGTCGCCGCGCTCGATCGCGGCCGCTACCACCGACGCCGTCTGGAAGCCGCCGGTGCAGAGGACGGGCACGGACACAGCCTCTTTGACGGCACGGCAATCGCGCAGGTTGATGCCCTCGATTTGGTCGCGGCTCGGCCGTCGCCAGAGCCACCGGAAGATCGCGTTCAAGGGCCAGAACCGGAAGATGAGGTAGTTGCGGAAGGTGTGACTGCCGCTCGAGATCATCGTGTCGTAGCCGCGGACGACGTCGTCCAGTGGGAAGTCGCCGGCCGGATTGCGCGGGTGCGGGAACGAGTTGCCCGAGGAGACGTGAAAGGCGTCGACTCCTTCCTCCTCGAGCCACTTGCAGACCTGGTTCGACTCCTCGAGCGTCGTCCCTTTCGACCACCAGAAGAAGAGATCGTTGCCGTAGTCGACCGCGCTGATCTTGAACTGCAGGTGGAAGTCGCGCCCGACCTCCGCGCGGATCGCCCGCACCGTCTCGAGCGCGAAGCGTGCGCGATTCTCGAGCGAGCCCCCGTACTCGTCCTTGCGGTCGTTGATCGCCGCTGAGAGGAACTGCGTGATCAGGTAGCCGTTGCAGCCGTGGATCTCGATGCCGTCCGCGCCCGCTTCGCGCGCGCGCCGTGCGCCCTGCGCGAACCGTTGCACGAGATCCTTGATCTGCGGAATCGTCATCCGCTCGCACTCGAGGCCGTGGATCGGCTCCTGCTTGTCCGTCGAGCTCCAGCCCTTCTCGAACTGGATCCCGCCGAGGTCCCGTTGCCGGCCCGAGAAGGCGAGCTGCACGATGTACTTGCAGTCGTGCTCGTGGACACGCTGCACGAGCTCGCGCCAGAAGGGGACCGTCTCGTCGCGGTCGATGTGCGCGTAGTTGGGAACGATCAACCCGCGCGGATGCACCGGTGCGTTCGACGAGATGATCGCGCCGACGCCGCCGCGCGCGAACTTGAGGTCCCAGTTGATGTGGATCTGCGTGCCGGTGCCGTCGTAGTTGTTGAACCGTCCTGCAAGGCTCGACCGCAAGACGCGGTTCTTGACGGTCAGGTTCCGAAACCGCAGCGGCTCGAAGATGACGCTCGCGCTCATGCGGCCGCCCGTTCGGGGGCCAGCTCGTAGACGGAGAGGATCTCGCGGATCATCCCCTCGCGCGAGTCGAAACGACGTTCGTCGTAGCAGCCAAGCGGGTTCTCGACGAAGTTGAACAGGCATTTGTTGCAGTACGTGCAGGGCCTCGGCGCTCGGTCGTGTCCGCGCTCGAACCAACGGACGAGATCGGGATTCGCGATCAGCGCGCGTGCGATCGTGACGCCGTCGAGCGCGCCGCTCTCGATCGCCTCGGCGATCACCGAGGCGGTCTGGAACCCGCCCGTGCAGATCACGGGGATGCCCACGGCCTGCTTGACCGCGCGGGCATCCGCGAGGTTGATCCCCTCGACGCCCTTGCGGCTCGGCTTCTCCCAGTGCCACTTCCAGATCGCGTTCAGCGGCCACCAGCGGAAGAGCAGGTAATTGCGGAACGTGTACAGACCGCTCGAGATCAGGCCGTCGAACGTCTTCACGACCTCTTTCGTCGGGAAGTCACCGGCCGGGTTGCGCGGGTGCGGGAACTCGCCGCCCGTGCTGACGTGGATGCAGTCGACACCGGCCTGTTCAAGCCAGCGACAGACCTGTAAGGACTCCTCGAGCGAGTTGCCGCCCGAAAGCCAGGGGAGGATCTCGTCGAGATGCTCGCGGACGCTGATCTTGAAGCCGAGGAAGAAGTCGTCTCCGACCTCGGCCCGAACCGCTCGCACAACGTCGAGCGCAAAACGCGCCCGGTTCTCAAGCGAGCCGCCGTACTCATCGTCCCGGTCATTGATCCCGGAGCTGAGGAACTGCGTAAACAGGACGCCGTTCGCGCCCGCGAGCTCGACCCCATCGGCTCCCGCTTCACGCGCGCGCCGAGCAGCGGCAGCGAAAGCAGCGACGAGCTCCTCGATCCCCGCGGTCGTCAGACGCTCGCACCGGAAGCCGTTCAGCGGCTCCGGCCTGTCGGTCGAGCTGACGCCTGTGGGATATTCGAAGCCGCCGATGATCCGCTCGCGGCCGGAATGCGCGAGCTGGATGATGTATTTGCAGTCGTGCTCGTGCACGCGCCGCACGAGCTCCCGCCAAAACGGGATCCGGTCGTCGCGGTCGATCGAGGCATAGCCCGGCAGGAGACGACCGCGCGGATGCACCGGCGCGTTTGACGAGATGATCGCGCCCACGCCGCCCCGCGCAGTCTTCAGATCCCAGTTGATCCGCGTCTGCGTTCCTGACCCGTCGTAGTTGTCCCAGCGTCCGCCGGCACTCGACCGGAAGATCCGGTTCTTGACGGTGAGATTGGGGAAGCGCAGCGGCTCGAAGATCACGCCCGTGCTCACGGCCGGACCGTGCGACGCCCCCAGCATGGTGAACCTCCTCTCCTGACGGCTCCAGGCTCCGTCGAATCTACGACGAGGTTGGCCGAGGATCAAGGCCCCCTGGACATCGTCGCCGGATGGTCTCAGAATCCAGGGAAGCCGTGAGCCAGGATCGCCCGCCGTCCGATCCCGAGGCGCACTTCGACGCCGTCGTCGTGGGCTCCGGTTTCGGTGGGTCGGTGACGACCCATCGCCTTGCGGACGCAGGCATGTCGGTCTGCCTGCTCGAGCGTGGGAAGGCCTGGGGACCCGGCTCGTTCCCGCGGAGCCCGTGGGAGGTCGGCCGCAACTTCTGGGACCCGAGTGAGGGCATGCACGGGTTGTTCGACGTCTGGTCGTTCCGCGGCCTCGGCGGCATCGTCGCGAGCGGACTCGGCGGCGGCTCACTCCTCTACTCCAACGTCGTCCTGCGCAAGGACAGATCGACGTTCGTCAAAGAGGATCTCGAACGCGGCGGGTACGAATACTGGCCGGTCACGTACGACGACCTCGAGCCGCACTACGAGCGCCACGAGCAGATGCTCGCCGCGACGCCGTATCCGTTCGATCGGCCGCCCTACCGCGGAACCTACAAGACGAGAGCGATGGAGTTCGCGGCCGGGGAACTCGGTCTCGAGTGGCTCCTGCCGAAGCTCGCAGTTGCGTTCGCGGACGCCAGCGAAGCGCCCGGGGAGCCGATCCGAAACGATTCACCGAATCTTCACGGACGCACCCGACTGACGTGCCGGCTCTGCGGCGAGTGTAACGTCGGCTGCAATTACGGCAGCAAGAACACGCTCGACTTCAACTACCTCTCACTCGCGAGTCTGCGCCACGGAGCGCTGATCAAGACGCGTTGCGAGGTCAAGGCGTTCGCGCCTCGGGACGGCGGCGGGTACACGATCGACTACATCGACCACACGGACGCCGTCGAGGGCGAGAAGCGAACGCAGCCTTCGCATCCGCACCGGATCACTGCTGACCGGCTCGTCCTCTCGGCAGGCAGTTTCGGGACGACGTACCTGCTGCTGAAGAACCGGCACGCGTTTCCCGGGCTGAGCGACCGACTCGGGACCCGCTTCTGCGGGAACGGCGACCTCCTGATGCTCGCGCTCAAGGCAAAGGAGAACGACGATCGCCGCCCGCGCATCGTCGACCCGGGCTACGGCCCGGTGATCACGAGCACGATCCGGGTCAAGGACGCCGCCGAAGGCGGCCCCGGACGGGCCTACTACATCCAGGACGGCGGCCACCCGCAGATCGTCAACTGGATCATCGAGTCGAGCTACCAGCTCGGGATCCTGCGCCGTGCGCTGCGGTTCGCACTCAGCCTCGTCAGGCTCTGGTTGCGCTTCGCCCGGCGGAGCGAGATCGGGCGAGAGGTCTCCGCCCTGTTCGGCTCAGCATCGCTCTCGTCGTCGTCACTACCGCTCTTTTCGATGGGCCGGGACATCCCCGACGGGACGATGAAGCTGACGAACGACGGCTATCTCGACCTCGACTGGACCACGCGACGGTCGAACGAGTACTTCGAGAACGTCAGGCGCACGGGTCAGGACGTCGCCGGGGTCCTGCAGGCACAGTTCATGGACAACCTGCCCTGGTATCTCGGCCGTTCGACCACCGTCCACCCGCTCGGCGGTTGTCCGATGGGACGAGACGAACGCGAAGGCGTCGTCGACCCGTATGGGCACGTGTTCGGCTACCCCGGCCTGCTGATCGCCGACGGCTCGGTCATGCCCGGGCCTGTCGGACCGAATCCGTCGAACACGATCGCAGCGCTCGCGCACCGGTTCGCGGAACGCACGATCTCGGAAACGGGTTAGCCCGCCTGCGATGGCCTACGCCGGAATGGCTGCCCCGGCCGTGAGCTCCTGACAGAGCAAGTCGAGCGCGTCGCTCCGCTCCTCGATCATCTGCTGCGCCTTCTGCTTCAAAACGGTGATGTTCGTCGCGGTCACGTCGTCCATGTCGTCGCTACCGACGTCGAGCTCGGTCTGGAAGCGGTAGTAGCGCGGATTCCCGTCCTCGCTGTCGCGGCAGAGAATCGTCATCTGGTGGTCGACGGTATCGCTGACGCCGTCGAAGACGACGTTCAGGATCGGCTTCGCCCAAAGCGCCAGTCCCCAGTCTTTCGCTTCCGCATAGTGGATCGGCCGCGTGTGCTGGCCCGTCCCGAGCGAGACGACGAGCACCTCGTCCGCGTCGGGATGGAGATCCATCGTCTCGACGTACGCGCACATCGCCGGGTTGTTCGCATAGACACCGCCGTCGACGAGGCCACCGGGAGGCTTCGTCGTCGTCAGCTCCTCGGGCTCGAAGAACGTCGGCGCGGCGGACGTCGCCCGCGCGACGAACTTCATCGGGAAGTCGTTCGCAGGATCCTTCTGGGCCTTGTGGCGGGCGAAGAACCACGGCTCCCGCGTCTCCAACTCGTAGCTGGTCACCAGCGTCTCCGTGACGGCCTTGCTCAGAGGCACGTCGCCGAAGTACTCCTGCAGTACCGACTCGAGGCCGTTGGCTCCGTACTTCTCGTCCGCCAGGCCGTCGAGCGCGATGATCCGGTGCCAGAGCGAGCGGTCGAAGATACGCCTGCCCTCCTTCTCGTACAAGCCAACGAGATCCGACGCGGAGTACTCCGGCCGGCCGTTCGCGCCCGGCTTCACGAGCCCCAGCGCGAGGATGCCGCCGGTCGACGTTCCCGCAATAAGATCGAACAGGTTGGCGATCCGCGTCTTCGTTCGGTCCTCGATCGCGCACAGAACCGTGGCCGGAATGACACCACGGATTCCACCGCCGTCGATCGCAAGAACCCTAAGGACGTCAGGCATGGGACGCTCCTTCCGCTCGGGAATTCGAGCCGGACGGCGCCGCAGGTGTCCGGACGGCTCCGCCGGCAAACTACGACGCAGTGCGGTCGGCGTCAAGGCAGGCCGAACTCACCGAGCGCAGACGACTCCCCGCTCGGGGTCTGAGGCTCGCTCGCAACAAGTAGCTTCTGGACGGCTCACCACAATTTCCACCACGGCCTCGTCTCCGGGAACGGCGATATCGTCATTGCGTCGAGGACGAGGTCGGCGTCGAAGGCGGAGCGCAGCTGGCCGACAAGGTCGTGCGCCTCGTTCTTTGCCTTTGCCAGCAAGGTGGAGGCCGTGACGCCGAGCGCGCCAAGGACGCTGATTAGCGTCGCCCAGCCATGACCGTTGCTCGCGCTGGAGAGCCAGGCGCCGCCGAGCGCGGCGAGGAGGGCGAAGCCGCCGCCGGCGACAAGCTCCGGCCAGAACGACTTCAGCACTGAGCGCAGTTGGCGCGCCCGGGCGAGGAACCGTTCCGGCGGTAGCAGCGTTGTCGGGTCAAGCCCGGTCAAAAGCAGGTCACGCCAGCGCTTCGTCTGCCCTACGAGCGCGGTGCGCGTCGAGTCGCGCTCGCGTGTGCTCGCGTCGGCGGCAGCGCGGTGCCAGAGATCGAGCGATGAGCTGACGCCGCGGGCGGCGAACGGCTGGAAGTAGTCGGCCAGGCGCTCGGCCAGCCGCTTGAGCGTCGCCACGCGAAGATCGCCGAGCACGAACGTCCAGCTCGTGGCGACATCGGGCGCCGCCTGCGTCGGGTCGAGCCAAGTGATCTCGCCGAGGCCGCGGCCGAGCTGATAGCCGGTGGCCAGGCTGAACGTGGCGCCGGCGAGCTTGTCCTGGATCTTGGCGTCCCAGAGGTACAGGAAGTCGGCGATCTCCTCCCAGGCCGACTCGCGTTGCTGCTCGACGCCCCGCCCGTCCTCCTGCTCGCGCGCACGGGAGAGCGCCTTGGCCAACTCGACCAGCCGCCGCGAGGCCAGCGTCCCGGACTCTTCGGCCTGAGCGGTGAGTTCGTTGACGTCGACGTCGAGCCCAAGCTGGCCCGCCAGTGAGCAGACGACAGCCTCGGCCTCGATCAGCTGCTCCACCAGGGTTCGCTCGCCGCCGAGGGGGAGCGCGTGGTCGTCACGCAGATGTCCCGTCAGCGGCGCGATCGTGATCAGCTTGGCGCCCGGCCGCAGCCGGCCGCGCAGCTCCGATACCGCCCAGCCCAACCGTATCGCGCAAATCACAGGCTCGGCGTCGGCCGGGGTCGGCATCGCTAGCTACGCCCGCCGCAGGCGGCGTGGAGCGTGCCGAGATAAGCGTCGTAAGCCGAAGCGATCTCCGCCAACTCGATTACGAACAGGTTCTCGCCCATAGCCTCAGCGTCCTCGTAGAAATCGTAGGAGTTGCGACTGGCAGGCCCCAAAAATCGTCAGGGCGCGCACCCCACAAGCCGACCGTGGCATCACACCCAGCCGTCGCAGCAAGGCTTGATCGGCGAGATGACGCGGCCACGTTGCGAGTCGCTCAAGCGCAGGCACTGCCAGTCCCCCCTACGGTGAGGTCTCGCCCAACGATTGTGTCTCCCACGGCCAGGCTCTGTGACGTTCTGTCTTCATGCAACAGCGGAAGCTACTCCTTTCGTCTACCCGGACTCCTACGAAAGGTCCCGCTCCGAGATCGTTCGCGGCTTCTATCCGAAGGAGAGCCGCTTCATTGTCTTGCCGATGGACATGACGAAGATGAACGCGGGCAAGGTCGAGGCCCGGGATCAACGGCAGCATGCTGAACTCGCCGCGCTCCGCGACGCTGCCTATCCGAAGGCCGTGATCCCGTTCGCGGCGGTCGACCCGCGCCAGGACAACATCGTCGAGAAGACGATCGCGCTGATCGAACAGAACGACTTCCGCGGGCTCAAGCTGTACCCGCCGACCGGGTACCACCCGGACGACCGGCGGCTCTGACCGCTCTACGAGTACGCCGAGCAGCACAACCTGCCGGTGATGACACATTGCTCGCGGCCCGCCAGCGTGCAGTACCGAGGCGAACCAACCACGGACATGCGAACCGATCGATCACCGGCAGCGTGCTGAACGCCAGCCGACTCGAGCTGCTAACCCGTTTCACCGCTCCCGACGCCTACGTACCGCTACTCGAGAAGCACCCGAAGCTCCGCGTCTGTCTTGCCCACTTCGGAGGCGCAGGCGACTGGACGAGCTACCTCGACCGTCCATGCCACTCCGGGATGGACGACTCGACGAAGAGCTGGCTCGCGAAAATCGCCGACATGCTCCGCGACGGCCGCTATCCGAACCTCCGGACAGACATCAGCTACACCCTCTTCGCCAACGACGAGCATCTCTACCTACTGAAGGTGCTGCTCTGCGACCCACGGATCAGCAGTCGCGTCCTCTTCGGCTCGGATTTCTACGTCGTCGAGAACGCCGAAGCCGAAGAATGCCGCCGATCGGTACGGCTACGAGCCCTGCTCGGCGACGAACTCGTCAAGACGATCGCCCAGGACAACCCGAATGAGTATCTCGGGACAACGCCCTAGCCGACTGAAGCCAGACCGCAAAGCGTGCGCCCGTCGTCGTCACGGCACTCTGTGCGGCGTCATCCTTACGGCGAACTCCGCAGCGCAAAGCGGCACTGCCGGCGTCCCGAGGCGACGCCGGCATGGGTCAAGACTGCACTTGAACCGGCTCGCGAAGCTGCAGGTCAAGCCAGCCGCCTCGATGGCCGGCTACTCCAGAGAGAAGTTCGGCCCCGCCTGGGATGACGTCGACCACAACGGCTGCGACATCCGCGACGACATCCTCCAACGCGACCTCCACCCGTTCGAGTTCAAGGCTGGAGACGACTGTGTCATCGTCAGCGGGATCCCCCCACGTGTCTTTCCAGGATAGGGATCGCGTGACCTTGCCTTAGATGCTTCGCTGACGGCCGAGCGCCGCGACCCCGCGTCCGCACCGACTCGGCCACGCGCGTAGCCGACCGCGCGCACGCGAGAACGCCTAGATTACGGCGGTGCGCGTCGCAGTCGCTGCGCTCCTCTTCGCCCTCGTCGTCTTGGCCGCGACGGCCACCCAAACACCCGCTCGTCCGGCGGCTGCCGCCTGTGGGTCCGACTACTGGCCGCTGAAGACCTTGAGCGATCCGCAACGCAAGCTTGTCAACCTCAAACCGAAGGACACGACGCTGGCGACGATCGCGCAGCTACCGCATCCACACCCGACCCCGACGACACGCGACACGCCGTTTGAACGTCAGGTCTGGCGGGTGACGGCCCAGGTCACCGAGTTCAAGGGCGAAGACGACGGCGACATTCACCTGATCCTGTTCGACGCCGGCGTCTACGGGATCGCAGAAATGCCGGCCGCGAGCTGCCTGCCGAAGAAAACTCGCGACCGCAAGGCGATCGTCAACGCGCGCAAACGGTTTGTCACCGCCTGCGGCAAACCCACCGGCTCCTGGAAGCAGCTCGGCGCCGTCGCGAAGATCAGCGGCGTCGGCTTCTGGGACAAGCCGCATACGCAAAACCCGCACGCCCCGAACTTCGCCGAGCTCCACCCAGTTACCGGGCTCAAGCTGCTGGCCGGGTGCGGCACCTAACCCAGCAGCGGAGAGCAGAAACACCACCGCCCTTGTCCCGCGTGGGCAGGTTCAGGAACGGGAGCCAGGGTGAGCGCCCAGCGCCCGACCTCTCCGCGAGAGGCGTTTGGGCTGGGTAGCCGTCAGCCCCACCTGGCTCCCACCTCAGAGATCCCGGCCAACAGGAAAAGCTTGTGGCAGGGGTGCGTTTTAGTCGCGCCACAGCCGCACACACGATCAAAAGCGGTCTCGGGCTGATCGATCTCCTGATTGGCAGGTGAATCGAATATGCGAGTTTACGAACCTACGAAACCACAGAGAGGTCGACTGAGTTTCTGAACACCACGCTCTTTATTCTCGGCAGACGAACAGCGCGAGCAGGTGCTCCGCGTCTTCGTCGCGCGCTACAGCGCCCACCAGCCGCACCGATCGCTCGGCCTCAGACCGCCCCACCCAAAAACCGCAACGCTCCGCGCGGTAAAGCGTCGCCTCTACACCAGCTCCAGCGAACAGATCGCCCCGGCGGACTCATCCACGAATACACCCTCGCAACCTTATGACCAGATTTGCGCATCCCACACGCCGGGCGTCGCGATCGTGGGTTTCGAGGACCGTCCGCGAGACGCATCACGAGCACTGCGCTGCGCCCCAGAAGCACGTTCACAGACCAGAAGCGTAGAAGCCGGCCGCGCGTACGCTCGTCGGCGTTGCCACGGCCTAGCGCCGAAACGTACGGCCAATACCCCGTCGAGCAAGTTCGGCCCTCCGATATCCGATAGCCCAAGTAGCACGAGCATGACAACCACCGCCGTGCCAATGAAGTACCACAAGCGGTTCCGCGTGCCTGCGCCCGTGCACATCTTTTCTCCCGGGTCGATCGCCTCCCGCACCGACAAGGCGCCCGAGGCACTCGGCCCTCGCGCGCGGGTTCGACGCGCGTAGGATTCAATTCGATCTTCCCTGCAGACAACGCGAATTGACTCTGCGGTCCGAGTTTGCGAGCCCTACGCGCGGGGCTTCTCCTCGCGTCGCTCTTCAGGCGCGTTAGCCACCGGGCCCCGGCAGCCCGCCGCTGAAGGAAGCTCCCTCGGCGCATGTCGTCGCGCCGAGCTCGATTGCCGCGCCGTCGAATTTCTTTCCGAGCCGGGAAAGCGTGCCCTCGCGCTGCTGCGCGTCAGCGATGCTCCCGTTCGTGAAGTCAGCGAGCAGTTCCTCCGTGTTCTCGTTGACATCGGCGCCGAGTCGGAGAAATTCCTCCACCTTCGCCCGCTGACGTTCCGGCTTCGGAAGCTTCGCCAGTTCGCGGACCATTTGGCGGTTGATTCGCAGCGCTTGCTGACCCATTCCCAGCGCTGCTTGCAGATCCAGCGTCTTCGGATTGGGGAGCGCAGTGATCAGATCGTTTGCGCGAGCGCAGATGTCGTTCGCCTGGGGGGCCCAATCCGGGCTCTGCGTGGTGGTCTGACCGCCGCCCTTCGAGGACCCGCCGTTCCCTCCGATCACTCCCACCTGGATCAGGATCGCAATGAGGCCTCCAACGGCGGTGACGAGTGCCGTGGTCCCGGCGAGGAAGCCCGACATTCCACTCCAAAAGGACTTCTTCTCATCGGTCACGGCGGGCACATGCCGTCGCGTCGAGAAGAGCTTACGCCCGGATCGCCGCAGCAGTCGACCGAAGTGTGCGCCATGGATGCGGCTCCGTTTGTCGCTGCCAGTTCGCCACGGTAACGACCGCGCCGGATTCGGTCAACGGAGCGATGGAGACGACCCGCGGGGAGAGACGGCCGAACAGGGCCCATCAGTTGCCGCTCAAGACCCGTGAGGTGTCAAAACTCGGCTCCGTGTCGCGAAGGAGGCACTCACAAAAGCGCCGACGAGGACAGTAGGCATTCGAGTGCCTAGGTGTCCGGCCGGGAGGCTGTCCTCTCGGCTACCTCCTCGCGGGACTCGTCATCCCGGCGTTCCTGGGACCCGACCCGCTGGCGTAGCCTGGGCGGACTCATCCGTCGCGATGCCCCTCGGCTCGATTTCATCTCCAGCGTCAGACTCCACCATCGCTTCCTCCGGCCCAGCGGGCTCGCTGCGCTGGATGCGGGCCGTCGCCGCATTGGCCAAATCGACAAGGCCGCCGGACATCCGGCGGATGTCTTCAAGCAGCTCGTGGCGTTCCTTCCAGACGGCCTCGGTGTCAGCCTGAATCTCGCGCCTTCGCGTCTCCGCCTCCTCCCGCAGCGCCGCAAGCTCTTCCTGTAAGCGCTGCAGACGCTCGTCCGCCTCGGCCTGCGCACGCCCGAGGATGTTCTGCGCCTCGGCCCTCGCATCGGCGAGCATCCCGTCCGCCTCGGACTTCGCCTTGGCGACGGTCTCGTCCGCCTCCCTCCTCGCATTGGCGAAGAGCTCCTCTGCCTCAGCCTTCACGCGGTCCGCCTCGGCACTCGTGTTGACGGTGAGCTCCGCCGCCTCGGCTTTCGCGCGGGCCGTGTTCTCGTCCGCTTCCTGTTGCGCGCTCGCCGTGATCTCCTCCGCAGCGTCCCGCGCAGCCTGAAGAAGCCCCTGAACCTTCTCCTCGGCCTGTTCGAGCGCATGTCTGACCGCCGCCGGCGGCGAGCCCCTCACCTTGAGCTCCGCGATCACGCGATTGACGCGTTTGATGTAGGCATCGACGGCCCGGCGGTCGTAGCCGCGGACCGTGACCGGGAAGGAGACGTCGAGGATGTCCTGGGGCACGTAGTACTGAAGCTCGCCGAAGCTGTGCTCCTGTTCCGGCGCCCCGGGCGAAAGATCCTGCCCCTCGTCCGCTTTGGGAGACGCGTCATCGGCCACGACCTGAGTATGACCATTCCCAATCTTGGAGGTTCAATCTTCGATCGTTGGGCGCGCGAAGCCCCGTAGGGTTCGCAAACTCACGCAGCGGCTTCGTATTCGTGGATGAGTCCGCCGAGGCGCAACGCGCCGATTTGCAGGCGGAATGGGTACAAATGCCGCGTCAGTTCAGGCAACACATGGTTTTTCGATCGCAGCCTCGGGTGCCGCGAGTGACCTCCAGCTTGTCGATCGGCCTGGACTTTCCGGCGTTCGCTCAACTGTGAACCGGTCGTATGTCGAGTCAGACCGATTGGCCAGTGTCGGAGCGCTCCCACCGCATGAGATTCCGCATGGCCCTCGACCTCTCGCGGACGAGCTCGTATGCCAGGGCACAGCATGCCGGGCCGCGTGGAACGGAACGGACGAGGCTAGCCGCGCTAACCTGGGCGAGCTTGTCTTGGCTCTCCAGCTCCGGCAGGCCGTTCGGGACAACGATCTGACAGCGATGCGAGACACGGTTTCGTCAGCACTAGCCAGCGGTGTCATCGGAAGTCCGCTCTTCGAACAGTTGGTGGAATTCCTCGAGCGTGCACTCGCGCTCTGAGCAACTCTAGGCTTCATCTGAAACGGTGCCCGGATTCCGGGCCCGCACGCCCTGGCACCAGACCCCAGCTCCTAGCTCGCAGCCTCTGAGCGTGGGCGTTCCGACTCCCGTGAGCGTGCCGGTGTGCGTGCTCTCGTAGCGCTAGAACTCTGTTTAGATGCCGTGAGGGTGAAGGGCGCCACTATTCGTGTCGCGTCTCACGCAGCGGCTCGGTAGTACTCGTGGATCAGGCCGCCGAGCCGATCGCGGCGGCGGACCTCGCCCACGGCTGATCGGTCTTGCCGCTCGTCGGGCTCGGGCGGCCGGAGCTCGAGCGCGCGATGCGGCCTCTCGCGGTTGTAATGGTCGACGTAGACACGCAGGACGCGTTCGGGATGACGGCGGTTGAGGATGAACAGCCAGTCGAGACACTCGGCACGCACGGTCCTGACGAAGCGCTCCGCGATCGAGTTCGCCTTCGGCGCCCGCACCGGTGCCTTCACGATCCGAATCCCCTCGCTGCGGAAGACCACGTCGAAGGGGCCGCTGTACTTGCTGGAACGTTCAGGTCGGTAGTCGTGACAGGCCTGCGCGAGAGGTAGCACCAGTTCGTCAGCAATGCTCCGCCGAGTATTTCGCAGGCGGGACGCGGTACTCGTAGGCGGCGCAGGTCAATCGCTATGACCGGGACTTCTTCAGTCTCCGCAGCAGCTCACCCCTTGCTCTGGCCGGGTTAGCCCAGGTTGAAGCGATAGACGTGCGTGTCGTGCGGTCCGAACCAGTCGCTGAAGGAGTTGTTCGCAACTGCGATTCGGCGGAAGGCCTGCTTAGTGGGATCGGCCGGCGGCGGTAGTGGAGCCTGCGCGTATTCAAAGACGACTTCCCCGCTCGCGAGGGAAGTGCCGTTTCGCCGCCGCGGGAGCCGCGTGAATGTGACGCGGTTCGTGATCGTCCCACTGCGCCTGACGGCGATCAGATAGAGGAAGGTGCCGTCGTCGCGCGCGGTGAGCTCGACATCTGCAGCGGACGCTTGTACGCCCGCGATTGCTGGCGCAACGAGCGCGGGGCGAATGGACGGTGACGCGAGCTCAATTAGGAGCGGGCGCAGTACGAGCTGCCAGAACGTCCAGTTCCACCCCAGCTGTGCATCACGCGGTCGCATGACGGCCGTGAGATCGCCGCCGAAGAAGATGAGCCCGCGGGCGCCGTTGACGATCGCCTGGTACGCCATGAACCGCTCCTGATGCAGCGTCGGGAAGCGCGGAACGAGGTCCGGGTGCTGCTGTCGAGGAAACATGCCGCTCCACGCGATCTGCAACGTCATCCAGACCGGCTTCGTACCTGCCGCCTGAGTCATCTTTCTCGTCATGTCGCCCACAACGCTGATGTCCTTGTTCGGCAGGTCGGAATGCTCGCCAGGCGGATACGCGACCGGATAGATATCCGCACCGGTGATGTCGAACGCGGGGCGGTACCTAACGAGGTCGTCGACCGGGCCGAGCGGGGCCTGCGTGATCACGACCGGATGGTCGCGGTCGAGCCGCTTCAGACGGTTGTACGCCCGGACGAGCCCTGCCGCAGCCACTGGGGCCGGGCGGTTCGGGTTTGCGGGCTCGTCGACCCCCTTCCACGCACCAAGGGCGGGATGATCCTTCAGGCCGTTAACGATCCGGACGAGGAGCTGCTCGGTCGGCGAGTTGGGCGTCGTCGGCAGGTTGCCCGCGGCCTCGGTCAGCCGGGGCCAGCAGAGGAGATGATGTGCACCGGCGTGGTCCATCCGCGCACGCTCCTGGGCGACCTGTTCATCGACGTGCTGCAGGTTCCAGTCGCCACGGCCGGTGCGGATGAAGTTCGCACCGGCACTCGTGATCTCCGCCCACGCGTCGTTGCCGCCAGGCGCCGGGCTGCCAAACTGCGGCGGCTCGGAGAGGCCGAGCGGGAACAGCTTCTGGCCGCCCACGACGAGCGATCCAGTCGGTCCATCGATGGTGACGGCCACACCGAAAACCTAGCGTCGGACCGCAAACGCGGCCTGAACCCGCGTGACTTCGTATTTGACGCATTCGGGTCACGATCGCGAGGTTGGTCCTCGATTAGCGCCGGTGTCGACTATCTGAATCGTTGCCACTGAACATGTCCAGACTGACCGCTGAGTCGCGACCGCCGCCGGTTGTCGTTATCGCTTGCTGGTTGCGCTCGTCCTCAAAACTGGCGCGTGGGGCAGATCTCGTGGGAAGGGGAGTTTCGACGGCCGACTCTTCTCGGGACGGCTCGCAAAGGATCAGGCCGCATAGCCGTCGTCTGGAAAAGCGCTTCGCCCGCGCGACCCCAGGGAGGATGAATGATGGGAACGCATACTGATAGAGAGGAGAAAATTACGCGAAGGCTGATCAGGGCGCTGACGCCTTTCTTACGACGCAGCTCGAAGAGGAACTCATCTCCCCTACCAGCTTCCTAGGGAAGTCCCTGATGACGCGCGGCGCCCAATACTGCACCAGGTTCGGGCAGCGAATAGTGCACCACTCGTCGCGGCTTTGATCTGACCGGCTGGCCTCGCAGTCTCGGCCGGTTGGTTTCGGGTCGAGGCGAGGAGGTCGGGAGGTGCGGAGCGCGTTGGAGTGGGCGCAGGTGCGGGCCTTAGCGGCGGACGGGTTGTCGGGGCGGGAGATCGCGAGTCGGTTGGGGATCAACCGGCGCACGGCGGCGCGGATGCTTGAGAGGAGCCGCCGCGGTACTGGCGGGCGCGGCGCGGTTCGCAGCTGGATCGGTTCGAGCCGGTGCTGCGGCGGCTGCTGGAGGAGTGGCCGCAGATCAAGGCGCCGCGGGCGACGGAGGTGCTGCGCGAGTACGGCTACCTCGGCTCGATCGACGTCGTGCGGCGGCGGCTGCGCGAGCTGCGTCCGCCGGTGGTGCGGCCGGCGCAGCGGACTGGCTACCGGCCGGGCCAGGTGCTGCAGCTCGACTGGGCGGAGATGCCGACGCGGCCGAAGGTCGCCGGCAAGGAGCGGCGCGTCTACGCGCTGCTTGCCAGCCTGCCGTACTCGGG
>WNFU01000818.1_pt1 | contig 43376 bp, 38 predicted proteins | sample 5400121 | NCBI WGS metagenome assembly WNFU01 (sample SAMN13153360, study PRJNA577476) | soil metagenome | isolation source: 100 cm soil or saprolite under grassland replicate 1 | place: USA:California | collected 2016-06-15
CGGCCTTGTGCAGGCCGAAGTGGGGCATCGCCGCTGGAATCACGGAGTGCGCGCCCGTTTTCAGCTCGATCAGCTTGGCGGCATCGTACTTGTCGCCGTGGGCCACCAGGAACGAGCCGGTCAGCACCGTGACGTGTTCGTCGGTCACGTGCCAGTGCGGTGGTACTTTGGCGTCTCCTTTGGAGCGGATGCGAATCACGTAGAGGCCGCCCTTCTTGTCCGGGTCGCCGGAGACGACGGCCGACTCCACGCCGGGGATGAGCGGCTTCCAGACCAGTTGATCCGGCGTGACGACAGCGTGGCGCGCCGCCGGTTCCTTGGCGGCGGGCTTCGTATCCTGCGCAAGCAGGAACCCGGGCATCAGCACGATCGCGACGGACAAAGTCAGGATCCTGACTCGCATGGCCAGCACTCTCCCGCGTGTCACCCGCATGGTTGTCGAACGCGAGCACGACGCCCGGAGCGGGCTATTCGACGGGCGAGACGACACCGAGGGCGCCGGACTTCTCGAAGAAGAGGGTGACGATGACGACCTCGCCGGCCTTGAGCTCGCGCGTCAACTCCGAGAGCCTGACGCGCTCCCCGCCGGCGTGGAGCCGTACGCGGCTCGTACCCGGCACGTGCAGCCGCGTCAGCGGCTCACCGCTCTGGCTCAGGATTTGCGCGCGCTTGGCGATCGGGGTCTCCACCCGCACGAGGATGTCCTCGAACATGCCCGTGCTGGTGATGTCCACGAAGAAGAGCGCGCCGTCGCCGTTGCGCACCACGCGACCGCGCTCGGGCAGGAGGCGGACGCCGCCGACGTCCGCCACGGTCGGATAGTAGACGCAGCCGCCCAGGAGCAAGACCAGCGCGAGGCCGACCGTCCCCCGCCCGAGGGCGCGGCGTCGGCGGCCGGACGTCATGCGCCCTTGAACGCGCCGTCGGCGACCATCGCCCGGAAGGCTCGCTCGTAGGCCTGCACGGTGCGCTCGAGATCCTCATCGGTGTGGATCGCCGAGATCCAGCCGTGATTCATCGAGGAATCGACACCGTTGTTCATGAGCGCGCAGCGCAGCAGATGATAGAGGCTCGAGCGCCGCGGCCGGTCCAGCCCGGCGAGGCCCGGCTTGCCCTCGAACGAGACGTGGTAGATCGAGGCCTCGCCGTAGCCGGTGCCGGGGACGCCCGCGCGCTTCATCGCCTCGGTGATTCCGCGCCGGAGCTCCTCGCCCGCCTTGTTCGCGCGCGCCTGAAGCGCCGCGTCCGCGCACAGCTCGAGCGTCGCGATCGCCGCGGCGGCGCAGAGCGGGTTCGCATTGAACGTCCCGGCGTGCGCCACCCGCTGGCTCCGGTCCCAGTCGGGGTCGTCGCGGAACGCCAGCAGGGACATCAGCGGGCGCTTGCCGCAGAGGGCGCCGCCCGGCAGGCCGCCGGCGACGATCTTGGCGAGCGTGGTGAGATCCGGCGTGACTCCGAAGTACGCCTGCGCGCCACCGGGCGAGTAGCGGAAGCCCGTGATCACCTCGTCGAAGATCAGTACGACGCCGTGGCGCGTCGTCAGCGCGCGCAGCTCTTGCAGGTAGCCGGGAATCGTCGGCGTCGTTCCCGACTGCCCACCCGCCGGCTCCAGGATGACGGCGGCGACGTCGCCGCGTTCGAGCGCGATCTGGACCGCCTTGATGTCGTTCGGCGGGCAGATCGCGACCTGGTCGAGGATCGAGCCCGGGACGCCGGCGGACATCGGCACCTCGTACGGCGGGTTGACGCCCGCGACAGCGCCGTCGTGCCAGCCGTGGAAGTGGCCCGTGAACTTCACGATCTTCGACCGCCCCGTGTAGGCCCGCGCCACGCGCATCGCGAGATGCGTCGCCTCGGTGCCCGACATGGTGAAGCGCACCAGCTCGGCGCACGGGATCAGCTGCGTGACCAGCTCGGCCCAGCGCACTTCCCGCTCGTGGCAGGCGCCCAGGTGCGTGCCGCGCGCCATCTGCTCTTGCACGGCCTTGACGACTATCGGATGGCAGTGGCCGAGGAAGAGCGCGCCGTGGCCCATCCAGTAGTCGATGTACTCGTTGCCGTCGACGTCCCACTTGCGCGTCCCGGCGGCGCGCTCGACGTAGGTGGGGAACGGGGTCAGGTGGCGGATGTCGTGGGTGATGCCGCCCGGAATCGACCGGCGTGCCCGCTCCCAGAGCGCGGCGGACTTGGCGTGCTTGGCGCGGTACTCGTCGTGGATCGTCATGATCGTGTTCCTCTCCTGAGCGTTCCGGTCCCCATGATACCGGAACGCGACGCCAGGCGGAGCAGGTCGACGACGGCCGCGTGCGTTTCGGAGGCCAGGCTGTCCACGGTGGGCTCGCGCCGTCGCGTGACCCCGTCGCTGGCGCCAGCCGCCACGCACGCCTCGATGAGCCGCCGCTCGATCTCCGGGGTGTGCAGGAGGTCGAGTCCAGTGAGCCGCCCGAGCGCAGCGGCGATGCCGTAGCCGCCCCAGTTCGACACGCCGGCCACGACCAGGTGGTCGACCGGCACCACCGTGGCGATCCGAGCGCGCAGCGCGTCGAGCCCGGCGAGCCTCACCCGCACCTTACCCATGCCGATCTCGTTCCCGCCGTCGCCGACTCCGATCGTGACCGGGCGCAGCGCGGTCGCACGCCGGCGTCGTCCGCGGGTGACGTGGGGCTTGTCCGCGGCTGCGGAGGACCCCGCTACAACAAACAGCTCGTCGATGGGCGCGTTCCACGCCGCCACCGACTCCCCCCGCATGTTCAGGTAGTCCCCGACACGGTTCCGGCCGGGGCGCTCGATCGCCACGAGATGCGTCGGCCGCTCGGCAGCGAGCAGTCGACGGGCGCCTCCGGCCTCACGCGGATAGACGACGACGTCCGACGGCTCGTCGAGTGTCTTGAGAGCCGCTTCCACGAGCGGCACATTGATCGTGTCGGTGACGTACGTGACGCGGGCGCCGAGCCGCCGCAGCGCGCGGCCCAGTACGGCCGCGCCGGGTGGCCCGTCGGTCTCGGGCATGTCGGGCTCCACGGTGAAGCCCGTGACGATCAGGACGCGCCGCGCTCTGTGCAGCGCGCGGGCGGCCCGAGCGGCCGCGCCCGGCGTCGAGAAGGCGGCGATATCGCGGTGGCCGGGATCGAGGGCGAGAATCTGGTCGACGAGGTCGGCGACGCGCGTCACGAGTCAGGACGCTATCAGCGCCTTGCCTCGTACAGCAAGCACTGGTAGGGCGCCAGCGGTACCGCGGCGCCGGTTCCGGCGAAGCTCTCGGCGTCGCTGTCGAGCAGCACGCGCCAGGCCGGGGCCTCCAGCGTCAGCGCCTGGGTTTTCGGCGTGAGGTTCGCGACGAGCTTCACCTCGTCTCCGCTCGCCGCCGCGCGGACGACGGTGAGCACGGTGCCCGAGGCATCCTGCGTCACCCGCGTCAGCTCCTTGCCACCCGCGCCGAGCGCCGGGTGCGTCCGGCGCAGCGTCAGCCAGCGCCGGTAGTACTCGCGAAGCCCGCGATGGCGGGGCGCAGACGCGAGCGAGTGATTGAGTCGCGAGCTGACGAACGTGTTGGGAGCGTTTGGGTCGGCGATCGGGCCGCGCCATGCGAACCGGGCGAGCTCCTCTGCCCGACCGTGGCGCACGGCCTCGGCGAGCTTCCTGTCGAGGAAGGAGGTGAAGAACTGAAAGCGGGCCGTCTCGCCGTACTCCTCGCCCATGAAGAGCAGCGGGATTGCCGGGGTCACGAAGAGCAGACCGGCCGCGAGCTTCACCGCCTCGAAGGACGAGAGCGCGCCGAGCCGCTCGCCCTGGGCGCGGTTGCCGACCTGGTCGTGGTTCTGCAGACAGATGACAAAGCGGTCGCCCGGAAGGTCGGCGCTCGGCGTCCCGCGCGGCCGTCCCCAGTACTCCGAGTGCTCGCCCTGGAACGCGAACCCCTGAGCGATCACCCGCTGGAGGTGGTTATCACGGCCAAAGTCGACGTAGTAGCCCGTGGTCTCCCCGGTGAGCATTCGGTGGAGCGTGTGGTGAAAGTCGTCCGACCAGACGGCGTCGAGGCCGAGCCCGCCGGCGCTGGTGGGCAGCACGAGCCGCCGGTCGTTGTCGTGAGACTCAGCGACCACGTGGACCCGCCGCCCGAGGCGCGCGGCCTCGCCCCGGACCGCGTCGGCGAACTCCGTGAGGATATGCACCGGGCTCGCGTCGAAGATCGTGTGGACCGCGTCGAGTCGGAAGCCGTCGATGTGGAACTCGCTGACCCACATGCGTCCGTTCTCGGTCACGTGGCGGCGCGCCCCCTCGCAGCCGGGGCCGTCGAAGTTCACCGCCGGACCCCACGGCGTCGTGTAGCGATCGGTGAAGTACGGACCGTACTCGGCCAGGTAGTTCCCCTCGGGGCCGAGGTGGTTGTACACGACGTCGAGGAAGACCGACAGGCCACGCGCGTGGCACGCGTCCACGAGACGCCGCAGGCCGCGCGGTCCCCCGTACGTCGACTGCGGCGCGAAGAGGTGCACGCCGTCGTATCCCCAGTTGCGCGACCCCGGAAACTCGGCGACGGGCATCACCTCGAGGGCCGTGACGCCGAGGTCGACGAGCCGGGGGAGGTGGGGAATGATGGCCTCGAAGGTACCCGCCGGCGTGAAGACGCCCACGTGGATCTCGTAGAAGACGAGGTCGCCGGGCAGGTGGCCGGCGAACTCCTGGTCGGTCCAAACGAAGCGGTTCGGGTCGATGGCGACCGACGGGCCGTGGATCCCCTCGGGCTGAAAGCGCGACACCGGGTCCGGCCGGTAGCGCGTGGCATCGAGCCGGTACTTGTAGCGGGCGCCCTCCGCCACGCCCTCGAGTTTCGCCTCGAACAGGCCGCTCTCGCGGGGGGCGAGCGCCTCGACGGCCCGGCCGTCGACGACCACGTCCACCGACTGGCAACGGGGCGCCCAGACCCGGAACGCGACGGCACCTGGGAGAACGCTTGCGCCGAGCACGCTCATACGGTCCAATGAAGGCCCCATGGCATCACCGTTCACCCTCGTACTTCATACTCATCTTCCGCTGGTGGTCAATCATGGCCGCTGGCCCCACGGCAGCGACTGGCTCTGCGAGGCGGCCTTCGAGTGCTACCTGCCGCTGCTGGAGACGGCACACCGGCTGGTCGCCGACGGGATCTCGCCCAAGTGGACGATCAACCTCTCGCCGGTGCTGACCGAGCAGCTCGCCTCGCCCGAATTCCAGAAGGAGCTGTCTTTTTACCACGATAACGTCCGGCGCGCGTGTGCCGAATCACGCGAGCACTTCACCCGCGAGGGCCAGAAGGAGATTGTCCGCCTCACCCACTTCTGGGAGGAGTTCTTCGAGCGGATGTGGGAGATGCACCGTCGGCTCGGCGGTGACATCCCCGGGACCTTCGCCGATCTCCAGCGGGCGGGCCACGTGGAGATCATCACCTGCGCGGCGACCCACGGCTACCTGCCACTGCTCGCGCGCGACGAGTCGATCCGCCTGCAGCTCCGCACCGCGGTCGAGACGCATCGCCGGCACTTCGGGCGCGCGCCCCGCGGCATCTGGCTCCCGGAATGCGCCTATCGGCCGCGCTACGAGTGGACGCCGCCGACCGGGCGCGACAGCGGACGCGAGCGGCGCGTGCGCCCCGGTCTCGAGGAGCTGCTGGCGGAGCACGGGCTCGAGTACTTCATCGCCGACTCCCATCTGGTCGCCGCCAGTCATCCGATCTTCCTCTACCGCGACTACATCCCTCTCAAGGAAGGCCGGAGCGAGCCGGTCGCGGTGACGCCGTCCACCGCGGCGCGTTCGCCCTACGCGTCCTATCGGGTCGCCTCGCGCGGGGGCACCGGCCATGCCGTCGCCTTCTTCCGCGATCCGCGGACGACCGTCCAGGTGTGGAGCCGCGAGCACGGCTACCCGGGCGAGTACGCCTACCTCGAGTTCCACAAGAAGCACTTCCCCGGCGGCCTCCGGTTCTGGCGGATCACCGACAACCAGGGCGACCTCGGCACCAAGGCAGTGTACGACCCCGACGTCGCCTTCCAGAAGGCCGGCCGGCACGCGAGCCACTTCGTCGAGCTGGTGACGGACACCCTGGCGCGGGCGAGCGGCGAAGGGCCGGCCCTCATCTGCTCGCCGTACGACTCGGAGCTGTTCGGCCACTGGTGGTTCGAGGGGCCGCTCTGGCTCGAGCACGTCGCGCGCGCGATGACGCGAGCCCGCGTTCCGTGCATGACGCTCAGTGAAGCGCTCGAGGCGGTGCCGCCGCGCGCGACGCTGGCGCTGCCCGAAGGCTCGTGGGGCGAGGGCGGGGACCACCGCGTGTGGCTCAACCGCGACACCGAGTGGACGTGGGACCGCGTCTACAGCGCCGAGGCCGAGTGGGTCGGCCATCTCACGCGGCTCACCGGCCGGGACACGCCCGAGCTCCGCCGCGTGCTCGCGCAAGCGACGCGCGAGCTCCTGCTGCTCCAGTCCTCCGACTGGCAGTTCCTGATCACGACGGGCACCGCGTCCGACTACGCCGAGCGGCGCATCGCCGAGCACTATGCCGAGTTCAAGCGACTCTGCGAGATGGCACGCGCGCTCGAGGCCGGCGACACCCTCTCGTCCGACGCGGCGGACGCGCTCCGGCGGCTCGAGCGCCAGGACTTCTGCTTCCCGGACCTCGACCCGGCGTGGGGTCTGGGCGCGCCCGCGGCGCGCTGAGCCCGATGCCGCGGCGCGCGCGTCTGCTCGCGATGATCATGGCCGGCGGCCGGGGTGACCGCCTGCAGCCGCTCACGCGCGAGCGCTCCAAGTCGGCGGTCCCCTTCGGGGGCCGCCACCGTCTGATCGACTTCGTGCTCTCGAACTTCATGAACTCGGACATGCCGTCGCTCTACGTCCTCGTGCAGTACAAAGCCCAGTCGCTGATCGAGCACCTGCGCCTGGCCTGGCGCACGAGCGGTCTGCTCCCGGATTTCTTCGTGACGGTCGTGCCTCCGCAGATGCGGGTCGGCGCCGCGTGGTACCGGGGCACCGCCGACGCGGTGCTCCAGAATCTCAACCTGATCGACGACTTCAATGCCGACGTCGTCGCCGTCTTCGGCTCCGATCACGTCTACCGGATGGACGTGAACCAGATGCTCGCCTTCCATCAGGAGGCGGGCGCCGAGGCGACGATCGCCGCCCGGCCCGTGCCCCTGGAGGACGCCCGTCAGTTCGGTGTGCTCGGCGTGGATCGCACAGGGCGTGTCGTCCACTTCGAGGAGAAGCCCGCGCGCCCCTCGCCCCTTCCCGACGACCCCGAGCGCGCGCTCGTGTCGATGGGAAACTACATCTTCTCGCGCCAGCCGCTGGTCGACGCGCTGGTCGCCGACACGCGCCGCTCCACCGATCACGATTTCGGGCGCTCGATCATCCCCGAAATGGTGCCGGCCGGGCGCGTCTTCGCCTACGACTTCCAGCAGAACGACGTGCCGGGGGTGAAGCCCTACGAGGAGCAGGCGTACTGGCGCGACGTCGGCACGATTCCCTCCTACTGGGAGGCGCACATGGACCTCCTGGGAGAGTCCCCGCGCTTCGACCTCGACAACCGCCACTGGCCGGTCCGCAGCGCGCATCACGCCGGCCCGGCGGCGCGGTTCATCGGCAGCGACGTGGACAACGCCCAGGTCGGTGAGGCATCCCTCGTCAAGCGCGCGACGATCCGAAACTCGATCCTCGGGCGGTCGGTGTGGGTCAACGAAGGCGCGGTGATCGAGGACTCGATCGTCATGGACCAGACCACGGTCGGCAAGGGCGCCCGTCTCCGCCGCGCCATCGTCGACCGGTTCAACATCATTCCCGCCGACGCGGAGATCGGGCACAGCCTCGACGCCGACCGCCGCCGCTACCACGTCGACGCCTCGGGGCTCGTGGTGGTGCCGCGGGGCGGCCGGCGCGAATTCTTGAAGAATCTCGAGGAATTGTGACCCGCGCGATCGTCATCCACGGCCATTTCTACCAGCCGCCGCGCGAGAATCCCTGGCTCGAGACGGTGGAAGTTCAGGACTCGGCGACGCCGTACCACGACTGGAACGAGCGAGTGACCGCGGAGTGCTACGCGCCCAACACGGCCGCGCGGCGCGTCGACGAGCACAACCGGGTCCTCGACATCGTCGACAACTTCGAGCAGATCTCGTTCAACATCGGCCCGACTCTCTTCGCCTGGCTCGAGCGTCAGCGGCCGGAGGTGTACGCGAAGATCATCGCGGCCGATCGGGCGAGCGTCGCGACGCGCGACGGGCACGGGAACGCGAGCGCGCAGGTCTACAACCACATGATCATGCCGCTCGCCACGCGTCGCGACAAGGTCACGCAGGTGCGCTGGGGGATCGACGACTTCCGCGCGCGGTTCGGGCGTGAGCCCGAGGGCCTCTGGCTGCCGGAGACCGCGGTCGACAACGAATCGCTCCAGGTGCTGGCCGAGGCCGGCGTGAAGTTCACGGTCCTGGCGCCGCACCAGGCGCTCCGCGTGCGCCCGCTCGGCGCCGCGACCTGGGAGGAGACGACCGGGATCGACCCGAGCCGCGCCTACCTCTGGCGCGGGCCGCGTGGGCTCACGCTGGCGATCTTCTTCTACGACGGGCACATCTCGCGCGCGATCGCGTTCGAGCGGCTGCTCGAGCGCGCCGAGAACCTCGTGGCGTGGCTCAACGCGGCCTTCTCCGAGACGCGCACGTGGCCCCAGCTCGTCCACTGCGCGACGGACGGCGAGACCTATGGCCACCACAGCCGCTTTGGCGAGATGGCGCTCGCGGCGGCGGTCCAGCAGATCGAGGCCGAGGGCACGGCGACGCTCACGAATTACGGCGCCTTCCTGGCGGCGCACCCGCCGACCCACGAGGTCGAGATCCGCGAGCGCACCTCGTGGAGCTGTGCCCACGGCGTCGAGCGCTGGCGGTCCGACTGCGGCTGCCGCACTCGCGGCGACTGGCACCAGCGCTGGCGGGCTCCGCTCCGGGAGGCTCTCGACTGGCTCCGCGACCAGATCGACCCGTTCTTCGAGGCGCGCGCCTCGGCCCACCTCAAGGACCCGTGGGCGGCCCGCGACGCCTACGCCGCCGTGCTCCTCGACCGGAGCCCCGAGCGGCTCGACGCCTTCTTCGCCGCCCACGCTCGCGGGCCGCTCGATCCGACCGCGCGCGTCGAGGCGCGGCGACTCCTCGAGCTTCAGCGCAATCGGCTCCTCATGTACACCTCCTGCGGGTGGTTCTTCGACGAGATCTCGGCGATCGAGCCCGTGCAGATCCTCCGGTACGCGGCGATGGCCCTGCAGTATCTCGGCAACCTCGGCGGCGGGCGGCTCGAGGACGAGTTCGTCCGGCGTCTGGCGGCCGCGCCGAGCAACGTGCCGGAGATTCGCGACGGCGCCGAGGTCTACCGTCGCCTGGTCCGGCCGACGGCGGTCAACCTGAACCGGGTCGTGGCGCACTACGCGATCACGGGATTCCTCGAGGAATACCCGGCGGACGCCCGTGTCTACGCCTACCGCGTCGAGCGGCTCGACCAGGCGCGCGAGTCGGTCGACAGCACGGCCCTCCGCGTCGCGCACGTGCGCGTGAGCTCGGAGACAACCGGCGAGACGCGCGACATGATGTACACGCTGCTCCACTTCGGCGGCCACGACTTCTCGTGCGGCATACGGGCATGGGACGATCAGGCGACCTACGACGCCGTGAAGACCGATCTGCTCGGGCGCCTGGCCCGGCAGAGCGTCGCCGACCTCGTCCGCGGGCTCGACGAATACTTCCCGGGAGGGCCCTCGTCGCTGAGCCACCTCTTCCTCGACGAGCGGCGGCGGGTGTTGGCCAGCGTCATCCGGGCCACCCTCGACCGCCACGAGGAGACGTACCGCAAGATCTGGGAGGAGACCCGCAAGTTCGTCCACTACCTCCGCGAGGTGGACGCCCCGCTCCCCGAGGCGCTCGCCATCGTCGCGCGCCACGTGCTGGAGCAGCAGGTCGCCGCCGTGCTCCAGCCGCTGCCGGAGCTCGGGGCGATCCCGGACCGCGCCTTCGCCATCGTCGGCGAGGCGCAGACGCTCGGGCTGACCCTCGACCTTGCCCCCCTGCGGTTCATCATGCACCGCGCGGTCACCCAGGCCCTCGACGCCATCGCCGAGTCAGCGTCGAGCGAGCGCGTCGCTCGGGCGACGGCGCTCATCGAGGGCGCGCGCCGTCTGGGCATCCGGTACGGGCACTGGGCGACCCAGAACCGCTTCTTCCAGCTCTGGCGCGAGCGGCCCGACGCGCGCGACGTCCTGCTGCCGCTCGCGACCACGCTCGGCTTCAGCCTGGCCCGGTGACCCGGCCGTGACCGCTCGGTCGATCGACGCGCCGCGGCGCACCGTCGTCATCGAGCGGCTCACCCCCGCTGTCGACTGCGGACGCTATCCCGTCAAGCGCGAGGTCGGGGGGATCCTCGAGGTCGAGGCCGACATCTTCAAGGACGGCCACGACGTGCTCGTCGCCTATCTGAAGTACCGGCGACCCGGCGAGCGCGCGTGGCGCGAGACGCCGATGCGCCACGTCGACAACGACCGCTGGGCGGGCGCCTTCACGCTCGAGGCGCTGGGCCGGCACCACTACACGATCGAGGCGCTGGCGGAGCCCTTCCGCTCGTGGCTCGCCGACCTCGAGAAGCGCCACGAGGGTGGCCAGGACCTCGCGAGCGCGCTCGGCGAGGGCGTCGCCCTGATCCGGGCCGCCGCGGAGCGGGCGACCGGCGACGATCGCCGCGCGCTCTCCAGGTACGCCGACCGTATCGAGCATGCCGTCACCCCGGTGGAGGCCGTGGCGCTGGCCGGCGAGGCGGAGCTCGGCGCGCTGATGGCGCGCCACATCGATCGGACGGAGGCGACGTGGGCCGAGCGTGAGCTCGAGGTGGTCGTCGACCGCGAACGGGCGCGCTTTGCCGCCTGGTACGAGTTCTTCCCGCGCTCGGGCGTGTCTGTCGACCGCAGTGCGACGTTCAAAGAGGCCCAGGCGCAGCTGACGCGCGCCGCGGCGATGGGCTTCGACGTCGTGTACCTACCGCCCATCCACCCGATCGGACGGGCGCACCGCAAGGGGCGCAACAACTCGCTGGTCGCGGCGCCCGGCGACCCGGGGAGCCCGTGGGCGATCGGTAGCGCGGACGGCGGCTTCACGGCCGTCTACCCGGATCTCGGCACGCTCGACGACTTCGACCGGTTCGTCGAAGCCGCGCAGCGGCTCGGGCTCGAGGTCGCGCTGGACTTCGCGATCCAGTGCTCGCCGGACCATCCCTGGGTCCGCGAGCACCCGGAGTGGTTCTTCCATCGGCCCGATGGCAGCATCAAGTACGCGGAGAACCCGCCGAAGAAATACCAGGACATCTACCCGCTGAACTTCCAGTGCGAGGATCCCCGGCCACTCTGGGAAGAGATGCGGCGGATTCTCGAATTCTGGATCGGCCACGGTGTGCATTCGTTCCGCGTGGACAATCCACACACGAAGCCGGTGAAGTTCTGGGAGTGGCTCATCCGCGCCGTCCAGGACGCGCATCCCGAGGTGATCTTCCTCGCCGAGGCGTTCACCCGGCCCAAGATGATGCAGGTGCTCGCCAAGGCGGGCTTCACCCAGTCCTACACCTACTTCACCTGGCGCAACGACAAGCAGGAGCTGATCGAGTACCTGACGGAGATCACCACGCCTCCCGTGGCCGAGTACTTCCGCGGCAACCTCTGGCCGAACACGCCCGACATTCTCCACGAGACGCTGCAGCGCGGCGGCCGGCCGGCCTTCAAGACGCGGCTCGCGCTCGCCGCCACCTTCTCCTCGCTCTACGGCATCTACTCCGGGTACGAGCTCTGCGAGAACGTGGCGCGCGAGCCCGGGTCGGAGGAATATCTGAATTCCGAGAAGTACGAATACAAGGTGCGCGCCTGGGACGCGCCCGGCAATCTCGTGGAGTATGTGACGCGGATCAATCGGATCCGGCGCGAGCACCGCGCGCTACACGGGGACCGCAATCTTCGCTTCTACCTCTCGGACGATCCGCACATCCTCTTCTTCGGGAAAATGACGCCGGAGCGCGACAATGTCGTGTTCGTGGCCGCGAACCTCGATCCCTCTGCCGCTCACGCGGGCCTCGTCGACGTGCCCATCGCCGAGCTCGGGATCGATGCGCACCAGACGTACCGGATGCACGAGCTGGTCTCCGACCAGTTGTACGAGTGGCGGGGGCCACGAGGCTACGTGGAGCTCAACCCGGAGATCGAGCCCGTGCAGATCTTCGTCCTTCAGCGCTGAGGCGACGGAGGGGCCGGCGACGTCTCCGCGGGAGGCAGCAGCTGGGGCGGCGTGAAGATCATGGCGATCACCTGCTCGCCGCCTCCCTCGAAGTAGACGAGCAGCCCACCCGCGTAGAGGAAGAACTCCAGGTTACCTTCCTTGCCGAGGCGGTCCGGCAGGCCCCAGCCGTCCAGGACGAGCTTGCGGTTGAAGATGTCGCGCTTGGGCTCGAGCCTGAACGTCCGCACGACGTCCTTCCGGTAGCCCGCGGGCGTCAGGAGACCAAAGTCGACGGTCATCTTCGCGATGCCGGCGGGGGCTCGGGCGCCCTCATACACCCACTGCTCGGCGTCGTACCCTTCGACCTTCTGCGTTGTCTCCTTCACCGGCGCGCCGTACCGGGCGCGGACGGCCGCCTGGCTAGTTTCGCCGGGGCTGATCTGACCCCACTCCGCCGCCGCGGCGGGCACCACGAGCAGCAGCAGGAGGATCAGCGCGGCACGTGATCGCATCGCTAGAATCCCAGCGCCGCGCCGTCGCCCCGCGCGTCGGCGCCGCCCATCAGCGTGCCCTCGCGGAGCGCAATCCCGTGCGCGTGACCACACCGCCAGAAGAATTCGGGCGCCGCCCTGACGCGGTGGCCCCGGGCCTCGAGCGCGGCCAGCACCTCGCCGGCCACCCGCGACTCCACGTGCATCACGTCGTCCGGGTCGCCCGGCAGGAACGCGCCGATGAGGAAGCGCGGCCGCTCGATCGCCTCCTGGATGTCCATGCCGTAGTCGAGCAGGTTCGTCAACACTTGCAAATGGAACATCGCCTGGCCGTTGCCGCCCATCGTCGCGAATCCGAGCACCGGGCGCTCTTCGCGCGTCGCGATGGACGCCATCAGCGTGTGAAAGGGGCGTTTGCGGGGCACGAAGGCGGCCGGATGCGATGGGTCCAGGCTGAAGTGTCGCCCCCGGTTCTGCAGCACCACGCCCGTTCCCGGCGGCACCACGCCCGAGCCGAAGCCGTTGAACAGGCTCTGGATGACGCTGATCAGGTTGCCGTACCCGTCCGCCACGACGAAGCCCGTCGTGTCGCCCTCGGGGTCGCCGAAGGCGTAGGACTGCGCCTTCGCCGGGTCGAAGTCGCGTCGGCGCCGTTCGGCATACGCCTTCGAGAGCAACGCCGTCACCGGCACGCTCGCGTAGGCCGGATCGCCGATCCAGCGGTCGCGGTCGGCGTACGCGAGCTTCACGATCTCGACGAGCAGGTGCAGGTGCTCGACCGAGTGGATGGGATAGCCCGCGAGCGCGAAGCCCTCGAGCATGTTGAGGCCCTGGAGCGCGGTCAGCCCCTGAGTCGGCGGCGGTGTCTCGTAGATCCTCACGCCGCGATAGGTCGTCGAGATCGGCGCGTTCCACTCGCCCGTGTGCTGCGCCAGGTCCTCCGCCGTCAGGAATCCGTCCGCCTCCAGGCGGCGCGCGATCGCCTCGGCGACGCGCCCCCGGTAGAACACCTCAGGCCCGTCCGAGGCGAGCCCGATGAGCGTCCGGCCCAAGTCGGGCTGGGTCAACAGCTCGCCGAATCCCGGGCCGTGGCCGCCCGGCGCAAAGATCCGGCGCCACTCCGGGTCTGGATTCGCCGGGAGGTGCTCCCGGATCGACTGGCTCAGCAGCGATGTCGTCGGGAATCCGTGAGTGGCGTAGTGAATCGCCGGCTGGAGAAGCTCACCGAGGGGGCGGGTGCCGAACCGCTCGAGCAGCATCGCCCACCCGCGCACACAGCCGGGCACGCTGACTGTGGGCGGACCGATGACCGGCAACCGCTCCATGCGCCGCCGACGCAGCTCCGCGAGACCCGCGCGTGAGCCCGAGCGGCCGCTCCCGTTCAGCACGTGCACGCGCCGCGTCGCGGCTTCATAGTAGAGACAGAAGAGATCACCCCCCAGTCCGCAATTGTTGGGCTGCATCACCGCGAGCACCGCGTTCACCGCGACGGCGGCGTCGGCGGCGGTGCCCCCGGCCTTCAGCACATCGATCCCGGCCAGCGCTGCGTCCGGGTGTGCGGCGGCGATCATGCCCCGCCGCCCGAGTGCCACGGGCCGATGCGAGTAGCCGATCACCGGCACGTCAAGCACTCCGAAAGAGCCGGGCGATTTCGTCCTGCGCGAACACGGGCATCGGCTCCTGCCGGCTTCCGCTCACGAGCGTCACGCCCTGCTCGCGTGGCACGACCTGGCCGATGAAGTGACAGTCGATGGACTCGCGGGCCAGGGCGTGGATCACCATGCCCGCGTCCGCCGGCGCCAGCGTCATCAGAAGCGCGCCCGACGCGATCGTGCCCAGCGGGTCGAGGCCGAACGCCTCGCACAGCGCCCGGCCCTCGGGAAGCACCATGATCCGCTCGCGGTCGATGCGGAGGCCGACGCCGGCCGCGTCGGCCAGCTCGACCAGCGCCGTGGCGATCCCTCCCTCGGTCGGGTCGTGCATTGCGTGCACCGTCGCCAACTCGCACGCGATCTCGGCCTCCGGCAGGACGCTGAGCCCGGGGGTCTTGAGAAACCCCTTGGCCTTGCGGATGGCGGCGGGAGAGACGCCGCGCGCCCGCAGCTCAGTCTCCTTTTCTCGTGCAATGATGGCCGCGCCCTCCAGCGGGACACCCTTGGTCATCACGACCGCGTCGCCGACCCGTGCGCCGCCCGTCGTGACGAGCTTGTCCTTCTCGACCTCGCCCAGCATCGTGCCGGCGACGATCGGGCGATCGAGGCCGTGCGTGATCTCGGTGTGGCCGCCGACGAGAGCCACCTCGAGCTCGTCGCAGGCGGCGTGGATCTCGGTGAAGAGCGCGTCGACCGACGCGTCGCTGGTCGCGCCGGCCGGCAGCAGCAGCGTCGCCAGAAACCACCGCGGGCGCGCGCCGCGCACTGCGATGTCGTTCGCGTTGACGTGGAGCGCGTACCACCCGATCTCGGCGGTCGCGAACGTGATGGGGTCGCTCGTGGCGACGAGGTACCGGTCACCCATATCGATGACGGCGGCATCTTCACCGAGCCGGGGACCGACGACGACGCGGGGATCCGTGCACGGGTGCCTGTCGAAGATCGCCTGCAGCGTGTCAGCACGAAGCTTGCCGTTTGGCAGAGACTGCATGCCGACGGGTAGTATACACTGCATGTCGCGCCCTTCGATCGCGGCGCCGGCGGTCGAGTGCGTTCCGAACGTGAGCGAGGGACGCGATCACGGAGTCATCGAGCGCCTGGCCGACGTGATCCGCTCGGTCGGCGGCGTCACCCTCATGAACGTCCACGCCGACGCCGATCACCATCGCACCGTGTTCTCCTTCCTCGGCGCTCCGGCGTGCGTCGAGGCAGCCGCGCTGGCGCTCGCCGCGCGCGTGGTCGAGCTGATCGATCTGCGACGCCACCGCGGCGTCCATCCCCGCGTTGGCGCGCTGGACGTCCTGCCGTTCGTCCCGCTCGCCGGAATCTCGATGGCGGAGACGATCGCGCTCGCGCGCCGCGTCGGCGACTCGCTCGCGAGCCAGCACGCCCTCCCTGTGTACTACTACGGCGCGGCGGCCACGCGGCCGGGCCGGCGCACGCCGCGCGCACTACGCCGGGGCGAGTACGAGGGGCTCGCCGCGCGGCTCGCCTCCGCGGACGGGGTGCCCGACGCCGGCCCGGCTCGCTTCGACGCGCGCACAGGGGCCGTGCTCGTCGGCGCCCGCGACATCCTCGTCGCGTTCAACGTCTGGCTCGCCAGCGGCGACGTCGCTGTCGCGCGCGAGATCGCGCGAGCGGTCCGCGAGTCGTCGGGAGGCCTCCCCGCTCTTCAGGCGATGGGCGTGCTGCTCGCGAGCCATGGGATCGCCCAGATCTCCATGAATCTGCTCGACTCTCGGACCACGTCGATCGCCGACGCCTTCGACCGCGTGCGCGACGAGGCCCGAGCGCGCGGCGTCTCCGTGAGCCGTAGCGAGCTGGTCGGGGTGGCCCCGCGCGCGGCGTTCGCGGGGCGGACGCCGGAATCGGTGGGTCTGGCCGGCTTCACGCCCGACCTTTATCTCGACACCTACCTCGACCCCGGCGCGGCGCCCCTCAGGTCAAGAGCTTGAGGAGGTCGGCGGTCAGGTCGTAGAGCTGGGCGCACCCGGTCTCGCTGCCCAGGTGGCCCTGGATCCGCTGGCGCAAGCCGGCATCGGCCGTCTCGCCCAGAAGCGCGGCGATCTTCCGCTGCGGCTCGGAGCAGATCCCCATGTACGGCAGCCGCGGCGTGACGTTCTCGGCGCGGATGATCTGCCCGCTCGCGATGTCGATCTCGTAGGTGAGCTCGAAGCCGTGGACGTTGTCGTGCATCGAATGGAAGAGCCGGAGCCGGCCGTCCCGTCGCTCCAGCCGCGCGACCTTCGTGCGCTCGAAGACGCGCCGCTGGGCCGGGCGTGGGCTGTACAGGTCCGGCTGCATCGGCGTCGCGACGGTCCGCGCGCCGAAGAGACTTCGTCCCGAGTCACTGTAGGTGAAGCACGAGTTCGGCAGATCGATCCACCCGGTCGTGTCGAGCTGCCAGCACTCCCAGGCGTCACCGCCGGCCGCACGCTCGGCGCGCTCGCGGGGGAGCTTGGCCACCTGACGGGCGAGCCGCGCCACCTCGACGATCGCACCGAGAACAAAGGCGGCGCCCGGACCGGAGCCCGTCAGCTCGACGACCCGGCGGCTCAGTCCGCCGACCATCGACGTGCCGGCGAGCTTCGCCACACCCGCGACGACGCCAACGTCCAGCGCGCCGGCGACCGGCCGGCAGCGCGCCTCGCGGATCAGGTAGGTCGGGGAGGGGAGCGCCACGACCGAAAGCTCCACCGCCCGGTCGTCGTCGCGCAGCACCACCGTATGGGTGAACGCGTCGTCGTGGGTGTTGTCGACCCAGCCGTCCATGACGCGCTCATAGCGGTCGCGGCCCCGGAGCAGCGCCGGCGTGATCACGCGATCACGTCGCCAGGTATTTTTCCGGTTCCTTGTCGAACATCTGCTTGCAGCCGACGGCGCAGAAGTAATACGTTTGACCCCGGTACGTCGATTGCGCCGCCGCTCTCGCGGGCTCCACGGTCATCTTGCACACAGGATCAACCGCCATGCACGGGCCTCCTTCGATCACTGAAGAGCTCGGTCGCGCCGTGACGGCGCCCACCTCGCCTTGCCATCGCTTCAGCCTGAGACTGTTCGTGACCACGGACACGGACGAGAACGCCATCGCCGCGCCTGCCAGGATGGGCGAGAGCAGCACGCCCCAGAGCGGGTAGAGGACGCCCGCCGCCACCGGGATCAGCACCACGTTGTACCCGAACGCCCAGACCAGGCTCTGCTTGATGATACCGATCGTCCGCCGCGAGAGGTCGACGGCCGCCACCACTCCGCGCAAGTCACCGCGCACGAGCGTGACGTCGGCGGCCTCGATCGCGACGTCGGTGCCCGAGCCCATCGCGATACCGACATCGGCCTGGGCGAGCGCCGGCGCATCGTTGATGCCGTCGCCGACCATCGCGACGCGGCGTCCCGCCGCCTGGAGCTTGGCAATCTCTCGGGCCTTGTCCTCCGGCAAAACCTCGGCGAGCACGCCGTCCACTCCGGCCTGGCGGGCGACGGCTTCGGCCGTCAAGCGTGTGTCACCCGTGAGCATCAGGACCTCGAGACCACGCCGCTTCAACCCGGCGACGACCGAGGCGGCCTCGGGCTTCAGCACGTCGGCGGCGGCGAGGACGCCGAGGGCGCGGCCGCCGAGGGCCACATAGATCGCGGTCTTGCCCTCGGCGGCGAGCGCCTGGGCCCGTCCGGCGAGCGCGCCGATGTCGATGCCGCGCGCGTCCATCAGCGTCCGGTTGCCGAGAAGGACACGGCCGTCCGTCGCCATCGCGTCGATCCCCTGCCCCGGGACCGTCGTGAACTCGCTGATCAGCGGCAGCGCCAGGCCGCGCTCTTTGGCGCGCGCGACGATCGCCTCGCCCAGTGGGTGCTCCGAGCCCTGCTCCGCCGCGGCCGCGAGCGCCAAAACCTCGTCCTCGGCCCCCGGCGGGATGGTGATCACGTCGGTGACCACGGGCCGCCCGACGGTCAGGGTGCCGGTCTTGTCGAACACGCCCGTGTCCACACGGTAGAGCAGCTCGAGCGCCGCGGCGCTCCTGACGAGGATCCCGTTCTCGGCCCCGCGGCCCGTAGCGACCATGATCGCGGTCGGTGTCGCAAGCCCCATCGCGCAAGGGCACGCGATGACGAGCACGGCGACAGCGTTGGTGAGGGCGTAGAGCGCCGCCGGCTCGGGGCCGAAAGCCCACCACGCGAGAAAGGTCAGCGCGGCGATCCCCAGCACGATCGGCACGAAGACCGCGGCGACGCGATCGGCCAGCCGCTGGATCGGAGCGCGCGAGCCCTGTGCCTCGGCGACGAGCTTGACGATCCGCGCCAGCGCCGTTTCGCTGCCCACGCGCGCGGCACGGAACACGAAGCTTCCGGTGCGGTTGACGGTGCCGGCGAAGACCTTCGATTCCGGCGCCTTCTCGACCGGCAAGCTCTCGCCCGTCAGCATCGATTCGTCGATCGCCGAGGCACCTTCCGTGACCACGCCGTCCACCGGGACGCGCTCGCCCGGGCGAATGCGGACGAAGTCACCGACCCGCACCTCGGCCGTCGGCACGTCGACCTCGGCCCCGTCACGGACGATGCGCGCGGTGCGCGGGGCAAGGCTCACGAGCCGCCGGATCGCTTCGGAGGTCCGTCCGCGCGCGCGCGCCTCGAGCCATCGCCCCAGCACGACCAGGGTGATGACGACCGCGCTCACGTCGTAGTACATCACCGCGCCGTGCGCAGGGAACACGTGTGGCCAGAGGGTGACCGCGACGCTGAAGAAGTACGCGGCGTTCGTGCCGACGGAGACTAGCGTCGCCATGGACGCGGTGCGGTAGCGCAGGTCGTGGAGGAACCCCTGGTGGAACTGCCAGCCGACCCAGAACTGGACAGGCGTCGTGAGGACCAGGAGGAACCAGGGGCTCTGGAGCACCGCCGGCACCCACGGGAGGACATGGGACATCCCGCCCAGCAGGACGGGCGCCGACAGCACGGCGCCGACGACGACCTTGACCTTCTGGCGCCGCTGATCGGCCTCGCGGGCGGCTCGCTCGGCGTCGACCGCGTCGCCAGGCCCCGCATCGGAACGCGGCTGGACGAGCTCGTAGCCCGCCGCGGCGACCGCCTCCTGGAGCGCGTCGAGGCTCGTCCGCTGCGGATCGAACGAGACGGTCGCCTGCTCGGTCGCGAGATTGACCGACGCCTGGTCGACGCCGGCAACCCCGGCCAATGCATGCTCGACCTTCCCGACGCACGCCGCACAGTGCATCCCGCGGACGGGTAGGATTGTCTGGAGAAGGGGGCTACGCCCCCCTCTCGACTCCCCCGGCGGCTCGCGCCTCTTCGTCATCACTTGCCCCGGAACCGCGCGAACACGTCGAGGAGCTCGTCGATCTTCTGCTGGCGCTCGCCTTTCGAGCCTGAGCGAACCGCGTCGGCGACGCACGACTCGATGTGCCGACCCAGCAGGAGCTTCTCGACCTGCTCGAGCGCGCCCTGCACCGCCGAGATCTGGAGCAGGATGTCGACGCAGTACGCCTCGCCGTCGATCATCCGCTGGAGACCCTGCACCTGCCCCTCGATCCGACGCAGCCGCCCGAGGGCCTTGGCCTTCGTCTCCTCGTTGATCATCCAATACCCCCCTGGGGTAGTATCGTCCCGCCCTGATGCGCTGTCAACCATTGGGGGCCGGGGTCTGGGTGTCGGGCGGCGTCGACGAAAACCTCGGAGAGGAACGCTCCGGCTTACCGGAGGTCGAACAGGGAGGGCTGCTCCAGCACCGGCGCCGTCCGGCCGCGCGCGGGCGACTTCGTTCCCTTGCGCTTCGCCCCTTTGGCCCTCGCCGGCTGAGGTCGCGGCAGCTTCCATCCCTTCTGATAGGCGATGCGCTCGCCCTGCTTGATGACCAGCAGGTCGACGAGACGCGCGAGCGGATTGGACAGGAGCTCCAGATACTTTTCCCAGTAACGAGGCGAGTGCGCGAGTGTTCGCATCTGGTCGAGCGCGAGTGACAGCGCCGTCCGATCGCCTCGCCTCGCGGCGAGCTTCAAGTCGTCGAGCAGCTTGGCCCGGCTGATTCGCGACGGCCGCGCGCGCCCCATCAGCGCGTCACTGCGCCGCGCCGCCCCGCAGCCTGACCTCATAGCCTTCCCGGTCCGCGTGGTTCGGCTGAATCGTGATCTTCCGGTCGAGCGCGCGCGCCAGCCGCTCGAGTCCTTCCTGGCCGTCACCCTCGAAGTACCTCGCCAGCTCGGGATGCACGCGCACGACGACCTCGCGACCGTTCGCATCCTCCGCCGTCCTGACCTTGGCCCTCACGACACGGAAGATCTCGGCGGCGAGCGTCGCGTCGGCCTTCGTGACGCCGCTCCCCTTGCACGTCGGGCACGCCGCCGAGAGCAGCGCGCGGAGATCCTGGCGCACGCGCTTGCGTGTCATTTCGACGAGGCCCAGCTCGGAGATCTCGAGCACGTTCGTCCGCGCCTTGTCCTCGGCCAGCGCGCGCTTGAGCGCGCGGTAGACCTGTTCACGGTGCTCCGCCGACTCCATGTCGATGAAGTCGATGATGATGATGCCGCCCAGGTCACGCAGGCGGATCTGGCGGACGACCTCGCCGACCGCCTCGAGGTTGATCTTGAGCACGGTCTGCTCGAAGTCGCGCTTGCCGACGTACTTGCCCGTGTTCACGTCGATCGAGACGAGCGCTTCGGTGTGGTCGATGACGATGTACCCGCCGGACTTGAGCCAGACGCGGCGCCGGAGCGCCCGCTCGATGTCCTTCTCGACCCCGAGCGCCTCGAAAATCGGGGCGGGCTCCTCCCAGAGCCGCACGCGATCCCTCAGCGCCGGCACGAGCGCCTCAACGTAGCCGGCGCATTTGTCGTACACCTCGCGCGAGTCGACGACGAACTCGTCGATCTCCGGCGAGAATAGGTCGCGCACGACGCGGAAGGTCAGGTCGCCCTCTTCGTGCAGAACCGCCGGCGCCGCCGCCTGCTCGAAGCGGCCCTGGATCTGCGCCCAGAGGCGCGTCAGGAATTCCACGTCGGCGGCGAACTCACCCTCGCTCTTGTCCTCGGCGTTCGTTCGCACGATGAAGCCGCCCGACGGCAGGTTGAGAGCGCGCAACGCCGCGCGGAGCCGGTCGCGCTCCCGTTCGTCACGGATGCGGCGCGAGACGCCGATGTGGCGGGCCTGCGGCATGTAGACGAGGTAGCGCCCGGGCAACGAGATGAAGGATGTGATCCGCGCCCCCTTGGTCCCGAGCGATTCCTTGGCGGCCTGCACGAGGACGTTCTCGCCCTTGTGGAGCATCTCCTCGATCGGGGAGGCGGCACGGCGCGGCTCGAGCTCCTCCACGTCCACGTCGGCCTCGCCCTCCTCATCGCTGCCCGTGAGCATCACGCGCGCAAAGTCGCCGAGGTTGGTCGTGTAGTCGCCGGCGTAGAGGAAGGCGTCCTTCTGCAGCCCGATGTCGACGAACGCGGCCTGCATGCCCGGCAGGACGTTCGTCACGACGCCCTTGTAGACGCTTCCCACGATCGAGCGGTGACGGTGCCGCTCGACATAGAGCTCGGTGAGGAGATTACCCTCCTGAACCCCGACACGAGTTTCGATGAGCTCCGCGTTGACGACGATCCGTTTGCGCACGGCAGCACCTCGCCGACACGGCGACTCGCGTCAAGGGACCGCGGCGTCCGCGTCTCATTGGAACTGCCGCATTCGTACCGAGAGGAGAAGGCCGAGCGTCATGCAGGAGGCGACCATCGAGGAGCCGCCGTAGCTCATCAACGGCAGCGGGATCCCAACGACGGGCAGGAGCCCGGTCACCATCCCCACGTTGATCAGTACCTGCGCCGCGAACAGCGCCGTGGCGCCCAGCGCCACGAGCCGACCCATCGGCTCGCGCGCGGTTGCCGCGATGTCGAAGCCCCGCAGAAGGAGCAAGACATAACACAGCAGCAGGATGAGACAGCCGACGAACCCCCACATCTCGGCGAATACGGCGAAGATGAAATCCGTGTGACGCTCCGGGAGGAACGCCAGCCGGCTCTGCGTCGCGCCGGCCACGCCCTTGCCCAGGAGCTGACCCGATCCGATCGCGATCTTCGCCTGGATCACGTTGTACGCGCTCCCGAGCGGATCGCGGAACGGATCCAGGAAAACGAGAATTCGTTCGCGTTGGTAGTCCTTCAGCGCCAGCCAGGCCAGCGGCATCGCGGACAGCGCCGCGAGCGCCAGGCCGCCGAGGACCTTGAGGCGCAGCCCCGCTCCGACGAGCAGAATCGTGAGCACGGGGACAAGCAGGAGGGCGGTGCCGAGGTCCGGCTGCTTGATGATCAGCACGGCCGGGACCGCCACGATCGGCAGTATCAAGGCGATGGTGAGCTTGCCCACGGGCTGCGCCCAGCGGGACGCGAGCGCCCACACCACGATGAGCACGAAGCAGATCTTGAAGAGCTCGGAGGGCTGGATCGACATCGGGCCGAGCACGATCCACCGCCGTGCGCCCGACACCGTCCGGCCCAGCACGAAAACGGCAGCCAGCCCGACCAGGCCCAGGAGGTACAGGGCCGGCGCGGCGCGGACGAGCCTCCGGTAGTCGAGGCTCGCCAGCAACACCATGACGGTGAGGCCAACCGCGAACCAGAGGACCTGGCGGACGACGACGCTGCCGCCCGCGCGGTCCACGTGCAGGCTCGCGAGCGTCAGCGTACTCATCACGACCAGTCCGAATGCGATCGCCAGCAGCGCCCAGTCCACGTTCTGCAGCAGGCGCCGGTCGATCCGAAGCACTAGCCGGCGATCTCCACCGCGGCGACCTTCTCGAAGAAGATCGCGTTCAGGATCTTCCGCGCGATCGGGGCCGCGACCTGGCCACCTTTACCACCCCGCTCCGCGATCACCACTACGACGACCTCCGGCGCCTTCGCCGGCGCAAAGGCGGCGAACCACGCGTGGTCCTGGCCCTTCTCGGCCTTCGACTTGGCGATCATCTGCGCGGTGCCGGTCTTTCCGGCGATGTCGAGGCCGGGGATGCGGGCCGCCGCGCCCGTCCCTCCATCGTTCACCACCGACCAAAGGCTCTGCCGGAGGAACGCCCACACGACCGGCGACAACTCGACGTGACCGCTGACCTGCCCCTCGTCGCTCCACACGACGCCGTGGTCGGGGCGCTCGACCCGCTGCACGAGGCGCGGCCGCCACAGGACACCGCCGTTGGCGATCGCGGCCATGAAGCGCGCGACCTGCATCGGGGTGACCAGCACGGTGCCCTGTCCGATGGACATGTTGACCGTCTCTCCGGCCGGGTACGTCCGCCCCTGACGTCCGCGCCCGAGCTGCGGCCGCGGCAGGAGGCCGTTCTTCTCGCCCGGCAGGTCGATGGCTGTCGGCTGGCCAAACCCGAACGCGCTCGCGTAGCGCACGATCGCCGCGCCGCCGATTCGGAGTCCCGCCTCGTAGAAGAAGACGTTGCAGGACTGTACGATCGCTTGGTGAAGATCGACCGTGCCGTGCCCGCCGTCCTTCCAGTCCTTGAAAGTGGATGCGCCCAGGTGGAACTCGCCGGTGCAGTGCGTCCGGTCGAGCGGCGTGAGAGTCCCCTCTTGCAGGCCCGCCGCCGCGACGAGGATCTTGAACACGGAGCCCGGCGCGTACTGGCTCTGGATGGTGCGGTTCAACAGCGGGAAGTTCGGATCCTGAACTACCCGCAGCCACGCGTCGCGCTCGATGGTCCCGGTGAAGCGATCGATCTCGAAGGCGGGCGTGGACACCATGGCGAGCACGTCGCCGCTGCGCGGATCCATGACGACGACCGCCCCGGCGTGCCCCTCCATCGCGCGCTCCGCGGCCTCCTGGATCCCGCGGTCCACCGTGGTAATCACCTGCGCCCCGGCGTGCGGCTCGGTCTGCTGCACCCGGCGGACCGGACGCCCCATCGCGTCGACCTCGATGCGCTCTCCGCCGTCCTGGCCGCGCAGATGCTCGTCGAGCAGCCGCTCGAGGCCGCTCTGCCCCACCATGTCGCCGCGCCGGTAACGCCCCTGCTTGAGCTGCTCGTCGTTGGCCTCGCGAACGTACCCCAGGAGGTGCGCGGCGAACCGGCTCGTCGGGTACACGCGCTGGGGCTCGACTTCGGCGATCACGCCCGGAAGCTCGAGCTTCCACTCCTCCACCTTCGCGACGTCCTCGAGGGTCAGGCCACGACGCACACGCACCGGCAGGAGCGAGTCAGGCTGCACCCGTGTCACCGAGTCGATCAGCTCCTGGTAGGGGATGTGGAGCAACGAGGCGACGCGGCCGAGGACGGCGTCACGCGTCTCGACGTCGCGGGGCAGCTCGCGGGGGATCAGCGAGAGGGTGAACGCCGGGCGGTTGTCGACGAGAGGCGTGCCGTGACGGTCGAACAGGATACCGCGCGGCGCGGCGATGGGGCGGACACGGATCCGGTTCTTGTCCGACGCGTCGAGGAACCGGCCGCCCTCGAGCACCTGGAGATACCAGAGCTGGCCGATCAGGATGAGGAACGCGATGGTCACCGCCGTGGCGATCACCATGACGCGCTTCTGCCCGGGATCGCGCCGGCCGGGCAGGGATCGGCGAGAGAAGCTCACGACGGCTCACCTTCGAAGCGCGCGCGAAGGGTCTGCACCCCGGCGAGACTCAGCACGACGGCCGCGCCGACGAACCCGTTGAAGAGCGCCTGCGGGATCACGACGTACATCATCAACTCGCCGAACGGCGCGGGGAAGCGGAAAATTTGGAGAAGCGCGAACCGCGCGAGTCCTTCCGCGATCGTGAGCACGACGAGCCCGGGCACCTGCACCAGCGGCTGACTCACCCGCAACCGGCTTCCGGCGACACCGATCCCGAACCCGATCACCGCCTTCGTCAGACCCTGGACGCCGATCAGGCCGCCGCCGGCGGCGTCCTGGAGGAGGCCGGTGACGAACCCGGCCAGGCATCCGAATTCGGAGCCGCGCCGGAGCGCGAGCAGACTGACCATGATCAGCGGCAGATCGGGCGTCACCCCCCGGACGCTGACCAGCGGCGTGAGCGTCGCGTGTGCGACCGAGCCTCCGGCGACCGTCAAGACGAGTAGGCCGCGCATCAGCCGTCCTTCGGGAAGTAGGCGGTGAGGTCGCGTTGCGTGTTGCCGGTTACTAATAGCACCTCGTCGATCCGCGCAAAGTCGACGGCCGGCGTCAGCTCGGCGTAGTGGAAAAGCGCGGCGCCGCGATTGTCGATCGCCCGGACCGTACCGATCGGGATGCCGCGCGGGAAGAGCCCGCCCTGCCCGGCCGTCACGAGCACGTCACCGCTCTGAATGGACGCGCCGTCGCGGGCCATGAACTTGAACCGGAGCGTCCCGCGCGGGTCACCTTCGACGATGCCGGGGGTGCGCGTTCTCAGTACATGGGCGCCGACGGTGGAGGCGGGATCGGTCAGCACTTGCACGATCGACGCGCCGGGCCGGACGTCGACGATGCGGCCGACGAGACCGTCGGGCGAGATCACCGCGCTCAGGCGGGGAATGTTGTCGCCTCGGCCGCGATTGACCGTGAGCGACCGGATCCAGCCACCCCACTCGCGGGCGATGATCTCCCCGGACAGGGTCGTGAGCGGGAGCCGTTCCTGGAGGGTCAGCAGGCGGCGCAGCCGCCGATTCTCGACGTCGGTGTCGCTCACGCGCAGCGCCTGGACCCGCAGCTGCTGGACCTCCTCCCGCAGCCGCCGATTCTCGGCGCGCACGTTTTTCCAGTCGAGGTAGGTGGCCCAAAGGCCAAAGGTCGCATGGCTCGCCTTCGCGAGCCCGGTCTGGATCGGCGTGGTCACGATCGCGAAGAGGTCGCCGGCGGCCGAGCCGTACCCGCGCGTCTGGAGCGTGAGGAGCAGGAGGCAAATCCCCACCAGGAAGACAAGCAGTGCGAACTTCTGAATCTTCACCGTCCGAACCCCCAGAGAAGAGCGCTGGAACCCGCTAGGCGGGGATGGCCACCTTCTTCAGGAGATCGAGCTCGTCCAGCACTTTTCCCGTCCCCAGCGCGACGCAGGACAGCGGATCGTCACCCGGCGTCACGGGAAGATTGGTCTCCTGACGCAACAGGTGGTCCAGGCCTCGGAGCAGCGCGCCGCCCCCGGTGATCACGATGCCTTTGTCCACGATGTCCGCCGCAAGCTCGGGCGGCGTCCGCTCGAGACATGTGCGCACCGTCTCGACGATCGTCATCACGGGCTCGCGCAGCGCCTCCCGGATCTCCTCGTCAGTGATCACGATGGTCTTGGGGATGCCGTCGATCAGATCGCGGCCCTTGACTTCCATGGTGCGGCGGTCGCCGCCCATCGGATACGCGGACCCCAGCGTGACCTTGATCTCCTCGGCCCGCCGCTCGCCGACGAGCAAGTTGTAGTGCTTGCGGATGTACTGGACGATCGCCTCGTCCATCTCGTCGCCCGCAATACGCACGGACTTCGAATAGACGATTCCCGAGAGCGAGATCACCGCCACCTCGGTCGTCCCGCCACCGATGTCGACGATCATGTTGCCACCCGGCTCCTGGATGGGCAGGCCCGCGCCGATCGCCGCGGCCATCGGCTCCTCGATCAGGTACACCTCGCGCGCGCCCGCCTGCATCGCCGAGTCGCGCACCGCTCGCTTCTCGACCTGGGTGATCCCCGACGGCACGCCGATGACGATGCGCGGCCGCACGAGCGTGCGGCGGCGGTGCACCTTCGAGATGAAGTAGTGCAGCATCTTCTCGGTCACGTCGAAGTCGGCGATGACCCCATCCCGGAGGGGGCGGATGGCAACGATGTTCCCGGGCGTGCGCCCGAGCATAGCCTTGGCCTCGCGACCGACCGCGAGCACGGAGTGATCGGCCTGGTGGATCGCGACGATCGAAGGCTCGTTGAGCACGATGCCTTCGCCGCGGACATAGACCAGAGTGTTCGCCGTCCCGAGGTCGACGGCGAGATCGTTTGAGAACATCCCGGCCAGCAGGTTGTAGAACATCACCGCTCCATCAGTCGTCGATTGGACCCCTCGTTCGGGGGCTTTACAGTAGCACAGTCCGTGCCACCCCGAAACGAAAACTCTATTTTTCCAAGGCTTTAGGCCACAGAACCCGCTGCGGGGCTCCGCGTGCCCATCTTCGGTATGGAAAACACGAGTTTTTTCAGAGGGTTCCGACAGGAAGCCGAGGCCAGGAGACGGAGCGCCCCGCATTGGACTTGGGGTTCCTTCGGAGGGTCACAGGGCCGAGCTCGGTTGACCGGCTGGTGACCGTGCCCAGGATGGCACCTTTGGTGACAGCCAGCGTCATGACATACCGCTTTCCGGAACCGCACCGCCTGGTCATTGGCGACCGAGCTCCTTCATTCCGGGCGAATTCCCGGAAAGCGAGGGAATTGTCGGAAAGTAACGTCCGGGTATAGCATCGCCGAGCCGCACGATGACGGCCGACGAGTTCGAGATCTGGTTTGACAAGGGCGTGACCGACGGGCTGCCCGTCGTCCCACCCACGCGCGAGCGCGTTGAACACATGCTCGCCGGCACCGGGCGGGCGCGCGACGAGCTGCTCGGCAAGATGCCGCCGAACTACGGCCGGCTGACCGTCGAGAAAGCCGCGATCAACGCGGTCCTGGCCGGGTGCCGGCCCGACTACCTGCCGGTCGTCATCGCCGCCGCCGAGTGCGCGTGCGATCCCGCGTTCAACCTCCACGGGGTCGCGACCTCCACGCACTTCGCCGCGCCGCTCATCGTCGTCAATGGCCCTATCCGCACGCGCATCGGCCTCAACAGCGCCTTCGGCGTCTTCGGTCCTGGCTATCGCGCGAACGCGACCATCGGCCGCGCGCTCCGCCTCTTGATGATCAACGTCGGCGGCGCACGGCCGGGCGAGATCTCGATGTCCACACTCGGCCATCCTGGGCGCTACACCTACTGCATCGCCGAGAACGAAGACGCGAGTCCATGGCCACCCTACCACGCGGGCCGTGGCTTTCCGGTCATTGCGTCGACCGTCACGCTGTTCGCCGGCGAGGCACCGCACGGAATCTCGGATCACTCGAGCCGGACGGCGCGCGCGCTCGGCGGATCGCTGGGCTGGTCGATGGCTGGCCTCTGGAACAGCAAGCACTTTCCGCTCTACTCTCACACGATGCTGGTGGTGGGCCCCGAGCACGCCCGCACCTTCGCCGACGACGGATGGTCGAAGGAGGACCTGAAGCGACATCTCTTTGAGACTGTGCGACGCCCGTACGGGGCGCTGCTGCCCGACGAGGACCACGGAGAAGGCACAAATTTGAGGTTCGGGACGAGGGAGTCGCGGCCCGGGCCCGAGACCATGATCTCCAAGTTTCCGTCGACGGAGGAGATCCACGTGGTCGTGGCCGGCGGCACCGCGGGGCGCTTCTCGGTGGCGATTCCCGGCTGGCTCGGTACAAAGAACGGCTCGCGCCCGGTCACCCGCGCCGTGCAATAATTCGATTGACTTGCCGGACCATGCGTGTCATCCTACGCCTCGGTTCTGGCACACACGGAGTTAGGTAACAATTGTGAGAGATTGAGACACACGCCGCGCGGGCCCAGTTCGCGCGGCGTTTTTGTTTGCCTTCCAATTCCGGAAGGCAACCCCGCCACGATTGGCGGGAGCACGGGGCTTGAAGACCCCCTAAAGAGAGGTTCGAGGCATGGCTAACGGACAGGTGAAGTGGTTCAACGATGCGAAGGGTTACGGGTTCATAACACAGGAGGGCGGCGAGGACGTGTTCGTCCACTACAGCGCCATCCAGGCCCAGGGCTTCAAGAGCCTTGCTGAAGGTGACCGGGTCGAGTTCGAAGTAACTCGCGGTCCGAAGGGTCTTCAGGCAGCCAACGTCAGGAAGGTCTAACAGACTACCCTGTTCGCTCCCGCCCGGGCCCGGCAACGGGCCCGGGTGCCCAACACAGAGACCACACACGAAAGGCACTCCATTTCATGCTCTGCACATTCAAGGATCCTCGGCTCACGCGCGCGATGCGCGACGCCATCGCGCGCGCGGGCTATTCCACTCCCACTCCGATCCAAGTCCAGGTGATCGGGCCGATCCTCGAGGGACGCGACCTGATCGGCTGCGCCCAGACGGGCACCGGCAAGACCGCCGCCTTCGCGATCCCGACTATTGAACTCCTGGTCGGGGCGGACTCGCGGCTTGCGAAGCTCGGCAGCGCCGGACCGCGCGCGCTCGTGCTCGCGCCGACGCGCGAGCTCGCTCTGCAGACCGCGGAGACGTTCGACATGCTCGGCCGCACCCAGGGCGTCAAGACGGTCGTCCTCATCGGGGGCGAATCGATGGGGCCGCAGCTCGCCGGGCTCCAGAGGAGACCCGACGTCATTATTGCGACCCCCGGCCGGCTCTTCGATCACCTCGAGCGCCGGACGCTTGGCCTCGGCACGCTCCGCATCGTCGTCCTCGACGAGGCCGACCGCATGCTCGACATGGGCTTCGCACCCCAGGTCGAGCGTATCCTCCGCGTGACGCCGCTCGACCGGCAGACCCTCTGCTTTTCGGCGACGATGCCGACAGAGGTCGAGACGCTGGTCCGCCGGCATCTCGTCCGTCCCGTGCGCGTCGACGCCGGCGTGATCGCCAAGCCCGTCGCGAAAGTCACGCAGATGCTCTACAAGGCAGCGACCCCGGAGAAGACGCCGCTCCTGCTCCGGCTCCTCGGCGAGGAGCGTGGTCAGACGCTCGTCTTCACGCGCACCAAGCATCGCGCCGATCGCGTGGCGCGCGCCGTGGGCGCAGCCGGCCACCGGGTGACGCGCCTGCACGCAGATCGCTCCATGTCGCAGCGCCGCGAGGCGCTCGACGGCTTCCGGAGCGGTCGCTATCGCGTGCTGATCGCCACCGACATCGCGGCGCGCGGGATCGACGTGCCCGAGATCGCCCACGTCGTGAACTTCGACTTGCCCCACACGGCCGAGGACTACATCCACCGGATCGGGCGAACCGCGCGCGCGGAGGCGAGCGGCCGCGCCACGAGCTTCGCGGCGCCCGAGGAGCACGAGCAGCTGCGCACGATCGAGCGGCACTTGGGACATCCCGTCCCGCGGCATTAACATCCCCGGCCATGGAGGCCGGGATCACCGGAGCGTGAAGCTCCATAACAGAAAAAGAAGAGGAACATCATGGCAAGCGGCACAGTGAAGTGGTTCAACGATGCAAAAGGTTTCGGGTTCATCACGCAGGAGGGCGGCGAGGACGTGTTCGTCCACTTCAGCGCCATCCAGGCCTCGGGCTTCAAGAGCCTCAGCGAAGGCGATCGGGTCGAGTTCGAGGTGACCCGGGGCCCGAAGGGTCTCCAGGCCGCCAACGTCCGAAAGGCCTAGCCGGGGGTCAGTCAGTCCTCACGGGTCGAGCGCCGGGGGAGTCCGAGGGGGGTCGCCCCCCTCGGATAAATTAAAAGCCCCGACGGTGGCTGCGGCGCGTTGTGACTCATTCACTCGCGCGTCGCGCCGCCCCGCTGGTGAAAGCGGGACCGTCGGGGCCGGTGGCGCCTGGACTCCCAGGCGTTCCACCCGGAGCTAGCGTGGAGCCTGCCTAGGAGGCAACCACCTCACAGATCACCGTAGGTTTACACATCGGCTGGATCACCTCCTATTCTCGGCAAGGCCGCCACGCGGGCCCAGTTCCCACCTACCCAGAACCGGATGCCGACTCCCGGCCCGGGGCTCGACCACGTCAGCCGCCGACGGTATTGTCGACGGGGACGCTGCTGGAACGCTGTGACGCTCCGGTCGATTTGCCCCAATCCTACACCCGGGTCCGGCGCGCCCCAAAGCACAAAGTGCGAGCCGAAGCTACTTGATCACGATGCGCGCGCGATTGCGCTCCCAGAGTCCGCTGCCGACGCCTTCGACCTTGCGAAGTTCGTCCGGCTTCTTGAACGGGCCGTGGGTGTCTCGGTACTCGACGATCTTCTCGGCCACGCGGCGGCCGACGCCCTCCAGCTTCATCAGCTCCTTGACGTCCGCGGTGTTGATGTTGACGGGAGCGCCGGTCGGCGGCGACGCCTGCGTCTCTCCGGGTCGCGACGGCGGCGCCGCGACGGCCGGCCACGGAGCGAGCCATGAGAACGCGACGAGCAGGACGAGGATCGTGATGGGAAAGTGATTCATGAAGTTCCTCCGTTCGTTCAGGTGCACGGCATTCACGCGAGCGCTCGCGAGCGATGCCATTGAACCCGCCGTCGGCGGAACGCGTCAACGTCCAATCATTCAGACACGCGAAATAGATACGGATTAGTCGACGGGGGAGCTGTGGAGCCGATCGAGATAAGCTTGCCACTCCACCGGGACCAGCGATTTTTTATTCGAGTTGCACGCCTTGCAGGCGGGGACGACGTTGCCGCGCGTCGAGCGGCCGCCGCGTCCGAGCGGAACCAGGTGGTCCATCGTCAGCGCGCGGTGCCCGATCGAGCGGCGACAGTAGTAGCACACGCCGTCGGCGATGCGCCGCTTCCACCACGGGCTCTGACGCAGCTCGCGCGCCTTCGCCCGCTCGCGCCGCAGCGCCTCGGGCTCGACGGGCACGTAGGACTCACTCATGGGGCGGTGAGCGCGCTGGACAGCGCTTCCCACTCGCGCATGAGCCACGTCACCTGCTCCTCGGCACGCTTGCGCTCGTTCGTCGCGGCGCGAACGCGCTCGCCGTCCGCATAGAGGGCCGGATCGCCCAGCCGCGTGCCGATCTCGGCGAGCTGCGCCTCGAGCGCGTGAATCTGCCGCTCGACCTCCTCCAACCTCTTGCGCAGCTCGCGTACCTCCCTCGTTGCCGGCCTCGCCCTCGCCTCCGACGCTCGCGCCCGCTCGGGCCGCACCGGAGGGGACGCCGCGGGGGACAGGTGGCGCGGCCCGGAACCTGTCGTCTCTCTCAGGTTTCGGGCCGCGCCACCTGTCCCCCGCGGCGTTCCCCCCGGTGCGGCTGCGGCGCGGGCTTTCGCGTCGAGATAATCGTCGTAACTACCCGGGTAGCTGACGAGGCTCCCGCACGCGATGTCCACGATTCCGGTCGCGATGCGATTGATGAAGTAGCGATCGTGCGAGATGAACACGATCGTGCCCGGAAACGCGGCGAGTGCCCGCTCGAGCACCTCGCGCGAGGCGAGATCGAGGTGATTGGTCGGCTCGTCCATGCAGAGGAACGCGGCGGGACGCACGAGCATCTTCGCCAGTGCGACGCGCGCCTTCTCGCCGCCCGACAGCACCGCGATCTTCTTGTCCACGGCGTCACCCGAGAAGAGGAACGTGCCCAGGATCGTCCGGAGCCGTGTCTGCCCGAGCTCAGGGGCCGCGCGCCCCAACTCTTCGAGGATCGTCAGCGACAGCGTCAACGCCTCGAGCTGGTGCTGCGCGTAGTAGTGCACGGCCACGTGGGTGCCGAGCGTGCGCTCGCCCCGGTCGAAGGGCAGCACCCCCGCTAGCATCCTCAGCAGCGTCGACTTGCCGGCGCCGTTCGGGCCGACGAGGGCGATGCGCGCGCCCCGCTCGACCTCGAAGTCGACGCCCGCGTACACGACGTTGTCGCCGTATGCCTTGTGGACGTCCTTGAGCGTCACCACGCGTCGGCCGGTCCGCGGCGGCGGCGGAAAGGCGAAGCGGATCACCCGCGCCTCGCGCTCGACCTCGACGCGATCCATGCGCTCGAGCATCTTGATCCGGCTCTGGACCTGCCGGGCCTTGGTCGCCTGGTAACGGAACCGCTCGATGAACCGCTCGATCTCGGCGACGCGCTTGGCCTGATTCCGCGCCTGCGCCTCGAGCAGCTCGCGACGCGCCTCCCGCTGGACCAGGTATTCGTCGTAGTCGCCAGGATAGACGGTGAGGCCCGACGGCCCGAGCTCCGCGATCGAAGTGACCATGCGGTTCAGGAAATACCGGTCGTGCGACACGAGGACGACCGTGCCTTCGTAGTCGGCGAGAAACGCCTCGAGCCACTCGAGAGACTCGATGTCCAGGTGGTTCGTCGGCTCGTCGAGGAGGAGAAGCGACGGGCGCTGGAGCAGTAGACGCGCCAGCGCGGCGCGCATCCGCCACCCTCCCGAGAACTCGGTGAGCGGGCGCGGACAATCCGCTTCTCGGAACCCGAGGCCGCCCAGGATCGTCTTCGCCTCGGTCTCGAGGCGGTAACCGCCCAGCGCCTCGAACCGGTGCTGGAGATCTCCGTACCGCGCCGTCAGCGCGTCGCTTCCGTCGCCGCCGGCCATCGCCGCGAGCTGCGCCGCCACCACTTCCATTTCGCGCTCGACCTGCCACACGGCGTCGAAGCCGGCGAGCGCCTCGACGAGCACCGAGCCCGCGGGCGCGCCTGCAGCTTCCTGCGGGAGGTAGCCGACCGTGGTCTCGCGCGGTCGGGTGACGCGCCCGTCGTCCGGCTCCTCGACGCCGGCCAGGAGCCGGCAGAGCGTCGTCTTGCCCGCCCCGTTCGGTCCGACCAGCCCGATGCGCTCGCGGTCGGGAATCCGCCACGACAGCTCGCGGAAGATCTCCTGCCCCGCGTAGCCCTTCGAGATGCCCTCGACCTGGATCATGCGGGCGGGGGACGCCGGAAACGGGGGGGCGCGCTCATCCCATGCTCTGGATCTTCTCGGGAATCGGCGCCATGGTCATTCCCCCTTGCCCTTGAGCTCGTTGAGCACCGAGAAGGCGTGGCGCACCGACTTGACCGCGAGCGTCCCGCCCATCAAGACGCCGATATCGAGCGTTTCGGCGATCTCGGCGGCTGTCGCGCCCTGGTCGAGGACCTCCTCGACGCGGTGATCGATTCAGTCGAAGCAGTTCTGCGACACGGCGACCGCGAGCGCCGTCAGCTCCTTGTGCTTCTTCGAGATGGCGCCGTCGGCGAAGACCTTCTTGCCGAGGTCGCCGAAGGCGGCGTACACCTTCATGGGCGACTTCAGCATCAGCCCGTTCAGCCGCTTTCGCTCCGTGTTCCGTTCGTGGATGTGCATGGTCTGGTCCTCTGATTACCTTTGAGACGTCGTCAGCTCGCCGGCGCGGGCGTCGGCCATGGCGCGCAGGGCGAACAACATCCTGATCACGCACTGTTGGACAAGGAGCGCGTCCTGCGTGAACGGATCCGCGAGCCACTCCCGCGCCAACTCGGGTTTCTCGGCGGCGAAGCCGAGCGTGGGCGACAGCGCCCCGAGCCGCAGGAGCAGGTCATCCGGCGGCAGCCCGGACGCGCGCAGCCGCGTCACGACGGCGGCGCGCACGGCGGCGTTCCAGACCCCGGTGAGGCCCTCGATCAGCGCCGCGTAGCACGTCAGCTCCTTCCGGTCCTCGAACTGCTTGAGCACCGCCGGGACCAGTGGATTCACGGCGGCGTCGCCCTCCTCGTCGACACCGAACAGCGGGCCGATCACCGGATCCGCCTGCGGCTGCGACAGCCGCTTGAGGAGCTCCAGGGCCACCGCCGCCGGAACCGCCGGCAGCTTGGCCAACCGCTCGAGTAGCGGCGCGTCACCGGCCATGACTCATCCTCCCACACGTGTCGGCTCGCCGCGCATTTCCGCCCGGGCGAGATCCTTCGCGCGTCCGGGCGGCACCAGGAACGCGGCGGCGAGCGCCGCCAGGCAGACGACGCAGCCCACGATGAAGACGCCGTGCAGCGCCTCGCTCATCGGCAACCCGGCGTGGAGCCGTTGCGCCATGATGGCGCCCATCACCGACAACCCCAGTGCCCCGCCGATGGACATGAAGAACTGCGTCATCGAGGTGGCCGCGCCGAGGTCGCTCCGCGCGACCGCGCTCTGGACCGCGATCAGCATCGGCACGACGACCAGCCCCATCCCGACGCCGGCCAGCAAGACGTCCCTCATGGCCGCGCCGTGCGTGAGCGCGGAGGTCCAACGCGCGAAGAGCATGAACGCTCCCGTGAGGCAGGCCATCCCGCCCAGCACGATGCTCCGGTAGCCGACGCGCAGGACCAGCCGCGCGCTCAGCACCGACGTCGTCACCCAGCCGAGGACGAACGCCGTGAGGACGAGGCCCGCACCCGTCGCGGTGGCTCCGGTGACCGATTGGAGAAACAGCGGAACGAAGGAGAGTGCCCCGAACATCGCCATGCCGGCGAGGAATCGAGTGAGGACCGCCGCGACGACCATCCGGCTCCTGAAGAGGCGCGGCGGGACGATCGGCTCCACCGCCCGCCGCTCGACTGCGACGAACGCGACGAGCACGGCCGCGCCCAGGGCGAGGAACGCGACGACTTCGATCCTCGACCAGGATCCCGCCCGGCCGGCCTCGACGATGCCGAGCAGAACCGCCGAGACGCCGGCGGCGAAGAGCGCCACGCCGGCCCAATCCACGATGGGCCGCCGGACGGGTCGCTCGACGACGGTGAGCGCGGTCGCGATCACCGCCATCGCGATCGCCCCAAAGGGCAGATTGATGTAGAAGACCCAGCGCCAGGAGACGTGGTCGGTGAGCACCCCACCGACCCAGGGGCCGATGAGCGAGGCGAGAGCCCAGATGCCCGAAATGTACCCCTGCATCTTGGCCCGTCGCTCCAAGCCGAACAGCTCGGCGATGATCGTGTACCCGAGCGTCATCAGCGCCCCGGCACCCGCACCCTGCACCATGCGGAACACGACGAGCTGCGCCATGTCCTGGGCCGCGCCCGACAGCGCCGAGCCCGCCAGGAAGGTCGCGAGCCCGGCCAGATAGATCGACCGGCGGCCGTAGAGGTCGGAGAACCGCCCCCAGAGCGGCATCGTCACCGTCTGCGTGAGCAGAAATCCCGAGAAGACCCACGAATAGATCCGGATGCCGCCGAGGCTCGCCACCACCGTCGGCATCGCGGTCGCGACGACCGTCGACTCGATCGCGGCCAGAAAGATGGACAGCATGATTCCGACGAGGACCCACCGCTTCCGCCCTTCTTCGTTCATGGGCCCGCCTCGGGCCTGGGGCCCCAGCCCCCGGCCGGCCCTGCGGCTCGCACGTCCTTCATCTTTCGCTCGCCTCGGCCCTGGGGCCCCAGCCCCCGGCCGGCCCTGTGGCTCGCACGTCCTTCATCTTTCGCTCGCCTCGGCCCTGGGGCCCCCAGCCCCCGGCCGGCCCTGCGGCTCGCACGTCCTTCATCAGTGGCCGCCGGTGCAACCGGCGCAGCGGCACAGCGCGCGCAGGTCCGGATAGGGGTAGAGGCTCGCGTGCCGGTCGACCCAGGTCACGCGCAGCCCTTCGTCCGTTCGCTTGATCTCTTCCGGCCACACCATCTCGGCCGCGAGCGTCTCGAGCGCGCCACACCCTCCGCACACGCAGTCGCGCCGGAGCCGGTCGAAAGGATAGATGGACCCATGGCCGTCGGCCCAGTCCACACCGAGCGCGTATCGGCCGACGAGGTGCACGTCTTTCGGAACACCCGGGTCGGGTTGGCCGAGAATCTTGAGACCGAAGCCTTTCTTCACGTGCCACCCCCGATCGCTGGCTGCTTCAAGCGCATCCCAGCGAGGAGATAGTGCACGGCGAGGTTCTGGTACTGGCCCCACGCGCCTGCGCGGCGGCGGATCGCCTTCTCGCTCAGCGTCCTCCCGCGGCTATAGTAATGGTCGAAGGCCTTGCGAACGGCGAGGTCGCCGGCCGGGCAGACGTCGCCACGGCCGAGACAGCGGGCGAGGAACCAATCCGCGGTCCATCGGCCGAGCCCGCGGAGTGCCGTGAGCCGCTCGATCACGGTCGGCGTGGGCGCCGCGCAGATCGCTTCGAGATCCAGGGTGCCGGAGACGACGGCGCGGGCCAGGCCACGGATGTATTCGGCCTTACGCGTCGAGTACTTGAGTGCCCGCAACTCGCGCAGGCGCGCCTCCGCGATCCGTGCGGCGTCGGGGAACGCCCACACCGTCTCTCGACCGAGCCGCACGGGCGTTCCGTACCGGCGCACGAGACGCGCGCGGCAGGCGAAGGCGAACGTGAGGTTTATCTGCTGGGCCGTGATCGACCCGACGAGCATCTCGAACGGCGTCGGCGCGAGCGTCGGGCGGAGCCCGTAGAGCGGCTCCACGAGCGACGCGAGCGCGGGATCGGCCTTCGCCATCCGATAGAACCCGACGAGGTCGAGGCCGAGGCCGAAGAGGCGGCGCACCTCCGCGGCGGCGGCCGCACCGACGGCGGAAGCGCCGACGCCCGGGATGCGAATCGCGATTCGAGTGTCGTCCACGGGGCCGCTCCATCGCACCTCGTACGGCACGAACCGTCGGCCGAGTCGCAGCACGCGCCGGACGACGTCATTCGTGACTTGGTTCGTGGGATCCTCTCCCCAGAGGTGATAGCGCGCGAGGGTTGCGCGGGCGTCCAGCGGGCCGTCCGGAGTGAGAACGATGTTCATCGGGTGACCACGCGGCTTCCGAGTGTACCAGAGAGTCGCTCGACCCCTGGTACGGCCGTCCTTCGCCCTCGCCGGCTCGTGCTCTTCCACCACCCACGCACCGATTACTTCGACTTCATCGGGCTTCGTTCGCACTCGCCCGCCGATTTGGTCGCGGCGGTTCGGGGCGCCGCGCCGACGGTGGAGGTCGAGGCCGTCGAGCCGGGGCGTCGCGAATCCCGCTCTGAGTTACTCGTGGGACGAGCGCGGTCCCGGGCTCAGTGCCGGAGGTGGTACGGAACGTCGGTGACGATCACGTTCCTCCTGAAGAGCATCGCGCCCTTGATGAGGAAGGCGGTCTGGTTGTGCAGCCCGAGCTGCCACCAGCGGGCCGGGATGAACTCCGGCAGCACGATGGTGACCACGTGGTTCTCCCCCTGCTCCTGCAGGTGGTCGATGTATTCGGTGAGCGGCCCGAGCAGCGATCGGTAGGGCGAGGTCAGCACGATCAGCGGCGCGCCCATCCCGTACTTGCCCCACTTCTCCTCGAGTCGACGGGTTCGCTCGGGGTCGGTCTCCACGTAGACGGCCTTTGCGTTGGGCGAAAGCGTCTGTGCGTACTGGATCGCCTTGACCACGCCGCGGTGGATGTCGCCGACCAGGACCAGGACCGTGTTGGTCATCGGCGCCGGTGGCCCGAGGCCGTCGAGCGAGAGCTGCACCGCCACTTCCTCATAGTGGCGGTGCACGAGCACGAACACTCCGACCAGCGTCGGGATCAGCAGGACGACGATCCACGCCCCGTGCGTGAATTTCGTCGCGGCGATCGTGATCATCACCAGTCCGGTCACGATCGCTCCGAGCGCATTGAACCACCAGCGCCACCACCACCCTTCCTCTTTGAGGCGGAGCCAGCGGCGCACCATGCTCGCCTGTGAGAGCGTGAACGAGAGAAAGACGCCGACCGCGTAGAGCGGGATCAGCGCGTGGGTGTCGCCGCCGAAGATGACGAGCAGCAGGGCCGCAAGCCCGCTGAGGATCAGGATCCCGTTGGAGAACACGAGCCGGTCGCCCTGCGTCGCGAACTGGCGCGGGATGAAGCGGTCGCGCGCGAGGAAGAATGACAACCGCGGGAAGTCGGCGAACGAGGTGTTGGCGGCCAGCAGCAGGATCAGCATCGTGACTGTCTGGAGCTCGTAATAGAGGAACCCGCCGCCGAAGATGTGGCGGGCGAGCTGCGAGACCACCGTCTCCTCCGGGCGCGGTGTGATGCCGAAGTCGTACGCGAGGAACGTGATACCCAGGAACAGCGTAATCAGGATCACGCCGAGCCACGTCAGCACGACCCGCGCGTTGTGCGCCTCCGGCGGCTTGAACGCCGGCACCCCGTCGGAGACCGCCTCGACGCCGGTGAGCGCGGTGCAGCCCGAAGAAAACGCGCGGAGGAACAGGATGAGCCCGACACCCTCGAGACCGGGCGGATGCCGCTGATAGGGCGCCTCCGGGAGGAAGTCGAACAAGGCGCCGAGGCCGCCGTAGACGATCAGGCCGCCGAGGCTGGCGATGAACAGGTACGTCGGCGCGGCGAAGAGCTGACCCGACTCGCGGATGCCCCGTAGGTTCGCGAGTGCGATGCCGACGACGGCGACCACGCAGAGACCCGGACGGTACGGGAACAGTGTCGGGACGGCCGAGGTGAGGGCGGCGACGCCGGCCGCCACGCTCACCGCCACGGTCAGCACGTAATCGATCAGCAGGGCCGCGCCCGCGATCAGACCGGCGGGCACGCCGAGGTTGTCTTTGCTGACGATGTACGCGCCGCCTCCTTGCGGGTACGCGCGGATCGTCTGGCGATACGAGCTCACGACGATGGCGATCAATACAGCGATCGCGATGCCGATCGGGATCGAGTAGCTCAGGGCAGCCGTGCCGGCTAAAATCAGCACGAGCAGGATCTCTTCGGTCGCGTACGCGACGGAGGACAGCGCGTCGGAGGCGAAGACCGCGAGCGCAGTGGCCTTTTCGAGTCGCTCGTGACGTGACTGGGCGGTGGGGAGCGGGGTTCCGACGAAGAGACGCTTCAGCTGGCTCAGCCGCACGGGGCCCATGATACGACGGGCCGCGCGGCCGCGGGCCTAAAACGGCTGCGGTTGCCGGTGTTGCTCTGCGATGTTCTCGAAGCGGGCGTACTGGGGAAGGAAGACGACCTCCACGGAGCCGGTCGGACCGTTGCGCTGCTTGCCGACAATGACCTCGGCGATGTTCGTCTTCTCCATGGGCAGGTCGTCCCGGTACATCGACGGCCGGTACAGGAACAGGATGAGGTCGCTATCTTGCTCGAGCGCACCCGATTCGCGAAGGTCGGACAGCTGGGGCCGGCGCTGCTCGCGGGTCTCGACCGCGCGAGAGAGCTGTGAAAGCGCGACCACCGGGACATTGAGCTCTTTGGCGAGCGACTTCAGCGAGCGCGAGATCTCGGCGATCTCCTGCTGCCGGTTGTCCATGTGAGCGCGTCCGCGCATGAGTTGCAGATAGTCGATGATCACGAGCTGGAGGCTGTGCTCGGCCTTCATGCGGCGCGCCTTGGCTCGCGCCTCGAGCACCGTGAGGTTGGGGCTGTCGTCGATGAAGATCGGCGCCTCGCTGAGTCGGCCCGCCGCGGCCGTGAGCCGGGTCCAGTCCGACGCATGCAGCAAGCCGGTACGGACCGACTGTGAGTCGACCTTGGCCTCCGAGCACAGCATGCGCTGCACCAGTTGTTGGGCCGACATCTCGAGGCTGAGAACGAGCACGTTGCCTCGCAGCGTGATGCCAGCGTGCTGCGCGATGTTGAGGGCGAAGGCCGTCTTGCCGGTCGACGGTCGTCCCGCGATGATGACGAAGTCGGAGGGTTGAAATCCGGACGTCATGAGATCGAGCTTCTCGAAGCCGGTCGCGACGCCGGTGACGTGCTCCTTCCGCTCGTACAGACGCTCGATGTACTCGAAGGTGTTTCTCAGGATCTTGCCGATCGGCAGCGCGCTGCCCTCGAGACGACGCTCGGCGAGGCCGAAGATCTTCCGCTCGGCGTCGTCCACCAGCGTCTGCACGTCTTCCTTGGCGTCGAACGCCTGCGCGATGATCTGGCTGGAGGTCTGGATCAGCTCGCGCAGGACCGCCATGTCCCGGACGATCGCCGTGTACGAGCCGAGGTACGCGGCGATGGACGCCTGTTCGACGAGAAGGGCCAGCGACGCGGGCCCGCCGACGAACTGGAGCTGGTCGCTCCGCCGGAGCTCTTCGGTCAGCGTCAGTACGTCCACCGGCTCGCCCCGGTCGAACAGGGCCAGCATCGCCTGGTAGATCGCGCGATGGGCCTCGGTGTAGAAGTCCGAGGAGCGGAGCACCTCGATCACGCGCGGCAGGGTCTCCCGACCCTCCAGGAGGACGGCGCCGAGCACCGCGCGTTCAGCGTCCAGGTTGTGGGGGGGGATCCTGGACGGGACCTCGCCGACCATGCCGTCAACGCCCGCTATTCGCGGACGACGTTGACCTTGAGGTGCGCCGTGACGTCGTCGTGCAGACGCATGGAGACCGAGAATTCTCCGAGCGCCTTGATGGGCTCCTCGAGCGTGATGCGCTTGCGATCCATCTTGATGCCGCGCGCCGCGAGGAAGTCCGCGATGTCCTGCGAGGTGACCGAGCCGAACAGCTTGCCCTCCTCGGAGGCCTGCCGGCGCTCCTCGTAGGCGAGCGCCTCGATCTGCGCGCGCAGAGACTCGGCGCCCGCCTTCACGCGGTCGGCCTTCGCCTCCTGCTGCTGCTTGATGTGCTCGAGATTCTTGAGATTGCCGGCGGTGGCGGACAGCGCGAGCTTCTTGGGGATCAGGAAGTTCCGCGCGTAGCCGTCGGAGACCTCACGCACTTCGCCGCGGCGCCCAACTTTCGTGACGTCGTCCAGCAGAATGACCTTCATGGCTGGCCCTAGTCCGCCGCGAGGTACGGAAGCAGGGCCACCGTGCGCGCCTGCTTGATCGCGTGCGTCAACTGGCGCTGGTGGCGCGCACAACTGCCGGAGATGCGCCGGGGTATGATCTTGCCGCGTTCGCTGACGAAGCTCCTCAGGCGGCGTACGTCCTTGAAGTCAACGAGGTCGACCTTGTCGACGCAGAACTTGCAGACCTTCCGCCGACCGAACCGCCGGCGCTTGACGGGCTTTTGAGCTGTTGGGGGAATGGCTCGCTCCTTCCTCTCGTTGCGCTAGATCTGTGGCCGCTAGAACGGAACGTCGTCGCTGCCGGAACCGGCTTCTTCGGCGAAGGGCTCGGCCGCCGGTACGGTCGCCGGGGCGGCAGCCCGGGCGCGCCCCATGAACTGCACGCGCTCAGCCACAACCTCGATGACGGTTCGTTTGCCGCCGTCCTTCGATTCCCACTCGCGCGTCTGCAGCCGGCCCTCGACGAGGATGGGACTGCCTTTGTCGAGGTATTCGCCGCAGCTCTCCGCCTGCTTTCCCCACACCACGACCGTGAGGAAACAGGTTTCCTCCCGTTTCTCGCCCCCTTGTGTCGTGTAGTTACGATTGACCGCCAGCCGCAAATCAGCGACCGCAGTTCCGCTGGGCGTGTAACGGAGCTCCGGGGGCTTGGTCAGATTGCCGATCAGGAACACCTTGTTGAGGCTCGCCATCAACTGACCTCCTCGACCACCTCCTGAGTTTTCGCCGGCCGAGCCTTTTTGCGGATTGGAGCCCGCGTGCTGACGAAGCGCAGCACGTTCTCATTGAGGCGCACCTGTCGCTCGAATTCCTTCACCACGGAGGGCTCGGCAGAAACCTCGAAGATCGCGTATGTGCCTTCCCGCTGCTTGCGGATGTCGTACGCGAGCCGGCGCTTTCCCCAGTTGTCGACTTTGGTGACCTCGGCGCCGAGCGTTTTGAGTTGCTCGCCGAGCTGCTCGAGCAGCGCGGTAACTTCCTCATCGGTCGGACGCGGATCGATGATCACGAGGACTTCATACGGTCGCAGTTCTCACTCACCTCCCCCGCAGACTCGAGTTAAGCGCCTAACCGTATCAAACATCCACGTATGGTGCAAGGTCAACGCCGACAAAAAGATACGGCCCGGACCGTTTCCGGCCCGGGCCGTGGTCCGCGCATCGCGCGGACTCCAACCGCTCAGCCTCCCCCCTGCTTTGAGTGCGGGGGGAGTGTGAGGGGAGTCGCCCCCCTCACGTCCTCAGTACATGTCGCCGTGCGGCATGGCCGGCGCGGCCGCCGGCTTGTCCTCCGGGATATCGGTGATCAGCGCTTCGGTCGTGAGCAGCAGCGACGCGATCGACGCCGCGTTCTGCAGCGCGACCCGTTCGACCTTGGTCGGGTCGATGATCCCCGCCTGCACCATGTCGACATACTCCATGGTCTCGGCGTCGTACCCGCGGTTCGGGACCGTCTCGCTCTTCACCTTCTCGACGATCACGCTGCCCTCGGCGCCCGCGTTCTCGACGATCTGGCGGATGGGCTCCTCGAGCGCCCGCTTGACGATCATGGCGCCGACCTTCTCGTCGCCCTCGGCTTTCACCCGGTCGATGGCCTTGGACGCGCGGAGCAGCGCCACGCCGCCACCGGGCACGATCCCTTCCTCGACGGCCGCGCGGGTCGCGTTGAGCGCGTCCTCGACGCGCGC
>WNFU01000933.1_pt1 | contig 43365 bp, 45 predicted proteins | sample 5400121 | NCBI WGS metagenome assembly WNFU01 (sample SAMN13153360, study PRJNA577476) | soil metagenome | isolation source: 100 cm soil or saprolite under grassland replicate 1 | place: USA:California | collected 2016-06-15
TCCTGGATCAGGTGGGCGATCCGCGCGGTGAGCACCCGGGTCTTCCCCGAGCCCGCGCCGGCGAGCACGAGGAGCGGCCCGCCGGGATGGCGGACGGCGGCCTCCTGCTGGGGATTGAGGGCGAGGGTCACGCCGGTATTCCCACCCTGAAGGGTGGGCTCGGCGCATCACTGCCCTGAAGGGCAATACCCTTTAGGGCAGCGTCGGGCCGAGCCCAGGCTTCAGCCTGGGAAATCAACGTCGGGGACACCCTGATGCCCGTCACGTCGCGCTCACGAGTGGGAATTCCAGCACGAACTCCGCCCCCTGCCCGTTCGGCCCCGGCCGGTACAGCAGGCGGCCGCCGTGCTGCTGCTCGACGATGCGGCGCGCCAGCGCGAGGCCGATCCCCCAGCCGCCCGGCTTGGTCGTCACGCCCGGCTCGAACAGCTGGGCCCGCACCTCCGCGGCCACGCCCGGGCCGTCGTCGCGCACGCGGACCCGGGCGGCGCGCGCCGCCGCCTCGACCGTGACGTCGATCCGTCCGCCGCGCCCCGAGAGCGCGTCGATCGCGTTCTTGATCACCGCCTCCAGGGCCCACTCGACGAGCACGGGATCGCCCAGCGCCGTGGGTCCGGGCCCCGTCGCCGCGAGGGTCAGCGCGACGGGGCTCGCGAGCGTGGGCAGCCGGGGCCGGAAGTAGCTCACCACCCGCTCCGCCAGCGCGCCCAGGCCGAGCGGCTCGCGGCGCGCCGGGCGTCCGATGCGCTCGAACCGCTTGGCGACCCGCTCGAGCCGCTCGGCGTCGGCCTGAAGATGGTCGGTCAGCTCGGCGGCGCCGGTATCCGGATTTTCCCGCAGGTAGGCAATCCATCCCGTGAGGCTCATCAGCGGCGTCCCGAGCTGGTGCGCCGACTCCCGCGCCATCGCAACCCACAGGCGATCCCGCGCCGCGCCCACCTGGGAGCGATAGGCCCACACCGCCAGCCCGGCGAGGCAGACGAGCACCGCGCCCTCGAGCAGGGCGAGCAGTGTGAAGCGCCGGGCCGTCGGGGGCGCCCCGAAGTGGATCGTGCCCACGCCCGGCTGGTCGAGCGGGCGGTTCTCCCGGTCGAGCGCGGCGATCCAGGCGCGCAACCGCGCGCTGTCGGTGCCCACATCCGCGGGCACGTTGTCGAGCGCCGTGATGCGGCCGGCGGTATCGGTGACGACGAGGGGGACGCCGAGCGAGCGGACCTGGCTCGCCAGGTCGAGCAGCGCGGCGGTGGCGGCGTCGGGGTGCGGATCGTTCAGCCCGGCGAACGCCCGGCCCAGCAGCCGGCTGGTCTCGCGCGCGTCGTCCCGCAGGTGCCGGGCCACCACCCACGCGTAGCCGAGCGTGATCCCGCCCAGGAGCAGCGCCAACCCGACGACGGCGGGAGGGCCCGCGCGGCGCCAAGCGGCGTTACGCGCCACCGGGGGGGCGGGGAGCGAGGCGATCGGTCCCAAGGTACGGGACGAGCGCCTGCGGCACGGTGACGGCGCCGTCGGGCCGCTGGTACGTCTCGAGCAGCGCGGCGATGGTGCGCGGCAACGCTGTTGGCGCGCCGCGCCTGGAAGTCGGTGAACGTGCTCGAGCTCGAGACCTCGAGCCACTGCCCGACGCCCGGCGCCCAGACCTCGAGATCGTAGGTCTTGGCGCTCGCGAACCCGACGTCCCCCGCCGCGAGCAGCACCACGCGGTACGGCAGCTCGAGGCGCTGCAGCACGGCCTCGGCGTGCCCGGTCATCCGCTCGTGCTCGGCCGGTGAGTCGGCGGGCCGGGCAAACCGGACCAGCTCCACCTTGTCGAACTGGTGCACGCGCAGGAGGCCGCGCGTGTCCTTCCCGGCGGCCCCCGCTTCGCGCCGGAAGCACGGCGTGTAGGCGGTGTAGGCGAGCGGCAGCTTGGCGCCGTCCACGATCTCGTCGCGATGCAGGTTCGTGACGGGGACCTCGGCGGTGGGCACGAGGAAAAGATCGTCGGGCGCCGTCTTGTACGCCTCGTCCTCGAACTTCGGGATCTGGCCCGTGCCCTGCATCGTCTCGCGCTTCACGAGGAGCGGCGGCTCGACCTCGACGTAGCCGTGGTCGCGGGTGTGCAGGTCGAGCATGAAGGTGATGAGCGCGCGCGTCAGCTTCGCGCCGAGCCCGACGAACAGCGGAAAGCCCGAGCCCGCCACCTTCGCCCCGCGCGCGAGGTCGAGGATCCCGAGGGTCTCGCCGAGCTCCCAGTGCGGCTTCCCACCCTGCGGCGCCGGGTCGCCCCAGGCGCGCACGATCGTGTTGTGGGAGGCGTCGCCGTCCGGCAGCTCGGGCAGCGGGAGGTTGGGCACGAACAGCAGCTTGGTGTCGAGCGTCGCTTCCACGTCCCGCCGCTCGGCCGTGAGCGCGTCGATGCGCTCGCCCAGCTTGCGGCGCTGCTCGCGCACGTCGGCGGGAATCGCGCCCTGTTCCTTGATGACGCGCGCGTCGGCCTTGGCGGCCTCGTTCCGCTCGGCGTTGAGCTGGTCGAGCTGGCCGGTGAGCGCGCGGCGCTTCATGTCGAGCGCCTCGAGCTCGTCCAGCAACCGGGTGAGCGTCGCATCGCCGCGGCGGGCGAGCGCGGCGCGCACCTGCCAGCTTGAGATCGATCACGGCGCTACCGCTTCGGGAGTCCGGGCTCGAGGCCGCGGTAGCCGCAGTTCTGATCGACCAGGATCTCGAACTCGAGCCGCTGCGCCGCAGCGTTCACGGTCACCACGCGCAGCTTCGCATACAGCGACACGGTGATACCCGTGATGCAGGACGTCGGGCGGGAGCGCACCAGCAGCACCGACCCCGGCTCCACGACGAAGGCCGAGTCGTACACCCACCGGCCCGTGGGGGCGATCGTGACCGAATCGAATGGGACCGTCGCGCGCTGCAGGCTGGACAGCTTTCCCAATGTCGGGGACGCCGCGTACGTCGACAGCAGGACCGCTCGACCTTGCGAGTCGAAGTCGAACGCGAAGTCGAACACCGACGACTGATTGGTCCAGACCCGCCGGGCGCCGTCGAGGACATACGCCGACGGCAGCGCCACCGAATCGTCGCTCAAGGCGAACAGCTCCACCGTCGCCACCGCGTTCTCGACGGTGGCGCCCGGCAGGCCGGTGGTGTCGCTGCACGCGGCGGCGAGCAGGGCGAGGCCGGTGAGGGCGAGAGCCGGCGCGGCAGAGCGGCGGCGGGAAGCAGAGGGCATTCGGGTGCCGGAGAAGATACCGAACCGCCGCCGAGTGGGTCAACCCACGGTCACTGCTTGACTTCGCTAGTTCCCATTCCTAGCTTGGCCGCCGTATGGCGACGATCCGGGATGTGGTCGAAGCGCTCGCCCGGCGACCCGGTGTGGACGCCGTTGTAGTCGTCGGCCGCGACGGCCTGCCGATCGACTCCCGCACGGGCAACGGCGTGGACGCCGAGAACGTCGCCGCCCTGCTGCCCTCCGTCATCAACGGGCTGGCGCAGCTGGGAGAGGCGGGAGGCCGGGGAGAGTTCGGCACGGGGGTGCTCGAGTTCGGCTCGGGCCTCGCCGTCGTCTCCGTCCTCAACGCCGACGCGCTGCTGGTCATGCTGGTGCGGCCTGCGACCAACGTGGGCGCCCTGCTCTACGACCTGCGGCGCCACCGGTCGGCGATCGCCGGTCTGCTCTGACGGGGGAGCGCGCTCCCTTGTCGCCCGGCCGGCGGCACCTTCTCGTCGTCGACGACGAGCCCCACATCGGGCTGCTGTTGCGCCCGCACCTGGAGCGGCTCGGGTACACGGTCAGCCTCGCGCGCACGCTCGCCGAGGCGCGCGCCGCGCTGAGCGACCGCGCCACGCCGCTCGACGCCCTGCTGCTCGACCTGCATCTCCCCGACGGCTCGGGACTCGACCTGCTGCGCGAGCTGCGCGGCGGCATCGCGACCCGCGGGCTGCCGGTCATGGTCCTCACGGCGGAAGGCGAGGAGCGCATCCTCCGCGAAGCCGAGGACCTGGGTGCCGCGCTCCTCACCAAGCCGTTCAGCCCGAGCAAGCTCACGACGCGTATCGCCGGCATGCTGGGCGACGCGCCGACGACCTCCGGGGACGCGCCGTGACCGTCTGGGCGGCGATCCTCGCCGGCGGGTCGGGATCCCGGTTCTGGCCGCTCTCCACCCCCGAGCGGCCGAAGCAGCTGCTGCCGCTCGTCGGCGACCGCCCGCTGCTCGCGCAGGCGGTCGAGCGGCTCGACGGGCTCGTGCCGCCCGAGCGCCTGCTCATCCTCACCGGTCCCTTCCTCGTGGATCAGGTGGCGCGCGTCGTGCCGCAGGTTCCTCGGGCGCAGATCCTCGCCGAGCCGCGCGCCGCCTCCACGGCGCCCGCGCTCGCGTGGGCCGCGCACTGGATCTCGCAGCACGACCCCGGCGCCCAGATGCTCTCGCTGCACGCCGATTGGGCCGTCGGCGACGACCGCGCGTTCCGCGCGGCGGCGCGGCACGCCCTGGGCGTCGCGCAGGAGTACGACGTGCTGGTGACGGTCGGCGTGACGCCGACCCGCAACGAGACGGGGTACGGCTACATCATCCCCGGGAAGCCGTTGGGTGGCGCCCGCACGGTGCGCCGCTTCGTGGAGAAGCCATCACCCGCGCGCGCCGCCCTGCTGCGGCGGCGGGGCGCGCTCTGGAACACGGGTCTCTTCGCCTGGGGCGTGGCGCGCTTCCTCGGCGAGGCGGGCGCCTACGCGCGCGAGCTCCGGGCCGGCTGGCCGGCGCTCGCCGCGGGCGACGTCGCCGGGTTCTTCGCCGCCGTCCGGCCCGTGGCGGTGGACGTCGCCGTGCTGGAGCGCTCCAAGCGGCTCGCCGTGGTCGCCGGGACGTTCCGCTGGGACGACATCGGCTCGTGGGACGCCCTGCTCCGCATCCGCAAGCCGGACGCGCGCGGCAACGTGGTCGTCGGCCACGTGACCGTCGCCGACGACGTCCGCCGCTCGGTGATCTGGTCGGACACCGAGCACCTCGCCGTGATCGGCCTCGAGGACATGGTGGTGGTGCGCGCCAACGGGCACACCCTAGTGATGCCGACCGGCCGCGCCGAGCATTTGAAGGAGCTGGTGCAGCGGTTGTGACGCACGCCCTCTATCTGCTCGACCCGGAGCCCGCCCCCGGGTGGGCGCCGTTCGCAGGCGTCCGGCCCCTGTGCGAGCTGCGGGCCGGGGCGCACCTGGTGCGCGAGCGCTGGGAGGCCTTCGTCGGCGTCGAGGCCACGGAGATCCTGACGCTCCCCCACCTCGCCGGGTTCGCCGAGGCCGGCGTGCCGCCCGTCGCGCCGCGCCACCCCGTTACCGGACCGGCGATCATCGCATCTTCCACCTTTGCGCCCCGGGGACTCGCCCCCGCGTGGCCGGACGGCGCCTTCCGGCTGACCTGTCAGGGGGTCACGGTGGGCTGGGGGATCGGGGGGGGACCGGGAGCCACGTGGGACGGTCCGCAGCCGCACGCCGTGGCGGTCGACGTGGCCGGAGTCGTGCTGCACGGGGTATACGACCTGATCGCGGCGCTCGAGCCGCTGCTGCGCGAGGACGTGCATGGGGTGCTCGGGGAGAGCGATCCGGTCCCCGCCGGAAGCATCGTGCTGGGCGATCCCGCGTGGCTCGCGCTGCACGACGCGGCCATCGAGCCGGGCGTGGTGTTCGACGTCCGCAACGGCCCGGTGGTGCTCGAGAGCGGCGTCGAAGTACGCGCGGGCACGCGGGTCGAGGGTCCGCTCTGGGCCGGCGCGAACGCGCACCTCCTGGGCGGCCCGATCCGCGTGTCGGCGATCGGCCCGCGCGCGAACGTCCGCGGCGAGGTGTCGAACTGCGTGTTCCTCGGGTACGCCAACAAAGCGCACGACGGGTTCGTCGGCCACTCGGTGATCGGCCGCTGGGTGAACCTCGGCGCGGGCACGATCACGTCGAACCTGAAGAACACGTATGGTCCCGTGCGGCTCGACGTCGCGGGCGTGACGGTCGAGACGGGGATGCCGTTCCTCGGCAGCCTGGTCGGCGACCACGCGAAGACGGCGATCGGAACGCTGCTCGGCACCGGGACCGTGATCGGCGCGGGCGCGAACGTGTTCGACGCCGTGCGGCCGCCGAAGTTCGTCCCCCCGTTCGCCTGGGGCGCGGATGGCGCCGCGCGGGTGAGCCGCGACGGGTTTCTGCGTGTCGCCGGGCGGGTCTTGCCGCGCCGCGACGTGACGCTGGACGAGGCGACGCGTGCTGCGCTCGGCCGTATCTATGACTGGGCTACGCGCTGAGTTGCGTGGCCGGCGGTTGCCCCAGGGCAGCCGTTTGTGCACATTCAGCAGTTCCCTCTAGAAGTCAGTGTGATGGCGCAAACCGGGCAGTACCGGCGGGTCGGGAAGTTCGAGCTGCACGAGCTCATCGACGAGGGAGCGATGGGCGCGGTGTGGAAAGCGTACGACTCGGTCATCCGCCGCTACGTCGCCCTGAAGCTCCTCTCGGGCAACGTGGGCCGGTCGGCCGACGCACGCGCCCGCTTCCTGCGCGAGGCGCGGGCTGCCGGCGCGCTGCAGCATCCCAACATCATCACGATCTACGACCTCGGCGAAGCGGACGGGCTGCTCTTCATCGCGATGGAGCTGCTGGACGGCCATGACCTCAGCGAGCTGATCGCGCTGAGCGAGCCGCTGGCGCTGGAGCGCAAGCTCGACATCGTGATCGAGGTCCTCCAGGGGCTCTCGTACGCGCACGAGCGCGGTGTGATCCACCGCGACATCAAGCCGTCGAACGTGCGCATCGGATCGGACGGCTCGGTGAAGATCCTGGACTTCGGGATCGCCCGGCTCCAGTCGGGGGATGTCACGGGGTCGGGCGCGATCGTGGGCACGCCCACCTACATGGCGCCGGAGCAGATCACCAACGGCGCGATCACCCCCGCCACCGACGTGTTCGCGGTCGGCTGCCTCCTGTACGAGCTGCTCGCCTACCGCAAGCCGTTCGAGGGTGAGACGGTGCACGGCGTGCTGTATCAGGTGCTGACCACCGACCCGAAGCCGCTGCGCGCGATGGCGCCCTCGATTCCCGCCTCGCTCGAGCGCGTGGTGGCGAAGGCGATGAACAAGGTCCCCGAGGACCGTTACGAGACCGCCCGCGAGATGCAGGCCGCGCTGTTCAGCATCCGGGCGGCCTTGTCGGGCGCCGGGGAGACCACCGAGCGGCTGGGTCCGCGCTGGACGCCGATCCCGCCCGCCGTGCTGCGGTTGGTCACGCACGCGCCGGTCAAGTGGCGGGCGGCGGCGCTCACGGCCCTGATGGCGACGGCGCTCGTGCTGCTCTACGTGTCCCGCTCGCCGTCGCCCGTCGCGGCTCCGTCGCCCGGGACCGATCTCCTCACCGCCACGCTCGACCAGCTCATCGGCTATCCCCTGCCCCCCGACCTCAACGCCGCGCTCACGGCGCAGCGCGATTCCGCGCTGGCCGCGCGCGAGCGGGCGCGCCGCGCCGGCGCGATGAGGAACAACGTCGCCTCGCTCATCCTCGCCGAGACGGTGCTCCAGACGGCGGAGCGGGCGATCCGCTCGGGCGACCCCGCGCGTGCGGCGAGCGGCTACGTGAGCGCCGTGTCCGAGTACGGGAAGACGCAGAGCGAAGCCGACGCGCTGCGGCGCGACGCCGAGCAGGCGATCTCCCGTGCGACGCCGGTCGTGCACGCCCTGGCTACACGGCCCGAGGCGGGGCGTGCCGCCACGTCGCTGGCGCGCGCCGACTCGCTGTACAGGGCGATGGACTACGTGGTCGCCCGGCTCGCCGCGCTGGACGCCGAGCAGGTGGGGGTGGCCGCCGGCGTCGCCCCGCCCTCCCCGCAACCGACCGACGCCCGGGCCGCCATCGCGGTGCTGCTCCAGGACCTCGAGCGCGCCGTCTCGAGCGAACGGGTGGGCAACCTGCGCATGCTCATGCCGGGGATGGCCGACCAGGACGTCACGGCGTGGGAGAATTTCTTCCGGCGCTACACCCGGCTCACCGCCCGCTACGCGGTGGAGCAGCTGAGCGCCCGCGGCGACACGGGGCACGCCACGGTCCGCACGATTTACACCTACGTGCCGGCGGGAGGGGGCGGCGCCCAGGGGGAAACCCGGTCACGCCAGGCGATCCGCTTCACCAAAACGCCCACCGGCTGGCGGATCGCGAACATCCGCGACCTGAAATAACTAGACGTCTAGGTTTAGTCCCAGGCGCGCTCGGTCGGGAGGGGCGGCGGGGGAATGGCGACCGAGTCGGCGCGCGCCGTCGCGGGCCCGACCCGGCGCAGCGTCGCCGGCTTCTCGAGATCCCCGCCCGAGAGGGTGAGCTTGTCGCTCTCGAGCTTCATCCCGTACACCTGCCAGACGCCGTCGCCCAGCGTCAGCCACAGGCTGTCGCCCACCACGCGCCAGCGGGCCACCTGATCCCCGAACTGCGCGGAGCTGTCGCTCCGCACCATGATGTTGCGGATCTCGTCCTCGGCCTTGGCCTGCCACTTCCCTTCCAAGCGGGGACGGTGCGGCGCCCCACCGGTCTGCGCGGCGAGCGCCGGCGCGACGGCGAGCGAGCAGACGAGCATGATGAGCCACATTGTCACGAAGATACCCCAGAAAACGCAGGAGGGGGTAGAGACCTCCTACCCCCTCCGACCTGTTCACCGCTGTGCGTCTGGGCGTCTAGCCGTTAGTACATCCCGCCCATGCCGCCGCCCGGCATCGGCGGCGCCTTCTCCTTCTCCTTCTTCTCCACGACGACGCACTCGGTCGTGAGGAGCAGCGCGGCGATGGAGGCCGCGTTCTGGAGCGCGGTACGCGTGACCTTGGTCGGGTCGATCACGCCCGCCGCCACGAGATCCTCGAACGCGTCGGTCTGGGCGTTGTAGCCGAAGTTCTTGTCCTTCGACTCCTTCACCCGGCCGACCACGATCGACGCCTCGGCGCCTGCGTTCTGGGCGATCATCCGCATGGGCTCTTCCAGCGAGCGGCGCACGATTTCGACGCCGACCTTCTCGTCGTCATCGGTCGCCTTCACCTTGTCGAGCATCTTCTGGCACCAGAGCAGCGACACACCGCCACCCGGCACGATGCCCTCCTCGACCGCGGCGCGCGTCGCGTGCAGCGCATCTTCCACGCGCGCCTTCTTCTCCTTCATGGCGGTCTCGGTGGCCGCGCCCACGTTGATCACGGCGACGCCGCCCGCCAACTTCGCGAGCCGCTCCTGCAGCTTCTCCTTGTCGTAGTCCGACGTGGACTTCTCGATCGCCGCCTTGATCTCCTTGATGCGGCCCTGGATCGCCTCGGACTTGCCCTTGCCGCCGACGATCGTGGTGTTGTCCTTGTCGATCACGATGCGCTTCGCCTGGCCGAGATCGTTGAGCGTCGCGTTCTCGAGCTTCAGGCCCATCTCTTCCGAGATCACCTGCGGCGCGCCGGTGAGCACCGCGATGTCGACCAGCATCTCCTTGCGGCGGTCACCGAAGCCCGGCGCCTTCACGCCGCACACCTTCAGCGTGCCGCGGAGCTTGTTGACGACCAGCGTCGCCAGCGCTTCGCCCTCCACGTCCTCGGCGATCAGCAGCAGCGGCCGGCCGGCCTGCGCCACCTTCTCGAGGACCGGGAGCAGGTCCTTCATCGAGGACACCTTCTTGTCGTGGATCAGGACGTAGGCATCCTCCAGCACCGCCTCCATCTTCTCGGGATCGGTGATGAAGTAGGGCGAGAGATAGCCACGGTCGAACTGCATCCCTTCGACGGTCTCGAGTGTGGTCTCGAGGCCTTTCGCCTCCTCGACCGTGATCACGCCGTCCTTGCCGACCTTCTCCATCGCCTGGGCGATCAGATCGCCGATCTCCTTATCGTTGTTCGCGGAGATGGCGCCGACCTGCGCGATCTCCTTGCGGCCGGCGGTGGGCACCGAGATCTTCTTCAGCTCCTCGACCACCACCTCGACCGCCCGGTCGATCCCGCGCTTCAGCGACATCGGATTCGAGCCGGCCGTGACCGACTTGAGCCCCTCGCGGAAGATCGCCTGAGCGAGCACCGTGGCCGTGGTCGTGCCGTCGCCCGCGAGATCCGACGTCTTGGTCGCCACTTCCTTCACCATCTGGGCGCCCATGTTCTCGATCGGATCCTCGAGCTCGATCTCCTTGGCGACGGTGACGCCGTCCTTGGTGACCGTCGGATTCCCGAACTTCTTGTCGATGACGACGTTCCGGCCCTTCGGGCCGAGCGTGACCTTCACCGCCTCGGCCAGCTGGTCCACGCCCCGCTTCAAGCGGGCGCGAGCCTCGACATTGAACTCCAGTTGCTTCGCAGCCATTGTGTCCTTCCTCCCTCAGCCTCAGCCAAGCTTGGCGATGACGTCGGATTCCTTGATGAGGATGAGTTCCTCACCCTCGAGCTCCACCTGCGTGCCGCTGTACTTCCCGTAGACCACGCGGTCCCCCACCTTCAGCTCCATCGGGACCAGCTCTCCTTTCTCGCGCCGGCCGGGGCCGACGGCGACCACCTCACCCTGGATCGGCTTCTCCTTCGCCGTGTCCGGGATGTACAGCCCGCCCTTCATCGTCTCCGTTTCCTCCGTCGGCCGGATGGCCACGCGGTCGGCGAGCGGAAAGAGCTTGAGCTTCGTCTTGGATGCCGTTGCAGTTGCCATGGTGCGCTGCCTCCACCTCGGTACCTGGTGCTAAGTGCTTGTTTCTCAACGTGATTAGCACTCTCATACAATGAGTGCCAAAATGAGCTGCCGGGAATCTCTCCGCTCGCCCCTGCACTGTCAAGAGGGGGGGAGAGGCCGTCGCAGGGAGGGCTTTGCCGCGAGGGAATCGACGATCGCCCGGGCCCGGGCCGCCGGGGTCGGGCCCAGGGAGTCGAGGGGAGCCGATACCGCAGCCACGATCGCCCCCGTGCGTGTGTCGGCAAGCCGGACGTGCACCCAGGCCAGCGCCGGGGTCTCGGTTTCGCGGAACGTGAAGGCGAGCAGGTATGCGGTGGGCCGGCTTCCCCCCCTCATGTGGGTCCGCACGGTGAACCCCCGGCTCCGCAACCCGTCGGCGATCTGCCGTTCGAGCGAATCCTTCCGGGTGATCAGAATCACGTAGCCGCGCAGCGCGTCGGGGGACTCGTAGCGCGAGGCAGGGGCGCAGGCGCTGAAAACCGTCACAAGCGACACGACGCCAAGACGCCCAGGGTTCACGGAATGATCCTCCGCGCCCCCACCCACCGATCCAGCCAGTAACCACCCTCCGGATCGGCCGGGTCGAACCGCGACAGCTTGACCCCCCGGCTCGAGCTGTGGATGAACTTCAGCTCGCCGACGTACATCCCGACATGCGACACACCCGATCCCGGTCGCGCCGAGAAGAGCAGGATGTCCCCGGGACGCAGCGCGTCGACCACGGGCGTCACCTCCGCGCCCGCGCGAGCCTGGTCGCGGCTCATCCGCGGCAGGCGGACGCCGTGCTGCCCGTACGCGTACTGGATCAGCCCCGAGCAGTCGAACCCGTTGTCGGCGGTACCGCCCCAGGTGTAAGGCGTGCCAAGGGACTCGATGGCGGTCTGGACGACGTCTCCCGCATTCCCCGTGAAGGTCGTGGGCGGCGCCGGCGGGGGAAGCTCCGGGGTACCTCCGTATCCACCCTTCCCTCTTCCCTCTTCCCCCTTCCCCAAGCCTATCGAGATCCCCGCCGCAAGACTGACCCCCCGGCGCGCGTCGCCGGCGGGGCGCCAGAACCCCCGCGGCCCGCGGTCTTCCAGCCGGTAGCGAACCTCCGTGCCGAGCGCGAACCACGAGAAGGGACGCCACTCGACCCCGCCGCCGACGCTCCACTGCGCGGCGAGCTCCTGGGTGGAGGTATCGGTGGAGAGCCCGAGGGCGAGGCCGGCGAGCGCATAGGGACCGAACGTCGCCCGGCCGCGCCACGCCTGCATTTCGTAGCCCACACCGTAGAACGCGCGGCGCCGGCCGAGCGAGTCGTGCACGAGCAGCGTGGCGCCGAACCCGTGCGTGAACGGGCCGGCCCGCCCCGGGCGCGAGCTGGTGCGGAACTCGTACACGTCGGCGCGATTGCCGTTGTACCAGCGGCCGAGGTGGAGCTCCATGCCACGGCCCTGGGCAGCGAGCGTCGCCGGCAAGAGCAGCAGCGGCGCGACCCGCCCTCCCCAGCGTTCAGTCGGCCGCGGCAATCGCGCTCTCCTCCTCGGAAGCGCGCGGCGCCATGAGGTGGGACACGAGATGCGGCAGCCGGCGCATGAAGCGGACCCACACGGCGAGGGCGACGAATCCGAAGAGGACCGCCCCGCTCCCCGCGACCAGCAACATCGTCAGCGGGCGCGCAAAGCGCATCGCCAGGAGGGCCCCGAGCCACATTCCGGCGTACGACGCACCCCACGCCAGGATCGGCGTCAGAAGCCATCCCACGACGACCAGCAGGTGGGCGAGCCAGCGGGGCACCGTCGCCCCCTCCCGCCGCTAGCCCTTCCGGGCGAGCGCGACGACGGCGAGCACCGCGAGGACGAGGGTGTAGGCGACTCCCGTCACGAACGGGAGCGCGAAGCCGAGCCCCGCGAGCCGGGCGATCGTCACGAGGACCAGCGCGCCGACCACCGCCGGCAGCGCGCGGCGCGCGAGCGTCGCCTCGCCCCCTCGCGCCGTAATGATGCCGCCGATCCACGCGAGAAGGGTGCCCAGCATCCACCAGATCGGCAGGTACCACCACGTACTCCCGCCGCCGATCGCGTCCCAGGTCCAGGGATACGCCTGGAAGGGCCGGAGCACCACGATGTCGATCGCCATGAACACCACGGTGCCGACGAGGCCCATCGCCGCGGCTCCGGCGATCCCCTCGACCTGGCGGGCGGCGGCCCACTGTGCCGGCAGGAAGCTCGCCGCCACCCCCGCGGCGAGGACGATCAGCGCCTCGATCCCGCCCCGCACTCCGCCGGTGGCGGGCACGAACCGGGACACGGCGAGAAACAGCACCACCGCCACCGCCGTCAGGACGCCGAGCTTGGCGCCTCCCAGGGTGACGGTGCGGAAGTCCGAACGATCCGATGCCGCGGGTGCCGCCGTGGCCGACATGCTGTCACAGCTCCTGGGTCGAGAGGGTTGTCTCCGCCAAATCTAAGTCCGCGGTGTCAGCGGGCAAACACCAACAGCACCACGAGATCGGTGAGCGCCCACGCCGCGAGCGCCCGGTACATCCCCCGCTGGTGGCCCGCCGGAGGCAACGCGTCCCGCCGCCGATACCAGGGCACGAGCACGGCGAGCCACGCGAGGAGCGGGACGACGAGCAGCCATGCCCGCACCGGCAACAGCACTGCCGCCCAGCCGAACAGCGCGAACGCCAGCACGGTGCACGCGATCGCGACCGCGAGGCTCGCCCGCATCCCCAGGAGCAGCGCGAAGGTGCGGTCGCCGCGGCGGCGGTCCTCCTCCAGTTGATACAGCTGAGTGAGCGGATAGAGCCCCGCGAAGAGGGGGCAGAAGGCCAGGAGGACGAGGGCGTGCCCGGCGTCGAGCGGCCGCCCGGTCGCGGCCCACGCCGCGAACGGAGTGAGCGTTCCGAAGCCCCACATGTTGATGAGCCAATCGACGCCCGCCACGGCTTTGAACCGGAACGGCGGCACCGAGTAGAGCAACGAAAGCGCGAAGCAGATGCCGTAATCGATCCGGAACGCCGCCGGCAGCGCGAACGCGAGCAGCTGGCCGCCCGCGAGCAGCGCGCCGCTGAAGGCGAGGAGGTGACGCGGCAGCGGTGGCGGTGCGTTCAGATAGCCGATGTCACCCTCGTCCTTGTCGAACACGGAGTTGATCGCGAGCGTGCCGCCGTTCAGGAACACGACCCAGATCACCAGCGCACCCAGCGCCGGCAGCAACCGCTCCCCGCGCGCCGCTCCGCCGAGGCCCACGGCGAGCACGTACCCGAGCAGCGTGTGCCCCGCCATGATCGGCCACTCGGCGGGGCGCGTGTGGAGGATGTAGGAGAACAGCTCGCCGGGGAGCAGCCGGTAGCCCCAGCGGCGCCAGCGATTGAGGGTGCGTGCCCCGGCTACCACTTGAGGCCGAGCGCCGCGGCGGCGAAACGCAGGCCGGTGAGGGTCAGGTCGGGATGCACCGACTCGATCTCGTGGGCGAGCGGCGCGACGAGGCTCGCGAGACCCCCGGTGGCGATCACCTGGGGGGTCTTCCCGTTCGGCCACTCGGCCTTGATGCGGCGCACGATGCCGTTCACCGCGTCGGCGGTGCCGAGCAGCACGCCCGCGCGGATCGCTTCGTCGGTGCGACGGCCGATGGTGCGGTGGGGCGGCGTGAGATCGGTGGCCGGCAGCTTGGCGGTGCCCCGGATCAACGCGTCCGAGGCCGTCCGGATGCCGGGCATGATCACGCCGCCCAGGAAGCGGCCGTCGCCGGTGATGCAGTCGAACGTGGTCGCGGTGCCGAAGTCCACCACGATCGTGTCGCGGTGAAAGAGCTGCGCGGCGGCGAGGGTGTTGAGGATGCGGTCCGCCCCGACCTGCAGCGGTTCGTCCACCTCGAGCCTGATCGGGAGGGTCGAGCGGCCGTCCACGACCACCGGCGACACCGTGGTGGCCTGCTGCACGGCTTCACACAGGCCTTGCGTCATCGGCGGCACCACCGATGCGACCACCGCGGCCCGGACCTCCTGCGTGGAGCGTCCCGCCTGGGCGAGGTACGCCGTGAGCGTGGCCGCCCACTCGTCGGGCGTGCGCGACGGCGTGGTCGTGAGGCGCCAGTGGGACTCCAGGCTGTCGCCGCGGAAGAGCCCGACCTTCGTCTCGGTGTTGTTGATGTTGATGGCGAGGAGCATGGGGCAAGAAGATGGTAGAAGACGGTAGAGGACGGTAGAGGGCGAAGGTCTCAGCGCCCTCGGTCGCCCAGTGACCTGTACAGTCGCCACGTCAGGAACCCCGCTCGCTGTCGCAGATCCTCCAACGCGTCCCAATCCGGGCTCGACAGCATCGCGAGTTCTCTTGCGACGCGAAAGGTGTACCCGAGCTCCGCCAGCGAACCGATCGTGATGTCGAGAAACCGACGATACTCTCGCGCGCCGTGCTTGGATGATCCCTCGACGATGTTCGCGGCGGCCGAAAACGCAGCTCGTCGTGCCTGAGACGTCAGGCCGTAGAGTTCTTCTCTCGGGAACGACTTCGTTGCTCGGTAGGTCTCGAGCACGAGCTTGTGACACTCCTGCCATGCTCTGAGTTGCTCATAGGGTGCCATACGGACCCAACCTACCGCCGGCATGGCGGGCCGTCGGACCGTATCGTTGCCGGCGGTGACAAAATGAGGCGGCGGGAGCGATCCTCTCGCCGTCCTCTACCGTCCTCTACCGTCCTCTACCCTCTTCTACCGTCCCCTCTCACGCCAGCTCGACGCGCCCCTCGCGCACGGCGACGGTCCCCCCGCCGGCGTCCACGAGCAGGGCGCCGTCGGGACCGACCCCCCGGACGCGGCCCGCGGCGGGCGCACGCAGCTCGCGCCCGCGCAACCAGTCCCGCGCGGCGAAGGCGGCGCGCTCGTCGACCGAGAGCGCGGGCTCGCTCGCGGAGAGGCGGGCGAGGGCGGGGACGAGGCGGTCGAGCAGGTCGATCCGGCGGACTGCCGGGAGCCATTCATGCAGCGCCACCGCCCGCCGCGCGACGTCGGCGGGGATCGCGTTGCACACGTTCACCCCGACGCCGACGGCGAGCCACTGGAGCGCCACGCCCTGCCAGCGCCCCTCGCACAGGATGCCGGCGAGCTTGCGGTCGCCCAGCAGCACGTCGTTCGGCCACTTGAGGCGGGTCTCGGCGCGGCCGAGCAGGGCGTCCACCGCGTCGGCGAGCGCCAGGCCGGCGCGGATCGACGCGGCGCCGAGCTCCGCGCGCGCCGGCCTGAGCAGCATGGCGAGCCACACGCCGCCCGCGGGCGAATGCCACGTGCGCCCGTCGCGCCCGCGCCCCGCCGTCTGCTCCTCCGCGATCAGCGTCGTGCCGGCGGGGACGCCCGCCGCTCCGAGATCGTGCGCCGCGTCGAGCGTCGAGCCGAGCCGCGCGACCAGCTCGCACCGCGGCACGCCCCAGCGCGGGGCCAGGTCGCCCGCGGGCACGCCGTCGAGCGTCAGGCCGGCCACAGGGCGTACGCGAGCGTCAGCACGCCCACGATCCAGCAGTACGGCGCGAACACGTGGAAGCGGCCGCGCCGGAGCAGCGCCACCAGCCACTTGATGGACCAGATACCGCCGACGAACGCCACCACGAAGCTCACCGCCCAGGGCAAGGCGCCCACGGCCGCGACGTTGAGCACCACCTGGCGTCCCTCGAGCACGGCGGCGCCGGCGATCACGGGAACGGCCATCAGGAAGCTGAAGTCCGCTGCCGCCGCGGGCGTGAGCCCTGCCCACAGGGCCGCAGCGATGGTCGCGCCCGATCGGGAGATGGCGGGAAGGATGGCGAACGCCTGGGCGAACCCGATGCCGACCGCGGCGCCCGGCGCGGGAAAGGTCCGCTCGCCGCGCGACCCACGGGTCGCCCACAGAATGACGCCCGTGATCACGAACTGGATGCCGACCCAGACCAGTGAATGGAACTGCTCCTCGATCTGGCGGTGAAACAGGACGCCGATCAAGCCGGCGGGGATCGTCGCGAGGATGAGCAACGCCGCGTAGCGCACGCTCGGGCCGTCGCCGCGCAACGCGCCGCGGGCGATTTCCCACAGCCGGGCTCCGTAAACCACCAGCACCGACCCGAGCGTGGCCACGTGCAGGGACACCTCCACGGTCACGTCCGTGAAATGGATGCCGGTGAGCGCCTCCACGAGCACGAGATGCCCGGAGCTCGAGATCGGGAGGAACTCCGTGACCCCCTGCACCAGTCCCAGGATGATTCCCTGCCACAACGTCATGCGACCCGCCCCGCCACGAGCGCCACGATCCCGACGAGCATCGCTCCTTTGAGGAGTACGGTATTGCCCGGTGTTCGTCCCACGAGCAGCCGGGTCGCGACGAGCAGCACCGCGAGCTGGGCGAACAGGGCGACCACGAAATAGGGCCACGCGTAGTGCGCCCTCGCCGGCAGCGCGAGCGAGAGCGGCACGAACAGACCGGCCAGCGCCGCCGCCACGAGCGCCGCGCGCCGGGGGCCGAAGACGATCGGCAGCGTGCGGCGCCCCAGCGCGCGGTCGCCTGGCTCGTCGTCCAGGTCCTTCACGATCTCCCGCACCAGGTGCATCCACGCCGCGAGCGTCCACGGCACGACGCCGGCCGCGGGGCGCCCCACGGCGATCGCGCCGTACATGAGCGGCAGCCCGGCGACGAGCGCGACGGCGAGGTTGCCCGCCAGACCGCGCCGCTTGAGGACCGGTGAATACGCGATCATCACGGCGAGCGCGGCGGCACCTACGAGCACCGCCGTCCCGCCGACCAGCATCGCCGCCGCGAGGCCCCCGAGCGCACCCCCCACGACGCACAGGTGCGCCGTGCCGCGCGCGATCCGTCCCGCCGCCGCAAGCGGGCGCTCGCCCCCGGGCCGGTTCACCCGGTCAGCCGCGGCGTCCCATAGATCGTTGAGGGTGTTCCCCGCCGCCGCGAAGCCGGCGGCCGCGAGCGCCGCAAAGCCGAGCAGCTTGGGGGGGGGCAGCGCGACGGTCTCGAGGGCGATCCACCCTCCGGCGAGCACGCCGGCCGCGGCGATGAGCAGGTTGTGGGCGCGGACGAGCCGCAGCACGTCACGCACGCAGGACGTCCTGATAGAGCGCTTCGTAGCGGGGCACGATCCGCTCGGCCGAGAACTCGCTGGCGCGCGCCGCCGCGCCCGCCCGAAGTCGCGCGTGCAGAGCGGGATCCTTGAGCACCGTCACGGCCCGCTCGGCGAACTCGTCCACGGCCCCGACCGGGGCCAGATATCCCGTCTCGCCGTCCACGACCACCTCCGGCAGCCCGCCGACCCGGCTGGCGAGCACGGGCACGCCGCACGCCATCGCCTCGAGCGCGCCCAGCCCGAACGACTCGTTCTGCGACGGCAGCAGGAACAGATCGCTGCCCCGCAGCAGATCCGGCACGCGATCCACCTTGCCCGGGAACCGGACGTCGGCGCGCAGGCCCAGGCGGTCCACCTCCTCCTCGGCGATATCGCGATCGGGGCCGTCGCCGGCGAGCACCAGCGTCGCGGGGAGCGCCCGCCGCACCGCGGCGAAGATCCGGACCACGTCCACGATCCGTTTCACCGGCCGGAAGTTGGACACGTGAATGAGAATCTTGTGGCCGGCGGGCGCCAGCGCGCGGCGGCACGTGCCCCCCCCGTCCGTCGCGGGAGAGAAGTCGGCCGCCGACACGAAGTTCGGGATCACCTGCACGTCACAGCCCACGCACCCGAACGCCCGGTAGGTCTCCTCCTTGAGGAACTCGGAGACGGCCGTCACGGCGTCCGAATGCTCGATCGAGAACTTGGTGATCGTGAAGTAGGAGGGGTCCTGCCCCACGAGCGTGATGTCGGTACCGTGGAGGGTAGTCACGACCTTCAGGTCGCGCTGCTCCTTGAGCATCTGCTTCGCGAGCCACGCGGTCGCCGCGTGCGGAATCGCGTAGTGCGCGTGCATCAGCTCGAGCCCTTCGCGCAGCGCCACCTCGTGCTGCTTCACGGCGAGCGCGAGGGCGTAGGGCGAGTGCTCGAACAGAGGGTAATCGGCCGGCACGACCTCGTGGAACGTCACCCGCTCGGCGTATCCCCCGCGCAGCCGGAACGGGCTCGCGTACGAGATGATGTGGACCTCGTGGCCGCGCCGCGCCAGCTCGAGCCCCAGCTCGGTCGCGACCGCGCCGGAGCCGCCGTAGGTCGGATAGCACGTAATTCCAATTCTCATGTCAGCGAACGGGACGGGGGACGGGGGACGGGGGACGGGTGATCGCATGCCAGCGTTCCACGATCCGTTGGGCGAGCACGTTGGGTTCGTCCGTCGCATCGAGCATCCACACCGACCCGTCCCCCGTCCCCCGTCCCTCGTCCCGCAGTTGATGTCGAAACCACGTCTCCTGCCGCTTCGCGTACTGCCGGGTCGCCGCGACGATCGCGTCCCGCAGGCCCGCCTCGGGAATCCGCCCTTCGAGCAGCGCCACCACCTCGCGGTAGCCGACGCCGTCGAGCCCGGGCGCGCCCGGCGATACGCCGGCGGCGAGCACGCGCCGCACCTCGTCCACCAGCCCCGCGGCGAGCATGCGATCCACCCGCTCGGCGATCCGCCGGTGCAACGCGTCCCGCGGCAGTGTGAGATGAATGTACCACGGGCGCATGATCCCCGTCTCGCGCGCGTGCTCCTGCCACCAGCTGAGGGCGCGCCCGGTGAGCAACGCAACCTCGATCGCGCGGGCGGCGCGCTGCCGGCCGCCACCGGCGAACCGCCGGTCGAGTCGCGCCGCCCAGTGCGCCAGCTCGGCGGCGGAGAGCCGCGCGCTCCAGCGGCGCAGCCGGTCGCGCCGGGCCGCGTCGAGCGGCGGCTCGCGAAACAGCCCCTCGGCCAACGCCCGCACGTAGAAACCGGTGCCGCCCACGATGACCGGCTGCCGCCCCGCGGCGCGGATCGCGCCGAGCCACTCCGCGGCGTCGCGCGCGAACCGCCCCGCGCTGTAGCGCTCCCCCGGATCGATCAGATCGAGCCCCACGTGCGGGACGCGCGCCCGCAGCTCGGCATCCGGCTTCGCCGTCCCGATGTCGAGTGGCCGGTACACCTGGCGCGCGTCCGCCGAGATGACGGTGACCGCTGCACGCCCGGCCCACGCGGCCGCGACCGCCGTCTTCCCGACGGCGGTGGGACCGACGATTACCGGGACCAGCGGTCGGTGCGGCACCGTCAAAGTTCAGCTTCTCCCAAATCTCCGTTCGAGCTCATCCTTGGGCAGTTGAACGATGGTCGGGCGCCCGTGCACGTCGTGGGCGGGAAGCGTGGCGGTCAGCAGGCGCGCCATGAGCTCGCGCATCTCCTCGGGCTCGAGGCGCTGCCCCGCCTTGATGGCGGCACGACACGCGAACGTGGCGCCGAAGCGCTCCAGCCGGCTCGCGAGCGCTCCCCCCGCGCCCCCCGCGCCCCCTGCGCCCCCGTCGAACCGGCCGCCGGCGAGATCCGCCACCAGCTCCTGCAGGCAGCGGCCGGCGTCGAAGCGCGGGTGCGGGTTGGGCACCGTGTGTACGACGACGGTGCGGCCGGAGAACGGCTCCACCTCGTAGCCGACGCGGCGCAGCAGCTCGCGGTGCGCCTCGATCACCTCGAGCTCCGGCGCGGTGAACTCGAGCGTCAACGGGAGCAGCAGCCGCTGCGCAGGCGCGCCGTCGCCCGAGAGCTGGCGCATCACCCGCTCATACAGCACGCGCTCGTGCGCCGAGTGCTGATCCACGATGGCGACGCCGGAGTCGGTTTGGAAGACGATATAGGTATCGAACACTTGAAGCAGAGGCGGGGCTCGGGACTCGGGGCTCGTGGCTCGGGGGTCGCCGGCGAACATCTCGAGCGGCACAGCGGAGCCGCCCGCGACATTCCAAGCCCCGAGCCCCGAGCCCCCAGCCCCGAGCCCCAGCGGCGCAGCCGCCTCGAGGGGCCCGAGCGCCCGTCGCACCGCCTCTTCGACCACCTTCTCCACGAAGAACTTGTCACGGAACCGGACCTCGAGCTTCGCCGGGTGGACGTTCACGTCCACGGCGTCGCCGGGGAGGTCGAGGAACAGGATGAGCGAAGGCCGGTCGCCCGGCGCGATGGTGGACCGGTAGCCGGCCTCCGCCGCCCGCAGGATGAACGGATCGCGGATCGGCCGCCCGCGCACGAACACGTACCCCTTGCGCCCCGCGGGCTTCGCCTGCGCGGGGCGCTGCGCGAAGCCGTGCACCTCGAGCGGCCCCTCTCGGTGCGCCACCGGCAGGAGGGTGTCGGCGAGCCCGCGGCCCCATAGAGCGTGCACGCGGTCGATGGAGCGCGCCGCCGGCTGGACCTCGATCAGCGCGCGCTCGTCGCTCGTGAGCGTGAAGGCGACGTCCGGGCGCGTGAGCGCCAGCACGGTGAGCGCTTCGACCACGGCTCGCGTCTCGGTCGTCTGGGCGCGCAGGAACTTGCGGCGGGCGGGCGTATTGAAGAACAGCGCGCGCACGGTCACCGTCGTCCCGCGCGTCCGCACGGCGTCCTCGGCGGCCTCGCGCCGCCCTCCGACGAGGCGGAGCCGCGTGCCGCTCGCGCCGTCGGCCGACGTCTCGAGCTCGAAGCGCGACACCGACGCGATGGCGGGCAGCGCTTCGCCGCGGAAGCCGAACGTCCCCACCCCGATCAGGTCCGCGGCCTCGCGGATCTTGCTCGTCGCATGGCGCGACAGCGCGAGCTCGGCGTCGGCGCGGCTCATCCCGTCGCCGTCGTCGCTCACGCGGATCAGGCTCTTGCCACCGTCCTCGATCTCGACCCGCACCGCCCGGGCGCCCGCGTCGAGCGCGTTCTCGACCAGCTCCTTCACGACCGATGCCGGGCGCTCGACCACCTCGCCGGCCGCGATCTGGTCGGCGACCCGCGGCGGCAGGACGGCGACGCGGCCCCCGCGGCCCCCCCCCGTCACAACCGCACCACTTCGGAGGCGAGCACCCAGCCGTGCACGCCGTCCGCGCGGCGCACCTCGAGCCAGGCGCCCCCCCCGTAGCGCCGCGCCACGAGGAGCGCCGCACCCGGCTCGACCGTGGACACGGGACTCGCCCCGCCGTACGGGGCGACGCGCACCTGCGTCCCGGGATTGATCACGACCGCCACGGGCCGCGCCCGCCGCGCCGCGGCGAGCCCGCCGAGCCCCGCCGCCAGGAGGGTGAGGACCGCGAGGCCGATCACGACGGTGCGCCGCCGCCGTGCGATGACCGCGCCCCAGAGGACCAACCAGCAGGCTGCCGCCGCGAGCGCCCATTCGTGGGGCGTCGCGCGCCCCGCTGCGAGCAGCGGCTCGGTCGCGGCGTCGGGCGCCGGGAGGAGGGCGCGGGCGCGCCGCAACAGCGGGTCCCGCGGCGCGAGTCGCGCGGCCACGGCCCAGGCGGCGGTCGCCTTGCCGTCCGCGGCCGCGCGGTACAGCGTGGCGCCGAGGTTGTACCAGTGCGCGGGCACGCCCGGCTCCGCGGCGGCCCGCGCGGCGAACGAATCGGCGGCGGCGCGCAGCGCGCCCGCGTCGTACAGCGCCTCGGCGCTCGGCCCCTGCGCGGCGCCCGCGTGCGCCGCCGCGAGCGCCACCAGCGCGAGCAGCGCCGCGACACGACGCCGCCCCCCGGACGGCTCTGCACCGAGCACCTGCAGCACCTGTTCGAGCTCCGCCGCCAGCTCCACCGCATCCCCCAGCCCGTCGGGCCCGTAGCGCGCCGCGCGCAGCCGGTCGCGCAGCCGCATCACGTGATCGGCCACCGCGTTCTCGACGCCCGACGCGCGCAGCGCCCGCGCCAGGCCGTCCCCGTCGCGCGCCTGCGCGTCGGGAACATGGTTCGCGAGCACGCTGTGGAACGCGCGCTCGAGCCGGCCGAGCCGCGTGAGCGGCGCCGCCGCCGCGAGCGCGTCGGGCGCGAGCCGCGGCGCGCCGCGGCGGCGCGACAGCCACGCGACGAGCGGCGGCCCGACGAGCAACGCGAGCCAGCCCCACGGGATCAGGTCGCGCGCCAGCGCGTCGCTCCACACCGCGATCGCGGGTCGGGCGAGCGGCGGCAGCGCGCGCGCCGCGCGCGGCTCGATCCCCGGCGCCACGGCGAGCGCGCGGGGAGCGGTGGCCGCTGCGGCGTACCGGCCGGCGGCGATGTCGTAGTAGGGGTAGCGCACGTCCGGCAGCAGGAACGAGCCCGCCGAGTCCGGCACGACCAGGTAGTGGAACGTCTTGGTACCGCCGATCCGGCCGTCGCGCGGGGTGACCCGCATCCCCGTCTCGCCGGCGTAGGCGCGGAACCCGGCCGGCCACCGGATCGCGGGCTCGGGCCAGAGGGCCACGTTCCCCACACCGGACACCGTCGCCATCACGTCGATCGGCTCCCCCACGCGGCTGTCGGCCGGATCGATCGTCAACGCGAGGTCGAGTCCCTGAGCGACCACGTGCTGGTCCCCGACGGGCCGTCCGGCCTCTGGGAGAGGCAGTACGGTGACCGGCAGCGAATCGCTCCGCAGCGAAAAGCGCTCCTCGCGACTGAAGAAGGAGAAACTGGCCGGAACCGCATACTGAACCGTGGCCGGGGGAATCACGATGCGCCCGGGCGCGAGCGGGAACACCGCCTGGTGCGCCACGAACAGATCGAGCCACTGCCCCCGCACGAGCCGCGACGCCGCCACCTCGCTCGGCGCCGCACCCGGATACGCCCACACGCCCTCGGGCGTTTGCAGAGTGAGAACCGGCGCCCGGCGCAGCCGCCCGCGCAACTCCCGCGGGAACCACGCCGCTGCGATCACGTCGAACTGCTGCCCGACCAGCCCCGAGTCGCCCGGAACAATCACGGTGAGCGCGACGCGGTCGCTCCGCGAGGGTGCCGGGGACGGCGCGGCGTCGATGAGGCTGCGCGCGATCGGGGAGAGCGTCGTCGCCAGGCCGACGGCGGCGCTGTCAACGCTCACGGTGATCGGCGCCGTCCCGACCTCGCGGCGGCCCTGGCGTACCCGCACCGGGCCGACCACGAGCGTGCCGGGACGCTGCGCCCGCAGCTGCAGCTCGCGGGTGGTGGTGCGCACGGGGCCGCCCAGGCCCTCGATCGTCACCTCGGTCACCTCGCGCGAGCCCACGATCGCGAACCCGGTGAGCGCCGGCAGCACCACTGAGACCGGCTCGGCCGAGCGCGTGCGGGCGCGCACGGTCAGCAACAGCTGCTCACCCGCCGTCAGGCGCACGCGGTCCACGCGCGCCGTCACGTCGAGCGCGGCCCCGTCCACTCCTTGGGGGCCCTGCAGCGCGACGAGCAGCCAGAGAGCCGTGATCACCAGTCCTTCACCCCCGGCTCGGCGGCGCGTCGCAGGTGGCCGGTGCGGTCGCGCCGCGTGTTCAGCTCCTCCTGGCCGAGCGACCGGAGGATCTCGTCCGCCTGAGCCTGGCTGAGTCCTCCGGCCTGCCCCCCATCGCCCCGGGCGCCACCACCCCCCTGACCACCACCGCCCCCGCCGCCTCCCCCGCCGCCGCCCGAGGGTGGGGCGTTCTGCCGGGTGCTCGACCCGCCGCCGCGCCGCCGGACCGCGAGCTCGAGGTTCCATTTGGCGGCGACGTTGCCCGGCTGCAGCAACAGCGCCTCGCGGTAGGCGCGCTCGGCGTCCGTGAGGTGGGCGTCGCGGTTCGCGCTGTCCGCGTCGGCGAGGCGCAGCCCCAGCAGTCCGAGGTTGTAGAGGGCGCGGAACCGCAGCTCGGGGTCGAGCGAGGCGCCGGCGTGCGTCAGGGCCGCCTGCGCCGTTTCGGCGTCCGAGTCGGCGAGGGCCGCGGTCCCGGCGTTGTACCAAGCGGTATCGTCGTGGCGGCGCCTGGCAAGCTCCGTCATGTAGGCCTCGCGCGCCCGCGCGAGCTGCCGCGCATCCCACGCCTTCTCCGCGGGCGTGCGCGGGCGGGAGGGCGGGGGGGGCGAGGGGGGGGGCGGCTGCTGCGCCACCGCCCGCGGCGGAGTGAGGCAGATCAGCGCGAGCCCGATGAGCGCCGCGGTGCGCCGGGTGGCGGCCTGCACCACGAGCAGCAGGGCGGCGAGCATGAGCGGCACCCAGGCGCGGGCGCGCCCGCGCTCGGCGCGGCTCTCGCTCGCGCGGGCGCGCTTGTACGACGCGACGAGGTCGCGCACCGCGCCCGCCTGATCGGGGAGGTCGGCGGCGACGAGCGTCCCCTGCGCCGCGTCCGCGACGGCGCCCAGCACGTCGTCACGCCGCGCCGTCTCGATCACCGCGCCTTCGTCGCTTCGCTGCCAGCCGACCAGCGTCCGGCGATCGTCGCGCACGGGGATGCGCGCGGGCGCCCGGCCGCCTTCGGCGACGAGAATCAGGTGGACGCCGGCCGCCCGGAGACGCTCCGCCTGGGCGACGATCCCGGCGAGGGTGTCGTGCGCTTCGCCGTCGGTGAACACGACCAGCACGCGGTCGGCCAGGTCGGAGCCGGCGCGCAGCAGCTCCGCGCCCTGGCGCAGCGCCGGCGCGAGGGCGGTCCCCCCTTCGGAGGCGACGTCGGGATCGAGCGCGTCGAGGTAGAGCGTGAGCGCGGAGCCGTCGATCGAGAGCGGCGCCAGGATATAGCTCGAGCCGGCGAAGGCGACCAGGCCGATCCGGTCGCCGTCCAGGTCCTGCAGGAGCCGCCGCGCCTCGCGCAGCGCGCGCCCCAGGCGGCTCGGGCGCGCGTCCTCGGCGAGCATCGAGCGCGAGATGTCCACGGCGATCACGAGCGAGAGCCCGCGGGTCTCCGTCACGATCCGCTCTTCACCCCACCGCGGGCCGGCCAGCGCCACGACGCCGAGGAACGCGGACACCGAGAGCGCGGTGGGCCCGAGGCGTCCCGCGGCGAGCGCGCGGCGCACCGTCTCTTCCGACCACAGAGCCGCGCGCCGGATGCGCGCGCGCCGGGCCCACGCCGCCGCGAACCACATCGCGCCGCCGACCAGCGGCGCCAGCGCCAGCACCACCGGGGCGTCGAAGGTCATCAGGGCACCCGGATCGCGAGCGTCGCCGAGAGGACGACCTCGAGCGCCAGGGCCAGGAGTCCCAGCGCCAGCGGGACCCGGTACGCTTCCTCGTAGCGCCGGTACACGACCTGCTCCACGGTCGTCTTCTCCAGCCGGTTGATTTCCTCGAACACGTGCCGCAGCGACTCCGTGTCGGTGGCGCGGTAGTAGCGCCCCCCGGTCATCGAAGCGATCTCGGTCATGAGCGGCTCGTCGATCTCGACCGGCATCATCTGATAGCGGAGACCCTCGAGCCCCTGGCCCGTCGGCACGGGAGCCTCTCCCCGGATGCCGACCCCGATCACGTAGATCCGGATGCCGAGCGCCGCCGCCGCCTGCGCCGCCGTTCGCGGGTCCACGGTGCCGCGGTTGTTGACGCCGTCGGTGATCAGCACCATCACCTTGCTCTTCCCCGGAGCGCGCCGCAGCCGGTTCGCCGCGGTGCCGATGCCCGTACCGATGGCGGTCCCGTCCTCGAGGATGCCGATCTTCAGATCGCGCAGCGCCTGGTCGAGCACGGCGTAGTCGTTGGTGAGGGGCACGAGCGTCAGCGCCTGGGCCGCGAACGCGACCAGGCCGATCCGGTCGGACGCGCGCGCCTGCACGAAGTCGAGCGCCGTCCGCTTCGCCACGTCGATCCGGTTCGCCGGCGCGAAGTCCTCGGCCAGCATGCTGCTCGACAGATCAATGGCGAGCACGATCGAGATTCCTTCGCTGCGCGTCTCGGTGCGCGCCGCCCCGACCCGGGGACCGGCGGCGGCGACGATCCACGCCCCGAGGCACAGGCTCCGGAGGCTCACGGGCAGCCGGGCGACCCACAGCCGCGCCGCCACCCCGCTCGCGGGCCGGACGTCGCTCATGCGCGTGCCGCGGAGCCCGCCCAGGCGCTTGTTGCGGAGCCACCACCAGAGCGGGAGCGCGGCGAGGACGAGCAGCAGGATCGGCCGCGCGAAGCTCACGGGGCGAGTTCCTGGGCGAGCCCGCGGGCCATCGCGGCGAGGCCAGCCACGTCGGTGCCGTGGGCGGAGGCGAACGCCACGCGGTCGAGCTGCTCGAGCAGGTCCCGCAGCTCGCGCACCGGCGCGTCGGGCCGGACCCGCGCGACGACGGCGAGGCACTCCTGCGTGCTGAGCGCAGGGTGCGCCTCGGGGACCGCGCGGGCGAGTGCCGCGCGCAGGTGCCACGTCGCCCGCGCGGCCACCGCCTTCGGCTCCCCGGCGGCCAGCCAGCGGGCGTCCGGGACCTCATGTTCCACTGGAACGTGAACCGGGGCGACGACCTCGCGTGGCGGACGCCGTCGCAACACGATCCCGGCCGCGAGCACGCCGGCGGATACGGCGACGGCGGCGAGCGGCAGGAGTGGATTGCGGCGCTCGGGGCGCAGGGGGCCGATGAGCCCCCGCGGCGCCGCCCGACGCAGCGTATCCGGAAGGACGCTCGCGACGGTGAAGCTCGCCGTGCCACCGCCCGTCGAGTCGGCCCGGCCGTCGGGACCGAGCCGCCAGATCGGCGGCAGCGCGATGGTCTCGGCCCCGGGGGCCCACGCGACCACGGGGTAGCGCACCACCCACCCTCCTGGAACCCGGAGCACCGCGGGGTCGCCGAGCGCCTCGACTTGCTCGGTGGCCTCGAGCTTCCCCGCCCGCACCCGCCATCCCCCCGGTACGCTAATCAAACGCTGGAGCCAAATCGTATCTCCGACCGTCGGACGAGCCGGAGTGGCAACCCAGTCACCGCCCTGCCCCGTTGCCAGACGCCAGGACGCCAAGACGCCAACGATAACACCGAGGACCGTCCTGGCCGCACCTCGTACAACGTAGCGTCGTAGCGTCCTACAACGGGGGTTCATCGTTTCAGCCGTCGCGCGCGTTCGGCGAACGCCCGCCGCAAAGGCACGCCGTAGGGGACGCTCGTCTGGAGTGCCACGCGGTCCACGCCTGCCTGGATCAGCCTGCGGCCGCGCTCGCGCAGCTGCCGCTCCGCCGCGACCCGCACGCGCGTGCGGGTCGGGCCGTGGCTCGTGTCGAGGAGCACCCGCTGGCCGGTCTCGGCGTCCTCCATGTCCACCCAGCCGGCGTCGGGCAGCTCGAGCTCGCGCGGATCGTCGATCGTGATGGCGACCACGTCGTGGCCGGCCGCGAGTTGCGCCAGGGGATCTTCCCAGCCGTCCCCCCGGAAGTCCGAGAGCACGACGAGGATGGAGCGGTGGCGCAGCAGCTTCGCGGCGTAGCGCAGCGCCTCGCCCAGGTTCGTACCCTGCCCCCGCGGCGTGAACGCGACCAGGTCGCGGATCACGCGCAGCGCGTGCGGCCGTCCCTTCGCGGGACGCACCACGTACTCGACCTTGTCCGCGAACATGAGCGCGCCCACGCGGTCGTTGTGGCGCGCCGCCGCCAGCGCGAGCACCGCGGCCACCTCCACGGCCAGCCCCGCCTTGGTGTAGGGACGGCCGAACTGGCACGACCCGGACTGGTCCACCACGAGGAGCAGCGTGATCTCCCGCTCCTCGTGGAATGTCTTCACGAAAGGGTGGCCCATCCGCGCCGAGACGTTCCAGTCGATGGCGCGGAAGTCGTCCCCCTGCTGGTACGCGCGCACCTCCGCGAACTCGATGCCCTGCCCGCGGAAGACCGAGCGGTATTCGCCCGTAAAGAGGGAGTTGACGAGGGAGCGAGCGCGGAGCTCGATCCCCTTGACCTGTCGCAGGATTTCGGGGGTGACGGCCCGCCGGCGGATGCGGACCGGGGGTGTGCCGCCACGCCGACGCTCTTGTCCTTCGTACGTCACGGCACGCCCACGGCCTCCAGGATCCTGGCGATCACGCGGTCGGCGTCCATGTCCTCGGCTTCCGCCTCGAACGTGAGCAGCACGCGGTGCCGCAGCACGTCGAACGCCATCGCCTTCACGTCTTCCGGCACGACGTAGGCGCGGCCGCGCAGGTAGGCGTGCGCGCGCGCCGCCTGGGCCAGGTAGATCGATGCGCGCGGGCTCGCGCCGAATGCGATCAGGGGCTTGAGCTCCGGCAGACCGATGGCCTGCGGCTCGCGGGTGCCCCGCACGACGTCCACGATGTAATCGACGACCTTCTGGTCCATGAACAGCTCGGCGATCGCGCTCCGCGCGGCCAGGATGTCGTCCGCCTCGGCGATGCGCTCCACCTCGATCGGGCGTCCCGACGCCATGCGCGCCACGATCTCCTTCTCGGCGTCGCGCGTCGGGTAGCCCACCCGCACCTTGAGCATGAAGCGGTCGAGCTGCGCCTCGGGCAGCGGGTACGTCCCCTCCTGCTCGATCGGGTTCTGGGTCGCGAGCACCAGGAACGGCTCTCCCAGGAAGAACGTCTCGCCGCCGATCGTCACCTGCTTCTCCTGCATCGCCTCCAGCAGCGCGGACTGCACCTTCGCGGGCGCGCGGTTGATCTCGTCCGCCAGCACGAGGTTCGCGAACAGCGGCCCCTTCTTGGCGTAGAACTCCTGCGACCGCTGGTCGAACACCATGGTGCCGATCACGTCCGCGGGCAGCAGATCGGGAGTGAACTGGATCCGCGAGAAGGCGATCCGCAGGCATTCCGCCACGCTGCGCACCGCGAGCGTCTTCGCGAGCCCCGGCACGCCTTCGAGCAGGACGTGTCCACCCGTGAGCAGGCCCACGAGCAGGCGCTCGACCATCAGCTCCTGTCCGACCACGCGCTTCGCCACCTCGCGCGCGATCGACTGCGCCAGGGCTGCATCGCTTGCCTTCACCGCGCGTGTCGTCATTTCAGCGCCGCCTCCGCCGCCTTTCGCACCGCCGGCTCCTTGTCCCTGCTGTAGAGTTCCAACAGCCCCCGCGCCTCGGGCCGCGCGATGTGGCGCAGCCCGTCCACCGCGGCCGCCCGCACCGTCGTGCTCCGGCGGCGGCTCATCCGACCTCCCGGCTCGGCGTAACGCGCCAGCACCTCCAGCGCTTCCGTCGCCCCGAGCCGCCCGATGGCCCGCAACAACTCCGCCTGTACCCCTTCGTCCGGCTCCTGGTCCAGCCGCCGGATGAGGACGGTGGACGACGCGGGGTCGCCCCCGGCGGCGACCGCGCGGGCCGCCGCCAGCCGGACCATCACGCTTTCGTCCTTCAAGGCGGGCATCACCGGCCGTGAGATCTCCCGCCCCCCGGCCTCGGCGAGACCGAGCAGGGCGGCCTCCCGCACGAACTCGGAGCGGTGCCGGATCAGCGGCACGAGCAGCGCCGCCGCCTGCGGGCTCCCGGTGAGCCCGATCAGCTCCGCCGCCGCCGCCACCAGCTGGGGGTCCTTGTCCGCGAGCCGGCTCTGGAGCGGCTCGAGCGCCCGATCGGCCGCCTTGCGCACCGCCGCGCGGTACGGCGCGCGGGAGTCGAGCCGCGTGGCGATGAACGCGTCCAGAAGCAGCGGCATCGACAGCGCGGCGAGCGCCCCGACCGCCGCGACGAGCGCTTCACGCTCCTCCGGTGGCACGCGCGCCTCACCCATCCGCTGGACCATCCGCTCGACCAGGGTGCGGTCGGAGAGCGCGAGGGCCGCCTTGTCGATCGCTGCCAGCAGATCCGCATCCTGCGCCGCCAGGAGCAGGCGGTCGAGCGCGGCGATCGCATCCGCCACCGTGGCCGCGTCGCGCTGCTGCAGCAGGGCGGGCGCCAGAGCGGCCAGCTTGTCCACCGCCGAGCGCTGCTCCTCCGGCGTCGCCGCCGCTTTGAGCCCGGTGACAGCGCGCTTCGCCTCGACCTCGGGCGGCAGCACGTCGGACCGGAACACGGTGCTGGGCCGCTTCCCCGCGAGACCGGCGTCGGCTGCGGGCGCCGCGGGCCGCGGCGGCGCTGCGGCCCCTCCCCCGGCGGCCGGCGGCGCGTCGGGCGGCGCCGGCGTGCGCAACCGCTCGAGCCGCGCCGTCGTGCGGCGGGCCAGCGCGAGCGTCACCCGCCCCAGCGTCGGGTCGTCGGGCAGGATCGTGCCCATGGCGACCTTAAAGAGGGCGAGGACGTGGTCGGCGGTCATGCCGGGATTCAGCGTCATGGCACGCACGCCCCGCGCGTACAGCAACCCGGCGAGCTCCGCGATCTGCGTGTTGCGCGGCAGCATATGCTGACCCTGCCAGTGCAGGCCGGTGGCGCCGATCTTCCATTCGACGGTGCCGAGCGCTGCGAGCAACGGCAGCGCCTCGCCGATCTGGCGCAGCGCTTCCAGCACCGCCGGGTGGCTCGGCGGATAGAGGCGCATCAGCCGGAACGTCGTGCCGATGGCGCCGAGCGCGCGGTCGATTCCTGCGGTATCCGCTGCCATGAGGTCAGCGCTTGATCCGCTCCCCCCGGTCTTCGTATCGGAAGACCCACGTGGCGAACCGGGCCGGCTCGATCGGATCGTCGGCGCCGATGGCCGTCCAGTCCACGTCGCTCCCCGACTCCGCCGCGCGGCTGCGACGTCGCTCGGCCTGGGCCACCATTTCCTGGGCCCGCTTGACCCACATCCCGAACTGCTCCGGCCGCAGGTCCACCCAGCCGCGCGGCGCCGCGGCCCGGGGGTCATACCCGTCCCCGGAGGGGGGTACGACGACCAGACTGCCGCGGTACAACCGCTCGCCGTCCGGCGCCAGGATCGGGATTCCCACCGACACAATATGGCTCCGCAGCGCCGCGTCGCGGGTCACGAGCGCGTGGGCCTCCGCGGCGAGCTGCTTCGCCTTGGACTGGGCGAGCTGCCGTACGCTCGGGCACAGCAGCGCGCACAGGTGCGCCTCCCACAGCAGCTTGGTGAGCCGGGGCGGCCCGAGCATCTCGTACGCGACGCTGCGGCTCTGGGTCTGGTGCTCGAGGGTGCGGAGGTGCTCGAGCGCGTGCGCCCGCAGCAGCGCCGCCCGATAGGTCGGGCCGGCGGTGGCGGCGTCGAGCGCGGCCACCACGTCGCGCCCGGTGGCCCGGCCCTCGAGCTCCATCAGCACGTACTCCGCGACCTCTTCCGGTGTGATGAACTCCATCTGGCCGAGCGCCGTCACCGTCTCGAATTCATCGCGCGAGAACAGCCCGTTTTCGCCCACGTCGATGAACACCCCTTCGAGCGCCTTGCCGAGCTCGCACCACGGGCGCGCGTCGGGGCGGAACGCCTCCGCCAGCGGCACCGGGGAAGGGCAATCGACGAGCGGAATCGGCTTCCCCTTGCGGCGGATCGGTCCGAACCCGATCTCGCGCCAGGCGATCGTCGCCGTCGGCTTGATCTCCACCGTCGCGGGCGCGCCGGGGGTGCGACCCATGAGAAACAGCAGCAGCGACTGCGCCCCCGCCACTGCGGATTTCGCGAGCAGGGTGCGGCTCGGTCGCTCCTCGGAGTGCGTGTAGGGAATGTTGAAGCCCATCCCGCCCGTGCCGCTCGTCCCGATCTTGACGTACGCCTTCGTCTCGGCGCGCCGCAGCGCCTCGTGGAGGATCTGCACGTGCCGGATGAGCCGCGGCGTCGTCAGCACGAGCACGTGCCGCTCCACCGCCGCCCGGTCGAGCTTCCCCTCCGCCGCGAGCTCCAGGAGCTGCTGCGCGCTGTGCACGATGTCCTCATAGGCGAAGGCGGTCGCGGTGTTGATGCTGTCCACGACCGCCTCGGGGCGGTACTTCATCAAGAGCTGGCACAGGAAGCTGCGGTCCAGGATGTCGTCGGTCAGGTCCCCGAGGAGGTCGTGCAGCAGCAGCGCGCGGTGCTCGGGCTGGTTGACGATCGCGCCGTGCTCGAGCCGCGCCAGGTCGGCGGGGATGAAGACGTCGCCCCACTCGACGTCGATCGCCGTGCGGCCGCGGTAGGGCTCGAGCGTGCGGGCCGTGGCCTTCACCTCGTCCTCGAACAGCGCCACGAGCACGATCCGGCGCGGGGCGGCCGCGAGCAACCGGCGGGCCACGGCGCGCCCGACCAGCCCGCTGCCGCCCAGGATCATCGCCGTCCGATCACGCAGTTCCATGCAGTCGCTCGATGGCCCCGATCTCGGCAGGAGAAAGCCGCCGGTATTTCCCAGCGGCGAGCCGCCCCAGGCGCACCGGCCCGTACGCGACGCGGTGCAGCCACTCAACCTTGAGCCCCAGCGCCTCCGCAAGCCGCCGCACGATCCGATGGCGTCCTTCGGCGAGGGTGAGCTCGATCTCCACGCCGCCGTCCACCGGCCGCGCGCGGGAGCTCACCACCCGCACCGGACGGCCGTCGATCACCGGCGGGCGGGCCAGCGCTGCGCGCACCGCCGCGGCGTCGAGCCCGTGCGCCCGCAGCCAATAGGTGCGCGACACCGCGAAGCGTGGGTGCATGAGGTGATGGGCGCCCGCCCCGTCCGTGGTGAGCAGCAGCAGGCCGGACGTCATCACATCCAGCCGTCCAACGTACGTGAGCCCGGGGACCTTGGGGAGGAGGTCGTACACCGTGCGCCGCCCCTCGGGATCGCCCCGGCTCACGACGTAACCGACCGGCTTGTTGAGCGCGAGCCACGTCACGGGCGCTGGGCGCACCGCCCGGCCGTCCACCGTGACGCGCTGCCGCGCCGGATCCACGCTCGAGCCGAGCGCGGCGACGGCGCCGTCCACGCGTACCCGGCCCGCGCGGATCAGCTCCTCGGCCTTGCGGCGCGACGTCACGCCCGCGCGCGCCAGGGCGCGCTGCAGGCGCATCAGCGTCATTCTGGTTCGGCGGGCGCGGGCGGCCGGAGCGCCACCGACAGCTCGTCCAGCCGCGGCAGCTCGTCCAGGTCCTTCAGCCCGAGGATCTCCAGGAACTGCGGCGTGGTGCCGTAGAGCAGCGGCCGGCCGAGCCCCTCGCCCCGGGTGACCACTTCGATCAACCCGCGCTCGAGCAGCTTGTCGATCACGGCGCCCGAATCGACCCCCCGGATCTCGTCCACCTCGATCCGCCCCACCGGCTGCCGGTAGGCGATGATGGCCAGCGTCTCGAGCGCGGCCGGGCTGAGCCGGCGCGGGCGCAACGCGAACTGCGCGCGCTCGACCGCCTCCGCATACTCGCGCCGCGTGAGGAACTGCCATCCCTGCGCGATCTCCACCAGCTCCACGCCGTGGTCCTCCGCCGCGTAGGCCGCGCGGATCTCCTCGAGCCCCGCGCGCACCGCCGGCTCTCCCGCCTGCGCGTCGAGCGTCAGGAGCTCGCCGACGGGGAGCGGGCGCGACGCCGCGAACAGCGCGGCCTCAAGCAGCTTCGCGAGGGGGCTCACGGCGGATCACGATGGGGGTGAACGGCCCGTCCTGCCGCAGCGTCAGCGACCCGCGCTTCGCCAGCTCGAGCAAGGCGATGAAGGCGGACAGCACGTCCACGATGCTGGGACGCGCGCCCACGACGTCGAGCCACCCGAACGTGGCGCGCTCGGCGAGCAACGCCTGGATCCGCGCCGTCGCGCCCTCCACGTCGAGCGGCCGCGGCACCACGCGGTGCAGCATCGGCTCGGGAATCAGCGCGATCACCCGCTCCGCGGCCGCCAGGAGGTCGTTGAGCTCGATCACCAACGGGGCGGGCGGCGCGGACGGCGGCTCGGGCGCGAAGCCGCGGCCGAACTGCTCGGCCCGCCGCGCGGCGGCCTGCGCCAGCCAGTCCACCAGCTCGCGAATCTGCTGGTACTCGAGCAGGCGGCGCACCAGCGCCGCGCGGGGATCCTCCCACTCGTCGTCTCCCAGGCGGCGCGGCAGGAGCAGCTGCGCCTTGACGCGCAACAGCCGGGCGGCCATCTCGAGGTAGTCGGCCGCCTGGTTCAGCCCGAGCTCGTTGATGACCGCGAGGAACTGATCGGCGATCTTCGCGATCGGGAGGTCGGTGATGTCGACCTCGTCCTCGCGAATCAGGTGCAGCAGCAGGTCCAAGGGGCCCGAGAACTGCTCGAGCTCGACGACGAAGCCGGCCGGACCTTCGACCACCGGGTTCACGGATGCGCTCACGTGGGATACGCCCCGGAAGAGACGGCGAACCCACGCACCAGCGCCCAGCCGACGCCCATGAGATGGTAGGCCGGCCAGAGCAACACCTGGAGCGCGCCGGGGAAAACCCACACGAGCAACATGACGGGGAAGAATCCAAAGGCTTGCAGCTGGCGGTACTTCAGCCCAGCTCCCGGCGGGAGCAGGTAGTAGAACACGTGACTGCCGTCCAGCGGCGGCACGGGAATCAGATTGAAGAACGCGAGCACGACGTTCAGCCACATGCCCCACCACAGCATGCGCTGCACGATCTCGAACGTCCCGCTGAGCGACGGCGCCGCGCTGCCCACGACCCCCACCAGGGCGTACAGCAGCGTGCACACGACGAACAACCCGAGGTTGACCGTGATCCCTGCGAGGGAGACGATGATGTCCCCCCGGCGGAACTGGCGGTACTTTCGCGGGTTGACGGGCACCGGCTTGGCGGCTCCGAACGGGGGCGCCCCGATCCTCCACAGCAGGAACGGGACGATGACCGTCATCCACGGGTCGATGTGCTTGAGGGGATTGAGCGTCAGCCGCCCGAGCATGTAGGCGGTGTCGTCGCCCTGCCGGTACGCGGCCTCGGCGTGGGCGTATTCGTGGGCCACCATCGAAAACAGGAGCACCGGGGCCCAGACGAGAAATTCGAACGAGATAGCTCGGCTCGGGGGTCGGTGACCGCCTAAGATAACGACCCGGCGGGGCCCCGGTCAACGGCGTAGCGCCTTGACCGACCTGCACTTACCCTCTATCTTCCGCGCCTCACGAGGAGACCATCGGTGCCGCAAATCAAGTCCGCCAAAAAAGCCATGCGCCAAGGCCGCGCGCGCCACGAGCGCAACCGCGCCCAGCGTTCCGCACTGCGCACCGCGCTGAAGCGCGTGCGTTCCGCCACCACGTCCGACCAGGCCGCGCAGGCGTACCGCGCCGCCGCCCAACTGCTCGATCGCGCCGCGCGCAAGGGTTTGATCCACGACAACAACGCGGCGCGGCACAAGTCTCGTTTGGCGGCGGCGGTCAGGAAACTGGCCAAATAACGAGTAGGGGCGCAGCATGCTGCGCCCCTACATCGTCCCATTGGTCGCGCGCCGTCTTACACCGCCGCCAATTCTGCTCCGCACTGCTCGCAGTACCACTCCGTCGCCAGGTTCATCGTCCCGCAGGCCCTGCACTTGAGCGTTTTCGCGGCTTCCTCGTCCCCATTCTCGCCCGGCACCTCGGGCACGATGGGCGTGGGTGCCGGGGTCGCCGCTCGGGCAGTGCTCGGCACGCGGGGCAGGTCGGTCGTGGGGGCCACCGGCTGGAACTGAGCGCCGCTCGCCCGGCGCGGCGAAGGCGCCTCGCCCTTCTCGTCCTCGGTGACGGACTTGAGGAACGCGAGCTCGTCCTGGTGGCCGGCCGCCTGCTGCGGCCTCAGCGTGGAAGGGGGGACGACCTTCATCCCCGGCTTCGCCAGCACGAGGGCATCCAGCTCTTCGAGCTTCTCGATGTCGCCCTCCACCGCTTGCAGCTCCTCGCGCACGGACACGAGCTCGGCGAGCACGTCCTTGTGCACCTGGCTCCACTGCCCCTCGTCATACTCACCGACGGCATGACGCAGCTCCGTCTCGGTCAGCTTCTCCGCGACGAGCGCTTCCTTCTTCTGCAGCTCGCTCCGGAGGTGCTTCTTCTCGTCGACGGCGCGGCGGGCGCTCTCGGCGTGGGCCTTGAGCTCCTCGGTCACGGCCGCGAGCCGGGCCTCGTAGTCGGCCCGCACGCGCACGCGAACGCCCTCGGGCGTGGCGTCCGCGGCGCTGTTCAGCCGCGCGATCCACGCCTCATACTGCCGCCGCTCCTCCAGCAGCCGCTGGATGACCGCCGTGCTCTTCGAAGACCCTTTAGGCATCCCGCTCCCGTGCTGTGGCCTTGAGGCGGGTGACGGCGTCCGCCGGAAGCGCTGTCACCCGGCCGAGGAGGCGCGCCGTGACGAGGATGCGCGCCGCGTGCTCGAGACTCTCCATCCGGATCCAGGCCGCATCGAGCGTTTCCCCCACCGTCACCGCGCCGTGGTTGGCGAGCAGCCAGGCGGCGTGGCCTGCGAGATAGGGCTCAATCCGGTCCCCCAACTCCGGGCTCCCCGGCGTCCCATAAGGTACGACCGGCACCCGGCCACACTGCAAGATAAGCTCTGGCAGCACAAGTGTATCCAGCCCCTCACCCGCGACGGCGAACCCCGTCGCCGCCGGCGGGTGGGCGTGCACCACCGCGCCCACGTCAGGCCGGCGGACCAGGATCCGCAGGTGTAAGTCCAATTCACTCGTGGGGTTGCGGCGGCCGCGCCGCTTCCGGCCCGACAGGTCCACCTCCACCATGTCGGACGGCGCGACGAGCGCCTTGATCAGGCCGCTCGGCGTCACGAGGACGCGGTCGCGCCCGAGGCGCACGGCGAGATTGCCATCCTGCCCCGCGATCAGACCCCGCTCCGCGAGCTGCCGGCAGCACAACGCCATCCGGCGGGCCGCCTCGCGCGCGTTCATCGGCCTCCCCGGCCTCCCCCGCCCCCGCACCCCTCCGCGGGCGCCTCGGCTCCGTGGACGATCTTGCCGCCGACCAGCATGAGCACGGCCCGCCCCGTGAGGGCGCGGCCTGCGAACGGCGTGTTCCGGCTCTTCGAGAAAAACGCCGTCGGCTCGACGGTCCAGCGCGCGGCGACGTCGAGCACCGCCACGTCGGCGGGCGCGCCGGGCTTCAGCGTCCCCCCCGGAAGCCGGAACACCGCGGCCGGAACCGTGCTCATCCGGCGCAGCAGCTCGGGCAGCGACAGCACGCCGCCCAGCACCAGCTCGGTGTGCGCCACGCCGAACGCTGTCTCCAGTCCCACGATCCCGAACGGGGCGTCGTCGAAGGCCGCCTCCTTCGCGTCGTACGCGTGCGGCGCGTGATCGGAGGCGATGCAGTCGATCACGCCGTCCGCGAGCGCCGTCCGCAGCGCCGTGACGTCCGCTGCTTCCCGCAGCGGCGGGTTCATCTTTGCGTGCGTGTCGTACCCCTCGCACGCCCGGTCGGTCAGGGTCAGGTGGTGCGGCGTCACTTCGGCGGTGACGCGGACGCCGTGCTCCTTGGCGCGGCGGATCAGCTCCACCGACCCGCGCGTGGAGACGTGACACAGGTGCACGTGGCCGCCCGTGAGCTCGGCCAGGAGGATGTCGCGGCCGACCATGATCTCCTCGGCCGCCGCGGGCATGCCCTTCAGACCGAGCCGGGCGGAGACGAGCCCCTCGTGCATCACGCCGCCCGCGGCCAGCGTCGGCTCCTCGCAGTGGTCCGCGACGGGGATCTCGAAGGTGCGCGCGTACTCGAGCGCGGTGCGCATGAGGTGGCTCGACACGACGGGCCGGCCGTCGTCCGACACCGCCACCGCGCCCGCGCCCACCATCTCGCCGAACTCGGAGAGCCGCTCGCCCCTCTCGCCCACCGAGATCGCCCCGATCGGATATACGCGGGCGAGCCCCGCGCGCACCGACTGGCGCACGATGAACCCGACCGCCGCCTGGTTGTCGGTGACGGGGTCGGTGTTGGGCATGGCGCACACGGCGGTGAATCCCCCCGCGGCGGCGGCGCGCGCCCCGGTCGCGATCGTCTCCACGTCCTCGTTCCCGGGCTCGCGCAGGTGGACGTGCACGTCCACGAGCCCTGGCGCCACGACCTGGCCGCCCACGTCGCGCACCTCGGCGCCGTCGGGGGGGGGGCCCAGCCCACGGCCGACCGCGGCGATCTTGCCGTCCTGAATGAGGACGTCCGCCGTCTGGTCGAAATCGCGGCTCGGGTCGATCACCCGCCCGCCCGTGAGGAGCAGCGGCCGCGTCACTCGGCGCCTCCGGGTCCCTTCGCCGCGTCGGCCAGCTCGGGCCGCCCGCCGGCGAGCAGGTACAGCACCGCCATCCGCACCGCCACGCCGTTCGTCACCTGCTCGAGGATCACGCTGTACGGCCCGTCGGCCACCCGCGAATCGATCTCGACGCCCCGGTTCATCGGGCCCGGGTGCATGATCGTCAGCTCGCGCGGCGTCTTCTCCAGCCGCTCCGGCGTCACGCCGAACACGCGGTAGTACTCCCGCAGGCTCGGGATGAAGCCCTTCTCCATGCGCTCGAGCTGCAACCGCAGGACGTTCAGCACGTCCGCCCACTCGATCGCTTCCTCGATGCGGCGGAACCGGCACACCCCCAGCTGCTCGATGCCGCGCGGCAGCAGGGTGTCGGGCCCGCACACCCCCACCTCGGCGCCGAGCTTCGTGAGGCCCCAGATGTTCGAGCGGGCGACGCGCGAGTGCAGCACGTCGCCCACGAGGCAGACCTTGAGCCCTTCGATGCGGCCGTGCTTGTCGCGGATGGTGAGCAGGTCGAGGAGCGCCTGCGTGGGGTGCTCGTGCTGGCCGTCGCCCGCGTTGATCACGTTGGAACGGATGCGGTCGCCCAGGAACCCGGCCGCCCCGGACGAGGGGTGGCGGATCACCACCATGTCGATCCGCATCGCCTCGAGGTTCCGGGCGGTATCGACGAGGGTCTCCCCCTTCTGCACCGAGCTGCCGCTCGCCGCCACGTTCACGGTGTCGGCCGAGAGGCGCTTTTCGGCGAACTCGAAGGAGATGCGCGTACGGGTGGAGGCTTCGAAGAACAGGTTGACGATCGTTTTGCCGCGCAGCGCGGGGACCTTCTTGATGGGGCGCTCGGACACTTCCTTGAACGGCTCTGCGGTGTCGAGGATCAGGCGGATCTGGTCCGCGGAGAGGTGCTCGAGTCCGATCAGATCCTTCCCGAGGGCGGTGCTCATGATCCGTGCGCTCTCGCCAGATTCACCTCATCCTTCCCGTCCAGCTCTTCCAGGAGCACGTCGACCCGCTCGTTCGAGTTGACTTTCACCTGCTTCCCCACGACGTCCGGTTGGATCGGCAGCTCGCGGCCGCCGCGGTCCACCAGGACGCAGAGCGAGATGCGCTTGGGCCGGCCGAAGTCCGCGAGCTCGTCCAGGGCGGCGCGCACCGTGCGGCCCGTGTAGAGCACGTCGTCCACGATCACCACGTGCTTGCCGGAGAGGTCGCCCGGAATGCGGGTCTCGCCGATCACCGGCTTGGGACCGATCGTCTCGAGGTCGTCGCGGTACAGGGTGATGTCGAGGGCGCCGCGGGGGACCAGCACCCCTTCTTCCTTCTCGATGAGCCGGGCGATCCGTTCGGCGAGCTCGACGCCGCGCCGCTGGATGCCGATGAGGACGAGATCGCCGGTGCCGTGGGCCAGCTCCAGCACTTCGACCGCCATACGCTGAAGCGCCCGCGACAAGGCGCGGGCGTCCAGGATGGTGGTCCGTTCGGGCCGGCTCATCTCAGGCGTGGAAGTTAACTAGCGGAACACCGGGGTCAACGGCGGATCACCTTTGAGCACCGCCTGCACGTTCGCGAGCGCGATCGCCGCCATCTGGCGCCGGGTCTCGAGCGTGGCGCTCCCGATGTGCGGCAGCAGGACCGTCCGCGGGGCCGCGAGGAGCCGGGGGTGGATCGCGGGCTCCTCGAGGTAGACGTCGAGCCCCGCCGCGCCGAGCCGGCCCTCCTCGAGCGCCGCAGCGAGCGCCTCCTCGCGGATCAGGTCGCCGCGCGCCGTGTTCACGAGGATGGCCGTCGGCTTCATCCGCCGCAGGGTGTCGGCGTTGATGATGCCCTTGGTCTCGGGGACCGACGGCACGTGCAGCGACAGCACGTCGCTCTCCCGCAGCAGGCGGGACAGCTCGACCCACGCGGCGCCAGTCTCCCGCTCGAAGTCGGGCCGCGGATTGCGCGCGCTGTACAGGACCCGCATCCCGAACGGCTTTGCCCGGCGGCCCACCGCCTGCCCGATCCGGCCCGCCCCGAGCAGGCCGAGCGTCCGGCCTCGCAGCTCCACCCCGAGCAGCAGCTCGGGATGCCACCCCGTCCACCGGCCGCTCCGCACCAGCTCGGTGCCTTCCACGACGCGGCGGGCGCAGGCGAGGATCAGCGCCCACGCCAGGTCGGCGGTCGCGTCCGTGAGCACGTCCGGGGTGTTCGTGACGGTGATGCCGCGCAGCTCGGCGGCCACCACATCCACGTTGTCGTGACCGACGGCGCAGTTCGCGACGACCTTGAGCCTGGGGAGGTACTTGAACTCGGTGCCGCCCACCCAGCGGGAGAGGAGCGGCACGATCGCGACGTAGTCGCCCCTGGGGGTGGGCTGCGTCGCGCCGATCCAGGTGACGTCGAGGCCGGCCAGCTGCTCGGGCTCGAGGAGGTTCTGCAATTCGGCGGCGACGAGGACGGAGTGCCCCACTACCTCCTCATCTGCGCCCGGCGAATCGAATCATCCACGGCGAGCGCGCGCTCGGGGCTCCATTTGTGGTACAGCTGGAGGCACGCGCCGGCTTGCATCTGCCGCTGGCGGGTACACGCGAGCACCTGCTCCCGGTGCTTCTTGCTGTCGTGGCGCCACAGCGAGTCTTCCGCGGCCTTGGCCCGGGCGTCCGCCCAGCCGTACCCGATGAGGCAGCTGGCGATCTCTCCGGACGGATCGACGGCGCACTGCTTCACCTCCTTCACGTGCCTCGCGGCATCCGCGCGCCACCCCGAATCCGCCGCCGTTTGCGCGATGCTGTCCTGCTGCTGCTGGAACTTGGTCGCCACGGCGAGCGCCTCCGCCTGCTTCCACTTGTACTGCAGCACGAGACACTGCGCGGCGCCCTTCGCGTCCATGGTGATGGCGCTGCAGGACCGCACTTCCTCGGCCTTCCTCGCGGCGGACTTGCACGCCAACGCGGCGATCGGCACGAGCACGACCAGCGATGACTTCATCCAACGCATCGGGACCCTCCGGCGTGGAAGACGACTGGGTCGGGCAGGCGCACGGACAGGGTGGGATTCGAACCCACGGTACCCTTGCGGGCACACCGGTTTTCGAGACCGGCCGTTTCAACCGCTCACGCACCTGTCCTTACGTCGAGACGCTTGGACGCCGAGACGCCGCGTGGATACGAGGATGAGTCGCGGGGTGAGGAGAGGCCTCTTCCCTCGGCCCTCACATCCACTCGGCGTCTCGGCGCCTCGGCGCCTTTGTTACGTAGCGGATAGGGTGGGATTCGAACCCACGAAACGGTTACCCGTTTACACGCTCTCCAGGCGTGTGCCTTCAGCCGCTCGGCCACCTATCCAAACGACGAGACGCCTAGACGCCGAGGCGCACAGACGCGTAGTAAATAAACAAGGCTCCGCGGTTTCGCTACGGGCAGGCTCCCGAATGAACCCTGCCTCCCCGTTCATGCGTATCATTCGGCAGCCCTCAACTGGAGGATCCGTGAACACGCTGCCGACGAAACGCGAGCCCCCCGAACCCACCGAGGTCGAAGACACGCCAACGTGGCGCGAGCTGGCGGAACGGTTCCGCGACATCGTGAAGGACGTGCTGCGGGAAGGCAAGGAGATCGAGCGCGACCTCGAACCGAGGCTCCTCCCCGCCCTGAAGCGGATGAAGGCCGAACTGGAGAAGCTGATTGCGAAGCTCGAAGAGCGGGCTAAAGGGGCTCGAAGCGCGCGCTGAAATGGCGGAGCCAGGGCGCCTGCTCCACCATGCGGTACCCGCGCAGCCGATCCTTGCGCCGCGCCACCTCGCCGATCACCTCGGCGACGTAGTCGATGTGGCTCTGCGTGTAGGTGCGGCGCGGCACGGCCAGCCGCACCAGCTCCATCGCGGCCGGCGTTTCGCCGCCGTCCGGCCGCCGCTTGCCGAACATCACCGAGCCGATCTCGACGCCGCGCACGCCGCCGACCCGGTAGAGCTCCACCGCCAGCGCCTGCGCGGGGTATTGCGCGGGCGCGATGTGTGGCAGCAGGGCCTTCGCATCGAGGTACACGGCGTGCCCGCCCGGCGGCTGCACCACCGGAACGCCCGCCGCCACGGCCTTCTCGGCCAGGTACGCCGTGGAGCGGAGCCGGTACTTGAGGTAGTCGTCGTCCAGCACCTCCTCGAGCCCGGTCGCCACCGCCTCCAGGTCGTAGCCCGCGAGGCCGCCGTACGTCGGGAACCCCTCGGTGAGGATCAGCAGGTTGCGGCATTCGCGCGCCACCTCGGGATCGTCCATCGCGAGGAATCCGCCGATGTTGGCCAGGCCGTCCTTCTTCGCCGACATGGTGCACCCGTCCGCGAGCGCGAACATCGCGCGGGCGATCTCGCGCGGCGTCTGCTCTGCCTGCCCCTCCTCCCGGAGCTTGATGAAGTACGCGTTCTCGGCGAAGCGGCAGGCGTCGAGGTAGAGCGGGATACCGTGCCGGTCGCACACCGCCCGCACCGCTTTCAGGTTCGCGAGGCTCACCGGCTGGCCGCCGCCCGAGTTGTTGGTGACCGTCACCATCACCATGGGCACGCGGTCGCGGCCGACTTCCGCGATCGTCGCCTCGAGCGCCGCCACGTCCATGTTGCCCTTGAACGGATGCTGCGCCGCGGGCACCCGCCCCTCGGGGATCACCAGGTCGCGGGCCTCGGCGCCGCAGTACTCGATGTTGGCGCGCGTAGTGTCGAAGTGCGTGTTGTTCGGCACGACCTGCCCCGGCTTCACCATCACGGAGAACAGGATCCGCTCGGCGGCCCGCCCCTGGTGCGTGGGGATCACTTCCTTGAGACCCGTGATCGCGCGCACCACGTCCTGGAACCGGTAGAAGGAGCGGCTGCCGGCGTAAGACTCGTCGCCGTCCATCATCGCGGCCCACTGGCGGGAGGACATCGCGCCGGTGCCGGAGTCGGTGAGGAG
>WNFU01002386.1_pt1 | contig 43364 bp, 28 predicted proteins | sample 5400121 | NCBI WGS metagenome assembly WNFU01 (sample SAMN13153360, study PRJNA577476) | soil metagenome | isolation source: 100 cm soil or saprolite under grassland replicate 1 | place: USA:California | collected 2016-06-15
ACCAAGTAGCAAGGTCGCCGCCGGCCATGCACACCATACCTATCCCTCGAGCCGCGCGCTCCTGGCGCGACAGGATGCGGCCCCAGCACACGACGGAGGGCGAGCAGGCAGGGGCGGTGACCGCCGAGCTGGTGGTCGCTACCCCACTGCTGCTGCTGTTGGTGCTGCTGGTGGTGCAGTTCGCGCTGTGGCAGCACGGCCTGCACGTGGCCACCGCCGCCGCCGAGGAAGGCGAGCGGGCCGCCCGCCTGGAAGGCGGCACCGCGGCAGCCGGCGCCGCCAAGGCCCGCGACTTCCTCGCCACGCTCGGCCCCAACCTGGTCATCGCTCCGCAGGTCACAGCCCACCGCGACCAGACCACTGCCCGGGTCGAGATCCACGCAACCGCCGAGCCACTCGTGCCCTGGCTCCGCCTGCCGATCCACGCCGTCGCCGAGGGTCCTGTCGAGGTCTTCACCACACCGCCAGCAGGTGGGCCGCCATGACCGGCGTCAGGCGCATACGGGGGGCAGGACGAGGCGAGGCGGGCGGCGCCACGATCGAGCTGGTGCTGTGCACCCCGCTGCTGCTGGCCCTGCTGATGTTCGCCGTGCTGGCGGGCCGCGTGGCCGAGACACGCGCTGAGGTCGACGCCGCTGCCCGCGACGCCGCCCGGGCCGCCTCGATCGCCCGGGACCCCGCCTCGGCAAACCGCGCCGCCCATACCGCCGCGACCGCCACGCTGGGCCAGCACCGGGTCACCTGCCGCTCCCTGGCCGTCACCACCGACACCAGGGGCTTCCGTGCCGGCGGGATGGTCGCGGTGCGGCTTGCCTGCACCATCGACCTCGCCGACCTGTCACTGCTGCACGTGCCCGGCTCACGGACGGTCACCACCCGGTTCGTGGAGCCGCTGGACACCTTCAGGGAGACCCGATGAGATGAGCCGCCATCTGCGCCGCCGTGGCGCCGCGTGGCAAGCACCCTACCACCACGAGCATGGGCAGGTGACCGCCTTCGTGGTGACGTTCGTCGCCGCGCTGATCCTCATGGCCGGGCTGGTGCTGGACGGGGGGCTGGTGCTGGCCGCCAAGCGCCGCGCGATCAACGAGGCCGAGGCCGCTGCCAGGGCCGGTGCCCAGCAGGTCGCCACCGGCGCCTACCGCTCGTCGGGGCGCTTTGTGCTCGACCCGGCCCGCGCCCGCGCCGCCGCCGTCGCCTACCTCGCCGCCACCGGCGACCGTGGCACGGTGCGTGTCACCGGCGTTCAGGTCGCGGTCACGGTCCAGATCACCCAGCCCATGCAGATCCTCAGCGTCGCGGGCATCGGCAGCCAGACCGTCACTGGCCGTGGCGTGGCCCGCGCCGAACGTGGCGTCCAGCAGGCACAGCCATGAGCTCCCCGAACGCGATGGGGCGCCTCCTCAGCCGGCTCGGCCGGCTGCTGTGGGGCCTTGGGGCGCTGCTGGTCCTGCTCACGCTCGTCGGCGGCGTCCCGGCCGCACTGTGGATGCTGGTCGGCTGGCCGCTGCCGCAGGCGCTGCCGACCCTGGCCGAGCTTGGTCGCGCGCTGACCCAAAACGGCATCCCCGACACCGTCCTGATCAACATCCTCGCGTTGGGCTGCTGGGCGGCCTGGGCGGTGTTCACCGCCTCGATCGTGGCGGAGACCGCTGCGGCGGTTCGGGGGCGCACCGCGCGCCGCATCCCCATGGCCGGGCCGCTGCAGGCCCTGGCCAGCTCGCTGGTCGCCGCGGTGCTGCTGACGTTTGCGCCAGTGACACACCGCGCGCACGCCGAGGCCCTGCCCGGCGCCCCGCTGCCAGCGGCGCTGGCCGTGGTCGAGCCGACCGCGCTGGTGCAGCCCAAGCTGGGGACGAGCCGCCCGGTGCTGCCTGAGCCGCCACCGGCCACCCACCGACCCGCCACGAAAGCTGCGCCAGCGCCCGCGATGCCGCGGCGTTACACCGTCAAGCCGCGCGACACCCTGTGGGGCATCGCCGATCGGGAGCTTGGCGACCCGTTCCGGTGGCATGACATCTACCGGCGCAACCAAGACCGGCTCCAGCCCGACGGTGGGGCGCTCACCGACCCGGACCTGATCCGGCCAGGCTGGACTCTGGAGCTGCCGGCCAGCACCGCCTCGTCGCAGCCGGGCGCTGTCCAAGCGCCGGCCCCGACCCCGCCGCAGCCCGCCCCGCCTGCCCAAACGCCCGCCACGCACCAGCAACCCGAGCAGGCGCCCGCGACCACCGCGCGGCAGATGACCGCGCCGACCGGTACCAGCCTCCCAGGCCCGCAGGAGCGCACTCGACCGCAACTGCCAAGCCACCCGACCGGTCCCGCCCGGCCGGCGGTCGAACTGCCGTCTGGGGCCGTGGTGGGGCTGTCGCTTGCCGGCGGGATCGCTGTGGCGCTCGCCGCCGCCCGCCTCCACCAGCGCCGACGGCGGCGCCTGGGCGAACCGCGACCGGGCATCACCCACGTGGATCCTCTCGTCACCCCGACCGTGCAGCGGCTGCGCCGCGCCGCCCGCGCCAGCAGCCAGCCAGACGCCGTCGGCGATGCCCCAGATAGAAGCCTGGACCGCGATCCAGACCTGGACCGAGCCGAAGACGCCGATGCCACCATCCGCCGTGCCGCACCCGCCGCGACCGTGCCGACACCCCTTGGCCCGGAGGTGTCGGTGCGGCCCGGGGTCGTGGCGATCGGGCAGCGCGACGGTCAGGAAGTGACCGTCGACCTCACCGACGGTGGGCTCGGGCTGGACGGCCCTACCGCGCCAGCGGCGGCCCGCGCGGTCATCGTCGCCCTGCTCGCCACCCAACCACAGGCGGACGCGGTCGAGGTGCTGGTGGTCGGCGAGCCGCTGGCCGCGCAACTCCTCGGCGACGCTGCCCCGACGCTCGGGCTTCGCGTCGTCGCCGGCCTCGACACCGCGCTGTCCACCGTCGAGGTCGAGATGATCCACCGGCTGCGCCTGCTGCAAGGCCACGAAGCCTCCGACGTCGCAAGCTACCTTGAGGTCGACCCCGCCGAGCCGCTGCCGACCATCGTGCTGGTCGCCGACCCCGCCCACGACACGGAAGGATGGGCGCAGCGGCTGGCGGCCGTGCTCGCTATGGGGCAACGGCTTGGCATCGGCGCGCTGCTGCTCGGTCCGATCCAAGGCGTGGGCACCCTCATCCTCGGACCCGAGGCCGAGATCCAGGCCGTCCAGCACGAGACTGAGGGGGCGCTGTCGGGCCTGGTCGGCGGGCGTGCCTTCACGCTCGGCCAGGCCGAGGCTGCTGAGCTGCTGGCGGTCGTGGCCGCCGGTCGCGGGACGCACCCAGCCCTGCCACCCGAGCAGCCACCGCCCGAGCCGGGCCTGCCCGCGGCGCCCGCACCCCGGGCCCAAGCCACGACGGTGCCTGACGGCCGTGCAGCGCCAGACGAGCGGCCCATCCGGGTGCGCCTGTTCGGGCCGCTGCGCATCGAACTGGACGACGCGGAGGTCCGCACCGGGCTTCGGACCAAGTCCAAAGAGCTGCTCGCCTTCCTGCTGCTGCACCCAGACAGCGTCGGCCGCGAGACCGCAAGCGAGGCGTTATGGCCCGACATGGACCCCGCCCGCAGCGCAGCACGTGCCAAAGATGCCCTGAGGAGCCTGCGCCAGGCGCTCCAGACCGTCACCGGCCAGGCTGGCGCCACCGTGGTCGAGCTGGTCGGCGATCGCTGGCGGGTCAACCCCGATCTCGTCGACGCCGACGTCTGGCGCTTCCAAGCCGCGCTGGCCACGGTTGCGACCGCCGCCGACGACCAGGCTAGGCTGGAGGCCCTCACGCGGGCGGGGGCTGCCTACGGCGGCACGCTGTTAGAGGGCGCCGATTACGACTGGGCGGAGGCGGCCCGTGAGGAGCTGCGCCGCCAGGCCGCCGACGTGGCCGGGCGGCTGGGCGAGCTGCGCGAGCAGGCCGGCGATCTGGACGGGGCGATCGCCGCGCTGGAGGACGGCGCCCGCTGGGACACCTACAACGAGGAACTGCACCAGCGCATCATGCGCCTGCAGGCCCGGCTGGGCCGGCTCGACGCGGTGCGGCGCACCTACACCCGACTCCAGGAACGGCTGGCCGACCTTGGCGCCGACCCCGACGAGGCCACCGAACGGCTGCTCCACGAGTTGCGTCGCAGCAGCACCACCCATCGATGAGCCCCGTTCGGCCCTGCCGACTCCGCGACCAGCGATAGCCCTGCGCGGGGCTGGCAACGACGCTCCGGCGCCGCCAAACGGGGCAACACGGCGCCCACGGGCGCTCCTGCGGCGCCGCTGGCTAGAGGATGTCCAGGGCGGCGGCGAGCGGCGCCCGCGGAGCCGCCCTGGACGCCGTGACGCGCAATCGTGCGGGCCGATCGTGCTGCCCACAACCCCGTGGCGCCCAGTAGCGGCGAGACCCGCCGCGCAACAGAACGCGCCCATGCTGACGCGCCAATCGCCGTCACCCGCCGGGCTATGCCACGTCGGAAGCCGGGTGATCGGCATCATGCTCGCCCGCTGCACTCGAGTGCCGCCACAGGCTTCGACGGGACGCCAGCCCAACTCGTCGTCAGCGAGCAAACGCCCAGGTCAGCCTCGTAATTCGGCCTTGAGGTCCTGGCGGCAGTCGAGGTAGGTCCTTGGACGCCGGAACCACCCCGAACCGAAGGGAGCCGCACATGGCCACCACCGGCGCCAAGGCCACCACCGTCGAGGCGGTCCTCGCCGCCCTGCGCCAGCACCCCGAAGCGACCGCCGCCGAGCTCGCCGAGCACGCCGGCATCGGCCGCTCCACCGCCACCCGGACACTCGCCAACCTCGAGACCCAGGGCCGGGTCACCAGGCAGCGCGGCAAGGTCGAGGCAGGCAGCAGGACGACCCCCGACCGCTGGGCGCTGGTCCCCGACACCCTCACCGACCCCGCCGAGACCGAGCAGCAGCCCGCGACCGAGGAGCCCGACACCAACGTGACTGCCAGTCAGGACGAGGACCACGCTGGCCAGGACGCTCCACCCAGCAGCGCCGCGACCAACACCGCCAACGCGGAGACCGAGGCGACCACGACCGACGCCGCCGAGCCCACCAGCAAGGACAGCAGCAGCCAGCGGCTGCGACCCGGGGAGCTGCGCACCCTCGTCCACGCCTGGCTGGCCGATCGGGCCGGAAAGGAGTTCACCCCGACCAAGATCGGCAAGGAGCTGGGCCGCAGCGCCGGCGCGGTCGGCAACGCGCTGGCCACCATGACCGACGCTGGCGAGGTCATCCAGACCAGCGCAAAGCCCCGCAAGTACATGCTCGCGTCCCAGCCCAGCGAGGCCGCCGAGACCGACGGCGAGACCGTCAAGGCGAGCTGAGCCTCGGCTCAGGTCCGTATCCCACTCGCAGGTGCTTCCGGGGGCGCAGCCACGCCCCCGGAAGCCTTGCATCAGGAATTAGGGGTTCCCGATGCGTCAAGAGTCTATCGACCTCGCCGACCGGGCTTGGGTCCACGTCGACGGCGCCAGGCGGCGACATGAGTGAGCGGACTCTGCTGGAAGCCGCGCTGGCACGCTTGGATGACGCCGCGCTGGCGGTCACGCGCAGCGCGGCCACCGACGAAGAGCGGCATCAGATCCTCGGCTGTCTAGTCGCCGCCTACAGCCTGCTCGGCGCGCTCAGCAGGGTCGACCCGGCCGCGGTCGACGAGCTGCTCCAACGCGCGATCCGGCTCCGCGCGCGGGTCAGCCAGCCCAAGGCAGGCTCTGCCGAGACGGCAAGACGTGACGAGGGTGCGGACCAGGATCACGGCACCAGCCAGTAAGGGGAGCGGAGCGGCAACCAACCAATCCTGAACCTTCCCAGGAAGCCGGCTGGCAGTTAGCTCGCCGTCGATTCGAGCAGCGCGGAGATCTCGTGGTGGTGGCGGGTGTAGCCGGATGCCGCGCAGGCTGCCAGTCCGCTGGCGCCAAGACGCTCGTCCTCGACCGTCACCGGGATGCCAAGCGCCAGGGTGGGTTTGAGTTGGGTTCGGATGAGCTGCACCGAGCGTAGGCTTGAGAACTCGCCACGCCGTTGTGGGCCGCTGTCCCAGGCCCGTTCGATGGTCGTGAAGGCGGCGGGCTGGCGCAGGCGGCTTGGCCGCGCGCGAGCCCTCCAGCAGGAACGCCGCGTCCATGTCGCCGAGGCCGCCGGCATCCAACGGCCGGTCGACCTGCTCGGCGGTCTGTTGCAGGCCATCGTCGTCGTCGACGTAGCCCGGCGTTTATAGCCGCGGTGCGCAGCAACCCGGCCGGGTGCCTGCCAGGCTGGCAATCGCGACCAATCCTGGCGCTGCGCCGTCAGGGCGTCCAGGCCGGCCGGTTGCCATGGGCTGCAACCGTACGGCGATAGCCGGAACGGCGCCCACGGCCCGCCACAGCGCCCGCGGGCGCAACCTACGGGCTAGGCAGCCGCCTTGAGGTGGGCGCGCCGGTCGAGGTATCCCCCTGCATGGCTTCGGATCCGCGCAGGTCAAAGGAGGTGCACGGTGCCCGCCAGTAGCCCCGCCGAGACTCCCGGACCTCGTCGCCTCGGCTCGGGCGAGCTGCGCGCCATGGTCCTCGCCCACCTGACCGAGCACCTCGCCCAGTCCTTCACCCCGGGCGAGATCGCCCGCGCCCTGGGCGGCCGGTCCACCGGCGCGATCGGCAACGCCCTGGCGACCCTGGTGGAGCGCGGCCGGGTCACCTGCACCCACACCAGGCCCCGCCGCTTCGCCGCGACTGCGGGCCTGCCTACAGGCCCCGCGAGCAGCCCGCCGCCACCGGCTCCCACGCCACGGCCGGCGCGGCCGTCCAGCGTGCGGCCCGGCCCCATCGTGCGACCTAACGGGCAGCGCTACCCACCCCCGCGCGCTGGCCGACCACGCCGCGGCGCTGCGGCTGTATAGCAAGGCGGGCATGCCCGCCTTGCTATACAGCCCACCCGTTATCTCTAGCTGTTGAGGAGGGCTCCAGCACGTAGGCCACGAAGGAGGAACGCCCATCCAGGCACATGGTGGAAGCGGTTATCTTCTGCTGTCCATCACGAACCTCGAAGGGGCGATGCGCGTCCAACGGGTTCTCATGCCCAACTCGGGCACCGAGTCGTCGACCGTGCTCGGCGATGGCCACGCCCCGGTCGAGCCGGTCGAGCGCTGGCTTGCCTACCTGACATCGATCGAGCGGTCCCGCGGCGACGCCCGTCCGGCCCCGGTGCCTCGACCGCACCGCCGATCCCTGCCCGCCAGCGCGCCTCGGAAGCGTCGCTGCGGCGCCGGCTCGAGACCGTCAACGCGGAGATCCGCCGCCTGCGCCAAGAGAACCAGGGGCTCCGCGACCAGCTCGCGTGGGCCCACGGCGAACTCCGAGTGACCGGGGTTCATACGCCGTCGGGGCACGGGGACGCCTCCAAGCACGCCAGATCGAGGACGATCGGGCCCTGCTCATAGGCCCTCCAAGATGCGGCACGTCATGCCGACCGCAATCCCAGCAGCTCGTCCTCGACTCAAGCGGTCACCGGTGGAGCCGAAGCACGAGGCGCTGGAACGCAAGCCCCAGAACCCCCGGAGCGGTCCGATCGTCCAGCCGCGGAGGTCATTCGGACTCGGGCGTATCATGCCGGGCACTCGATTACGCTGTTGGTCGCAAAGCTCCAGAACAGAGGGAAGGTGCCGATGCACGGTGGTGAATTAGATTCGGCCACGCTCGCCTCGCAGGCGCTGCCGCTGCTGGTGACCTACCTGCGGCACGTGGGAGGCCGTCTCGCTGACCGTGTCGCCGGTGACCTCGACGATATGGTCCTGGGCAAGCTCACCGCGCTCTACGAGCGGGTGAAGACCAAGGTGTCTGGCGGAAGCTTCGCCGGTCAGGCGCTGGAACGCCTTGGGGAGGAGCCCGAGAACGCTTGGCGCCAGGGCGCGTTCGAGGACGCGCTCGTGGAAGTAGTGCACCGCGACCCATCCTTCGCGACCGTGCTGGCTGGCCTGCTGGAGGATGCCAGCCGGGCCGCCGGGCCGACCTTGACGCACATCGAGGAGTCGGGCGCCACGTCGATCCACGGCGACATCACCATGAAGGGCACCAACGTTGCCGGCCGTGATCTGCAGGTCGGCGAGCAGCGGCTTGGCGGAGGTGACGCGTGACCGGGCCCGGCAGCGGCGATCCTGTCGAGGAACCCGCGCCAGAGGGCGGCTTGCCGGTTGACGACATCCAGGTCCATGACAGCGGCCTGGTCGTCGGAGGCCCGCTTGAGATGGCCGGACACAATGTCGCCGGGCGGGACCTGACGGTCAACGCGAGCGGCCACAACGCGGCCGGGCGCGACCTCACGATCCATCAGCACCTCACGTCGGTTTCCGACGCTGACACGTCAATGGACGAACAGTTGCCTGCGCTGCCACCAGCTGTTCGCGAAGCGATCGAGCGGCTCCGCGGTCAGCACCGGGCACTGGCGGCGCGACTCGCTGGCATCCTGGCGGACGCGCGCGCAACGCCCTTTGAGATCGTCCAAGACCTCACCGGGACCCCGACCCCGTCTTGGCTGGCCGATCCGAGCATCCCGGTCGAGGCGTGGGTCGCGGTCGGCGAGTTCGCCAGCGCGCACGGGTCCTACCGCGGTGCTGCGGCGACGTTCGCGAAGGTGGCCGATCTGGGCGTGCCCGTCCGTGCCTTGTGGCTTGCTCGCGCGGCCCTTGCCATGCATCAGGCCGATGACCGGCAAGCGGCGGGCGGCTACCTGACCGACGCGGAGCGCTTGACCGGCGGTAATGTGCCATGTGTCGCGGCGGTCCGGGCGCCAATCCCAGGAGACGCCGCCGCAGTGCTGACCGCCGCAGGGTCGCCGGGCGACCTCGCCGCGGTCGAGCCCGTGGAGCTGGCGATGTTGTGCGCCGTCGCCCACGCGGTTCAGGGCGACCGTGACACGGCGATCACCGCGTTCGAGGCGCTCGCCGATCGCTACCCGGACGTTGGCGGGTTCGCGCTACGCGCGGCGGAACTCCGCCTGGAACGGGTCGTCAGCAGCACCAGCCCAGGCCATGCCAGCGAGGTGCGCCGCGCGCGGCAGCTTGCCATCCGTGCGCGTGACGCGCGCCGCGTCTGGCGCGGGGACAGCGCCGAAGCGGTCGCGGTCGCCTGCAACGCCGCAATGATTGCGGTCGACTTCGATCGCGCGCTCACCTATGGGCTGGCCGCCCCAGCCGGCGAAGCGACCCCAGCCGAGGCGATGGCTCCCGCGGTTCTCCAACCCACGGCGACGGCCGCGATCGTCCTCGGCCAGCGTGACCTCGCCATCCGGTTGATCAACCAGGTTCCCGATCCGGCCGGGCAGGCGATTTTGCTCGGTCAGCTTGCGGAGCGAGACCCTTCGACCGCCGCGCAGGCCCGCGCTGCCTACCATCGCGCCTTCTGCCTGGCCACCGACGATAGCCAACGCCTGGAGATCGTCCAGGGGCTGGCCGAGCTCGGCGAGTGGCCGTTGCCGTGGCTCGAGGAGCTGCAGGCCCTTTCTCCCGAGCACGCCGAGTTCTTCACCGCGCTGTCCGAACTGGCCCGTGGCCTCCACGACCAGGCGATCCGTCGGCTGCGGCCCCGGCAGGGCAGCTCGCTGATGGCGGCCAAGCTACTCGCCGAGGTGGAGCGCCGTGCCGGGCGGGTCGATGACTCGGTGCTGACGCTGCGCGCTGCGGCCCGGCGGTTCGACGATCCGCACGTGTTGGCCAGCGCGGCCGTGACCCTGTTCGAGGCCGGCCGGAAAGACCAGGCGCGGACCGCCGCCATCGAGGCGCTTGGCACTACGCCCACCGACTCGCCGGATCGGTTACGCCTCCGCCAACTGCTCTGCGATGAGGCGGCGGAACGCCGCGACTGGCCGGTGGTGGAGCAGCAGGCCCGAGCCATGCTCGAGGAGGGCATCACCGGCCCCGAGGGACGCTGGCTGCTTATCCAGGCCCTCCACAACCAAGGTCGCGTCGAGGACGCCTGGACGATCGCGCGCCAGGCCCCTCCGTTGGAGCCGACCAACGAACCGCAGGCCCGCCTATGGCTGGCGCTCCACAGTCGGTTCGCGTCGGACGCCACGACCGTCGAGCAAGCCTTGGAGCTGGTGGATCGCTACGGCCAGTCCGAGGAGTTCGCCGCCCCAGCGATCAGCGCGATCCTCATGATGACCCGCAAGGCAACACTGCCCCAGCCGACCGCCACGCGCATGCAGCAGGCCACCGAGGCGTTCTTCGAGCGCTTCCCCTCCAGCACCCTGCTGCAGCGCATCACGGTGAACGACCCCGACGCGTTACTGGCCGAGTTCCGCAGGCAGCTCGAGCCCGGCGCGGCGCAATACGCCGAGATCCGTCGGCACGTCGCCCAAGGCGAGTATCCGGTCGGCATGCTCGCCTTGGCGGCCCGCAAGCCCTACGCCGAGGCGCTGCTGCGGCGAGGCGCAGGCTTCCTGCTCGCCCATCCCGCCGACCCGACCCTCGCCGAGCTCGAGGTGCAACTGGCCAAGGACTCGCTGGACGGCACGGTGGTGATCGAGCCGAGCGCCCTCCACCTGGCCAGTCTGATCCCAGACCGGTGGCCCGACCTGCGCGCCGCCTTTGCACATGTGCAGGTCCCCGACGCCAGCCTGCAGGACACCTCGGCCGCCCGGGATGGGCTGGCACTGCGCGGCACGGCGAGTGTGGGGTGGGACACCACCGCTGAGCGCGTGGTGATCGTCGAGATCAGCGAGGCGGACGCGGACCAGCTGGCCGAGCGGGCCGCCTCGATGGCCCGCACCGCGATCGGGATGGAGGTCGTACCGGTCGGCGAGCTAAAACACTTCCCCGAGATGAACGGCGAGCACAGCAGGAGCTGGCTTGCGCCGCTCGAGCTCGCCAAGCAGCACGGCGTCGCGATGCTCAGCGACGACCTCGCGCTCCGCGGGCTGGCCCGCTCGCTTGGCATCCCGACCTTCGGCTCGATCGCGGTGCTCGACGCCCTGGTCGCCGTGGGCCACCTCGACCGCGCCGCCCGCGACACCGCGTTGCTCGAGCTCCGACGAAACTGGGTCGTAGACCTTCCATTCGACGCCGAGCAACTCCGCGCGGTGGCCGAGGCCGACCAGTGGCGCCCTGGGCCCGCCTACTCCGCGTTGACGCGTCCGGCTACCTGGCAGGACCGCCGCCAGGTGCTCGGCTTCTACCGAGCCGGGCAGCAGAAGATCGCCTCGACCGATCCGGCGCACCTCGCCGACTGGCTCTATTCGGCCATCCTGGGGTTCGCTGGCGGCCAGCCGGCCGCGGCGGTCACGTTCGGAGCAGGGCTGCTGCTCACGCTCACCACTCTCCAGGCCAACATGGACCCTGGGATCTTCGCCAAGCTCGTGCCGGCCGCTCGGCAGGCCGCCACGGAGCTTGGCGGCGGTGACCCCCTGCCGCAGACCGTCCGGGATATCGCCACAGTGTTCATCGAGGCGCTCGGCCACGCCGAGGGCGCCAGATATGCGCTGCTGCACGCGTTCTCGGCGCTCGACCCGGCCGACCGCCTGCTGGCCGTCCGCGAGCTGGTCAGCCAGCGCTCATGACTCGGCGCCGATTGAGGGGGTGGGCTTGCAAGCTGCTGTCCGCGGGTTGGCTGCGCGCGGTGCTACCCGGTCACCATCGCAGGGTGAACTCGCGCACCACTGATTCCACCGAGCCGCCGACCTGGGTGGACGAGTTGGGCCAGGCTATGGCCCGGCCTGATGAGCGCTGGACCGATACCGAAGTCCTCGACATGGTCACCGCCGCCGCCGACATGGACGCCTGGCTCCATGACCCCCGGCCCTACAAGGGCAAGCACGAGCAGGGCTGGACGTCGGCCGTCGCCGACCTGCACGAGGCTGCCGCCCTGATCGGTCCCAAGCTGGACGCCGCCCTCGGCGCGGAGCTCACCAACGCCCTTGCGGCGACCACCGGCCTGCCAGGGTCAGACCCAGCGCCCGCCCTCCCCGCAGCGAAAACCGCGCTCGCTGCGCTCTGTGCTCGCTGGGCCGACCCGGCCGTGGTCGAGGAGGCGTGGTGCGACATCGCCGATGCCTGCCGTGACCCTCAGACGCCCTACGAGACCATTGCTGCACGCCGGGACGTGTTCTGGCAGCTCGTCCGCGCCGACCGCAACACCCGAGAACTCAGCCGGCTCCTCGCCGGTGTCCTGGAAGACAACGCCCTCGTGGTCTGCATGGCGCGCGTGCACCTCGGCGACATCCCCAGCCCCGGCCCCGGGGCCTGGCCCCGGCCGGACGAGCTCGCCGGGCTGGCCGAACCCGACCGGATCGGCCTCTGCCGGCGGGTGCTGGCCACGCCGGCCACCCCCGCAAACCACGTCGTCTGGGTCGCCTTCGACCGCGCCAGCCTCGGCGGCGGCGTGTCGCAGACCGTTGGCCCCATCACCTTCTACGACGGCACCTGGGTCCGCGAAACCCTTGAGAATGACGGCCCCGGCCAAAGCCAGCTGCCCGTCGAGCTCACCAACCCTGACTCGCCGCTGCGCCTCCCCGACCTGCCTAAGGGCGACCGGATCGTGCTCGCTCGCGTGGATCTCGGCACAGGCGTCTTCGCCGACGCGCCACGCGTCGCCGCCGAGCAAGCCCAAGCGGTCGTCACCATCGCCAGCGTCCAAGCCGGCGACCGCTACTGGCGGCCACTCAATGGCAACATCCACGTGACCGACGGCCGAGTCACCGGCTGGTGGAGCTTCACCACGCCCTACGACCGTGCCGCCGTCGCCCCCGACTTTGACCGCACCGCCGATGAACTCGGCAAACTCGCCGCCACCCTCGGCTCTCGGCTGCCCGTCACCGACCCTGCTCTCAACGAGGCTGTCGACGCCCTGGGCTGGTGGCAGGACGCCGCCGACCAGCCACCCCTAGCCGCGATCGTCCTCGACGTCCTCGTCCTTGAGCGCGTCGCCGCTCGCGTCCCCAACGGCGGCACCTGGCATCGCTACCTGGACTCCCATCTCACGGCCGGCTGGATTCACTCCCGCATCATCAACACGCTGCGCTCTGCCGTTTTCGCAGCCGTGAGCGGCTCCCACAGCGGCTTCTACGAGGTCATCCCGCCGAGCAAGCATGCGCAGCTCGCAGCGTTGGAGACGAAGATCTTCCCGCCCATCCCCGGTGGCCGCCGGGCCTTCCATGCCGATCGCGCCGTGGACGCCTTGCCAACCCTTGCCACGATCTGGCCGGTCCACGACCGTGTCGGCCGCCAGGTCCACACCCTCGCTGCCCACCTGTCCTCCCCCGCGGACCTCGAGGTCTGGTGCCAAGCGCTGCAAGATCGCTGGCCCCGCGCGCGAGAGCGACTCCAGCGAATCCGCAACGCCCTTGCCCACGGCGGCCCGCTCACCTCCGCCACCGCAGAGACTGTTCACCGCCTCGCCCACCAGCTTGCAGGCGGTGCGCTCTCCTTCACCCTTGAGGGTCTGCTCGATGGCCGCGGCTCGACCCAAGCCCACAAGGATGTCCGCGTTCGCATGACCGCATGGCGCAACGGCGTGTCCGGTGCCGCCAGCGTCCATGACGCGCTCTTTCCATCGTGATCATCATCGATCGGTCGCTCGTCTGGCTCGGTTCATGATGCTCGGGCTCAAGCTGCCGCGAGGTGACGGCATCGATTCGATAACAACCCGTGGTGCTGCGCCTCTCCTAAGAAGCTGCTTGCAGCCACGTCCTGAACACCATGCACGACGAATGCACGACGCAACGCTGCTGGTCAGGGAGCTGCCAGTTCGCCCAGCTAGAGATAACCGGGGGGACCGGCAAGACGGCCCTGGTCCAGGGCGCGTTCCCCGACCTGGTCACCGTGGCCGGCGACGGCGACACGGCGGTTGCCCGCCGTCCCGCCACGTTCATCCACACACTCGCAATGGACACCCAGCGGCCCCCCAACCCGGCACTCGCCCCGGAGGGTGGGACCGCGAGCCGCGATCTGCAGGAAGACGCATGTCGCACCGGAGCCCCGTCGCACAGGCGATCCTCGCCACGCTCGCCGAGCACCCCAACAGCACCGTCGAACAGCTCACCCAGTTCGCCGACATCGGCTGCTCCGCCCCTTTCGGCAACCTGCCCGACCTGGAGCGGCAAGGACTCGCGACCGGCACCGCGGGCGCCGGGGCCCTGGCGGCGGGCCCGACCGCTGGAGCGTGGCCGATGGCGTCGTGGCCCCGCCGCCCACCAAGCCGCCCGCGCGGCGGCGATCAGGACCCAGCCGCACAGTCCGCGTTGACCAGCAGGTGTACCAGGCCATCCTCGCCCATAAGCACGCCCTGGAAGCCGAATCCGACGGCCAGCTCAGCATGCGGGAGGTGATCGCCGACGCCATCCGGCGGTGGATCGAAGAGGCTGGCCGGCCTCTCGCTTCGGAGCGCGATTCAGACCCGACCTACGCTCGACCACCAGTCCCGCCCCGGCCGTCGCGTGCCTCCAGGGACTGGCAGTACGCTGCGCAGCGTCTGCACCGTCAGAGGTTCAGGAGTGTCGCCGCCGCGCCCGCAGCAGGCAGCTATGTCCAACCCGACCGGAGCCTCAGCCGGTTCAAGCGTAGGTAGTTTGGACTGGTAGAGTTCCGCCCTTATGGGAATCTTCAAGACCGAAACCGATGGCGTGCCACATGGACTGCAGAGGCGATATGCCGGGTCTGCGGAGCGTCATGACGAGCTTGTGCTACCGGGTGGCCGAGCACCTCTTATGGCCACCCCATCCAGGTGCCTCAGGCCCTCCGCGAGCCTACTAGACCCACTCGCCAAGACGAACTAATGTTCGATATGTCGTTCAGTTCAAGCTGGTGGGAGGGAGCCGTGACGGACGCAGGGACGGGCGCGATTGGCGTCCACGCGGTGGAGGCGGCTCGGGAGCAGCCATGCTGTTGACCCTCCAGCGTGCAGGGAGTTCGTTTCGTCGCTTCCAACCCCTCCTCACCCTGGGCTATCAGCAAGACTTGCATGCGCTCGCGAACGACGTGCAGACCTGCCCTATGGACCTCCAGCGTGTGAAGTTCGATGCAGCCATCGCTCGTGTGGAGAACCGAGGCATTGAACTGCAGGCGATGGGTGTTCCCCGCACTGAGTTGCTGCCGACCCTGGCTTATGCCACCGCGCTCCGGATCCTGCGCGACCTCCTTGCACAAGGGTGGGAGCTTGGGACCGATGATGAGGGCATTTACCTGCTTCCTCCGGCGATGTCGCTGGGGCCGCAGGATGATCCGGCAGTCGCCAAAGCTGCGCTGCGGCAGTCCTTCGCGTTCGCCCGGCATGCGCAGCTTGCCGATGCTCCGACGGCCGCGTTCGTGCAAGAGATGGAGCGGCGAGGCGTTGCAGCGGTGTTCGCTGATGGGGCTGAACTGCGCGACAGGGTGATCGCAGCCGCGCGGGCAGGTGTGAGTGATCTTGGCATCCGCCCTGAACTTGAGATCGTCTCGCCTGAGGGGCGTGATCCGACTACGGGGTTACGCTTGCAGGACATCTGGAGGTATGCGCGGCACTTCTGGTCGATCCCTTACCAGAACACGCCCGGCAGAAACATGTTCTATCTGGTCCGGGACGCCGCCGGCCCGGGACGACCTGTGATTGGGATCGCGGCGCTCGGTAACCCGATTCTTGGCCTCGCTCAACGTGATGACGCGCTGGGTTGGAGTGTGACTTCGCTTCGCCAGCGGCTTGAGACGGCCGATGCCGCGGAGCGTGCCATGCTTGCCGACCATCTTCTGAGCGTGGTCGATGAGGGAATCAGCAGTGTCTTGCACGAAGGGCTGCTTGAGGAAGGGTCGTACTCACCGACCTCGATCCGACGTCTGGAGGACCTCGAACGGAGGGCTGTCCGCGACCGCCGCAATGCGATGACCGCGGCTGGTGATGCACGCACCACGGACTATCGGATCGTCCGAGCGGCTCACGATGCAGTTCGGGATGGCACACCCGACGCGGTTGACTGGCGTGCGGTGGCGGAGACGTCCCTGTACAGACGTAAGCGAGCCCACACTTTGGCGGACTTCGTCCGTGCAATGTTGACACTGCACGAATGTCAGGTTAAGCAGAGCCCCGACGAATTGCTTAGGATGCTCGACAGCGAGCGAGGACGACGGGCTGTGGAGATCACCCTTCGGCGAATCAAGCAGCGTGCCATCGCCGAGAACGTGATGGAGATCATCACCTGCGGTGCCGTTCCCCCTTACGGGGATCTACTCGGCGGTAAGTTGGTGGCGATGCTGCTGGTCAGTCCGAGAGTCGTGGCCGAGTTCGCGGAGCGCTATCAGGGGCGTGTCAGCTTGATCGCCTCGGGACTGAAGGGCGAGCCGGTCCACCGGCGGCCGAACCTCGCCCTGCTTTCCACCTCGAGCCTGTACGCCGTCGGCAGTAGCCAGTACAACCGGATTCGGGTCCCAGGCGATCTGGTCGGTGGGCAGGGGGCGATCACCTACGAACGGATCGGTGTCACCGACAGCTTCGGCACTGTCCATTTCGCGCCGGACACGGCCGCCGCGCTGGCGTCGATCGCCCGCCTGGCTGACGACAATCGGCGCGACGTGAATTACCTGTTCGGCGAGGGCATGAGCCCCAAGCTGCGGATCCTGCGGGCTGGTCTTGGGGCGCTCGGCCTTGACTCTGAGGTGTTCCTGCGCCACCACTCGCCACGGCTGTTGTACGGTGCCCGGCTGTGCCGTAACAGCCCCGATGTGCTGTTTGGGCTCAGAGATCAGCCCGACTACATCCTGCGATCTGCCGTGGGTTCGGACGGAACGAGCGAGATCGCCCAGCATTGGCGTGAGCGGTGGGTGCGTCCCCGACTGCAACGCGTCGACGTATTGGACCGCATCGCCGCAAGCCGCCGTGACACGTTCCTGCTGGGCGCTAGCCTCCCACCGGCGACTGCGACTCACAACGACTTCATCGCCTCGGCCCACCCGCAGCCGTCGGCCACGATGTCGACCGGGGTTCGAGCCGCTGACGATATCGAGTTCATTGAACGGCTGTATCGCAGCGCCAACAGCTACGCGGACCGGCTCACCGGTGAGGAACTCGGCTGGATCCATGTTGATCTTGGTCTCGACGGCTACCTGTTGGACCAGGCTCGCGCTGGCCGGCAGATCGTCGTCACCGGCAACCCGGGCGACGGCAAGACGCACCTCATCGAGCGGCTCCGGCCGGGCTTTGAGGCGGTCGGGGCGCTGGTGCTGACCGACGCGAACACGCTCAGTGATGACGAGATCCTCACCGCATGGCGAACGTGCGAGCAGGATGGCCGGCCGCTCGTGCTGGCGATCAACGAGTGGCCGCTGTTCGTGCTGCGCCGCAAGGCACGGGCCACAGGATTCGCGCCGGTGGGGGAGGCGCTGCGCCAGGTGCAGCAGGCCATGTATTACCTGCCACCGGAGCCGCTGTCGCCCAAGGGAAACGTAATCGTGGTCGATCTCAATTTGCGGAACGTCCTGGCCGGTCCCGTCGTGCGGAAGGTGATTGAGCGGCTCACCGATGAGCGGTTCTACCACGGGCTGCATGAGTCCGACCCGGTGCTCGCCAACCGGGCGGCGCTGCTCGAAGCGCGTGTGCAAGCACGTCTAGTGGCGTTGTTGGAGCGCGTTGCACGGCGGGGCGGCCACACGACGATGCGGCAATTGGTGGGCTTCATCGCCTATCTCATCACCGGGGGGAAGCCGGCGGTAGAGCGGCTCGCCCAGCAGGGAACCGAGCGGTTTAGCTATGCCACCTTGGCGTTCGACGGTGGCGTCGGCGGGCTGTTCGACTCGGTGCGGCAGACGTTCGACCCCAAGGTGGTCACGCATCCGTCGCATGACGCGGATCTGTGGCGAGGGACGACTGATCCTGCTGGCTGGCTCTGGCCGGAGGTTCGGCTCGGCCCGCAGCAACTGCCGGATGCGGGGCGGATGTGGAGCTACGCGGCGCTCAAGCGCCGGTTCTACTTTGAGCATGCGCAAGGGAGTGAGCTGCTCGGCCTGCTTCCGGCCGATGAGCACACGTTCGACGCGTTCGTAGAGGAGGGGCTTGCCGCCCAACCAACCCTTGTGCGCGACCTCGTTCTGGCTGTCAACCGATTCTTCGAGCCTGACTGCCCTGACAGCGACCGGGATCAGTTGCACTTATGGCAAAGCCACCGGTTCGATGTTCGAGCGCCAGAGACGTTCGTCGCGCTGCACCAGGTTGACAGCCAGCGATTCCAGATCGAGCTGCCCAAGCTTGCCACCTGGGTTGCTGCTTGGCTTCCTCTCGAGCAGCGGCTCCTGCGCTCGTTCGCGCTCGTCGCGCAGACCGGTCTCCCAGCGACCGTACCCCAACTACTGGTCGACCGGGACCTGTTCCTCACCCTCAAAGAGGCCCAGCGCGGTCTTGGACGATCCAGCTGGACGCGGAGCGCCACGAGAAAGCTCACCCGGTTTGTCGATCGGCTGCACCAGTTGGTCGACCAGGCCGCGATGGTCGAGGTTATCCGTGTCCGCAACACGCAAAGCGACCTTGACGAGCGCTTCGAGGTCCAGCGCGAGCCGGCCCGGTACCTGCTATGAGCGAGCACATCCGTCCAGGTGACCTGGTCGCGCAGATCTATGACGACGACTTCGGGTTCCGGCCGACCAATGCCTCGATCAAACCTGTCCACGTCGCCAACGGGCTTGGACGGGCTCTGCTGGCACGGTCATACCGGTCGACCGCGCTGGCCCAGACGCTTCGTCGGTGGGTTCGCAATCAGAGGGTCGGCCTTGACGAGGAGCGCAATCCCAACCACGAGGTTTTGGAGCGGTATGGCGGTGTCTTTCGCGGAGCTACCAGCGTCGAGGTCGACCTTAGCCGCTTGACCAGCTTCCGGGCGCTCGCCTGGGATGTGCTTGGCGCTGACCAGGGCGTGTACGAGAACCCTGATACCTCGTCTTACACGCTCGCCAATGAGCGCTTCCTCACCCGCGACCCATCTGACAACCGCTCCGGGCTGTTCTTGGCGCAGTTGCTGACTGTCACCTCTGACGGCCCGGCGGCCACGCGGATCCGGGATCTGCTGGCCAGTGCGACCGACCCGTGGACTACGCTGGCGTGGCCGCTGTTGATGCTTGCCGAGCAGCGGCTTGAGGATTCTGACGAGGCCGGCGCGGACGGAGCGATGCACCTGTTCGCGCAGTCGGGGGATGGCACACTGCAATCGCCGACGCTCCGACAGCTCCGGACAGCCTACGACCGGCTGGCTGAATTCGACAGCGGCGAGGGCTCCAAGCTCAATGCGCTTCGTCGGCTGGTGCTGTTCGGCTGCTTCACTATTCATGTGCACATGTGCTCCCGGTGGTCCGAGGTCGACAGCCAGGCGCCTCGACCGCCGATCTTCCTGGACGTGTTCGATGGCACCCGTTCGTCGCTGCGGGACACCTCGCGCGCCACCCTTCGAGCTGCCAGCGATGCAATCGAAGGGTTGATTGCGACACGGATCCGCCAGCACCTCACGGCCGCGATCGGCCAGGATGGGCTCGAGCGGTGGCTTGGCCACCTGGACGCCACCGATCCCACCGTCCGTACCCGCTACGACGCCCACGCACACGACGGCCAGCTCAGCGGTCTCGACGCGTTGACTGAGGCTATGCTCGAGACTGGCATCGAAGCTAACCGCCACCATCCAATCGTCTTCCTCACCGAGTTGGGACGCCGGGCTGGCTACCTGAGGCCGTGGGCAAACGCCGGACGGGGTGGCCGGCTGCAGAAGCGGTACGGTGTCACGGCGGAGTTCCTGGAGATTCTCGTCGCGGCGACCGTCGAGCCAGACAACCCGTTGGAGTTCCCGGAGTTCCTGGACGCTCTTCGGGACGTCTTCGGCATCGTGGCCGGCCGTTGGGAAGAGGACGAGGTGATTCGCAGGAACAACCTGCGGCCCGGCCAGTTCGGCATGCCGGTCTCGGTCGCCGAGGAGGACCTGCGGATGAACGTGGAGGCGCTGCGTCAGGCGCTGCTGCACACCGGGTACGCCAAGAGTTACGCGGACGGTCGCACCATCGTTACTACGGCGCCCGAGACGGTAGGGGTGCTATGACCAGGACTTACGAGGACATCGTTGCCGAGGACATCGTTGCCGAGTTGATCGCCCAAGCGGTCCAACAGGTGCAAGGCGCGATCGGTGTGCTGATCCGTGACATCCCGTTCGTTGCCGCGACGCCACTGCTTGCGCAATTGCGGAAGCTGGAGGAGGAAGGGGCCCGCCTGCGGGTTGCCTATCTTGCCCCGGACGGGCAGGCGGCCGCCGAGGCGGCCGGGTTCGACCCGGCGTACTTTAGCGTTGAGGTGGAGCAGGCAGAGCGGTGGCGTAACGAGCGCGAGCTTAAGGCCACTATCGTCGTTGTTGCAGCAGCGGACGTCGCCAAGCTCTCCTCGCTGCAGGACTTCGAGCACATCACCTCACGCGGCCTGAAGCAGCTGCTCGCCCGGCAGGTCTTGGGCGCGCAGGCGAGCGCCAACGAAGTGCAAGGCCGCTGGTGGACGCTGCTACGTGACGACGAGCGTATCTCCCTCGGTCAGCTGGTCGACTACTACTCGACGCTGGAGTCACTCCCTGAGGCCGACTTTATCGTCCAGGCAAGCCGTGAGATCCACCGGCTCGGCCTGTTACCGGACCCCGCACTGTTCGACAACCCCCGCGAGAGCGCTATCCGTCGGCGGGTGCAAGACAATCGTGACCTGCTTGGTCGCCTGCAGACCCTCACCGAGCAGGACCGCAAAACCATCGCCGACAACATCGGCAACGAGCAGGAGCCGGCTCAACGAGCGCGCCTGACCCGTTCGCTTCGCCATCTGCGCGAACTCAGGCGAGGCGGTCATGGGCTGAACCGGCTGTCGCTCCAGGACGCGCAGGAGCTGTTGGCGATCCGCCGACCAACACGCCCCCAGCTCGCCACGCCGCCGGCCAGCGGCACAAACGAGGCACCTCCGCCGCCCCCGCCATCCCGGCAGTCGATGACCGAGTTCGCCGCCGAAGCCCTGCTTGCCGACACCGAGAAGCATCCAGAGGACGCAGCAGCGCTCCACACGGTCGTCGAACAGGCGAAAGATCATCTCAATAAGCTTGAGGAGCCAGCCGCCCGTCCAGAGCGGTTGGAGATCCCGCTCGACACGGGCATCAGGCTCCACGGCCAAGCTCCCGCCGACGTTCTCAATCTCGTCAGCCGGCTGATCGGTGACGGTGTCTACGGCGCGTTGGTACAAAGCGACAGCACCGACGTCGAAGACATGCTGCGACGTTTCCAAGGCGACGCAGACGTGCTTAAGCGCTGGCGCCGCGAGCAGATCACCGAATTGCTTGCCAATTTCGATCACCCCGTCGTCAAGGAATTGGCCAATCTCTTCGCTGCCTACGATCAAAAGCGTACAACGATCCTTCCACTCGCACGGCTCCTCTGCGCCGAGCCACTGGCCGTTGCAGCCGAACCGCGCGCCAGAGCAGCGCTGCTAGAGTTCATCGCCGGCTATCAAGCCCTGCTCGACTACATCAACGCGGTCTACCCCGTGCTGTTCGAGCACTTCCGCTCCGATGCTGATGATCTTGTTGCTCACTTTCTCATCTTCGAGACCATCGCGTTCCATACCCAAGGGGGACCGGTCGTTTTCGCCGCCCCCACCCATCCCCTGTATCTGTGGCATTACGCGGAGTACTGCCGGCTGGTCGACGCCCAGCGTAAGGATTTGAGCCCACGAGACCACAAGCTGGTCAAAGAAGCCGCTGAGCATCTGCCCAACTTCCTCACTTCCCTTTGCTTGCCCAACATTGCCGCCGAGAACTCTGTATCACTCCCGCAGATCGGCAAGCTCGGCCCGCTGCCCTATTACGGTGCTGTCCCGCAGGTGAGTGCTGGCGACGACGGCGTGCACCTCGTCGAGAGGCTCGTGCGTGCTTTCCTTGACGCATATCCCCCGGCTCGGTTCGGTCTTCGGCTCACCCTGGTCGACCCACCCGACGCCGGCGTATACCTCCGCTTTCTGTGTGACCTCGCCGAGGCCGACCCGCCACTCACCGGCGCGCACCTGACCGTGCTCCGCCATCCACAGCGGAAGCGCGGGGTCGAGTTCCGACTCACCGCTGACGAGGAAGATCGGGTCGCGCGCGTGTTCCAGGCGACTGCTGGGGAGCGTCGCTTCACACTCGATGTCCGCAACCTCATCACCAGCCCCGCAACGATTCCGGGCGATGTGCTTTCGCACGTGGTCGTCACCTTTGACCAAGCTGAGGGAACGCCGAGGCGGGCGACAACCGTTGCCCACCCGATCCAGCCGCTCGTCATGCATCGACGACTGCGCTATCGCGTGCAGGCCAAGACAGTCGATCTCGAACCAGAAGCGGGCGGCATCTTCGACGCCTACAACAAGGTCGTCGCACACTTCGACCAGAGCGCGCAGACCTCCTACTTCGCAATCCACCAGCAGCAGGCAACACGAGCAAACCTTGAGGCGATCGCGGCCACGACACCATGGTGCCTCATTGCCGACCGCCAAGTGGACCGGGACTTGCGCCTCGGGCGCCTGCGCATCTTCACCGGCCGAGAAGGTGACCGTGACGTCGCTGCCTTCACCACCTCAACAGACCCGTTCCGCCGGGCGCTGCGGCAGGTCGCACAGCAATACAACACCTTCATCAGCGACGAGCAACTCGACGCGCTCCTCGACGAGCTCAGTGAACTCCTCGACGGCGGAGTGCTGTCGTTGCGGCCTGACAGCGCAGGCAAGGTCGACCACGCTCGGGTCAAGGGCATGCTCGGCACCCTCATCGCGGCGCGCTGGTATCGCAGCACCACGCCAGAAGGTCACCACCGGTTGCTGATCAGCCTCGACGATGCCGATGCCCGGCGTTGGCTTCACCTGCGCGACGACGCACTGCGTGCCGACCTCGTCGGCCTCGAAAGCGGCAACGAGCACTTCACGATCACTATCTTCGAGGTCAAGGCTGTCCAGGACCCGGCTGCCGAATTCGACATCACGGAAGGAATCGTTACCGGCCCGGCGGTAGAGCAGATGCTGTCGACCAAGCGGCTGCTCGGTGCGGTGTTCACCGGCGACCGCGACAACGAGATCATCACCACGCCCGCGCGCCGAGAAATTCTCCGGGAGCACGTCTTCCGGGAGCTGACCAAGCCGTCGTACTCACCAGAAGCACGCAGGACTTGGGTTCCACCGCTAGAGCGGCTCTTCGACGGCAGCGCAACCGCGGAGCTGCGTTGCCAGCTCATCGACATTCGCCTCGGCACTGACCTGGCCTCCATCAGCCAGCCACGCGAAGTCCGAGCCCTTGATGGCGACCAGTCGGTCCCAGTGACGATCCGACAGCTCAATGAGGCCGATATCGACGCCTTGGAGCAGCGGGAGCCCCCCGAGGAACCTGAAGGCGAACCGCTTCCCCCTGATACCACCGGCGCTGCCCCGCCAGATAGCGCGAGTGCCGAACCATCGGTCGAGGCTGCCATGGCACCTCCGGTCACCCCCGGGATAACGTCACTAAAGCAGCCCGCCGCTAGTGTCGCCGCGGAGAGCGAGCCCGTCTCGCCAGCCCGACCACGCGCCCACCTAGGAGAGGGTCCCGGCTCCTATGGCCGGTCCCGTGAGGTCTGGTTCGATCCGGAACTCCCCGGCCGGGCTCTGCCTAACCCGCACATCTCAATAACTGGGGAAACCGGCAGCGGCAAGACCCAAGCCACCAAGGCGCTGCTACGGGAGCTAGGGCAACAGGGCCTGCCGATTCTGGTGCTCGACTTCAAAGACGACTACTCCCAGCCCGACTACACTGACACCGAGGGCCTCACGACCCACGACGCCAGCCTTGGTGGGCTGCCGTTCAATCCCATGATCCCGCCTGTGGATCCGCAGTCAGGCCATGCCTCGCCGATGAGCCACATCTACCAACTTGTCGGCATCGTCAGGCGGATTTATAAGCTCGGCGACCAGCAGGCATTTCGACTACGCGAAGCGCTCAAGGAGGTCTACGAGATCCAAGGGATCGGCACTAGGCCGTTCATACCGAGCGAGAATCAGTTGTATCTGCCGTTCGAGTCCGTCAACGACGTGCTGCGGCGGTCAAAGGAAAACGAGGCCCTACTCGGACGGCTCTCGACGATCTTTGACCTCAACCTATTCGCCTCCTCGCAAGAAGAGATTGCCTTTGCTGAGCTAGTAGGTCACTCCACGGTGATCCGGCTCAGCCAGCTGCCCGGCGACGAGGTGAAGAACGCGGTTGCCGAGTTTTTCCTCATGGCGCTCCACAACCACCTCCTCCGGCTTCCGCACCCTCACGCGCTACGGCGTCTCCTCGTGCTCGATGAGGCCTGGCGGCTGGTTCAGTCACCATTCATGGAGCCGTTGATGCGCGAGGGCAGAGCTTTCGGGCTTGGCATGATTGTCGCCACACAGTTCCCTAAAGACCTCCCGGACGCGGTCGCTGGCAACACGGCGACCAGGCTGTTCTTCAGCCAAGCTGGCTCGGACAACATCCGCGAGATCCAACGAACGATCATCGGCAAGACTAGCGGCGCCGACGCAGAGCACCTCGCCGCAATCCTCCGGCAGATGCCTCCTCTCACCTGCCTGGTCCAAAACAGCCAGTACAGGCCGTACATCCGCACCGCAGTGGTACCGTATTTCGAGCGTGTCGCGGACACCGCGGGATGAGGTTTCCGGGTCGGAGTGGTGCCTGCTGTGGAGCGAAGTCGTAGACCACTCCGCTGAACGTCGTTCCCCTGCCTCTGAGAACTCAGCAGCGTCAAGTTGGCCGTGACAGGCTGATTTGGCCCCACCATGACGGCTTGATTCGGCTCCACCCTCCCACTGTTTGGGCGGCGTGACGGTTTGAATTGGCCCCACCTTGGCCGCGGCGACGGAGTCCGCGGGGTGGCTGGAGGGGGGCAGGGGTGGTGCGGTCACGCGTGGAGGTCTTCGAGCTGATCCGCCGCGACCATGAGCAGCAGGGCCTGTCGGTGCGGGCGTTGGCCAAGCGCTATGGGGTGCACCGGCGCGCGGTCCGTCAGGCGTTGGAGGATGCGGTGCCGCCGCCCCGGAAGACGCCGGTGCGTCGGGCGCCGAAGCTGGACAGGGTCAAGGCGACCATCGATGGGTGGCTGCGTGAGGACCTGGACGCGCCCCGCAAGCAGCGCCACACGGCCCAGCGGGTGTGGCAGCGGCTGGTCGACGAGCAGGGCATGGTGGAGCTGTCGTACTCGACGGTGCGGGACTATGTCGCGCGGCGGCGGCCGCAGGTGGCCTTGGAGCGCGACGACCTGCTCGCCGAGCGGGCGTTCGTGCCGCAGCAGCATCAGCCGGGTCAGGACGCCGAGGTCGACTTCGCCGATCTGTGGGTTCGGCTGGACGGGGAGCCGACCAGATGGTTCTTGTTCACCCTGCGGCTTTCCTGCTCGGGCAAGGCGGTGCATCGGGTGTTCCCAAGCCAGGGGCAGGAGGCGTTCCTGGAGGGCCACCAGGACGCCTTCGAGGTGCTGGGTGGGGTGCCAGCCGGCCAGGTCCGCTACGACAATTTGAAGTCGGCGGTCTCGCGGGTGTTGTTTGGCCGCAACCGCACCGAGTCGCAGCGGTGGATCGCGTTCCGCAGCCACTATGGCATCGAGGCGTTCTACTGCATCCCCGGCCAGCAAGGCGCCCATGAGAAGGGCGGGGTGGAGGGCGAGTCGGCCAGGACTTCCAGCTGGAGCGGGGCCTGTTGCGGCCGCTGCCGGCCGAGCGGTTCCAGACCAGCCTGGAGCTGCGACCGCTGGTGGACCGCTACGCAAGGATCACCGTGCGGCAGGCGCGCTACTCGGTGCCGGCCCGGCTGATCGGCCGCCGCGTGCGGGTGCTGCTTGGCGCCAGCGACCTTCAGGTCTCAGACGGCCGGCTCGAGGTCGCCCGCCATGCCCGCTCCTCCCGCAAGTTCACCGACACGCTGGTGCTGGACCACTACCTGGAGATCCTCGCCTGCAAGCCCGGCGCGCTCCCCGGCTCGACCGCGCTGGCCCAGGCCCGCGCCACCGGCGCGTTCACCCCAACCCACGAGGCGTTCTGGGCGCTGTGCCGCCAGCGGCTCGGGGACACAGACGGCACCCGCATGCTGGTCGAGGCGCTCCTGCTGCACCGCCACCTGCCCCACGCCGACGTGGTCGCAGGGCTGGCCGCCGCCACCGGGGTCGGGGCGGCCAGCGCCGACGTGGTCGCGGTCGAGGCCCGCCGCCACCACCAGCAGCGCCGCACCAGCGGCCAACTGCCCGCCGCCCTGGACCGCCCGGCACCGGCGGCCTCGCCGCACCAGCCGCCACCGGTGGCCAGCCTCACCCAGCGGCGCCTGGCCAGCCTGCCCCAAGACACCCGGCCGGTGCCCCGCGTGGACGCCTACGACCAGCTGCTCACCAACCCCCACACCACGCCCAGGAGAAGCTCATGAGCCCGGCCCGCCGTGGCGTCACCGAGCAGGCCGCCGATGCCGCCATCGACCAGGCCTGCCGCCTGCTGCGGTTGCCGACCATCCGCGACCGCTTCGCCGAGCTGGCCGATGCCGCCAAACGCCAGCAGCTCACCTACCGCGGGTTCCTGGCTGAGCTGCTGCTGGCCGAGTGCGACGACCGCGACCGACGCCGCAGCGCCCGCCGCATCCACGAGGCCGGCTTCCCCCGCCCCAAGCACATCGACGACTTCGACTACGCCGCCAACCCCACCATCCCCGCCGCCACCATCCACACCCTGGCCAGCTGCGCCTGGATCCACAACCGCGAGCCGCTGTGCCTGATCGGCGATTCGGGCACCGGCAAGTCCCACCTGCTCATCGGCCTTGGCACCATCGCCGCCCAGCAGGGCTACCGGGTCCGCTACACCCTGGCCGCCAAGCTCGTCAACGAACTCGTCGAGGCCGCCGACGAACGCCACCTCGCCAAGACCATCGCCCGCTACGGCCGCGTCGACCTGTTGTGCATCGACGAGCTGGGCTATATGGAACTGGACCGCCGCGGCGCCGAGCTCCTCTTCCAGGTTTTGACCGAACGCGAGGAACGCAACAGTGTGGCGATCGCCTCCAACGAGTCGTTTGGCGGCTGGACCAAGACCTTCACCGACCCCAGGCTGTGCGCCGCGATCGTGGACCGGCTCACCTTCGGCGGCAACATCATCGAGACCGGCACCAGCTCCTACCGGCTGGCCCACACCCGCCGCCAGCGCGCCACCCAGACCTAAGCGGCCAGCCGCCCTGGGTCAGGGACCCTGCCTAGGCGCCCCAGGGCCACGCGCGTCAAGGTTGATCGTGATACCGGGGGCATTGTCGCCGCGCCGTCGGCGCCTGCGATGCCGGCCGCGCTCCGATGCCCGAAGCTGCCGCCCATAGCTGCTGCCAGGACGGCGGCCACGAACCACCGCGACGACCAGCACGGGGATCCACCCGAAGACCACCACCAACACCAGCACAGTGAGGATGGCCTCCAACGACATGCTCCCCATCTCCTCCACTGCGCCCGTCTCCTGAAACCGTACAACGGGCGCGACCACCATCCTGGCAGTCTACGACAGTAGGGCCTGACGGGTGGGGCCACATCAGACGTCACGCCGCCAAATTCCCGCTCAAGTGGAGCCAGATCAGGCCGTCACGGTGGGGCCACCGCAAGTTGACATCGCCAGTCAAGTACTTCACGGAATGGCAGTAGTGACCCTCGCGGTCATTAGATGACCCGCAGCAGCAGACCAATTCATGGTAGGTGCGGTTACTGAGCGTTGCGCTATCTTGAGCACCCGCTCGATCTGGCTAAGATAGTCGGTAAATCTCGGAATTTGAACCGAGACGGATAGCGGGAAGACCGTCTTCCGTCTGGTCCGGGATCCATGCGTCAACCAGCCGGATCGAATGACCTTCCTTCAGGCTGAGCATCTCCTGAGCGGTGAGCAGGGCACGCGTTCCGGCAGCCAGGTACGGATCAAGGTCGACAACGACCGTCCAGGAATGGGCTCCACGAGGCTCCAGCACCTCAACCTGGACTGAACGCACCGCCGGCAACGACGCTTCACGCACAAGTTGTTGACCGAGCGGTGTCCAGTAGTCGTCGCACAGATGCTTCACATCACAGAACCGGCATGCGTCAGCGCCTACCGAGGCTCTCGGTGGTCGTCCCAGCAGCGCTGCCCGTCCTGTATCGGCTCGTCGTTCGAGTTCGTCCTCCAGATCTTTGATCTCAGAGGGAGATGGAGGTGCGACAGTGTAGGTTGTGCCCGGATACACGACGGTAAGGTTTGTGGCAGGCCGCCTTTCCGGGTTGAGCTCCTCGTCGCGAAGCCATAGGAGAGCATAGATCCGCAGTTGTTCGAAATGAGCCGGTTCCTCGACGCCTGTCTTGTAGTCGATGATCTCACACGATTCTGCAGTGAGCTTGATCACGTCAGCCCAGCCAACCCATGGTAGTTGGCGTGGGGCCAGTTCCACTTCGGCGTGGAATCCGGGCTGCAGCGCCTCACGCTTCGAGCCCTCCGCTGACCTCGTCTCCCACCGGTGAATTGGAACGATAGGGGGAGTCACGCCGAAGATTCTTTGGAGGGCGCCCTGGACGACATGTCTCAGTTCGGGCAGGCGGCGTATGAGGTCGGAACGAAGATGCTCCATGCGATGAGCCACGCGTGGATTGCTTGCGGCAGCGCCCATGACTTCCACGGCGCATGACTCCAGTACTGCCGACAGGCCTCCCAGGCCGCGCAGGGCAGCGACAACCGCTGGGTCATCCGGCCCCACACATCCGGCAGCCTGCAGAGCCATGGCAATCTTCTGCAGTGCGAGGTGCGCAACCTCTCCGGCCAGCGTGCCCTTCCTTGGCTTTCGTGGGTATCCCTTCCGGCCCAGGGAGGCGGAGTAGTCGCCTCGTGCCAGCGCCCAGCGCCGAGGGCAGGTTTCAATCTCCTTCAGCGCGGAGTAGCTGAACCTTGTCGGCGGATCTGGCCACTTGTCGGGCCGCACGACTCTCCAGAACGGATCGGCGCTCGTCATCTCGCGGACCCGAGGTCCTTGATGATCTGGGCACTCACCCACGGCAGATTGCGGCGGACCGCCAATTCGTCAACTGGAATCACCTGCGGGCTGATGCCAAAGTCCGCAGGGTCCATCCATTCGGGCGCCAACAGGACGTTGGAAGTGAACGGCACACGCAGTACCAGGACGACCGCCCGCCCATCTTCGAGCCTGGCAAGGATCGGCGCCGTCAGGCGGCCGAAGCCAGGAACGTCAATCTCCATTCCCCTCTGGAAGGTGACGCCTTCAAGCGCCTGACGCTCCAGATCCTCGAAGAGGAGAGCCGTCGATGCAGCTGCCCTCTCCGCATCGATCGTGGGTTCATCCGAGGTGAGCAGATAGCGGAGTAGGCTCGCTGCGACGTGGCGGTCGAGGAGGTCGTGATCGAACTTGTTCTTGTAGCTCCGCAGGCAGCGATAGCAGGAAGAGTCACAGCGAGCCGGGCAGTCCTCCAGCAAGGTAAGCGTGTCCTTGAAGAGCGTGAGGCCAAGCTCTCCGGCTCGCTGAGAGAAGCCTCCGCCACCCGGAAGCGTGTCGTAGATGTAGATCTCGACTTCGCTTCCTGCTCTCCCGCCGGGAGTCAGCGCCGGTCGGAACTCGGCTTGCAACTCACCGGGATCGACCCCCATCGAGGTGCAGGCGGTGGCGGTCAAGGCCTCGCTGAGGGTGCGGAGTGCCACCCGGGTGCTCTCGTATTCTGGACGAAGCGTGAGCGGGGACTCAACGCGGATCGAGATCAAGAGCACGTCGGAGATGAAATCCGTGCCGAGGACCAGGCTGCGCGTGACGCCCCCGCCCTGGCAGACGGGGTGGCGGGGGTCTGGATACGGCTTGCGGTGTCCCTCGACGACCGATGGGCTCAGAGTCACATCAGGCTCGATGAGGCCGCACTTGGTGCAGTACGTGTATCCGTCACTCCGCGGGCCGCTGTTTGTCACGAGCAGTGGAGATCGAGCGAAGTATGAGCGGATCCGGCCGTTTACCGGCGACCATAGGGTCTCGTCAGCGGGCGTGGGTGCCGTCAGCTTGGCGCGTGTGGCGTAGCTGGTGGCCGGCTCATCGTCGGGCGAAGTTCCTTCGTCCCAGTACCAGGGATGGGCGAAGCCAGGCGGGCGAAGCCAGGTCTTGGCGGGGCCAAGTGCTTCTGGGGTGCCACAGGCTGGACAGTCCTGTCGGTCGCCGCGTGAGCCCTCGTCCACGCCCACCGTCTTGGCGTAGTGGCAGACGCCGCACTCGAGGTACAGGCGGCGGTTCGTCCAGGCGCGGAAGCGATCGGCCTTCATCGGGGAGTAGATAGCACCTGATCGCCACTCTTTCCCGCCGATCCATACGGTCTTCCCGGGTGCGTATTGCGAGAGCGCGACGGGCAGGCCTTGGGAGGGTGTGTACTGGAACACTGGGCGGTAGGCGGTGCTCTCAACGTGATTGAAGACATGGAACGCCGCCACGTCCGTAGGAAACGCATATCGGGGGAGCACCCCTCGGTACAGGAGACGATCCAGGAGCTTCTCGCCAGCTTCGTCTGCATGAGGGTGCTCCTCGCCTGCCTCAGCTGGCACTTCCAGCTGAGCCCCGTCCTCGCCATCCTTCCCAGTCGACCGAGGGCCGGATGTCGGTGGCTCGGCATCATCGGTCTGGGGGACATCGACATCGATGGCCCGAGCAACCTCAGCGGCGGTCTCAAGAATCGCGCGTGAAAGCATCTCAGGGTCGCTCCACTGGGGTAGCTGCGACGGCAGCCACGTCCGAGCCCGCTTCAGCAGTACTGGAGCTTCTGCCGTGAGCCAGGCTGTGAAGTCGAACCGGTTCAGTGGCGAGTTCGGTAGCTTGAATCCCTCGACGGTGCCGAGCACCTCGAAGAGTTGCGATCCGTAGGGCGATTGTTGCTCGGCGTCCTCGCTAACTGGCGGTTGCGGAGGCAGGCGATCCCGAAGGTACTCCTGGAGAAGGAAGGCCGTGAGGTGTCGACGAGCGATCTGCCAGTTGTCGAGCCCGAGTTCGGGATCCGTGACGGGGCCGCGGATCACTTCGTCAGGGGCGGTGAAGCAGTGTTCATCGTGGCTATCGGCGCTCGCGAAGGCCGTCACGGTCGCGACCGCCCGGCCTCGTCGCCCCGCCCGCCCTGCTCGCTGCTGGTAGTTGGCCCGCGCTGGCGGCATGTTTCGGAGCGCGACACCTGAGAGCGCGCCGATGTCGATGCCGACCTCCATGGTGGTGGTGCAGGACAGCACGTCAATCGCGGGTTTCCCCTCACCCAGATCGACATCCTGGAACAGCAACTCGTGTTCTTCGGCGTCGGAGAAGACCTCATCAGCCTGTGCGTCGTTCAGCTGCGCCGTGTGCTCGGCCGCGATGAGGGCGACTGGCTGTCGTCCCTCCCGGAGGGCCTGAACGGTGTCACGTCGGTAGTAGGCCTTGCGTGCGACGAAGACCGGGTCGGTGTCCGGGTCGATCATATGCACGGAATCTCGACCGCAGTGCGTGCAGCGGTTCATCCCGGGAAACGGCCGCTGGGTAGACCGGCACGTCTGGCAGTAGGCCCACTCACCGCCGATTCCGAGTGTGACCGCGCTGCCCCTGAGGCGGAATTTTGATTCGACAGGCTCAGCGAACGCCCCCAGTAATATAGGAACCCAGCGTTTCTGGAAGGCGTTCTCGGCCTGTCGGTCGCCGAAGAGACGCTTGAACCGTGTCGTGAACTTGCCGCTCTCCGGCGTTACTAGCGTGCCTGCCCAAGAAGTCGGCATCGCGTGAAGCCACTGGCCTCTCCAGGAGTCCAGCCACAGCCGGAGAACGGCCTGCTTGTGCTGGCGCGTTAGGTGCAAATGGGGTAGATCCGGCAGTTGATCGACGATATCGGCCTTCTTCTCGGTCTCTTCGATCGTGGCCAGCGCGAGAGAGGCCAGTCCGTAGTACTGGTTGTTGATGACGTCGAAGATCGCCCGGAGCAGATACTCGGGCGCATTCCGTCTGCTGAACTCGAGCATGAGGTCGAGTTGCTTGTCGAAGTCATCGAGTCCTCCGGACTCCAGAAATCTCCGCACCTCTTCCACGTCTACATCGAAGTTCTCGCCGATCCTCGTCGGCGGCCGGAGGCGAACGTGCAGTCGGTTTGAAGCGAGCAACACGGCCAGATAGCTGTCCTCTAGCGAGAGGCGGCGCCGGATGTGCGGCTGTCTAGCGAGGAGATCGAAGCCGAAGACCAGTAGCGGGCGGACCGCGTCTCGCGTCGTGTACTTCTGCAGGTTCGGAGCAAGCCGAGCCGCCGTCTGGCGGGAATCGGAGAACACAAGCACCTTGCGACCGGCCAGGGGCGCGAACGATGTGGGTGGCGCAGTCGGTTGCTGAACCTCCGCCTGTCGGGTCACAAGTGCCCGAAAAGGCTCGTCGCCCTTGGTCTGGTGGTCCTGGACTGATGAGCGGCCGAAGCTGTACTGCTTCCCGCACACCGCGCAGGGCCGAAACTCGCCGCCGGGCGTCGAACCTTCAGCGCGCGTGGTTGTGCCGTTTGGCGGGAGGTGGACCTGACGCGTGCGCGGCCCGAGTCTTGGTGGATCGAGCCTGCCCGTGACGATGTCGAGATCTGCTGGCCGAACGTCGGCGTGCGGGGCTGGCTCCGCAAGGAGGATGTCAATCGGGTGCAGTTCCCGAACTTCACCTGTCGGCGTAGCCAGTTCCAGTCCTGGTTCAGACCACAGGAACCGTGGGGAGTCCAACGAGTCGGTGTACGCCCGACAGTACGCGCTTCCACAGTGCCGACACGTGAAAAGCTCGAAGACCCGGGCCCCGCACTTGCAGCCCCGCTGAGGTTGGCCGTAGAGCCTCCCGGTGGGTCCGTCCCGCTCCGCCTCTTCGAGTTCACTGCACCGAGGATCCAGGCAGATCCAGAGTCCAGGTAGACCGCGGAAGAACGCATGGACACGACTCGGGAGCAAGCCGGGGCCGTCCAACTTTCCGGCTTCCCGGGAGAAGCTTCCGAGCGCGACCAGAACGGTAGCCGCTCGCTCGGCTACGTCGGGAGCAGTGTCTGGGAAAAGCAGCGAGCCAAGTTCATCGACGCGGCAGGCCTTCTGCATCGTCGCGTTCACCAACAGGCTCATCGGCGGGTAATCCTCGAGAGCCCGGTACAGCGACGTTCGGGGATCGGCGTGACGAGTCCCCCTGAGTTCAAGCAGTGGCCTCACTATGTCAAGCCGCCGCGCCGGGTCCTCCTCACCGTAGAAGGCGTCGAGGTCGATGGACGCAAGGATTTCGGCTTCTCCGGCTGCGCCAGGAGCAGCATTGGACCGGAGGGCCAGTTCCCCACGTGCGGACACGAAGGCAGCCGGCTGCTTGCCGGTGAGTAGCGCTGCGAACTGCCTCGCTCTGGCGGCATCCTCGAAGCTGGCGCTCGTGCAGATCACCTGGAGTCGGTCCCCGGTGATACCCAGCCGGTCGCGCAGCCGCCGGAGAAGAAGGGCGACCTCGGTTCCCGCAGCTCCCCGATAGAGGTGCGCTTCATCGACCACCAGAAGGAACCGCTGATTGGGGAAGCGCTCGAGCCACGCCCTAGTCGCGTCGAAGACGGGGCGCTCGAGGGGACGCATGAGCATGTACTCGAGCATCGAGTAGTTCGTGACGAGAACATCTGGCGGCGCGTCGAGCACCTCATGGCGTGTTAGCAGCTCAGGGTCCTCGGGCAGGGTTACGCAGCGGACGAACCTGCCCTCGGAGTCCCGCCACCGCGCGCCGTCCTCCCCATACCACCGCAGCAGGTCAGGTTTCCCCGGCCACTTTCCTCGGCTACGAAGCTCGGACAGGAGAGTCTGCCTTCGTGCAGCCTCCTCGTCAGATCCCCCACCCGAGGCGACGCGCAACGTCCTCACGTAGTAGCTGCCGATTGGCTTCAACCTTCGTTGGTCTCGCTTGGCGGTCCTCACGCCCGGGTACAGCGTTCGGCTTGTGTACCTGGCGAACCGAGCCGGCCGGCCTGCCCACTCAACGAACCGATCAGCCACGGCCTCGGCGCCGAACAGCAGCCTGAGTCGGCCCAGCTGATCGTTCACGAGGGCGTTCATCGGATAGAGGATCAGGGCCCGCACGGCGGGCGCCGCAAAGCTATCTGGGGAGGTGGCGGCCTCATCAGCGAGCCGCCCCAAGACAGGCAGCAGGAAGCACTCCGTCTTCCCGGATCCCGTGCCCGTGGTCACGATCAGGCTGCGCTCGTCGGTGAGGGTCGCCTGGAGCGATGCGGCCTGGTGCATATACGGAGGGTTGTGCACAAGCGAGCTACCGTCGACGGTGGTGTTGGAGGCCGCCAGTAGGATCTTGAGGGCCGCGTCCGGAAGCCTCAGGTTCTCGAATGGCTCTGCAGATCGATATCTGGGTGTGCTCTCGATGTATGCGAGCTGACGGATGACGCCCACGTCGTCAAGCAGTTGCCGACGCTGGCGGATGAGCGGCGGATCACTGATGTGGTAGGTGGCTTCGATGTAGTCACGAAGGGCAGCGTGGAGCTCATCAACCGTTTCCGAGAGCGTGAGGTTCGCTGCCAACGCCTATCTCCTGCTCAGTCGAGATCCTTGATGTCGAGCCAGAGACTAGCGCTGAGGAAGTCGATCTCCTGAGCGGCCTCGTCCTCGTCCATCGCGAAGGCCAACAGGGCGCCCGCAGCACGCTCGGTGAGTGGCTCGCCGGCAAGAAGGATCCTCCGCTCCGCCCACATCGGCAAAGGCGTCCAGGTGGCGAGCTTCACGGTCCCGTTGGCAGGTCTGCTCACCCGAAGCACCTGGTGGTGTCCGCGTTCCGCATCGATGGCGCACTGCAACCACCAGGCCTCGTCGCAGGGCCGGAAACGCACGTCCAACTGGGGAAGGTCGATCATCTGGGAGGGTTCTCCTGCGGTGAGTTCGACATAGCACCAAAGGGGAGCACCCCACCTCCTTGGGCGCCTTGCAATGAAGCGCCCGGATCGTCGGGCTGGGGAAGTCCATCGTCCACGATAGAACGCGGGTGAGCGGTCGGGATCGAGGATCCGAAGGTCCGGGATGTCTCCCGCTCGCCCGGATGAATCCAGCCTGGCGTCCAGCTCCGCGATCGCGTCAGCAGCTGACCGGGGCGCCGGAGCCTCTTTCCACGCGTCCAGCGGATAGGAGAGGAAGCCCTGGTCGCTCAAGATCTGTCCCAGGTTGACGCCCGGCTCAGCAGGCACGTACCTGTAGCAGCCCCGGCTGACGAGTTGTTGCATGACGCCCGGGGGGACCGCCAGCCCGATGTCGCGAAGACCACCAAGCAGGAAGAGCGCTCCGCTCTTCCGCGGGACGTAGGTCGGAGGCGCAAGGTGCACCAGGGTTCGTTCGACGTCGACGTCGGCATCTCGAGGCAGTAATAGGTCGCCTGAAGCCAGGAGGCCGTCGAAGACCTCATCGACGGCCTCTCGACCGCCGATATCCTGCGGCATGAGCTCTTGGAGCGCGTCGGCGACTGCATCGACGAGCGCGGGTGGCGGACAGGGGCAGCGCACGGCGGCCGCGCGTCGAAGAAGCGAAGCGACGAGAACCGGTGTCTCGTCGCCCTTGATTTCGCCAGCATCCCGAACAACCTCGGATCTGACCAGGCCCCACGCGCCTTCAGCAGACGTGACGTTCACACCAAGCTCCAGTCCCATCCCGAGAACAAAGGCGGAAAGTCGAAAGCCCTGTCTGTGCCCACGATGCTCGACAACACCAGACAACGAGCGGTCCTGGCGGGGAGGGGCCAGCTGATGAGGACATCAAGGGCGTCCTCCAGGCTGTCCGCCGCCCAGGCGGCCAGATGCACGTCACTGGCTGCCCTCAGGCAGAACTCGGCCATCCAATCCGCGGTCGCAGAGCCATGCCGGTGAGCCAGTCGCCTCCAACCACTCCCGGCGAACTCAGCCCCTTTCTGAGTGACCATGCCGAAGTACTCGATCCGCTCTTCGACCGGCAAAGAGCAGATCCTGGACGGATGAGCCACAAGCGACCCGGCGACCGTCCTACGATCGTCGGCAGTCTGGACCACCATGCGTTGGATCCTGTCGTAGGCTGCGTCGCTCCGGTCTCGGCGGAGAGCCACCTCAGCATGACGCCAGACACGACCGCAAAGGAGCGAGAACAGATCGTTCTGAAGCTGCCTCACGACCTGCGAACGCCACGCACGAGCAAGGACGTTGCCAGGCAAGCGGGCAGCCGCCCAGAGCTGCGTGGTCTCGACGAGGTCTGCCAGAGCCTCTGCCCGCCGCGGCCTCGGGGAGAGCCGAGGCTTGAGCGAGAGGGCTTGGAAGGAGTGAAGCGTCCGCGTGCTCGGCGGCACGATGACCGTTGCCCCTCGCTTGCCGATCCGTGCGTCGTAAACACCCCCATCCGACGCTGCACGAACCTGGGCATGCCATCCGTTGACTGCGACAGGCATCCATCGGTCGGGCTCGTGGAAAGCAGCGTACTGCGCTCTGGGCGCGTGCCCGCTCTCGGTGTCGTCGCGCAGCTCGAGAACATACGAGCCACGGTCGTCGCGCAAGCGCCAACGGACTGGCGATAACTGTCGATCGAACTCCAATGCGTATCGACTGTATCCGCCCGCCTCGAGGACGACCTGCGCCCATCGTGCCTCGTCGTACGCCGACTCCATTCGGTTGGCGGACTGCAGCTGCGAGCGGAACAGCGTCCGCCAGTCCTCAGCGGACATGGGAAAGCGGACGTTCGTCGCCGTGACCTGCGCAAGGGGATTCCCTCCGGGCCGTTCGGCCAGCGTGACCGTGCATCGGCCATGTCGCTGCGTCATGCCCGCCGCGCAGATGGCGATGGCACCCTCCCAGAGTTCCTCAAGGCTCGTCGAGTACGGCTCGACCCAGACCATCAGCGGCCCCGCCTGCTCCGGCCGTGCCAGCCGCGGCATGCGGATCTCGATCGTAATGGCACTTCTCGCCTGTTCAGCCTCGCGGTTGCGCTCGACGATGCGCAGCGTGTAGGAGCCGGCGGGGAGAGCGGGCACTTCCAGGAAGGAAGTCGACCCGGGTTGAAGTCGCTGGAGCGTGACGGATCCCACACCCTCCAGTTCGCACCACAACTCCTCAACTGGGTGGTCCGCTCTGATACCCAGCATCGCGAGATCCGACGAGAGCCACTGTGCCCGCGACTCGCCGTCCCATTCCGCAGGGACGAATCCGGCAGGCCAGACAACTACCGTCCTGGTGGGCTGCAGTCGGAGGCTCCTGAGGAACTCGATCCAGTCGGGTGTCAGCGCCTTCGGCACGTCCAACCGACGGAGCGACACGCCCTCGCACGCGGTCTCAAGCAAGGGGAATCGGCCGTCGTCGACGGGTCTCCGTGTGTTGGACGCGAAGATGTATACGCGGCCTGGCCGGACCTGAAGCGTCTTCAGCTCGACAGCCGTGCCGTCGTTGCGGACACCGAATAGCCAGGGCGCGTCCGCCATGGCCCATTCGTCCAAGAGGGCCGCTTCCAGCCCCTCAGAGAGATCCTGGAAGCGGATCAGAGGTTCGCGCGGCTTCGGCCAGCGGACAAGGGGAAGCTCCTGCGACTCGCGGAGCAGCCTGCCGCGTGCGATCGGAGCGCCCGCCGCCGGCGCCCAGCAACGAGAACCCATAACAGCCGATCGAACATCGGGAGACATCTCCACGAGAGGCCCGACGTATGGCAGCCTCAAGCGGACGCCCCATCGGCGTCCCCCGTCGTCTTCCTGCCTCAAGAACACACGCGGCGCCGACGTTTTGGCGAAGGCTCGAACCCGTTCGACGACCGTTGCCGGCTCCGGTGCGGCGCGGACGAACGCGCGCCCTCCAGTCCGGATTGTGGGTTGCTCCACGCTCCGCCGAGCGCCCTTCAGCCACGCGGCTGCCTCCCGCTGCTTCTCCAGGTCCTGGGCGACGCGCTGGAGTGTCGAACGCAGGAGCATCTCGTCCCCGACTGCCCGCGGGCGGAGCAGAGCGAGCGCGATCTGACCAAGGAGAAGCGGCTGCTGGGTGAGCTTGTCGAAGCGATCCGACCCATGCCATGTGTTGTCCGCGATGAAGCGTCCAAGGTCTTCCGGGTCTTGGAGGTGATGCACAAGACCGCTGCGAGCCTCGTAAAGCGCTCGTGCAAGGTGCCTCTGGAGATCGGTGGGGAGTAGGGCGTTCGTAATCGGCCAGGCGATGATCGTGAATGTCTCCGCCCATGCTCCGGTGGGCTTTGGACCCCCGAACTCTTTGTGGAACTTGCGGAAGATCTCGCGGATCCATCCCCTGGAGCCATCATCCCACCCTGGCGTCTCTCGGCCGAACGTCTGCCAGTACTCATCGCCCGCGTAGCGATAGCCGAGCTCTGATGCGTAGACGATCCAGAGCAGCCAGTGGTTGCGTCGTTCCGTCACCGACCGGACGTGCCTTCGAACAAGGCTCTCGACCTCGTCGAAAGCCCTGGGCTCCAGGCCGTGTTCGAGCCCGAAGACGGCCCGACCGGAAGCGCGGCGGCCGGCGAGGGCGCCGAAGTGCGCCGCCAGTTGGACCTGCCAGCGGTCACCGGTCTCGCACATGCCTGGCTCTTCCTGTCCCGCGGCGTACGCCTGCAGTGTGCCGGAGGGATATCCTCCCGGAGCATGCGTCCAGGAGATAGCGACATGCCGCAAGTGTACTGATCTGGCGGTCCATAGGAATTGTCGCCTCCGGGCAAGCTCCGCGTCGGCGACTCGGTGACGGACCTATGCGAGCGAGCCCGGCACGGCCGTAGGTCGCCCACATACCCGGCGGGCACAAGAGCAGGCCAGCACCTCCATGATGGTGAGCCCATGATGAGTCGGGTTGGGCGGGGTGTCCTGACAGCGGATATCGGTGATATGCGCCCGTGGACGACACGCGGACAAGGCGGGGTCGTCCGGTGCGGCCGAGCGTAGGCTGGCCGCACGCCATGCTTCGGGGATACCTACGAACTGCGAGCGCGGGTGCTCACCGAGTTCAAGGGCGGGGTTGCGTGTCGCGCTGCGCAGCAATGCGAGCGGCCGTCGCTGGCGGTGACCGCGGCGGCTCGGCGTCGACAGCATCGGAGCCCTCTGCCCTGGGACGGAACTATGAGGAACTCCCACACCTGTCAGCCAGGATGTGGTCGGTCATCCCCATAACCCTGGTCGGTGTAGCCGATTCCCCGCCAGCATGGCGCCTGGCAGCGCGGATCGCCAAGGGCATGGGTGTCCAACTGCCAAGGGTGGTTGCCATGGACCTTGGGGACGTGCCGGTTGCACATCGTGCCGATCTGTCCCGCCAGTAAGGGATGTCTGCGGAAGGGGCACGCCGAGGGTTGGTGCTGGTTGCAGAAGCGGCGCTTGAAGTAGATGAGCACCAAGTGGACCCACCAGGTGGGCGGGGCACTGATGGGGAGGGTGAGTTCGCGGTCGTACCCAGTGGTAGTGGCGATGGCGCGGAAGGTCTCGGGAAAGCGGCAGACGAGGCGTTCCAGGTGACGTCGCATGATCTCATGGCCATGCGCGCCGGAGGGCAGCCGCATGCCGATGCACGGGCCGAGCAGTTGAACCATGCCTGAGTCGACGGGGATGATGCCGCAGTGGTAGCCCTTGGCGTACAGCGCGGCGCACTGGGCGACCTTGAACCCGGCGCCCTGCACTTGGTCGGCGATCTGCTGAATGAGCGTGTCGTTGGGCACCGTGGTCGGCACGATCCCGGCGTCGTCCCAGCAACGGATCAGTGCCGCAAGCGACCGCAGGTAGGCGATGCGCGCGGTGGTCAGGCCGATCGGGCGCAGCAGGCGGGCCAAATCCGCATCGGACAGCTCGCAGAAGCCGTCGTAGCCGGCCACCTCGGCGTCGCAGACGACCCGCTGGTAGGCGCGGATACCGCGGTAGGCCACACGGGTGCTCCAACCCGCGACCGCCATGCGTAGGCGCCAGTCGCCGATGCGGCGAGGCCACCAGGTGTTGTCGTCGTGGTTGCGGATGACCTCCCGCCGCACCTCGGATCGCGCCGCGGCGACGTTCACCAAGCCGGCTAGCTGCGCGAGATCCCGCTCCAGGCCGTCTGCTGAGGAGAGGCTGTGGTCCTCGGCTGCCACACCTCCTGGGCAGTGCATCATGTCGTCCCTTCCGTCGCCTGCAGGGCCAGCGCTGCGGCGAGACACCTGGTGCTCGAAACAGTCCTCTACGCACCTCCAACGCCTGGTAAGGAAACCAGCCCTCAAGTGATGACCAATCCAGCCTCGGCGGATCCAGGCTGGGTCCTCTCAGCTCACCGCTCGTTGTCCACTGATGGGGCCGAGCTTTACGGCGATACGTCGCCTCCAGGCGGGGTTCTTCACATATTCTCTCACCTCCCAGAGCCGCGAATGAACGTTGGAGCTGACGGCACGACAGGCAAGTCGTCAGGCATCGAACCAGCCTGGGGGAGCCGCCCACTCGATGTCACAGCTCGATGTCACAATGGGCGTATGCCGAAGTCACTGCTGGTCGGGTCTACGAGCAACGTCCTCGGGTGCGTCGAGACGCTCCACGTCTGTCTCGCATTCCGGGCGCCGCTCGCCGAATACCTGTGTGACTCAGGGTGAAGAGGAGCGGTACTCCGTAAGGTCCGGACAGCCCTCGCGAGCTGACGAGGGCGTACGCGGGGCGGGCCTCATGGGATGGCTAAAGACTTGGGCCGGGTGGAGGAGTGGGATGCTGCAATCTGAGTCGGCGATGACCCCGTCCAGACGGATACCCAGATCGTGAATGGGTCCCAGGTCTTCTCGAAACTGGTCACATTTTGGGTCCCACGACAGTTCGTGTCGTCGGCTGGCGTGGATCACCTGGCGTTCATCGCAGACGTGAACGACAAGGTTCGCCGACGCGGCTTTGTTCTATGGGATGGGCAGGTGCTTACTACGCCGCTCGACACGAGCGAGATGATGGACGTCATCTTTGAGTCTGACTCAGCAGACGCGACATTCGAGGTCCCGCCCCGACGCGAGTGGCAATCGGCTCAGCATTTGTTCTTCGGCCTTGAGAACCCGTACCAAATGGCCGAGGAGGCCGACGAGTACACGTGGTCTCATGTCATGACGCGGGTCATCGAGCCGTACCTGAGCCCAGATGAGCGGATCGCCGCGCTCCTCCATGGCGAGCAGGATGGCTCCTACTTCTACTGCCCATGCCACTTTGGGAGCGTAGTGTACACGACGCGACATCGCTTGGTCTGCATGTCATGCGGCGCAACCCATGTGGTGCTGAGAGATCCGCTCGCCGTGATTCCGAGACAATTCCTTAGCGCCGAAGAATGGGTTCAGCTCTTCGACGAGGACGGCAGCCGTCGGGACGAGGAGATCGAACTCAGCTTGATTGACTTCCGCGATGTCGAGCACGCGGAAACCGTCTGGGTCACAGACCAGTGGGACGAATCCAGGCACGAGTTCGTGTTCTTTGCCCGGTCTTCTCCCGAAGAGATCGAGGAGGCGATCCGGGGGACCGAGAGAGACCCATCAATCTTCCTTGAAGCTGGATGGAGTCCGGTTGAGATGGCGCCCCCGCCCGCGCACCAGGTGATGGACGGATCAGTGGAGGTAGATTTCGTCGAAAACTCGGCACACGCCTTTTGCGAGGGCGTCTCGTCGTTCTTGGCGGCCTACGATCGTTCGGAGCGTCTGGTCAACGCGATACCGCAGCTTTTTCGTTCGATCGAACTCCTGTTGAAGGCGAGGCTGCAGGAACTCGACCCACACGCCTTGGACGATCAGCCGAACAATCCCATGGTTCTGAAGCGGCTCGAGAAAGGAGGAGTTTCAATTTCAGCCGACGATGCGGCTACGGTTGCTCGCCTGCGGCGCCTCCGAAATGACCTGCAGCATGGCACTGCGAGGTTCAATCATCGAGCGGGCCTTGCGCTGTGTAAGCGTGCCATCGTGTTTGTTGATCGGTTCGTGCATTCACAACTGGGACTCTGGGTCGGCGACGTGGTCCCAGTACGTGATTGGCAGAAGTTGCTCGGCATCCCGGACATCGCAACGACGGCTGGACAGATTGCCGACCATCGGCTCGACGAGTTCCGATGTCGCCCCGAGGCCTCCATAAACGTATGTCCACGCTGCGAGAAGCAGACCCTTCTCCGCCCGCATCCCCGGACCGGCGCGGCCTGTGTCTTCTGCAGCCACGTCCCCGTATACGAAGACCAGGTTGACGGCTGAGCGCCGAGATCCTCACAGTATCGTCCAGAGAAACGATAGGATCTATTGGTCGTGACTTGTGACCAGCGACCTTCTCGGTCATGGAATCCCATAGCGCCATAGGCGTGGTGAACTCCGTAGGCTCCAGTGGCCCCGTAACTATTCAGGGGGGTGGCGCGGTCAGATTGACGGCCTGGGGCGGGGATGGCTGTCTTTGCGTTGCTTGATGGGATGGCCGGTTGGGCGGAGGTCGGCGCACGCCATTCCTGTGCCGATGCCCTGCCGCGACGACGCCCGACCGAGGACACGACCCAGCAAAGGAGCGTTGATGGCTGACCGGGACGTCGACTTCGGCTGGGTGGACGAGAACGGCCTGTGGTGGTGCGTCCCAAGCGGAACGGCCGCCATCAGGCCGGAGTGGTTCCACACCCTCGTGTCGGTCATGTCGGCGGCCGATCGCGCGGGGGCGCTGCGTCGTGACGGGTTCACCGCGGCGATCGAGGACCTCGACGGGACCGCCCACAGGATCGTTGCCCAGCATCCCTCAGGGCTTCGGCTCCTGGGGCATTCGTCGCTGCTGACCGCGGCCTTGTGCTACTGGGAAGAGTATGACCTGAAGTTCGCGTCCAGCCCTGCGCGGCACGCCCGCCAGCAGGCGGCCTTCGAGCACGCCTACGACGCGGTGCGAGCCGTGGGCCTCGCCGCGCTTGGCGAGCCGGCCTTGCAGGGGCGTGACCGCGACGAGTTCCAACATCAATGGAGCGCCTGGCGGGTCGGGGATGTGCTGCTGGCGGTCTACCAGGCCGTCGGCGATGTGCAGTTCGGCCTCTCCATCCAGGCGGACGTGCGCCGCTACCCGGCCGACGCTGCGCTCCAGCCGCGGTCACCGTTCGTCGACTGGATGTGGAGCGCTCCATGAACGGCAGGAGGAATGCCGGCTGCCACTGCTGTTGGCGAACGCCTTCGATGGCAAATCACCTCAGCGATAGACCACCAGCCGGATGCCACGCTGTAGATGCCGGTGCTCGCTGCCGGTGAGCACGGATGTATGCGCTATCGCCGACACTCGACCACAACGGTCGCGTCCCCAGCGCCGTTCTAGATCGTTGACCGGGGATTCGGCGCTGGTCGTAGCGTGTCACGACACGCCCCGCCGGTCCGTGACTTGAGAAGTGAAGAGTGTCCAAGATCGGCGTGTCTGTACACGTCTGACCTTGGGAGGTCATCGTGATCGC
>WNFU01003810.1_pt1 | contig 43309 bp, 47 predicted proteins | sample 5400121 | NCBI WGS metagenome assembly WNFU01 (sample SAMN13153360, study PRJNA577476) | soil metagenome | isolation source: 100 cm soil or saprolite under grassland replicate 1 | place: USA:California | collected 2016-06-15
CGCCGGGCACGAGCCGTCCGCGCGCGCTCTCCGCGGGAAAGAGCGCCGGCACTTCGCGCGTGAAGCGGTGACACGTCGCGCAGTGCAGGCTGGTTTGCCCCCGCATCCGGCCCATGGTGATCGTGGTGGAGACGTGGCATCCCGCCTGGGCGCAGGTCGAGTCCACCGGCGCAAAGCGGTGCACCTCGAGCCCGTGGCAGGTGACGCACTGGATGTTCTTGAGGGCGGCCGAATCCGACTCGAGGTGGGTGCGGTGCCCGGCGGTCGAGGCGATGCGCTGCCACGTCTCGCGCCCGCTCCCGGTCACGTGGCAGCGGGCGCACACCTGCGACGGCACCTTCGCGTGCAGACCGATCTCCTGCGGCCGCTCGGCCACCCACAGGTAGAGCTGCCGCATGCTGGCGAACAGCGACTGCTGGTGGCAGTCGTGGCACGACAACGAATCGTGCTCGCTCTGAACGAAGCGCTGGTACGCCGGGCCCATCACGTGGCAGCCGGTGCAGAAATCGTTGTCGTGCTGCATGTAGTTCCAGCTCGCGGTGCCTGCGCCCGCGAACCCGAGCACGACGACGGCGGCGGCGGCGGCGAGCCCGATCTTCACGTCACGGCGGCGCGTGACCAGCCACTGCCGCATCCCCGCCCGCCGCCGCCACAGGAACAACAGCACGACGACGGCCGCGGTGAGCCCGAGGACCAGTAGCGCGATCTGGAACCAGGACGGGAGACCGAACAGGAAGCGCACCACCGTCGCGACCCCGCCCGGGAGGGGGGATTCGACCGCCGACGGAGGAGGAACCGGCTCCTGGGCCAAAAGGCCGGCCCCGGTGACCGTGAGGATCCCGGGGCCGTGAAGGAGCGTCATGCCACCGAATCTACGGCGAACCCGTGCGCCTGCCAAACGGCACCTTGCTCGAGGTCACGGACTGATCGTCAGCACGGCCTGCTCCAGCCGTGGCGCCAATTTGAGCTGGCCGCTCCGGATCGCGGCCTGGATCTGAGACAGGACCGGTGCCGGCGGCGCCGGCAGGAAGCTCCCGTAGTTCGCCTCCAGATCCGCGATCGATGCCTGCAGCAGCGCCCGGTAGAGGAACGGGTTGTGCACCCCATGCGACCCGTCTGGGTGACCGGTGAGGGCCTCCCCGGTGAGCTGGGCGTTGAACAGCGCACCCTTGGCCGGCGTCAGTATGGTGCTGTACGGCGCGGTCGTGAAGTTGAGGTCGTTCGGCGCGTTCAGCTTGATCTTCGCCAAGTACCCGGTGTCCGTCGGGTAGGCATCCAGGGTCTGGTTGCCGTTGAGATCCACCCACAGCGTCTTGAGGTAGCCTTCCTTTTCGTCCCGGATCCCGGTCAGTCGCTGGACGGCGATCGTCTCACTGGCGTGGCACCCGAACGCCGTGCAGCTCGCCCACGAACGGCTGGGCTCGTCGTACGCGCAGGCGTTCGTGTAGGTCGTATCCACCACCGGCGGACTCTTCTGCTGCAGGCAGGGGAGCGGGTGGAAGGTGTGGCCGGTGAACGAGATCGAGGTGCCAAAGGCGTCCACCCCCGTTTGGCTGTTCACGTGGCAGCCGGCGCAGAGCCGCGGGTTGGCGCTCGATCCGTGGGTGGTGAGAATGGCCGTCGTGTCGTACGAACTCCCCGGCGGGAAGTATCCCGCGGTGCCGAACAGTACCGGTCCCTGCGATCCATGTGGCCCGCGGCTGTTGCTCGGGCTCGCGTCGGGGGTCCGGTTGTGACACTTCGTGCAGAGGTTGTTGGTCGGATTGTCGATGGGGAAGCGGAGCTGTCCCGGTAGCGGCAGGCCATCCGCGCCTTTGGCGGTGCCGTGGGGATCGTGACAGACCACGCAGTTCTGAGGCAGCAGCGTCGTGGTCCCGAGTTCCTTGTACAGGGTATTCACGCCCCAGAAGGCCAGAAAGCCCTTCCCCTCGTGACACTGCTGGCAGCTGACGTTGGCCGCCTGTGACTGCCGGAGCTGGCCATGCCGCGACGAGCGCCACTCCGCCAGGTAATTGTGATTCTGCGAGGGGCCGGCTCCCTGGTGGCAGGCGCCGCAACTCGAGTTCACCATCGCCGCCGTGTCCGCTGCGGTTAGTACGACTGCATTCGTGCTGACATTCGGATAGACCATGGCGCTCGCGATCGGACGATTGGCCTTGACCGAGGGGTTCTCCACATGGGTGAGTCCCGGCCCGTGGCAGCTCTCGCACTGCACGTCGTGATAGGCCGCGTCCTTCACCTTGTCATAGCCCACGGTTGCCGTCGCCTGATTACCCCGCGAGTTGACCGTGTGGCATGCTTCGCAGAACGGCTGGGCGCCCGCGTTGGCTTGCAGAGTGTCCCACGCGTTCGCGTGCAGCGTCTGAACCCAGTCCGCCTGCTGACCCACATGGCAGTTGCCGCAGGTCGTCTGCTTGTCGCTCACCGTGAAGTAGCCGAGGAACCCGCTCGCCGCGTCCGGCGGCGGGTTGAAAGGCGGCCGGGTCACGTAGACGATCTTCTCCTCCGTACAGGCGCCGAGCAAGAGAGCCGCGAAGACCGCTGCACGATGTGGCTTCATACCGGACTCCTTGTTGTCAGTCCTTGGCCGACCGCTTCCCGGAAGCCACCGTCTGCAGGTAGGAGAGGACGTTCTCCGACTGCTGGCCCGTGGGCGGCGCCACCTTCATCCGCTCGATGTTCCGCTCCATCCGCGCGTAGACGATCCCCCAGTCCGCCGACGAATGGACCCGCACGTCCGGCAGCGCGTGGCAACGGCTGCACACCAGCGCGAAGTCGTCCCGCCCCTTCCCGGGCGGGAGCACCGCGCCGCTCACCTTGAGGGCGTTCCCCGTCAGGTACTGCAAGATCTCGTACCGCTCCGCCATGCTCGGAAGCTGGACCTTGAGCGACTCGGGGAGCCACTCCATGCGGAGCCACATGCGCCGCGCGACCCCCGGCCAGTCGGTGGCGCTGTGCGCCAGCGGCGTCGGCAGAGCGTGGCATTGCGCGCAATACGCGACCACGAGCTGCGCGCCCCGCGAGCGGGGCTCCGGGAGATCGCCGGGGGCGATCCCCTCGGGCGGCAGCGCGATGCTCGCGGCGGCCAGGAGCAGGCGGTCGGTCCGAGTGAGCTGCGGCGCTGCCGCCGCCGCTCCCTGCGTGGCTGCCGCGCGTGGTGCCTCGCGGCACGCCCCGACACCCGAGACCACAAGTGCGGCGAAGCTCACTACACCCCTATGTCGCATCGTAGACCTCGTCCGCATGGCGCCAAGAAAATGCGTCTCGGCCCATCTGGCAAGACGATCCACCTGCACGTATGAAGGTTTCGTGAAGGCGCAGTGAGAGTCTACCGGCCGCGACGTCTGCGCCAGCGCCTCGCCCTAGCTGCGCTTCCCGAGAATGGCTCTGACCCGGATTTCCGTCGGCCCGCGCTTAGCCGCGATCGTAACCGTGTCGCCCGGTTGGTGACTCCGCAGGGCGTCGGTCATGTCGTAGAGATTGGCTACGGTCTTCGTCCCGATCGCCGTGATGATGTCACCCGCCTGGAGCCCGGCCCGCTCGGCGGGACTGCCGGCCCGCACACCGGACAGCCGCACGCCGCCCGGCGATTCGCTCATGTCCGGGATCGTGCCGAGGTAGGCGCCATAGCCCTGGCCGCCGGCTGCGGCCGCGGGCCGCGGAGCATCGACGAAAGTGAGCCGCTCTGGACGTACGGCGAGGGCCCAGGCGACGTCGGCTGCGAACCGAGCGACCTGGGCGAGGCCGATCGCATTGATCTTCTGCCAGTCGTCGGTCGAACGGTGATAGTCTTCGTGCAGGTCCGTGAAGAAATGCAGCACCGGGCGCTTCACGGCGAAGAAGGACGCGTGGTCGCTCGGCCCCCATCCGTCGCCCGAAGCGTGGAGGTCGAACCGGGCGGCAACGTGCTCTCCGGGGCCAGGCCCCTCCGTGCCAGCGGCGTCGGTCCGGTTGAGCGAGTCGAGCAGCGCCGGGAACTCCTGCGCGGTCGCGCTGCCGAGGACGAGCAGACGCCCGTTCCGGAGACGCCCCACCATATCGAGGTTCATCATGGCATAGACAGAATCGATCGGCTCGACGAGCGGGTGCTTCACAAAGTAGGCCGAGCCGAGGTCGCCTAGCTCTTCAGCGCTGAACGCGATAAACAGGATGGTGCGCGCCGGGCGCCGGCCCGCGAGCTGGCGTGCGATCTCGAGCAGCGCGGCCGTGCCCGAGGCGTTGTCGTCCGCACCGTTGTGCACCCGGCCCGCGCTGTCCGGGTCAAGCCCGCCGTAGCCGCCGAGTCCCAGGTGGTCGTAGTGCGCGCCGACCACCACGACCTGGCCGCGGAGACCGGGATCGCGCCCTGGAAGTACGGCCACGACGTTCTGAACCTCGGTGCCGCCGAAGCTGGTGCGCATGGCCGCCGGAGCGTCGGCGGGGACGACGAACCGCTGGAAGAACGAGCCGCCATCGGCCGGCTCGAGGCCAGCCCGGCTGAACGCGTCGGCGACGTAGCGGGCGGCATCCTCGAGGCCTTTCGTTCCGACACCACGTCCCTCGCGCGCGTCGGCCGCAAGGTAGCGCACGTCGGCGAGGAGCCGTTGCGCGGCCGGGGAGAGGGTGTCCTGCGACGCGGTCGCGACAGCCAGCCAAAGAAGCAGACTGCTCGTGAGCATGACCGCATATTTATCCTGAATGGGATGGTCGCGGAAGCGATGCCAACATCCCCCGGTCCTGAAAGGTTGCCGTCGCCATGGCCTCACGCATCCTCCTCGCGATGTTCGTCCAAGGCGTGCTGGTACAGCCCGAACCGGCTGAAACGCACCTGCGCAACGTGCACCAGCTGACCTTCGGCGGGCAGAACGCGGAGGCGTACTACTCGGCGTCCGGGAAGCTGTTGATCTTCCAGCGCCAGGGCCCGGCCGAGCAGTGCGATCAGATGTACGTAATGGGCACCGACGGGGGCAGAGTGCACCGAGTGTCATCGGGCCGAGGCCGAACGACCTGCGGGTATTTTTACGACCGCGACCGCCGAATCTTCTACTCGAGCACCGAGCACACCGGCCCTGGCTGCCCGCCGCGGCCGGACTACTCCCATGGCTACGTGTGGGCCCTCTACGACTACGACATCTACACGGCCAAAGCGGACGGCTCGGACGCCCAGCGGCTCACGACCAATCCCGACTACGACGCCGAAGGGACGCTCTCGCCCGACGGTAGGACGATCGTCTTCACGTCGCTCCGGGACGGAGATCTCGACATTTTCACCATGAGCGTGGAGGGGTCCAACCTCAAGCGTCTAACGACCACGCTCGGCTACGACGGGGGGCCCTTTTTCTCTCCCGACGGGAAGCGCATCGTGTACCGCGCTTATCATCCCCAGACCGCTCTCGACAGCACCGAGTATCGCTCACTGCTCGCGCAGCGCCTCGTGCGCCCGACGCGCATGGACATCTGGGTGATGAACGCAGACGGCTCGGACCAGCGCCAGGTCACCCACGTGCCGGGGGCGAGCTTCGCGCCCTATTTCCACCCCGACGGCGCACGCATCATTTTCGCATCCAACTACACGGACCCCACGTCGCGCAACTTCGACCTCTATCTCGTGCGCCTGGACGGCACGGGACTCGAGCAGGTCACGACCTCGCCTGAGTTCGATGCGTTCCCGATGTTCTCTCCCGACGGCAAACGCCTCGTTTGGGCCTCGAATCGGCATGGGAAAGAACCGCACGAGACGAACATCTTCATCGCGGACTGGGTGGAGCGGCCCTGAGCAGGTGCTTGAGCCGCAAGCGCTCCTCCCGCTCCCGCTCCTCGAGTGCGCGCCGGACCTGCACCATCTGACTCGTGAGTCCCGGGGCCACCCGCCCGGCAAGGACTGCACGCCCGAACACCCGCTCGGCGCGCCGATGGTGTCCTCCGAGGGTGCGTGCGCCGCGTACTACAACTACGGCCGGTTCCGCCATCCGGCCCCGATCGACGTATGACCGCCATCGTCTGCCCGACGCCGATCGCGACGCACGACCGCGTCCAGCTCGGCCACGGCTCGGGCGGCAAGATGAGCGCGGCCCTCCTGAAGGAGCGCTTCCTCCCGCACTTCGCCAACGACGTGCTCGCCCGGCTCGGCGACGCCGCGGTCGTTGACGTCAACGGCCAGGAGATCGCGATCTCCACCGATACCTTCGTCGTGAACCCGCTCGAGTTCCCCGGTGGGAACATCGGCTCGCTCGCCGTGCACGGCACGGTGAACGACCTCACGATGATGGGCGCGCGGCCGGTCTATCTGTCCGCCGGCTTCGTGCTGGAGGAAGGGCTGCCGCTCGACGTGCTCGACCGGATCGTGCGCGCGATGGCCGAGGCGGCGCGCGCCGCCGGGGTCCTCCTCGTCACCGGCGACACCAAGGTCGTCGAGCGCGGCAAGGCCGATGGCGTGTTCATCAACACCACCGGGATCGGGCTGCTCGCCCCAGACTTCTCCCCCGCCCCGAGCCGGGCGAATCCGGGCGACGCGGTGCTCATCTCCGGCCCGATCGGCCGCCACGGGATCGCGATTATGGCGGCCCGTGAAGGGATCGCCTTCGAGACCGAGATCGAAAGCGACTCCGCCGCGCTCTACCCGCTCGTCGATCGCCTGCGGGACGCCGTCGGGCCAGACGTGCACGTGCTGCGCGACCCGACGCGCGGCGGCGTGGCTAGCGCGCTGAACGAGATCGCCGCCGCGTCGGGAGTCGGGATCGCCCTCACCGAGCGTGACATCCCGATCCCCGGGCCCGTGGCCGCCGCCTGCGAGATGCTCGGGTTCGACCCCCTGTACGTGGCGAACGAAGGCGTGCTGGTGGCCTTCCTGCCAGACTCGCTGGCGGGGACCGCCCTCGCGGCGCTCCACGACCACCCCCTCGGCCGCGCCGCAGCCCGGATCGGCCACGTGGTGGGCGCCCACCCAGGGCTCGTGGTCCTGAAAACGGCCGTGGGCGGCACGCGCGTCGTGGACATGCTGCCAGGAGATCAGCTGCCGAGGATCTGCTAGCGCGCCTGCCTTCATTTCGGCTTCATGATTCCCCGCGGGTGTCACAGGTCGCAACGTCTTTGGCGGCCTTGACGACCGCGGACTTGCCCCGTACCTCAACGCCTGCAGCCCTGAATGTCTGGATGGTCGTAAAGAAGCACCATGCTTTTTTACAGATGCATTGCACCAGACAGGAGGCACCGATGGTCACGTGGTTCCTGCAGGGGAGGCGGAGTGCGAGGTGGTCGTGGCTCGTGAGTGCGGTTGTCACGTGCGCGTCTCTGACCGCCGCCCTGGCGCTGAGCGGGGGCCGATCCAAGGCGTACACCGCCTACTCGCTGGCCGTACACAGAGCCGAAGCGATTCCGGCGTTCGCGCGCAAGTACGGCCTGCGATGTTCGGCCTGTCACACGGTCTGGCCCGAGCTGAACGCCTTCGGCCAGCGGTTCAAGGACAACGGCTACCAGCTGGGCAACGACCGCGATTCTCCCATCTTTCAGAGCAACGCCTACTTCCCGCTCGCCCTGCGCACCACGCCGCAGGGGCATCTCGAGAGCACCACGCACCAGCCGGTCGACGCGGCGCCCGGCGAGAAGACCATCACGCAGACCGGGTTCGATCTCTCCGGCGTCGACTTTCTGATGCTCGGGACCCTGCACAAGGACATCACGTTCGGCCTCGTGCCGACCCTGGACGCCGACGGCACCGCCGGACTCGAGGCGGCCTTCGTCCGCTTCGACAATCTGGGCCACTCGCCCTGGGCCAACGTGAGAGTCGGCAAGTTCGAGCTGGACAACCTGCTCTCCGAGAAGCGGTTCACCTGGCTGTCGAACAACGGCGGATTTCTCTACGCCTACCACTACCAGCCCGCGGGCAGCGTCGACAACTACGCCTTCGGCCTGGGGGACAACCAGATCGGCGCCGAGCTCTCGGGTCACTCGGACAACAGCTACACGCGCTACAGCGTGTCCGTGCTGACCACGGACGACGGTGAGGCGGGGTTGCCGGGCGGCAAGAGCGTGGACGCCATGTTCACGCTGAGCCGGGCTTTCGCTCTGGGCGGCGGCCTGGGACCGCAGCGGGTCGGCGTGTTCGGCTATCTGGGACACCGTCCCACCGCCTTCGAGACCGTCGGTGGCGACCCGATTCCCGGCACCGGCTCGGACAACAAGTCCTTCTACCGGCTCGGGGCGACCGCACAGCTGTGGTTGGGCAACCTGGAGCTGATCCCTCTCGTCTCCCACGCGCAAGACGACGCAGCGCTGGGCGGCAGTACGCAGAAGCCGACGTGGAACACGGCGCTGCTCGAGGCCCATTACGTCGCGACCGACCGCCTGCTGGTGCAGGGGCGCTACGAGCTGCTGCGGATGTCGAAGCAGGCCGATCCCGCGACGCCGAAGACGCTCGGCGATGCCGACGCGTTCATGGTCGGCGTCCGCTACTATCCGTTCATGTTCAGCCGCGACGGGATGGCCCTGCACGGTGAGTTCGCGATGACGCGGACGACCGGAATGCAGCCCTTCAGTGGGGACGGTTCCGGCGATCCCCTGGACCCTGCGACGAAGGTGTGGAGCCGCAGCCTGCTGCTCGCCTTCGACTTCGCCTTCTGAGAGGAGGACGCCGATGAGACCGTACACGCGCTGGATGGCAGTCGTCTCGGGCTGGGGCGTGCTCCTGTTCACCGCGGGAGTGACCCGTGCACGGGCGCAGGAGTCCCATATCGGGAGCCTGGCGGGGCACGCCGCCGCCGGCAAACCGCTCTATACCCGATACTGCGCCGGCTGCCACGGCGATGACGGCGACGCCAGGGGGGAGAACGCGCAGTGGATCGACCCCAAGCCGCGGGATTTCACGATGGCGGTGTTCAAGTGCCGCTCGACCCCCACCGGCACGCTGCCGACGGACGAGGATCTCTTCAACGCGATGACGCGGGGGTTCGTGACCACGAACATGCCGCAGTGGCTGCCCCTGACGCCCCAGAACCGGGCGGACATGGTCGCGTACATCAAGACCTTCTCGGCGAAGTGGAAGACGGGGAAGCCGGGGACGCCGATCACGATTCCGGCGGAACCCGCCGCCAGCATCGAGAGCATCCTGCACGGGCGGGAGCTGTTCCAGAAGATGGAGTGCTGGAAGTGCCACGGTCCCGCAGGCCACGGCGATGGGCCGTCGGCCGCGACGCTGACCGACAACAAGGATCTCCCGATCCACCCGTACGACTTCTCGAGCGGGTCGCGCTTCATGTGCGGCGTTACCAATCGGGACCTCTACAAGATCTTCATGACGGGGCTCGACGGCACGCCCATGCCGTCGTTCGCCGAAGACATCAAGCCGGCGGAGGCGTGGGATCTGGTGCACTTCCTGCGCACCCTGCAGCCGTTCGATACGCCGGAGGCGGCGATCTGGCGGGCCTGGCTGGCCACGCATGCGCGGGAGCTCAAGCCGATCGGGCCCGGAGGGAGTGGGCAGTAAAGGAGGGTCTTCCGATGCGAACGCAATACCTCGGATTTCTCGGTCTGGCCGTACTCGGGGCGTCGGCGATGGTGGCGCGCCCGGCCCCACCGGCCGACGGCACGATCACCGGCAAGGTGACCTATACAGGCACGGCTCCCAAGATGAAGCCGATCGACATGGCCAAAGAGCCGTCCTGCGCCAAGCAGCACGCGACGCCGGTCACTACCGAAAACGTGGTGACCGGCCCCGGGGACGCGCTCCGCTACGTGGTGGTGTACGTCTCGGCCGGCGATCAGGGGTCGGCAGCGCCCACGGAGACCGTGCGGTATGACCAGAAGGACTGTCAGTACATCCCGCACGTCGCCGCCATGCAGGTGAACCAGCCGCTCGACATCTACAACGACGATCCCAGCTCCCACAACATCCACCCGCTCCCGAAGCTGAACCCCGAGTGGAACAGGTCGCAGCCCAAAGGCGCGCCGCCGATCCACACGACATGGGAGAAAGCGGAGTTCATTCCGGTCAAGTGCAACATCCATCCATGGATGCACGGCTGGTTCATCGTGCTCACGACTTCGCACTACGCGGTGACGGGCGAAGACGGGTCGTTCAGCATCAAGGGGCTGCCGCCGGGCAAGTACACCCTGACGGCGTGGCACGAGCAGTTCGGCACCCAGACCCAAGACGTGACGATCAGCGGCGACGAGACCAAGGCTGTCAATTTCGTGCTCAAGGCCCGGCTGTACTGAGCTCGCCATGGGCAAACTGTTCGCGGTCGTCGTCACAATCATCACGCTCGTCTCGACCGCGATCTTCGTCGCGCACACGTGGCTGCCTGTCGACATCTCCGCGCATGGCCACGCCATCGATCGCCAGCTGTCGGAGACGATGCTGAGCTCTGGCATCCTGTTCGTGCTGTCGCAGCTGGCGCTGGCGCTGTTCGTATGGCGCGCCAGCGACCGCACGGACGGGCGTCGCGTCAGGACGTTCCCCGGTGGCGTCACGCCGATGGTGGTGATCGCCGTGGTGCTGGTGGGCGCCGAGATCCTCGCGCTCACGTTCGTCGGCTCCAAAGTGTGGGCCGGCATCTACCAGAGCCCGGCCGATCCGAACGCGCTGCCGATCGACGTGCAGGCCGGGCAGTTTGCCTTCTACTTCCGCTATCCGGGGGCGGACGGCGCGTTCGGCACGGTGCATCCGGAGCTGATCAATGAAGGCAGCGGGAACTTCTTCGGGCTCGATCCCGCGAACGACACTACGGCGCGGGACGACATCGTGGTTCCCAGCCTGGTGCTCCCGGTCAACCGGCCCATCCTGCTGACCCTGCACGCCAAGGATGTCGGTCACTCGTTTTACGTGCCCGAGCTGCGCATCCAGCAGGACTTCGTTCCCGGTCTCGTGATTCCGCTCCATTTCACGGCGACCCGGGCGGGCAAGCACGAGATCGTCTGCACACAGCTGTGCGGACTGGGCCACTACGACATGCGAGCGTACGTCGAAGTGATGTCGCAGGAGCAATTCAACCAGTGGCTCAAAGACCGAGCGGCAGAACAATGACGCAGGCATCCGTTCATCGCCACGCCCCGCCCCACGGTTTCCTCCGCACGCACGTCTTCAGTCTCGATCACAAGGTGATCGGGAAGCAATACCTGGACCTGGCGCTGGTGGCCGTCTGCACCGGGATGGTGCTGTCGTGGCTGATGCGGTTTCACCTGGCGTGGCCCGAGACGCCCGTCCCGGGGCTCGGGGCCGTCTCGCCGACCGGGGCCGCGGGCGGCGTGATGACGCCGGAGTATTACCTGTCGCTCATGACGATGCACGGCACGATCATGGTGTTCTTCGTCCTGACGACGGCGCCGTTCGCGGGGTTCGGCAATTACTTCCTACCGATTCAGGTCGGCGCTGAAGACATGGCGTTCCCGCGGATCAACATGACGTCCTTCTGGGTGACGTTCGTGGCGTTTCTGGTGCTGATCAGCTCGTTCTTCCTGGGCGACGGTCCGGCCCTGTCGGGGTGGACCGCCTATGCGCCGCTCAGCGCGGTCGGCAAGGATGCCGGCCCGGGCCAGGGGCTGGGCCAGACGTTGTGGGCCGTCTCCATCACCCTGTTCTGCGTAGCGCAGTTGCTTGGCTCGCTGAACTTCATCGCGACGACGCTGGACCTGCGGACCAAGGGAATGACCCTCGCGCGGATGCCGTTCGCCACCTGGGCGTGGTTCATCACGTCGGTCATCGGGCTCATCGCGTTCGCCGTCCTGATGCCCGCCTGCATCCTGCTGATCCTGGACCGGGTGGCCGGCACGAGCTTCTTCATTCCGGCGGGGCTCGTGATCAGCGACCGGCTGCAGCCGCACGCTGGCGGCTCCCCGCTCCTGTGGCAGCACCTGTTCTGGTTCTTCGGGCACCCCGAGGTCTACATCGCGATCCTGCCGGGGTTCGGCATCGTGTCGCACATCCTCCCCGTCTTCGCCCGGAAGCCGCTGCTCGGGCCGCGCGTCCTGATCGCGTGCCTGATCGCGATCGCGTTCCTGAGCTACACGGTGTGGGGCCATCACATGTTCCTGAGCGGGATGAACCCGTTCTCGGCGACGCTGTTCTCCGTGCCGACGCTGGTCATCACGATTCCGGCCACCATCGTGACGCTGCTCTGGATCGGCACGATTTACGGCGCCAAGCTGCGGTTCACGACGGCGGCGCTGTTCTGCCTGGGGTTCGTGTCCGTGTTCGTGAGCGGTGGGATCAGCGGCTTCCTGCTCGCACAGCCGTCGATTGATACCTACTTGCACGGAACCTACTTCGTGGTGGCGCACTTCCATTTCGTGATGGGCGTCGCCGCCATGTTCGGCATCTTCGCTGCGACGTATTTCTGGTTCCCGAAGATGTTCGGCCGCATGATGAGCGAGACGCTGGGCAAGTGGCACTTCTGGCTGACGTTCATCGGGGTCTATTGCGTCTTCATGCCGATGCATTATCTCGGGCTCGCCGGCAACGTGCGCCGCTATTCGGCGTTCACCGACGACTACCTGAAGCCGTTGATCCCGCTACACCGGTTCGTCACGATCGCTGCGCTCTTCACCGGCGCCGTGCAGCTGATCTTCCTCTATAACCTGATCCGGAGTCGGTTCTGGGGCCCGAAGGCACCGGACAATCCGTGGGAGGCGACCTCGCTCGAATGGTCCACGACCTCACCTCCCCCCTTCGACAACTTCGCCGGCCGGCCTCCGGTGGTGGAGCGCGGCCCCAACGAATACGGTGTCGGCGGCGGCCCCGGCGGCGCGGACTACGTCATGCAGGCCCCGCCCGCTCCCGCGCCGGCGCACTGAGCGGCCGTGATGACGATCGCGACGCCCCCGCAGTCCCCACCGGTGGCCGGGCCGCCGCCGGCTCGACCGCCGACGGCCCTCCGCGAGCCCGCGCCCAAGCCGGCCGAGACGGGCGTGTGGGTCGCGATCGCGACCATTTCCATGACGTTTGCGGCGCTCACCAGCGCCATGGTCGTGAGGGGGAGCGCCGCACCCGATTGGCAGCATTTCCGGCTGCCGCCGATCCTCTACGTGAACACGCTCCTGCTACTGGTGTCGAGCCTCACCCTCGAATCGGCGCGGCGCCGCACCGCTGCCGTGTGGCTCCAGGCCACCCTGGGCCTCGGCCTGCTGTTCGTCACAGGGCAGGTCGTGGCGTGGCGCCAGCTCGCCGCGCAGGGCCTGTTCCTCGCGACGAGCCCCAGCAGTGCGTTCTTCTACGTGTTCACCGCGCTGCATGCCCTCCACGTGCTGGGCGGCCTCGCGGGGTTGCTGTACGTGCTGCGGCACCTGCATCCCGCGGGCCCCGTGCCAACGACGGCGCTCGGGGCGGCGACGCTGTACTGGCACTTCATGGCGGTGCTGTGGCTGTACCTGCTCATCATCCTGACGATCCGGGTGTAGGGGGACGAAGCGACGTGAGCGACTCTGCGATGACCATGCATGCACGGCCGGGGGCCCTGGTGGAGGGGTCTCCCTACGGCATTCCGTCCCGCAAGCTGGCGATGTGGCTGTTCATCGTCGCCGACGGCGCCACGTTCGGCGCGATCCTGTTCGCCTACGGCTATCTGCGCGCCGCCAGTCCGGACTGGACTAGGGCCTTCGCGTTCTGGCCGACGATCGCCAACGGCATCGCCATGACGGTGGTGCTCCTGACCAGCGGCCTGACCATGGTGTGCGCCGTCCGGGCGGCCCAAGCGGGCCGAATATCCGCCGGCGTCCGCTGGCTCGGTGCGACGATGCTCCTGGGCACCGTGTTCGCGGCCCTGCACCTCCGCGAGTGGCTCGCCATGATCGCCGAGGGGTGGCGGCTGTTCCAGAATCCCCTGGGCGGCTCGGTGCTGTTCGGCGCCACGTTCTTCGGCATCACCGGGCTGCACCTGCTGCATGTGCTGTGCGGGGTCGCGGTCATCGCGGTGATCACGCTTGGATTTCGCCGCGGGCGGTTCGAGGCCGGTCACGTCGAAACGACCGGCCTGTACTGGCATTTCGTCGACCTGGTGTGGATGTTCGTGTTCCCGCTCGTCTACCTCATGAACGCCCGCTGAGCCGTGGCTACCATCGCGTCACGTCCCGGTCCCGGCATGAAGCTGTACGTGGCCGTATGGATGGGGCTGATCCTCATCGTCGGCATCGAGGTGGTGTTGACGTACCGGCAGCTGCCGGCCGGGACGCTGCTCGCGTGCCTGCTGGTGCTCGCGTTCATCGAAGCCGGCTTGGGGGTGATGTACTTCATGCATCTGAAGTACGAGCGCCCCAGCCTGTTCTGGAGCCTCATCCCCTATCTGCTGTTCGCGCTCGTCCTGATGGATCATCTCTGGCCCGACGCGCTCCGCCTGCTGCACCAGCGCCTGCCGGCGCCGTAGGCCGCTGGGGGGCGGTTGGCGTGAACATGGAAGCGATGCTGGCCGGCATGGTGATCCTGATCGTGCCGGCCTTCCTCGTCGTCAGCGGCATCGCTCTAATGGCGTATCGCAAGCGCAAGAAGTAGAGTCCCCGGAGATACGCACAACCTCCAGATACCCCTGCTCACGCTCGTCGCCCTCGGCGCCGCGACGCGCGGTGTGGCCGCGCAGGACCGCCCCGATCCCTGGCGCCCGCAGACCGTCCCCCTCTTCGGGCTGAGCTACTCGCCCGGGCTGGGGATGCTGCTCGGCGCCGGGGTCGTCCACACGCGGTACGCCTTCCGCGCCCTCCCGCCGAGCACCCGGCTCCGCGCCGAGGCGGAGTACGCAACCGCGGCGGAGAGCTACCGCGCCGAGCTCGCCGGCGAGTTCCGCCAGCCGCTCGCGCCGTCGGTGCTCAACGTGGAGCTGCTTGCGTCCGAGCTCGAGCTGATCCGGTTCTACGGCTTCGGCAACGAGACGGTGAGTTCCGGACCCGACAGCAGCTACGAGGTGCGGCAACGGCAGTTTCTCTTCGTGCCTTCGGTGACCGTCGCGCTCGACGCCCGGCGCCGGCTCACGTTCGGGCCGCTCGTGAAATACGCTCACACGCGTCGCGATACCACGACGCTGCTCACGCGCACGGGGCCGTACTACGGCGCTCACAACTTCGGCGCGCTCGGCGTACGCGCGGTGCTGAAGTCGGACACGCGCGACTCGCCGGCCGCCGCGGCCCAGGGGGTTTATCTGCGCCTCACAGGACAGTGGCACCCGGCCGCGTGGGACGCGGTGAGGCCGTTCGGGAGTGTGTCGGCCGAGGCGGCGACCTACCTGTCGCTCGGGGAGGGAATCCCGCCGGTGGCCACCCTCGCCCTGCGGGCGGGCGGCGCGCACGCGAGCGGGACGGTACCGTTCCACGAGATGATCTACATCGGGGGGGAGACGACGGTGCGGGGCTACGCTGAGCAGCGGTTCGCGGGGCGCACCGGGGCGTACGCAAACGCGGAGCTGCGGCTGCTCGTGGGCCGGCCAGCCATCGGTGATGTGGGAGTATTCGGACTCGCGGACGCGGGCCGGGTCTGGATCGCGGGCGAATCGTCCGATCGCTGGCACGCCGCGGCAGGCGGCGGGCTGTGGTTCGCCTGGCAACACCGGCGCAGCAATACGGTGACGATCGCGGCGGCAAGGAGCCCCGAGCGCACGGCGATCTACCTGCGCGCCGGGTTCATGTTCTGACACAAGTGAACTCGGACCAGTGGAAGGCGTATCAGGAATGGCGCGACGAGCAGAAGCGTTGCGCCATGGACCCCCCGGACAGATAGGAGCCCGAATGCCCTCGTCTTCCCGCATCACGCTCGCCGCCGCAACGATTGCCTTGCTGACTGCGTGCGTCGGCCCCCCGGCGGGCGGGTTCCGGCAGGGCCCGGGCGGCGTCGACCCCCTGGCCACCCGCTACATCAATCCCGGGACCCTCGCCGCGCTGCCGGGGTTCACGCACGCCGTCCGGGTCGGCCCCACGGTCTACGTGTCGGGCGAGGTGGCCCTCGACAGCACCGGTCAGTTGGTGGGGCCCGGTGACCTGCGAGCCCAGGCCGCCCAGGCGTTCGCGAACCTGGCGACGGTGCTGCGGATCGCGGGTGCAGTTCCCGCCGATGTCGCCAAGCTCACGATCTATGTGGTCAACACCAGGTCCGGCGATCTCGATCTGATCCGGGCCGCCGCGCCGGATTTCTTCCCGGAGCGGAACCCGCCCGCCGGTACGGTCGTGGGAGTGCAGGCCCTCCCTCGAGACGGCCTGCTGATCGCCGTGGATGCGACGGCCGTGGTGCGGGCCATGTTTCGCCCGCTGGACGAGCGGCGGCGCCCCTAGCGAGCCGCGGCTCTACGCGTCCTGGAACCCCGCGCTTCCGCCGCCGCACTGACCCGCGCGGATGCACTCCAGGATCGACGTGACCTTGGACTCGACGATCCAGTAGTAGGCGAACGGCCCGGCGCGCCGCAGGTCCACCACGCCGTGCGCTTTCAGGACCATGAGGTGCTGCGACGCCATCGGCTGCGACACGCCGGCGTACTCCTGGAGCTCCGATACGGTCTTCTCGCCGGATTCCAGCGCCTCGAGCAGCCGCAGCCGCAGCGGGTGCCCCAGACAGCGGATCACCGCAGCGGCGCGGCTCAAGGCGTCGGCGTCGATGCGCGTGTCCGCGATCACGTGAAGATGATCTGCCCGCCGGCGGCCTTCTCGTAGAACTCGCCCACGGTCAGAATCCCCTCGAGCGCGTCGACGAAATCCCCCTCCGTCAGGCCGAACATGTCCACCGACGCCCGGCAGGCGTAGAGCTTCGCGCCCGAATCGGCGATTAGCTGGATGAACTCCGGGATCGGCGGGATATCCAACTCTTTCATCTTCTTCGTCATCTGCTTGGTGACGAACGCCGACATGCCGGGGATGATTCCCAGCAGGGACGGCAGGCCCAGGGCCGGATTGCCGACGGCCGCCACCTTCACCTTGTCCATCTTCGCCTTGGTGATGGCGTCCATCCCGAAGAAGGTGAAGAACACGTTCGCCTCGATCCCCTCCATCCGGGCCCCGTTCGCCATGATGAGCCCCGGGTAGATCCCTTCGAGCGTGCCCTTGGAGATGATGATCGAGACTTTCCCGATTGCCTCGGGCTTCTGCTCCCCGAGGAGCAGCTCCTCGGGAGCCGGTGCTGTCGCGGTCATATGCACCCCTTGGGTTTGGGAATGCCGCCGATCTTCGCGGCGAGCTTAGCGGGTCCCTTCGGGAACAGCTGGTACAGCTCCTTCACCGGCACGCCCGACTCCTTGCCCAGCGTCCGGATCGAGGGGGCGGTGCCGGTCTCGAGGAACCGGTTGCGCATGAACTTGACCACCAGCCAGTGCCGATCGGTCAGCGCCCCGATGCCCGCCTCCCGCGCAATCGCCTCGGCGATGGACTCGTCCCATTGCTCCGGGTGCCTGAGGAAGCCTTCGGCGTCCACCTCGAGACTCTTGTTCGCCAGCGTCGTCGTCGTCACGGTCTGCTCCTCCTCTATGTTCTGAGCTCAAGCGGGCTGTGGCTCGCGTCGCTTCCCTCGCAGGGACATCCGCGTCGGAATCCCGATGAGGTCGCGTCCCGGCAGGAGCAGATGCCAGTACACCCAGCGGAACAGCAGCTTGCCGAGGTGGTTGAGGCGTGACTCCTTGAGGAGCGACAGCGGCCCGAATGCGAACGGGAATTTCCCCGGCAACGGCTCGACGTCATAGTTGAAGTCGATCAGGAGCCCGCGGCCGTAGCCGGTCTCGATGAAGCAGTTGGCGTGGCCGTCGAACGCGGCCGGCAGCGGCCTGCCCGCCACGTACGCCACGATGTTCTCGGTCAGCACCTCCGCCTGGAAGTGTGCGACGGACCCGGCCTTCGAGGCGGGCAGGTTGGTCGCGTCGCCCAGCGCGAAGATGTTGGGCTTGACCTTCGCCTCGAGCGTCGCGGGGTCGGTGAGCACAAACCCCATGTCGTCGCCCAGCCCGGGCGAGCGCCCCACGAACTCGGCGCCCATGTGCAGCGGCACCGTCACGAGCAGATCGAATGGCTCGACCCGCTCGTCCCAGGACACGAGCTGCCCGGCCGCGCCGTCCACCCGGCCGGCGGCGAACTCGGTGACGAGGCGGATGTTCCGCTCGGCGAGCAGGTGGCCCAAGGCCCGGGACGCGACCGGCTTCGTGAACGCGCCGTCGAGCGGCGTCACATAGACGAGCTCGACCTTGTCGCGGATGCCCCTCTTCGTGAAGAACGCGTCGGCCAGGAAGGCGAACTCGAGCGGGGCCACGGGGCACTTGATCGGCGTCTCGACGATGTTCACGACCAGCCGGCCGCCGGGCCACGATTCGAGTTTGCGCCTGAGTGAGGCGGCACCGTCGAGCGTGTAGAAGTCGAACGCGCTGTCGCGCCAGCCCGGCCCGAGCAGGCCTTCAGTCTCTTGCGGCACGACGCGGCTGCCCGTCGCGACCACGAGCACGTCGTAGTCGAGCGGATAGGCGTCCTCGAGGTAGACGCGGTTCTCCTCGGGGGCGACGTGACCGACGGCGCTCGACACGTATCGCACGCGCTTCGGCAGGAGCCTTCGGCGCGACTTCACGATCTTCGCCGGTCGATAGGTGCCGAAGGGGACGAACAGCAACCCGGGTTGATAGACGTGCTCGTTGTCCCGGTCCACGACGGTGATGCTGACGTCCGGCGCGTCAGGGTCCTTCCAGTACCGCCTGGCGAGGCGGTTGGCCATGATAGTGCCGGCGGTGCCGGCGCCGAGAATCACGATGCGTTTCATGGGAGGAACATCGGCAAACGGCGATATGGCGATATCAAGATTTCCGCGAAGAAACCTTCAAGCCGCATGATGAAGGGAGCTTCAGTCGCGTCTCATGCGGTCCTAGCCCCGTCGTGACGTTCTTGGAAGGGACCCGGAGAGGACGCCATGGCAGAGACCCAGTTCGCGCTCGAGCTCACACTGCAGGGTGGGTACGCGTTCAGGGTGGACTTCGAACAGGAGGAAGTGCCCGACCTCACGGTCGATGAGCCGCCGCCGCTCGGCGGCGGTGTGGGGCCGAATGCCGCCCGGCTGATCGCCGCGGCCGTCGGGAACTGCCTCGGCGCGAGCCTGCTCTTCTGCCTGCGACGGGCCCGTATTCCCGTCAAGCAGCTGCGCGCCACGGTGGAAGGAACCCTCGTACGCAACGAGCGGGGCCGCTTCCGCATCGGCGAGATCCGCGTCAAGCTCGCGCCCGACGTGGCGCCCGAAGACCGCGACCGCATTGGCCGGTGCCTCGATGTGTTCGAGGACTACTGCGTCGTGACGGAGAGCGTCCGGCAGGGCATTCCCGTGGCGGTAGAAGTGGACACGGCTCCCGTCGCCGCGATCGTCTGAGCGTAGCTTCATTCTCGCTTCAGCCTTCCTTCACTCCGAGGTCGCGAGCTTGCGGGTGGAGAGGAGGGTCTCATGAGCACGATCACGAAGCGCTCCGCAACGCCCGCCCAGCCGTACGAGAGCCGAACCTACCTGCGCCGCGAAGACGAGGAGTTCACGACCGATGAAGTCTTCGCCGTGAAGCAGGTGGCCCGGCTCGCGCACTGGATACCCGGGGCTGGCGAACTCCCGACGGACTTCTTCCTCCCGGGGCTCGCCTGAAGAGCGGATGAAACCCCTCTCACCCGAGGGATGCGTCAGCGGCGGTGAAGCGCCAAGCTAGCACGCCGCCTACACCCGCGAGCAGGACGAAGAACCCCGTGTACGAGCACGTAACCCCAGGACCGATCGCGCACCAGCATCACGCCCGCGAGCACCCGGGCCGGCAGCACGATGGCGGGATCGCGGTAGATCGACGGCACGAGCAGGCCGGTCAAGTGGGCCGACAGCGCGAGCACGACGATGAGGGCCGATAGCCAGAGCTCGCCGGAGCGCTTCACGACTGCAATCTGGGCGGGCCGGGCTGAACGCGAAGTAAGACAGGAATGAAGCGCGGCTCAAGGTCGTCTCAGCGCGCCTTCAGATGCGTGTCGCCAGGTTAAGGTCGCCCATTCAATGGCGGAGACCACCGCCGGGAGGCTGATCGAGCGCTTCATTCCGCAGGCGGACGTCCGAGAGTGCCACGAGACCATCGTGCACGCGCCCGCCGACCTCGTGTTCGACATCGCCGAGCACTTCGATCTGCAATCGATCCCTCTGGTGCGCGCCATCTTCTGGCTGCGCGGCAAGATGATGGGGTCCCGGCCCGCACCGCCCCGTCGGCCCATCGGCCTCGTGGCCGAGACCACGAGCCTGGGCTGGGGGGAGCTCGCGCGCCGGCCCGGGCGCGAGCTCGTGATGGGGGCGGTCACCGAGCCCTGGAAGGCGGACGTGAAGTTCACGGCCGTGCCGCCGGAGCGCTTCCTCGCCTACGCCGAGCCCGCGCGCGTGAAGATCGTCTGGAGGCTCGAGGCCGTGGCGATCGAGCCGGCGCTCACCCTGTTCCGGACCGAGACACGCGCGGTCGCGACGGACGAGGTCGCGCGGAAGAAGTTCCGTCGGTACTGGCGATTCGTCCGCGTGGGGGTCGTGCTGATTCGGTGGCTCCACTTGCCGGCGCTGCGCCGTGAGGCCGAAAAACGATATCGTGCCGGCCGTACGAACCGATGAAGGAGTGCGTCATGACACCCAAACAACCGATGGGACCGTTCTGTCAAAGCTGCAGCATGCCGCTCGAGAAGCCGGAGGACTTCGGCACCGACGTCGCGGGCTATCGCGTGAACGACTACTGCCGCCACTGCTTCACCAACGGCGCGTTCACCGAACCCGAGATCTCCATGCAGGCGATGATCGATCGGTGCGTCGACATCATGGCGAAACAACGTATCATGCCGGAGGCGCAGGCGAGAGCGCTGCTGACAGACGTGATGCCGAAGCTGAAAAGATGGCGGGAGGTACCTGTCGCGGCGACGCCGTCGGCCGCGCCCTGAATTAAGAGCCTCGCGTTGACTCTGACCGGTGCGGCGGCGGCCGTGCTGCTCGGCCAATCCCGCCTATGGTCGGCTGTAAGCGAAGTCCACCGTCGCGGTCGCGTTCTCGTTCACGGTAATGGTCGCCCTCCGCGTGCCGAACGTCTCGTGCCACGCTTCGACGGTATAGGTGCCCGGCGGGAGCCCATCAATGGTGAACTGGCCGTCGGTGCCGGTGGTCGCGAAAAACGGGTGTGGCAGCACACCGGCGTAGGCGCGCATCCAACCGTGGACGTCGCACACAAGCGTCAGCATGACCTCCGGGACCGTGAACGTGTGGGTCACCGTCGTGCCCGCCGTCGGCAGGGCAATGTTGAACGATCCGTTCTGCGTCCCGACCGCTCTGATGTTGTGGAGTAGCGGATCGCTGTTCCTGATTTCGAGCGGCTGGCCAACCATGACGCCAAATACGCGGGGATGGTGCTCACAGACGGTCTGGTCGAGGATGACGGGTGACGTGGGTGCGGGGTAGGTCGCGCCGTCCGGCAGCCCCGTCTTCACGTATACGAAGACGTTGGCCAGCGTCCCGTTCGGATTCACCACGACCAGCTGCAGGTGCGGCATCGTCTCGTACCTGGCGGCGCATCTCGGGTCCGCCCTCATGTTCATCACGGGGTTGCTCGGGACTCTCCCGGTGAACGTCACTTTCCCCGTGACCGTCCCGCCCCGCTCAGCCCTCGCCGGAATAGCCTGAGGCTCCCCCGAGACCGGCATCCCGGCCGTGCGCCAGCCGGCGCCTGCGAGCATCAGGATCGGGAGCAGCGAGGTGATCCGAGTGGGAAGGCGCATACCTCCTCCAGCCAAGAGACGCTCCACGAACAGCTGTTCAGGAGCCAAGGTCCGACTCCCGTCCTGAAGGCGTCGTGAGCGCAGGAGTAAGGACTCTTCAGGGTGACGGAGCCGACGGACCGGCATGCTCATCCTGATGGTTCCGCCGTTCCTGGTCTGCACTGGCATCGCAGTCATGGCATGCCGCAGGCGCAACAAGTGCCCCGAAGGTGACGGCGGCCGGTCTCGGGAGGAGTTGCGTTGTGCGCCACAAAGCCAGGCCGTCGAACTGACGACCGAGCCGCGCGGTGGGCGAGCCGGCGAGCGTCTTCACCGCGCGAGCACATGGACCAGCACCATTCAGCGGGGCGCCGTGAACGGAGGATGAGATCAGTGTGACAGACCCGCAACCCGCCGACGGCTAGACGGCGGTGGACACGGAGCGGCTCGCCACCGCTTTGAACACGCGCCCCGTCGGTGTGTCGGGCAGGCTCCGCGGATCCGCCGAGATCACTGACGATGCGGATCATCGCCGTGTTGTCTTCGAGGACATACGCGCGGAAGGTCTCGATCCCGTGCTCGCGCGCGCTGCGCGCGAGCAGCGCCAGCAGGAGCGTCCCGAGGCCGCGGCCCTGGTGGGAGTCCAACACGGTGACCGCGACCTCCGCCACGGTCGGATCGTTCTCGAGCCGGATGTAGCGGGCGACGCCCAGCTCGGGCTCGCCATGCCGCGAAGTCGGCGACAGGTGGGCGAACGCTTCCCGCACGCGATCCTTGTCGTCGGGCCGGATCCGCCGCACCAGCACTCTGCTACCATCGCGCAGCCGGTATTCCATCTCGGTCGACCCCATCACCGCACCCGCAGCGCGTTGAGGATCACGGCCGCGTCGAGCGCTTCTTGCAGCACGGCGCCGAGCGCCGGCGTGAGCAGGCCGAAGCTCGCCACCACCATCAGCGCGAAGCTCGTGCCCAGACCCGCGCCGATGCTCTGCAGCGCGATGCGGCGCATGCGCCGGCTGATCGCCATCGCGTCGCCCACGCGCGAGATGTCGTCCACCAGCAGCACGATGTCCGCTGCCTCGGCGGAGACCGCGGTGCCGTGCTCGCCCATCGCCACCCCCACCGTCGCGGCGGCGAGCGCCGGCGCATCGTTGATGCCGTCGCCGACCATCACCACGGTGCCGTAGCCGCGCTTCAGCTCTCGGACCGCGGCCACCTTGTCCGCCGGCAGGAGATTGGCGCGCACCGTCCGGATGCCCGCCTGCCCGGCGATCATCTCGGCCGTCGCCTCCCGGTCCCCCGTCAGCATCACGGTCTCGGTCACGCCCAGGACGGCGAGCCGCTGCAGCAGCGACGGCACCTGATGGCGCAGCCGGTCGGCGAACTCGATCGTGCCGACGAGCCGGCCGTCCACGCTGACGTAGGCGGTCGTGTGATCGTCGGGGGCCTCGGGGACCGCCACGCCGCGACCCGCCAGGAAGCCCGCCGAGCCGACGGCGACGCCGTGGCCCTCGACGCACGCCGCGACCCCCGCCCCGGCCGTCTCGAGGAAATCGGTCGCGGGCGGCAGCTCTCCGAGCCGCTCGCGCCCCACGTCGGCGACCGCCTTGCCGAGGTGATGCGACGACAGCTGCTCCACGGCGGCGGCGAAGCGCAGCACCTCGTCCGGCCCCACCCCGTCCGTCACCTGGATCCGCTCCACCGTCGGATGGCCGAGGGTGAGCGTCCCGGTCTTGTCGAACACGACCGCGCGCGCCCGCCCCACCTGCTCGATCGCCGCGCCGGTCTTGCGGCGATCACGGCGATCGGCGTCGCGAGGATGAGCGGGCACGGCGTCGCGACCACGAGCACCGCGAGCACACTGGTCGGGCTCCCGGTGACGAGCCACGCGACGCCGCACATCAGGAGGGTCACGGGCGTGAACCAGACGGCGAACCGGTCCGCCAGGCGCTGGATCGGCGGCTTCTCACGCCGGGCCCGCTCCACCAGGCGCACGATCTGCTGGTACTGGCTCGCTTCGGCGGGGCGCTGCGCCCGCATCTCGAGGGCCCCGTCGAGATTGATGCTCCCGGACAGCAGAGGCGTTCCCGGCAGCGCGCGGATCGGCAGCGGCTCGCCGGTGAGCGCCGACTGGTCCACCGCCGACGTGCCGCTCGTCACTTCACCGTCCACGGGGACCAGGTCGCCCGGCCGGATGAGCAGCAGCTCCCCGACGCGGAGCTCGCTCACCGGCACCTCCTCCGTCTGCCCGCCGCCCAGCAGCCGGCGCCCCGTCTTCGGGGCGCGGGCCAGCAGCGCCTCGAGCGAGCTCGACGCCCGGCCCATGGCATAGCGCTCGAGCGCCTCGCCTCCCGATTGCATCAGCGCGATGACGGCGCCGGCGAAGTACTGCCCCAGCACGAGCGCCGTGACGATGGCGAGCATGGCCACGATGTCGGCCGCGAACCGACCCCGCAGCATCCCCCGCACGGTCTGCAGCACGAGCGGACCGCCCCCCGCGACCAGCGTCGCGAGGAAAATCCACCGGGCGACCTCGGGCGCCCGGAACGCGAAGTGGGCGGCGAGCCCGGCGACGAGCCCTCCGCCCACGATCGCGGGAAGGGGATACTGCCGGATGAACCGAACCATCAACCTTTGCCCCTTCCCGTTTCCCGATTGCCGGGCGTCAGAACGGTGAGTATCCCGGCGATCCGTAGGTCTGCATCTGCAGATGCGCCCACACCGGGTACGCGTAGGCGATCAGCACGAGCAGCACCGCGACCGCCGTCCACAACCCGAAGCGGTCCAGCAATCCGGCCCGCGGCTGCCCCGGCTCGAGCGGCTCCGCCCATTCGATCGGCTCGGGCGCGCGCCGCTTGCCCGCGAGGCCCGTCCCCAGCATCACCAGCATGAAGAACCCGGCGCTGGCGAACAGGAACAGCCCGCCCACCGCGGAAACGCCGGTCAGCCCGCGCCAGGCATGCGCCACGGCGCTGCCGCCGTAGCTCGCGTCGTAGATGCGGCGCGGCATCCCCATGAGCCCCGTGATGTGGTTGGAGATCGAGAACAGCACCATGCCGATGAACCACAGGTACGGCTGCACCTTCGCGAGCAGGCCCAGCTCGAGATCGCGTCCCGTGAGCCGTGGCAGGAGCCAGTACGCCGTCCCCATGAACGTCAGCGCCGTCGCGCTGCCGACGGTCAGGTGGAAGTGGCCCTGGATCCACGCGGTATTGTGGACCACGGCGTTCATCCCGTAGGCCGCGTTGATGGCTCCGCCGAGGCCGCCCACCGCGAACAGCAGCATCGAGAGGACGACGCTCGAGAACAGCGGGTCGCCCCACGGCAGCCGGGGCAGCCAGTCGAGCAGGCCGGTCGCGCCCTTCATCCGGCCCGCGACCTCGAGCGACGCCGTCACCGTGAACGCCGTGACGAAGCTCGGGAACAGGATCCCGAAGGTCAGCACGGCATGGAGCAGCTTCCACGACGCCGGAACGCCCGGATCCATGAACTGGTGATGGAACCCCACGGGCGTCGACAGGACGATGAACAGCACGAATACGAGCCGCGCGAGGGGATCGCTGAACAGCTTCCCGCCCGCCACCTTCGGGAGCAGCGTGTACCACACGACGTACGCCGGGAGCAGCCAGAAGTACACGAGCGGATGCCCGAAGTACCAGAACAGCATGCGCGCCAGCTCGGGATCGACGGTCTTCGTGACGCCGAGCGACCACGGAATGAGGAGAAACAGCATCTCCGCCGCGACCCCGACGGTCGCGATCAGCCACACGATCACCGTCGCGAGCATGCCGTGCAGCGCGAGCGGCGCCGGCGCGCCCGCGTGTCCTCGCTTCCACACGAGATAGCTCCGGATCATCACGAAGCCCCAGATCCACGAGCCCACGACGAGCAGCGTAGCGCCGATGTAGAACGCCGGGTGCGCCTTGAGCGGCGGGTAGAACGTGTAGAGCACCGAGGCCCTGCCCGAGAGGATGGCCGCCACGGTGGCGAGGGTGCCGGCGAGGGCGATCCAATAGCCCGCCCAGGCGAGCTTGCGGTGCGGCACCGGTGCGTCCAGCGCGCGCTCGGCCACCACGTAGCCGAACGCCATGATGAAAAACGTCGTGAACACGAGCGCCATGAGCGTGCCGTGCGCCGTCACCGACAGGTAATACATCTTCGCCGAGCGCCACGGCAGGTCGAGCGCGGCGCGCGACAGCGCCTGCATGAACGCCATCGCCGCCGCGACGCCGAAGGCGAGGATCGCGACCCAGAGGTGCGCGAGCGCCAGCCGGCTGGTGCGATCGCTCACGGGGTCGCCTCCTCGACGATCAGCTTCGCCGACATGAGGTGATGGCTCAACCCGCAATACTCGTGGCACACGATCAGGTACTCCCCCGGCTGCCTGAAGACGGTCGTGAACTGGCTCACGTAGCCGGGGACGAGCATCGTGTTCGCGTTGGTGCCGACGATGAGGAACCCGTGGGTCACGTCGGCGCTCGTCAACCGGAAGATGACGGGCCGATGCGCCGGCACCCGGATCTCCGCGGGCAGGAACGCGAACATCATCCCGACCGCGACGACGGTGGCGCCGTTTGAGTCGACCGTCACGCCGGGACGCGCGAAGCGGGCGTCCTTGAAGACCTGCGTCGGGTCGATCGTCTCGACGTGGCTCGGCGGCACGAGCGCGCCGCCGATGCCGGTGATAAGCACGGTGGCGACGAAGACGACGATGATACCGCCCGCCGCCCACATCCAGATCTTCTCGTAAAGGGGGACGTTCACGGCATCACCCCGCCGCGCCGGAGGTAGACGAGCAGGTAGACCGCGAACCACCCGACCGCGAACAGCAACCCGTACAGGCCGATGAGAAAGAGCGTCCCTTTCGGGTGTTCCGTGTGGTGCGGATTCCCCTTGGTCATGTCACACTCGCCGGTTCAGGTGTGGAAGCCGACGGAAGTTCGACCTCGAAGCGGGCCCCTCCCCCTCCCCCGCCCCCGCCGGCGCCGGAGAGGTTGGAGGCATGAATCGCCCCCCCGTGCAGCCGTGCGATGGCGGCGGCCATCGCGAGCCCCAGGCCGGTGCCGGTGCCGCGGCTGCGCGCCTGGTCGGCCCGGTAGAACGGCTCGAAGATGTGGATCAGCTGGTCGGGCGGGATCCCGGGCCCCGAGTCCTCGACCGACAGCCGCACGCCCGCCCCGTCGCCCCGGCACGCCGTGGCGACGCGGATGGTGCCGCCCGGCGGGGTGAACTTGACGGCGTTGTCGAGCAACTGGTGCACCACCCGGCCGACCAGCGCCGGATCGATCGACGCGCCGGCCCCGTCGGGCGCCAGGCGGCGGTCTACCGTCAGCTCGCGCTCCTCCACGCGCGCCCGTAGCGCGTCGAGGGAATCCTCCACGAGCTCGTTCACGTCGGTGGGCCTGCGCTGCGGCCGCAGCAGCTTCGCCTCGGCGCGAGTGATCAGCAGCAGGTCCTCGCTCATCTCGCTCAAGCGGTCGATCTCCTCGAGCGCACTGTGCAGGACGCGCTGGTAGTCCCGGGGCGAGCGCTCGGCCCGCAGCGCGACCTCGATCTCGCCGCGCAGCGCCGTGAGCGGCGAGCGCAGCTCGTGGCTCACGTCCGCCGTCAGGCGGCGCTGGTTCTCGAACGCCACGCCGAGCCGCTCGAGCATGCGGTTGAGCACCGCGACGAGCCCGCGATATTCGTCCGTGTCCGCGTGCGCGACGATGCGCTGGTCCAGCGTCCCGGCTTCCACCCGCGTAGCCTGCTCGGTGATCTCGTGGACGGGTCGCACGGCGGAGCCCGCGAGCCACCAGGCGCCGACGAACGTCGCGCCCGTCCCGAGCAGCACCACCCCGACGAGCGCGATGATCGTGGCGCGATGGACGAACGAGGGATCGAACCCGTGCTGCAGGACGAGATGGCTGCCGAAATACGCCGCGGCGGCGGCCGCGAGGAGGCCGACGCCCATGGTCGCCGCGAACCGCACGGCCAGCGTCCGCCGCAGCGACCGGCTCACTCCTCTTCCCGATCCGGGGACTGGAGGCGGAAGCCAACCCCCCGCACGGTGTGGATCAGCTCGAGCTCCGACGCGCTGCTGAGCTTGCGCCGCAGATTGCCGACGTGCACGTCCACGACGTTGCTCTCGGGGTCGAAGTGGAGGTCCCACACCTTCTCGAGCAGCTCCGTCCGGCGGATCACTTCCTCCGGCCGCAGCAGGAAGTGCTCGAGCAGCTGGAACTCCTTGGGCGTGAGCTCGAGCTTCTTCCCCTTGACCCGCACCTTGTGCTTCAGCCGGTCGAGCTCGACTGGCCCGTACGTGAGCAGCTCCGTCCGGGCCGCCCCGCCGCGGCGCACCAGCGCCCGCACTCGCGCGAGCAGCTCGTCGAACTTGAACGGCTTCGGGAGATAGTCGTCGGCGCCGGCGTCGAGCCCGCGCACCACGTCCTCCGTGGTGTCGCGCGCCGTCAGCATCAGGATCGGCGTCTTGCGCCCCTCACGCCGCAGCTCCGATGCCACCTGCAGACCGTTCTTCTTGGGGAGCATCACGTCGAGCACGACGAGATCGTAGTCGTACACGTGCGCCAGCGTCGTGCCCTCTTCACCATCGGGGGCGACGTCTACGGCGTAGCCTTCCTCGCGCAGGCCCTGCTCGATGAAGCCCGCGACTTTGCGGTCGTCTTCCACGACAAGGATTTTCATGATGGGCAGTGTAGACGCGGGGCGCTGAACCGAGTCTAAAGAAAGGGTGAAGGAATCCTCACGCGCCCGGAGGCCCGAGCGGGAGCGTCAGCGTAAACGTCGCTCCCCGGCCCGCTTCGCTCCGCACCGTGAGGCCGCCTCCCAGCACCTCCGCCAGCCGCCGGGACACCGGGAGCCCGAGGCCCGTGCCGAGCCCCGAATGGGGGTCGAACCGCTCGAACGGCTCGAAGATGCGCGCCTGCAGCTCGGGCGGGATGCCGGGACCGTGGTCGATGACCCCCAACCGCACCTCGGAGTCCGCCGCCTCGACGCGCACCACGATGCGATCCCCTTCGGGGCTGTGGCGCACCGCATTGGACAGCAGGTTCACTAGGATCTGCTCCAGCCGCACCGGGTCGGTGCGCAGCGCGACCTCGGTGGGGCAGTGGATGTCCAGCGCGACCCGCTTCGCTTCGGCCGCCGGCCGCATGCCCGCGAGCGCCCGCGCGACGGCGCTCCCGACCTCAAGATCGCGCCACACCGGCCGCACCTTGCCGGCGTCGAGCCGGGTGAGGTCGAGGAAATTGTTGAGCAGCGTGATGGTGCGGTCCGCCCCCTCGTACACCTCGCGCGCCGCCTGAGCGGTCGCCTCGGGAGACTTGCCGCGCACCAGGCGCTCCGCCCAGCCGTACACGCCCGTCAACGCGTTGCGCAACTCGTGGTTCATCATCGCGAAGAACAGGTCGCGGTGCCGCTGCATCTCCTGGATCTGGCCTACGAGGCGCTGGCCTTCGTCGTGCAGCCGCGCGTTCTGGACCGCCACGGCCGCCTGCGCGGCCAAGAGGATCGCGATCGCCTCGTCCTCGACGTCGAACTCTTCGGCCCCGATTTTCTCGGTGAGATACAAGTTGCCGAAGACCTCGTCCCGGCTCACGATCGGCACGCCGAGGAACGATTTCATCGGCGGATGGTGCGGCGGAAAGCCGTAGCGCTTCGGGTGCTTGTTGATGTCCGCGGTGCGGATCGGCTTCGGGTGGCGGATCACCTCACCGAGCAGCCCATGCCCCTTCGGCAGGTCGCCAATCCGGTCGCGCTGCGTGGCCGAGAGGCCCGACGTCACGAACTGGCTCAGCGACTTCCGGTCGGGGGAGAGCACCCCGAGCGCGGCATAGCGCGCACCGACCACCTCTCGCGCGGAGTCCACCACCTGCTGCAGCACGCGGTCGAGCGCGTGCTCGGAGAAGACGGCCACGCCGGCCGAGAGCAGCCGTTCGAAGCGCCGCCGCACGCGCGCCGCCTCGCCGGTTCCCGCTCGCTGTTTCGCCACCCGCACCTCGCCGTTGTGAGGACAGTATGAACCGGCAGCCCTCGGGAAGCCAGCCTCACCGTCCGTTCACCCTTTCTTCAACCCCCCGCGCCTAAGCTCGGACGCGAGGAGAACCGCATGCAGCTTCGGAAGATCTTGGTGGCGGTGAAGCCTGGGGCGGCGGACGCCCACCCGGTGCCCTTGGCGCTCGACCTCGCCAGCCGCGCGCAGGCGCGCCTCGCCATTCTCAGCGTGACGGCAGCAGCGCGGCCACCGGCCGGGCCGGTGCGCCCGCTCATCGAGCCCCGCCGGCGGGATCGGGTGGCCGTCCACACCGCGACCGGCGTCCCCGCCGTGGAGATCGCCCGCTGGTCGGAGACGGAAGGCGCGGACATGGTCGTCCTGGGATGCGAGCCGCGCGTGCGCGCCGGCCGCCTCGGCTGCGGCGCCACCGTCGAGGGCACCGTGCGGCGCGCGCGCGTGCCCTGCCTGATCGCGCCGGCGGGCGCCGCCGGCTGCCGCCGGATCATGGCGGCCGTGGACGGCGGCCCGGATTCACATGATGTGCTGGACGCGGCGCTCACCCTCGGCCGTCTGTGGGACGCCGCGGTGCGCGCGCTCCACGTCGCGCAGCCCGCGCTCGCCGGCGCGGTCGCGACCGCGGGGTCCCACGGTCCGCCGGACCGCCGCGCCGATCCGCTGCACGGCCTCGCCGCGACGGGCGAGCTGATCGTGCGGCAGGGCGACCCGGTGGCCGAGGTCCTGCGTGCGGTGCGGGAAGACGCGGTCGACCTGCTGGTGCTCGGACATCACCGCGGCGGTCCCGCCGACGCGCATGGCACCGGCAGCATCGCGGCACGGCTGCTCGCGCGCGCGCCGTGCGCGGTGTTGACGATCCCGATCTGACTGCACGGAGGCAAAGGAGGGTTCATGCGCTATGGCATCGGCAAGTCGGTCCCCCTCCCCTACGAGCAGGCGGTCGAGCGCACGCGCGCCGAGCTCCAGAAGGAGGGCTTCGGCATCCTCACCGAGATCGACGTGAAGGCGACGCTCAAGAAGAAGCTGGACGTGGACTTCCGGAAGTACGTGATCCTCGGCGCCTGCAACCCGCCGCTCGCCTACCGGGGATTCCAGGCGGAGGCGGACATCGGGCTGCTGCTGCCGTGTAACGTGATCGTGTACGAAGAGGACGCCACGCGGAGCCGCGTGGCGATCCTCGATCCGCTCGTGCAGCTCGGCATCACGGGGCGGACGGACATCGAGCCCCTCGCGACCGAAGCGAAGCGGAAGCTCGAGCGGGCGCTGGCGGCGATTTGAAGGAGCTTCAGACTTTCGCCGTCCCGAACGTCAAGCCGGCAGCCGCGAGACCGAGCGGGGCTCGTAGGGACAGAGCGGATCCTCCCCGAACGGGTCCCCACTCGCCGCGTACGCGCGGGCTCGCGAGCCGCCGCACTGCGCGTGGAACTCGCAGCGGCCGCAGCGTCCCGCGAATAGGTCGACACGCCGCAGCGTGCGGAACAGGTGCGAGTCGCGGTAGATCGTCACCACGTCGTCCGCGCGCACGTTGCCCGCGGACAACGGCAGGAATCCCGAGGGATGCACGTCGCCCGTGTGGGAAATGAACATGATGCCGTTGCCGTCGCGGATCCCGGCCCCGTGCCCGCGGGCGGCGGGACGGTGGCCCTGCAGCATCACCCGGCGGAAGTGCGGGGCCTCCGTCGTGGTGACGATCGGGCCGCTCCCCTGTCCCGCGAGCTCCACCAGCCAACGCATCACGGCTTCCGCTTCCGCGGGCGTGATCTGCTCGAGCACGGTCCCGCGCCCCACCGACACGAGGAAGAACAGGCTCCAGCGAGCCGCGCCGAGTTCGCTCGCCAGCAGGTAGATCGCGGGCAGGTCGTCGAGCGTCTCCTCCGCGACCAGCGTGTTGATCTGGAACGGGAGGCCGGCATGCCGCGCCGCCCGCCCAGCCTCGAGCGTCCGCTCGAACGTGCCGGGGATGCCGCGGAACGCGTCGTGGCGGGCCGGCGTCGAGCCATCGAGCGACAGCGAGATCGCTTCCACCCCGGCCTCCTTGAAGCGCCGGATCTCCTCCGACCTGAGGAGCGGCGTCGCACTGGGCGCCACGGAGACGGCGAGGCCGAGCGACCGGGCGGCGTCGATCAGCACCCACAAGTCGGGACGCTTGAGCGGGTCGCCGCCGGTGAGCACGAGGTGCGGCTTGGGCTCGCCGAACGCGGCGAGGCGCTCGAGGAAGCGCAGGCCCTCGCCGGTGTTCAGCTCTTCCGGGTGTCGGAGCTTGACGGCTTCGGCGCGGCAGTGGCGGCAGGCGAGGTCACACGCGCGCGTCAGCTCCCAGTAGACGCGCAGCGGCGCCCGGTCGAAGACCGTCCGCCCCGTCGACGGCGGATGACTCACGCAAGCAGCCCAGTGCCCGGCCCCTAGTGCCCCATCCCCGCCACTTGCTCCGGCGTCCCCACCTGGATCAGGCCGACCGCCCCCTTCGCCGCGTCGGCGAACGAGTGCGTCACGAACGCGTACGTCCCTTCGCCGCTGGCGCCCTTCTCGAACACCGTCTCGAACACCGCCCCGCCGCCGGCCGGGATCCCCCACGTCTGCACGTGCGCCAGTGCGTGCGTGGGATCGCCGTCGGGATACACCCGGTCGAACACGGCGCCCACGATGTGGAAGTCGCTCGTGAAGCTGGGGCCGGCGCTCACGACGAACAGCCGCACCCGGTCCCCCACGTCGACGTGGAGCGGGTGCCCCTGGTATTGGAACGCCCGTCCGTTGAACACGACGTAGCTCGCCTCACGGTCGAGGGCGTGCTGCCAGTCGGCCTGGCCGGGGAGCGCGCTGTCGCCGCCCTGGACGTAGAACTCGCTCTGCACGATCACGAATTCCTTGTCCGCCTTGGTGGACCAGCCCCGCTTGGGATCCACGATGATGGGCAGGTACATCCCCTGCATCAGGTGGAGCAGCACGGGCGGCGTGCCGCAGTGCACCAGGTAGGCGCCCGGGTCGCGCGCCGTGAACTCGAAGCTGAGCGAGTCCTTGGGCAGGATCGTGCGGAACGCCGTGTTCATCGGGATCCGCGCCGCGTGGAAGTCGATCGAATGCGGCATCGACGCTTCGTTCACGAGCTTGATCCGCACCAGGTCGCCCTGGCGCACCCGGACGACCGGCCCGGGCACGGTGCCGCCGAACGTCCAGCTCTTGTAGGTCACGCCCTTCGCGATCTCGATGGTCGCATCTTTGATCGGGATCCGGAATTCCTTCACCCGCGCCGGGGAAGCCGGAGCGAGTTCCGCCCGGTACACCGGTTCGGTCGGGGTGGTCACGGCTCCGAAGTCGGTGACCTCGACCTGGGGAGATTGCGAGAACCGCACCGCCGCCGTGGTGGCGAGCGCGAGCGCGAGAACGACGATACCGAGAATCCTGCCCTTCATGGTCCACTCCTGGCTGGTCGGTCGGACAGCTGTTTGCTGAGTACCGGCCCTGACAGTGTGGTCCGGAGCGTATGAAGACAAACGGCGAAGCGGCTGAAGGTCCCTTCACAAACCCGAAAGAAGTCCTGCGCCCCATCTCACCATCCCTTCACGGAGAGGGGACCATGTTTGACACACCTCGAGCCGGAGGTGTGTTATGTCGTGGAAGCCCATCGTGGTCGGTGTCGATGCCTCGCCCGAAGCGGCGGAGGCCGTGACGTTCGCGAGCCGCATGGCGGAGCGGGCGCGCACGACCTGCCGGCTGGTCCATGCGTTGCGGGACGTGCTCGCGTCCGCCGACGTCCCGGAAAACGTGCAGTACCGGCACGCACTCGTCGAGCAGGAGCGCAGCCAGCTCGCGGCCGCGCTGGGCCACGCCTTGCCCGCGCCGGTCCTTCAGACGGTCACGGTCCGGATCGGCACGCCGGCCGTGGCGCTGAAGAAGGCGGCGACCGAGCTCGGCGCCGAGCTCGTCGTACTGGGCGGCAAGCACCACTCGACCCTGGGCCGGTGGCTCGGCGGCAGCACGAGCCTCGACGTGGCCCGGACCACCGCCGTGCCGCTGCTCGTCACGACCGGCCACACAACGATTCGCCGCGTCCTCGTGGCGGTGGACCTCTCGGCCGCCGCCGGCCCCACGCTCGCTGCTGCCGAGCGCTACGCCGCGCTGTTCGGCGCCGAGCTGCGCGCGCTGAGCGTCCTCGAGCCCCTGCCGATCATCCCCGAGGTGACGCCGCCGTACGAGAGCACGGAATACTACGCCATGTCGGAAGAGCTGCTGCAGCGTGACGTATGGTCCCTGATCCGGACGCCGGAGGCCGAGCGCGTCGTGCGGCACGGCACGGCCGTGGAGACGATCCTGCACGAGGCCGAAGAGTGGGGCGCGCACCTGCTGGTCGTCGGATCGCACGGGAAGAGCTGGGCGGAGCGGGTGCTCGTGGGCAGCGTGACCGAGCGGCTGCTCAACCAGCTGCCGACGTCGCTGCTCGTGGTGCCGCCCCTGGCCGCCGCGGTAGCCGAGCGCGCGGAGGTGCCGGCGGCCGTACGGGAGCAGCCCCTGGTGGCCATCGCCTGACGGCTGGCGTCCTCGTTACTATCGAGGATGCAGCTGCGAGAGCACGTCCCGCTCGCTCCCTACACCACCCTCGGGTTGGGCGGGCCGGCGCCGCATTGGCCCTCGCCCGTCGGCGCGATCTGCGGGTGCAGATCATCGGCGGCGCCAGCAACGTGATCTTCGCCGACGCCGGATTCGCGGGGCTGGTCGTGAAAGTAACGGTCGGCGGCGTGGCGTTCCGCGACACGGGCGACGCGGTGGAAGTGAACGCCGGGGCGGGCGTGGAATGGGACCTGCTGGTACGCGAGGCCGTCGAGCGTGGATGCACCGGTATCGAGTGCCTGTCCGGCATTCCCGGCACCGTGGGCGGCACACCGATCCAGAACGTCGGCGCGTACGGCCAGGAGATCGCGGACACTCTCGTGGCCGTCACGTGCCTCGAGCGCGAGCGCCTCACCCGGGTCGAGCTCACGCGCGAGCAGTGCGAGCTCGCCTACCGGGACAGCCGCTTCAAGCGCCGCGATCGGGACCGCTACGTCGTCCTCGACGTCACGCTCCGCTTGCGCCGCGGCATGGCCCCGCGACTGCGGTATCCCGAGCTCGAGCAGGCGGTGCGGCAACGCGGCGATCTCGAAGCGCTGGATCCAGGCAACGCCGTCAAGGTCGTGCGCGAAACCGTCCTGGGGCTGCGGCGGCGTAAGTCGATGGTTCTCGATCCCACGGATCCGAACGCGCGATCGGTGGGCTCGTTCTTCGTCAACCCCGTGCTCCCCGCTGAGGCGTTCGACGAGTTGGTCCGCCGGTGGCGCGCTACGGGCGGCGACGACGCGGTCCCGACATTCCCGGCCGATGGACGCGTGAAGGTCCCAGCGGCCTGGCTGGTCGAGCACGCCGGGTTTGCGAAGGGGCACCGGCGCGGTGGAGCGGGGATCTCGACGCGCCACGCGCTCGCGCTCGTCAACGTCGGCGGCACGACCGCGGACCTGCTCTCGCTCGCCGAAGCCATCGAGCGGGCGGTGCACCAGCGCTTTGGGATCCGGCTGGAACGCGAGCCCGTGGTGGTGGAATAGCGACAGTTAGTGCGGCGTGAGTGTCACCACCGACAGGACGATGGACAGCGCGATCAGGACGATGATGATCCACTCGAGCGCCTCCATGCGCCGGGTGGCCGCCCGGTCTGCCAACTTACCGTAGATGCTGTCGATCGCCTGGAGCTTGCGGGTGATGCTCGCGTCCCACTCGGCAAGGTGAAACCGCCGCGACGCGAGCGAGTACACCCGCGCGAGGTACTGATCGCCCACCAGCTTCAGCGCGTTCGTCACCTGCTCGAACAGGATCGCGCCGTCGAGCTGGAGGCGCGCCAGCCGGCGCAGGTCGGGCCCGTATTGGCCGGCGAGCGGCAGCCGCGGCGGGCGCCGCACCAACGTCTCGTACGCCCGCTCCAGGGCGTCGTCGAGCTGCTGGTCGAGGAACCGCATCTCGAGCAGCTGGGTGTTGGCGAACTCCATCACTGCCCGGACGTCGTCCCCCTCGGGATCGAACAGCAGCGTCGCGTCGGTATCGATGATCGTGGCGTCGTCGGGGCCGAACGACAGCCGCAGCGCGGTCGCGTCGCCGATCTCCTGCTGGGACAGCGTGCGCGGCTCGGCGCGCAGAATCTGCGCGACCGTCTGGGCGTGCTCGGTCCACAGCGCCGCTGCCTCACACGGCGTCGTGAACGCCTCGATCTGGAAGATGGAGTAATCCTCCACGAAGTCGGCGATGCGCGGGCGCAGCGCGGCGTCGCCTAGCGTCCCGAGCAGCTCCTCCACGTGACGACGCGAGTCCGCGAGCAGCGCTGCGTTGCCCCACAGATCGGACGCCAACGCGGGCAGCCGGCCGAGCGGGCCCTCGATCGAAATCGCGTAGCTCACGGAGACCGCCCCGAAGTCGTACAGCACGATCTCCACCCCGGGCGCGGTGCGGTAGGCGCCGAGGATGTGCGCCGCCCCGTCACGCGAGACGCGGAGCGGCGCCGGCCGGTACTCGAAGAACGCGGGCGCGCGCCGCTTCTGCTTGATGGTCTGGCGCTCCGCGCCCGCGAGGAGCCGGTGCTCGGCCTGGTCCAGGTCGATCGCCTGGGCGACCTCGTAGGCGAACAGCGGGAAACACATGCCTTTCGCGATCGACGGATCGGGCGGCAAACGGTCCCTCCTCCCCTCAGGCCTTCTCCCGCGCCACCGTCGGCGTCGCGAACATGGGCCGCGGCACGGTCGGAAGCCCGAGGTGTTCGCGCGCCCGGTTCAGCGCGTCGTCGATGTTCCCGTGGATGTTCTCCTCCCCCAGCTCGTCGTACATCCCCGATCGCTCGAGCGCCACGACCGGCTGGGCGTGCACGTCCGAGAGCAGCACCAGAGTGCCGTCCCGGCGGCTCCGCGTCACGAGCTCGCGCAGCGCGTGCAAGCCGGTCGAGTCGATCGCCGGCACGTGCCGCATGCGCAGGATCAGCACCTTCGGCCTGACCGCGATGCGACTGAGGCGATCCTTGAATGTCTCCGCCGCCCCGAAGAAGAACGGCCCGGTGATCTCGTAGACCTCGACTCCCGGTGGCACGACACGCCGCCGCACGGCATTGGGGTCCCGCTCGAAATCGTCCACGGGGTCCTGGAATTCGTGCGTCAGAGCGCTGATGTTGGTCACCTCGGCCATCCGCCGCATGAACAGGAACGCCGCGAGCACCATCCCGACCTCGATCGCGACGGTGAGATCCCAGAAGACCGTCAGCAGGAACGTCGTGAGCAGCACCGCGACATCGCTCTTCGGCGCGCGGAACTCGTTCACGAAGGTGCGCCATTCGCTCATGCTGTACGCCACGATGACGAGGATGCCCGCCAGCGTGGCCATGGGGATCAGCCCCGCGGACCGGCCGAAGAAGAGGGCGATGAGCAGCAGCGTCACCGAGTGCGTGATCCCGGCGACGGGCGTCCGCCCGCCGTTCTTGACGTTCGTCGCCGTGCGCGCGATCGCGCCGGTCGCCGGAATCCCGCCGAACAGCGGCGACACGACGTTCGCCACCCCCTGCGCCAGCAGCTCCATGTTGGAGCGATGCCGGCCGCCGATCATCCCGTCCGCGACGACAGCCGAGAGGAGCGATTCGACGGCGCCCAGCAGCGCGATCGTGAACGCGGGTCCCATGAGTCGGGGGAGCTGCTCGAGCGTCACGGCAGGAAGGGTGGGGCTCGGCAGCGTGGCGTTGATCACGCCGAACCGCGTCCCAATCGTCTCGACGGGCAGGTGCAACAGCTGCACCAGCGCCGTGGTCACGATGAGCGCGACGAACGGGCTGGGGATGCGCCGGTTGACGCGCGGCCAGCCGACGATGATCGCGACCGTCAGGACCGCGACCAGCACCGCCCACGGGTTGACCGTGCGGAGATGAGCACCGAAGGCCCGCCACTTCTCCAGGAAGTCGGCGGGGACGGTGCCCATCCGGAGCCCTAGGAAGTCCTTGACCTCGCCCGAGAGGATGATGAGGGCGATGCCGCTCGTGAAGCCGATCGTCACGGGATACGGGATGAACTTGATGGCGCCGCCCAGGCGCACGAGGCCGAATCCCACGAGGATGATGCCGGCCATCAGCGTCGCGACGGCGAGCCCGTCGACGCCGTACTTCTGAACGATCGCGTATACGATCACCACGAACGCGCCCGTGGGACCGCCGATCTGGACGCGGGAGCCCCCGAGGGCCGCGATCAGGAATCCGCCGACGATCGCCGTGAAGAGACCCCGCTCCGGCGTCACGCCGCTCGCGATCGCGAACGCGATGGCAAGCGGCAAGGCCACGATGCCGACAATGATGCCGGCCCCGAGGTCCGCGGCGAACTGCTCGCGGGTGTATCCCCTGAGGGTGGTGATGAGCTTGGGGACGAGGGTGTCCAGATTTCCCGCCGAGAGTCAGGAGGCAGGGAATCTAAACACCGTTGTAGGGGCAAGGCATGCCTTGCCCCTGCCGATCAGCGTGCGAGCCCGAGCAGGTGCTCCAGCGAGAACGCCCCCGGTCCCACCAGCGCCAGCGTGATCGCGGCGACGATCAGCACGAGGTTGTACTCGAAGCCGCCGTTCTGCACGAAGAAGCCCTTGGGCCCGTGCACCTTGGCGATCGCGACCGCCATGGTCCCGAGCACCAGGAGCGCCGCCACGGGCATGAGCAGGCCCAACAGGAACAACAGCCCGGCGACGAGCTCCCCGCCGACCGCCACCGCCGTCCAGAACCGCGCGGGCCGGAGGCCCAGGCTCCCGAAGAACCCCGCCGCGCCGGCGAAGCCCGGCCCGCCGAAGGCGCCGAACGCCTTCTGGGCGCCGTGGCCCAGGAACACCAGTCCCAGCGTGAGCCGGAGCGCCAGTAACCCGAGATCTGCCAACATGGTCCTCACCTCCAGGAGAAATTTATCTCGAAATCGAGATACTTGATTTCTACGGGCAGGGAACAAAAACCGTCCGCCCCAAGGTTCCCGGAGACGAGATGAAACGATCGCCGCCGCTCCAGCTCTGGGTCGTGCTGGCCCGGGCGTTCGACGCGGTCGAGCGCCACTCCCGGGCGAGCATCGCCCGCTTCGGCCTCGGCACCACCGAGTTCGGGGTGCTGGAGGTGCTGTACCACAAGGGGGAGCTGCCGGTGTGCGAGGTGCAGCGGCGCATCCTCGTGGAGTCGAGCAGCACCACCTATGTGGTGGACAAGCTGTGCGACCGCGGCCTGGTGCGCAGGCGCCCGAGCCCGACAGACCGCCGGGTCACCCTGCTGGCGCTCACGTCGGCAGGACGGCGATTGATCGCACGAATCTTTCCACCGCACGCCGCCGCGATGCGCGGCGCCGTCACCGCCCTCCCGCGGCGCGAGCAGGCCCGCGCCGTCCGCCTGCTGCGGACGCTGGGTCTGGGCGCGGCCGCGCGGCTGAAGGGCAAGGCGGCCCGACATGATCACGATTAGACGGGCCGCGGAGCGGCGGCCACGCGACGAGCGAGGTGCTGAGGTGTGCTGATCGATCTCCCCTGAGAGGGCGTGACCGGGGGCGACGTAGGGGCGCAGCGTGCTGCGCCCCTACCTATTTTTCGAGTAGATCTCGTATGCCCGTAGCGGACGTACCTCTTGAGTGACGCGGAGCCATCCATGTCCCACCGGCCGCATTACTATCACGAGCACGATCTCCCCCGCTTCGGCGAGGTCGAGCGCGGCGCGCCCGAGCTCGCCAAGAAGTTCTTCGACTGGTACGGCGCGGTGTTTGCCGCCGGCGCGCTCAGCGCCCGCGAGAAATCGCTCATCGCCCTCGCCGTCGCGCACGCCGTGCAGTGCCCCTACTGCATCGACGCCTACTCCAAGGACGCCCTCGAGAAGGGCTCGAACCTGGACCAGATGACCGAGGCGGTGCACGTCGCCGCGGCGATCCGCGGGGGCGCGTCGCTGGTCCACGGCGTGCAGATGCTGAACCACGTCGACGACCTGGGGATGTAGCCCGCGTGGGACGCGTGCTGCCGACCCTCAAGCAGCAGGGCGCCGCGCTCGCGAGCGGCGCCGCGCAGCGCGTGCGCCTCGCGGAGATTCCGCTGCCGCGCAGCTTCGAGGACGCGCTGCGCGCCTCGGGGCTCCAGCCGCTCCGCCCCACGACGATCGAGATCCTCCAGATCAACGTGGGCAAGCGCTGCAACCAGACCTGCCGCCACTGCCACGTGGACGCGGGGCCCGACCGCACCGAGGTGATGCCCCGCGACGTGGTCGAGGCGTGCCTGCGGTTCCTCGAGCGCTCCGGCATCCCGGCGCTCGACGTCACGGGCGGCGCGCCCGAGCTGCACCCCGACTTCCGCGCCCACGGCGTCGAAGTCATCGCCTCGCTCCCGTATTACCAGGCGCGCGAGACCGACGCGCAGCGCGGCGCAGGCGTGTTCGAGGAATCGCTCGTGGGGTTGCGGCGGCTGAACGCGCTCGGCTACGGACGGGGCTCGGGGCTCGCGCTCAACCTCGTCATGAACCCCGTGGGGACGTACCTGCCGGGCGACCAGGCGGCCCTGGAGCGCGACTGGAAGCGCGAGCTGAAGCGGCGCTACGACATCGACTTCGACCGGCTGTACACCATCACTAACATGCCGATCAGCCGCTTCCTCGCGTTCCTCGAGGAGCGCGGCCGGACCGCGGACTACCTGGCCCTGCTCGCGAACGCCTACAACCCCGCGGCCGCTCAAGGGGTGATGTGCCGCAACACGCTGTCGGTGGGATGGGACGGGACGCTCTACGACTGCGACTTCAACCAGATGCTCGACCTGCCGCTGTCGGGCCCGGTGCCGCGCACCATCTTCGACGCCGACCGCGCGGCGCTCGAGGGCCGCGAGATCGAGACGGGGCCGCACTGCTTCGGCTGCACTGCGGGCGCGGGCAGCTCGTGCGGGGGAGCGGTCGCGTAACCCGGGCTAAGAGCCCGGGCTCGGCGCTGTGTGCGTCCTGTAAGGACGCACCCCCGGCCGAGCGCGCCCTCTCAGGCGCGGATCACAATCCCTGCCGGAACCGCAGGCCAAGCGTCCGGTACCGGAAGCTCTCGCTCCGTGCGCCCGCCGTCGTCGTCGCCCCTGCGCTGTTCGTGACCGAGCCGATGAGCGCGATCTCGTTGTTCGCGCCCCACCCGCGCGACAGCGCGAACCCGACGTGCCATTCGGTCTGGTGCGGGGCTCCCGCGACACCGGTGAACACCTGCTGCGAGCCCAGCCCGCCGTCGGCCCGCAGCCCCCAGCGATTCCGCTGCCACTGGTACACGGCGCGACCTTCGATCACGCTGAAACGGATCGGTGCGAAGTAAAGACCCGGCGCCCCGCGCCGATACCCCATGATCCGTGCGAACGGGCCGACCTGCAGCCCCCGTACGACGCGACCGAGCACCGCCCCCACGGCGGAGTAGCGCCGGTTGTTGTCCGACAGCCACGCGCCGCCCCCGCCGCCGGAGATCGACCAGCCTGGGCCGGGGGATATGTCGAAGCTCAGGTCGAGCGCGTCGATCGTCAGGTCCTGACGCATCAGTCCGGCCGTCTCGTCGAACGGCACGCGGCTGTAGCCGAGGCTCACCGCGGCGTAGCGCCCCGGGCGGAACCCGAACCCGAGCTGCGCCGTGAGCGGAGTGCGGGCGGGCCCGACGTCCGGCTGTACTCGTCGCGCGCCCATACCGGCACGCACCACGGCGCCATGCCCGAGCGCCGCGATGGCATACCCTCCCGCTCCGTAGCTCGTGCCGTCGCCCAAGAGGTCCGTGGCGTGGCGCCATCCAGCGTGCAGGGTCCCTCGGAGATTCGGGCCGAGCGAGGTGGTGAGCGTGGCCTCTTGAGCTACGAACTCGTTCTCGTCCGAATCGCTCGCCCCGTCCGCCGACGTGGCGATCTCCGGGCGCAGGGCGGCTCGTACCACGCGCTCGAGCTCGCGCGCCGTACGGTCCTCGGGAGCGGCCGCCCGCGCCCGCGCCGCGTACGACTCAGCGAGGTCCGGCTGCCCCTTCCAGTAGAGCGTCTGGGCCAAGCCGATGAGCAGCTCGGCGGCGTCGGGATGCCGGGCGAGCGCGGCGCGCCACAGCCGCTCCGCCCGATCCAGGTCCCCACCCCAGGCCACCGCCCGCGCACGACCCGCCAGCGCGTCGGCGCGCTCGGGCGAGCCTGCGACCACGGAGTCGTACAGCTTCTCCGACGCGGCGGTCTTCCCCGCCCAAGCGAGCACGCGCGCGTGGGCGACCATGAAATCCGGATCCTTGGGATCTAGGCGCCGCAGCCGGACGAACCGTGCAATCGAGCGGGACAGCTTCCCGTCCCAGCTGTCGAGGATCGCGAGCCGGTACAGGGCGCGCTCGTTCAGGGAATCGGTGGCGAGCACCCGCTCGTAGGCGGCGCGCGCGGCGCGGTAGTCGCCGCGCGTGAAGGCCTCGTCGGCCTGCGGCAGCTGAGCGGCGAGCGGCCCGGCCACAAGGACGGCGAGAGCCGGCGGCACCCGCAGCAGCGTGGACATGCAGAAGGCCCGGTGGGACCGGGCCTTCCCTGCCGGTTTCGGTCTCGATCCCGACGTCATCAATGGAACGTGACCCCCAAGCCGACGTCGAAGATGTTCTGCTTCCATCCCGTGGCGGCAGCTCCCTTTTCGATGTCACCGACGGCTCCGTACACAAAATTGACGTTCGGCGTGAGCGAGACGTTTCTTCCAACCCGAATGTCGTACCCGAGTCCCGCGGTAAACCCCCAGCCGTTCCCGTCGATAGTGCCTCCATCGCTCGCCTGATAACTCGAGAAGCCGAGGCCGCCGGTCAGGAAGAAACCGTTCGCGGGAGCAGGATAGAAGTACACGGAGGCAGTAACGTTCCCGAGCGTTTCGGTTATCCCCTGATCCTCCTTCGTCCAGGCGTTCACCGCGCCGCCCAGGAGCAGGTTCGGGCTGAGCGTGCCGCCCAGCTTCAGGAACCCGGTGACACCGCCCTGACGGTCCGCGTTGCCGCACGGCGAACCAAGAATGGTCTCGCATGACGCATCGGCCGATCCGTACCCGAACCCAAATCCGATCCAGAAGCCTTCCCGCGTTTGCGGGCGCTGGGCCGCCGCCGCCCCCGCGCCGACGAGCGCGAGGACGCCGAGGCCCGCGAGGAATCGCGATGCCGCACGCATACGACCTCCCTTCCTGGGGTTTGTGTGGCTCCAAAGTGAAACCGGGACACCAAAAGGCAATGGACCGCCCGCCCGGAGGGGTTAACCTGAAATGGTGGGATGATGCCGGCTTCGTGCAGCGGCGGCTCATTCGAGACGACAGGCGGCGATGATCTGTGGAGCGGGTGCGACAATGCGTCTTATAAAACGTGCATTCCATGCACAATTTGTTTGACACCACGTTGCAGATCGGTTAGCTTGGCTCCATGAAACTCATCACCACAATCGTGCGCCCGGAGCGCCTGCCCGAGGTCAAGGCGGCGTTGTTCCGGGCCGGCATCACCGGGATCACCCTGAGCCGCGTCAGCGGCCACGGGGGCGAACAGGAGATCCTCGGGCAGTACCGCGGCACCACCGTCGTCATGGAGTTCCACGAGAAGGTGAAGATCGAGATGGTGTGCTCCGAGCCGTTCGTCGAGCCGTGCATCAAGGCCATCCTCTCCTCGGCCCGCACCGGCGAAG
>WNFU01000822.1_pt1 | contig 43297 bp, 30 predicted proteins | sample 5400121 | NCBI WGS metagenome assembly WNFU01 (sample SAMN13153360, study PRJNA577476) | soil metagenome | isolation source: 100 cm soil or saprolite under grassland replicate 1 | place: USA:California | collected 2016-06-15
ATATGACACCCCTTTCTGAGTTTGGTCCCGGAGGACCGTCATGACTCAGTAAGGGGTTATTTTTGTTGGAGGTAAAGGGGGCAATTAACCCTTCCAAACCCGCATTTTTCAAGGCTGAGATTTAGCCGAGAGGCTACCTTGGGGCGAAAGGAGGATTCAAATGTTGACCAAACTTTTGAACTCTCCGTGGCGTGGTTAGACGAATGGGTTCGGAGAGGTGCGGGTCCTCAAACTCCTATTCGTGACTACCTAGTATTTGAACTAAGGAACGCTATCGGAACCTGATTGACATACAATGCGGGGATTGGTCGATCAGTTTCGGCGGGAATGGAAACCCGGTCACATCTCATGAGATGTGGATGCGTCACGGTCTACACACATTTAGTTCCCTGGGTTAAATACCCCCGTTTAAGACGGAAAGAGGGCATCCACGCCGAAACCCGCTTTGTGGGAGGCCGCGCCCCGATCTGCGGCCTTCTACCAAGGTCTCTCAGAATTGCGACTCTCAGTTTTGATCTCCACGCCAAGATAATATTCATAGCATTAGCGCAAAGTTCGCTTATGTGCGCGCCGCCGCTTCACAGCGCGCTAGCGCGACGCATTCTCTGCCCGGCTAGAAGACCAGGCCGACGCTGATTGCTAACAAAGACATGCTCGACGGCGGAAACTAGACTATTCGTGATTCATCGCGGAATTTGGCTCATTCATTCTGATCTCAAGGCCACTACCGGATCCACTCTCGTCGCGCGTCTGGCCGGCAGATAGCAGGCCAGCGTGGCGACGGCGATCAGAAACAGCGAGACGCCCACGAGCGTCGGCGGGTCATACGCGCTGACGCCGTAAAGCTGGCTCGCCACAAGGCGGCCGAGCGCCAATGAAACGGCGGCCCCGATGGTCGCTCCCGCCAGAGCGAGTTTGATCCCTCGCCAGATGATCAGCGAGAAAATCCTGCGCCTGTCGGCTCCGAGCGCCATCCGCAGCCCCATCTCGCGCGTGCGCAGGCCAACCTGGTATGACATCACCCCGTAAATCCCCGCTGCCGCGAGCAGGAGCGCCAGCCCCGCGAACAACCCGATGAGCATGGCCGAGAAGCGCGGGCGCCAAAGCGAGTCGGCGATTACCCCTTCCATCGAACTCATTTCGAGGATCGGCAGATCACGGTCAATGGCGCGGATCTCCCTCTGCACGGCAGCGGCCAGCGCGAGCGGCTCGACGTTCGTCCGCACGGTCAGCCAAACGTCACGCGACGGGGCTTGCGCCACCGGCCAAAACATCTCGGCGAACGGCTGCCTATCCAGGGCATTGAGCTTCACGTCGGCCACCACGCCGACGATGGTAATCCGCGGGAACCAACTCGTGTAATCGACTGTCACGCGTTTGCCGACGGGGTCTTCGTCTGAAAAGAACTTGCGCGCGAAGGTCTCATTGACGACCGCCACCATCGGCGCCTCGCCCGTGTCACGCTCGTCCAACAAGCGCCCGCGTACGAGTTTGAGGTCGAGCGTGCGGAAGTAAGCAGGGCTGACGCGCTGATCCGATGTGCTGCCGTGAATGTAGAGGCCGGTCTTTCGGCTGACCGCCTCTCGTCCTTCATCCTGATTCGGCGCCGGCGCGCCCCTCCCCTCGACCGAAACGCCCCACGGGTTCGGGAGATGTTTCATCGGCAGCTTGCTAGCCACGGCGGCGGACGCGACGCCAGGTAGCGCCGCAATGCGCCGCTCAAGCTCTTCGTAAAGGCGTGCGCGGGATGCGTTCCTGCCGCCCACCTCGAACTTGCCGTATCGGAACTCCGGCACGCGGATTTGCAGCGTGAGCAGTTTCTCCGGCGCGAACCCGGGATCGATTTGTCGCATACGCAGGAAACTCTGCGCGAGCAGACCGGCGGCCACAAGCAGCGCGAGCGAGAGCGCGACCTCGCTGATCACCAGCAACTCGCCCAGCCGCTTACTGCGCTGCCCGGACGCGGCGCCGCGCGAGCCTTCTTTCAAAGACTCGTTCAGGTCAACCCGCGCGGCTCGCAGCGCGGGCGCGACGCCGAAGAGCAATCCGGCGCCGAGCGTCACGAGCAGCGTGAAGACGAGCGCCGTCAGATCAAGCTCGACCGCGTCAAGGCGCGGGACGCCGCCCGTCTCAGGCAGCAGGGCGACCATCGGGCGCAGACCGGCGTACGCCAACGCCAAACCGAGCGCCGCGCCCGTCCCCGCAAGCAGCAGGCTCTCGGCGAGCAGTTGTCTGACCAGACGGCCCCGCGAAGCCCCCAGCGCCGCGCGGACGGAAAACTCTTTCTCGCGATCGGTCGCGCGCGCCAGCAGCAGGTTCGCTACATTCACGCAAGCGATCAGCAGCACGAGCGCCACAGCGCCGAGCAGAAAGAAGAATGGCTTTCCCTGACTGCCGATCAACTCCGCGTCGACCGGCACGAGGACGGCTCCCATATTCTGGTAATGCTCCGAGTTCGCCTGCTCTATGTTTTTGGCGACAAGCAGCATTTCGGCATGCGCCTGTTCGAGCGTCACGCCCGGTTTGAGCCGCGCCACCGTCGTCAAGCCCCAGGCGACGCGGTTGTATTTCTCTTCGGCGTTGAACCAACGCGGCGTCCACAAATCGGGCGCGCTGAAGTACCGGGTCGGGTAAAAACCCTGTGGCATCACGCCCACCACCGTATGCGGCTGACCGTCGAGCGAGACCGCGCGCCCGATGACGGCGGGATCGGCCCCGAACCGGTTGCGCCACAGCTTGTGACTGAGAATGGCGACGCGCGGCGCGTCCGGCCCGTAATCACCGGCGTTGAAAACGCGTCCCAACTGCGCCCGGACGCCGAGCGTTTCAAAGAAGCGATCGGCGACGTGATGCGCCCAAAGCGCCTCGGCTCTGTCGCCGCCGGTGAGCATCATCGTGCGCCACGAGTATGCGCTCATGCTCTCAAAACTCCGGCTCTGTTCACGCCAGTCGTGAAACGTGCCGGGCCGCACGGAGATGAAGCGCGAATCTTCTCCCCGCTTGTAGCGTTCGCCATTGCGCCCTTCCCAAACGTGTACCAGCGCCGTAGGGTCGCGGAATGGCAGCGGCTTGAAGATGACGGCATTGACGGCCGAGAAGATCGCCGCGTTCGCGCCGATGCCGAGCGCGAGCGTAAGAACCACGACCGCAGTGAAGCCGGGTCTTTTAGCCAATGTCCGCGCGGCATAGCGCAGGTCTTGCCAGAGCGTTCCCATAACGTTTCTCTCCCGACGCGTGATTGAAAATTGAGAGGGTTACTTGTACGCCGACTGGGAGCCGCTCGGCGACAGCTTTTCAATCAGCGGAATGAAAGGGCCGATCAATGGTTACAACCGTGGGTTGAGTGATTTAATCCGTAGCGCGAACGTAAGCGAGAGGGAAGTCCTGGAGGTTTTGCTCATGGCGTGGTCATCTGAATGTTGTTCACTTGGCGCGCGGGTCGCGCCGCACGCGCAGCGGTTTGGCGTAGCTCTTGCCGTTCACCGTCAGCCTCATAGTGTAGGTTCCTGGCAGCGCCGCGGGGGCGCGCTGGCCGAATGGGCCCGGGCGTGGCGCATTTCCCGCCAATCAGTGCAGACTGTCATTCAGACTTAAGCGCGTCGACTGGTTTGTCAGGCGCCTTTTTCGGGTGTTCATGGCGATGTAAAATGTCCGTAGAGTTACGTATGCTGGCGCCTCCACCGCATATCTATCTCCTCCCTTCATAAGTCGGTGGCTCCCGGCCAATCATCATTGAAAACAAAAGTGAGGAAAATGCCATGAATCATACAACCCATGAAAATCATACCCACATTCACGGCGCGAATTGCGGGCATCCAGCCGTGCCGCACGGCGATCACACTGATTATCTGCACGACGGCCACATGCATTCGCCGCACGGCGATCATTACGACGAACACGTCATCGAAGTCACCGCCATGAATCCGGCGGATTGCACGCCGACGGCCTGTGACTGCGGCCACGACGGCTGTAGCCACGCGGTGGCGCCGCACGGCGACCATCTCGATTACGTTTCCGGCGGCAGACTGCACCACCGGCACGGCGATCATTGCGACGATCACGGCGCGCTGGCTTGATAGTACGCGGTATGGCGTATGAATTATTCAATATTTCATACGCCATACCGCGTACTAATTCAATCCAGGAGTGAGCGCGCGCGACCGGATTTCAATGAATGGCATTGAATTGCCCGACTTGTTTCATTGCCGTGACCTTTAGTTTGCCTCGTGGATTGTCCCCACATAACCGCTGCCATTCGCCGTACACTGGGTTGGGCAGAATGAACCAGTCATTGCCCCAGTGATAATTTGCGCGCCGAACCCTGTCGGCGCGTTCCGCGATGGCTTTCTTTTGCCCGGCTTCATCATTGGAGGCGAGTTGCGGCGCTTTGAACTCTTCGGAAAAATCGCGCAGATTGTCACCCAAATAGATCAGCGCATTGAAGCGGCCCTCGGCAATTTTGCGCCGCTCGGTTTTGTCCGAAGTCGTTGTTTTGAGCAGCAGGCGGTTGTCAATTCCATCCAAGCTCAGGCCGTTCTGTCTGAGCGCCGCAATCGTATAGTTGCGCAGTTTTTCATCCCGGTTGGAAAGATAGACCACAGTGACGCCGAGTTGTTCCGCGGCCTCGATGAATGCCTTTGCGCCCGGTATCAGCCCGACTTCCTGCGGGAAGTCGCGTTCCCAGATTCCCCAAAGGGCATCCGAATGATTCAACTTGTCACGATCGAGAAACGATTGAAAAGCGGAATTGTCCAGCACGGTTTCGTCCAAATCCATGACGACGGCGGGCGGCGCTCCGGCGTGATGGGTCGCGGCGAGTTTCTGACGCAGCCGTTCTGTCGCCAGGTTGTATGTCTGCAAACAGACAGCCTGATATTCCGCCGCGGTCTGCATGTATAGGTTGGCGTCCAGCGCGTGTTCCTGGGGGTTGACAGCGGCAGCTTGCAGGGACGTGGCTTGCCATGCCAGCGTGGTCATCAGACCGCTTGAGCCGATCACGACGCCGATGAGCATACTGGCGACATTGAGGACAATAAACTTTGCATTCTGGCTTGTTCGCATCATTACTCCTTTTGCCTTTGATCAGCTTTCCATCAGGATGGCCATAGGCGCGAACCGCGATTAATCCCGTGGAAACCAATATTCTTATGAGTCGAGAAGCCGTTTGAGAGTCGTACGATCAATTTGATCTCAGAATTTCTCAGACGGCTTCCATGGCAATGCAATGCTTCGCCAAGATAGCCGCGCTCATTTCTTTGGCAACCGACTTTCAATGGGTGGGCTATGGGCAGGAATCAATAGCTGATATGGGTTGCTGATCGCTCCTGCCTCTTATGACACCCGGGGAAGGCGCGAATCGACGCGCGGAATCAAAAATATCGTTGCACAGCTCCCCGTCGGACAATTCGCCCACCGGGCGATGCGCCAACTCTGCGGCCCCCACACTCTACTTCGCCCAACGAACCACTTCGTGATCCATTTCTGTCAACGTCTCGGCCCAAACCTGGGGCTCAAACCCATTTACTCATCCCTGAGCGCGATTATCGGATCGATCTTCGCCGCCCGCCAGGCAGGAATGAAGCAGGCGACAGCCGCAACGCACACCAGCAATAATGACACCGCCGCAAATGTCTGCGGATCGGTCGCCGCCACGTCGAACAACAAACTCTTCATCAGGCGCGACAGCGCCAGTGCCGCCAACAAACCAATCACCATGCCAATGACGACGACCTTCAGTCCCTGTCCGACGATCAGTCGCAAGACGGCGCCCGTTTGCGCCCCCAACGCCATCCGCACACCAATTTCACGCGTGCGCTGGCTGACCAGGTAGCTCATCACGCCGTAAATCCCTACCGCCGCCAACAGCAACGCCACGCCCGCGAAGAGCGCGAAGAGAGCGCCCCACAAGCGCCGCTGCCAAAGGGCTTCAGTAATGACCTCGTCCATCGGCTTGATCTCGTTGATGGCGATGTCGGGATTGACTTCGTGAATGACGCGACGGACTTGCGAGATCAGACTCGTCGGGTCGCCCTCGACGCGCAGCAGGGTGTGAAAGGCCGGGACTGGCCATTGGCGGTGCGAGTAGTAAACTTCAAAGCCTCTGCCAGTCTCCGCCGCATGCCATTTCGTGTCGCCGACCACGCCGATGACGCGATGCCAGAGGTTGGTGTCGGAGAGCCTGCCGACCAGCAATTTCTGTCCGACGGCTTCGCGCCCAGGCCAGAGCGAATCGGTGGCGCTCTTGCTGACGATGCAGACCGGTTCCGAATTCGGCGTGTCACTGTCGTTGAAATTGCGCCCGGCCAGCAGCGGGATGCCGAGCGCATCAAAGAAGCTGGGATCGACGTCCACACTCATCACCGGCGCGTTCTGTTGTCGCTCTTGCTCGCTCTGGCCGACGGTGGCGACCTGCTCCTTCTCTCGCTGCTCGGGCCGATTCTTGTATGGGATGTCGTAGCCGCCGCCGACTTTAACGACGCCGGGCAGTTGGGACAATCGCTCCATCACACGCGTCCAGGTGTCGGTGTAAGGCTTCACCAACTCTTCTCGCGTCGCGTTGGTCACAAATCGCGAGGTGTAGATTGTCAGTAAATTTTCAGTCCGGACGCCTGTGTCCACGCGCTGCAATCGCATGAAGCTCCGCATCATCAATCCCGCGCCGACCAGCAATAGCAACGAGATCGCGATCTCGGCGACGACCAGGCCTCTGCGCAATCGATGAGAGACCTCGCCGCCGCTCGCGCCCTTCGCGCCCTCTTTGAGCGCCAGGCTCAGATCGGCCCGCGACTGCCAAGCCGGAACCAGGTCGAAGAGCAAGCCTGTCAAAACAGCGATCACGAAGTTGAAGAGGAGCGCCGTCCCATCGATTTCAATTCGCATCCAGAAGGGCAACTCGACCGGAATCAGCCGCAGCAGTGACGCCAGCGACGGCCACGCCAGTAGGAGACCTAGCGCTCCGCCGATGAGCGCCAGCAACAAACTTTCAACCAGTATTTGTCGCATCAACCGCCCTCGTCCTGCGCCCAAGGCCGCGCGAATCGCCAGTTCGCGCTCCCGCGCCGCCCCGCGCGCCAGCAGCAAGTTAGCCACGTTGACGCATACGATAAGCAAAACCATCGCGACCGCGCCGAGCAGCAGCCAGAGGTACGGACGCACATTGCCGACCTCGGCGTCGCGCAGTGGCGTGAGCCGCAGTTGCACGCCCTGATTGGTCGCGGGAAATTCGCGTTCGAGGCTCGCGGCCAGCGTGTTCATCTCGCTCTGCGCCTGCGTGAGCGTCACGCCGGGTTTGAGCCGCGCGACCGCCGTGTGCGGGCGGAAATCACGCCCCTTCCAGAATTCGGCTTTGTAGCCGGCGTAGCGCGCCTGCAACGGGACCCAGATGTCCGAGCGCTCGGGAAAACGGAAACCCCGAGGCATCACGCCGATGATCGTATAGCTCGCGCCGCGCAAGCGAATCACGCGCCCCACCACGTCTCGGTCGCCGCCGAATGTCGTCTGCCACAAGCCGAAACTCAACACTGCTTTGAGGACATCGCCGCCGACTATGTCCTCTTCAGATTTGAAATTGCGGCCGATGATCGGACCCGCGCCGACCGTCTCGAACATCCTCGCCGTCACAAAGGTCAGCCGCACGGATTGAGACGGGCCGCCGCCGGTGTTGAGGATCGCCGGATAGGTGATGTGCAGGCCGATGTTATCGAAGCTCTTCGTATGACGCCGCCAATCGTCCAGATCGAGTTGCGACGCGCCCTGAACGCTACCAGTGGATTTGGCGTAGACGCTCTCAATTTTGACCAGTCGATCTGGCGCAAGATAGGGAAACGGGCGCAGCAGAATGCCGTAAATCAGACTGAAGATCGCCGTGTTCGCGCCGACGCCCACCGCCAGTGTGAGCGTCACTACGAGCGTGAACCCAGGTCGTTTGAACAGCGCGCGCGCGGCGTGGCGCGTATCGCTCCAAAGTGTTTCCATGTTGCGCCTCCGCAGTAAATTTAAGGAAGGAACTTCTGGCCACAGTGTATGTGCGTCAGAACAGCGGCGCGCTCAATTTTCAATGAATGGCTGTCAACCGGGCGCGAATGGACGTTTCCGCCTCGCTTACCGCTCTCTTGCATGTGAGCCGGAGCGGAACCGGCTAAAATCGAAGCGTCGTGGGCGCCTTCTAGTGTTAGAATGTCCGGGTGAGAGGTAACATTATGAGTATTACCATCGAAGCCATTTATGAATCTGGAATCCTGAAGCCGCTCGCGCCGCTGCCGGAACTTGTGGACAAATCAAGGGTGCGCGTGACGATCGAGCCAGCCAGCAAGCCTGTGCCCAAAGTGCGACGTTCCCCTCACGGGGCGACAGACTATTCGAGACTCCGCGAATGGTTACGGCAGAACCGTGATAAGTATCGTGGCCAATGGGTCGTGCTTGACCAGGATCGTCTCATCGGTAACACCGCCAACCCGGATGAGGTCGCCGCAATCATTCAACGGGCGCGGGACGAAGGAGTGCGCAGCCCATTTGTCAAATTGATTCCTGAAGATGACGAACCGATTTGGATAGTGTGATTGTGAACCGTTGGTCACTCAGCTTTCTCAAACATTTTGATTACAGCCGTGAGAAGGAAGAAACTTCCGGCCACAGTTTCTGAAAAAGCAAAAGGGCAACCACCACTAAATTGCATCGCGGTGTCATGCGCTCAGAGCGGAAGGTTCGACCCAAGGCAAGCTCTCAAAGGTAAGTATGGCCAATCTCGACCAAGTAATCGATCAGATCAAGTTTCATCTCGAACAATTGAAGCCGAAAAATCGCCATCACGATTTTGAGCATCTGTGTCGCCATCTGGCAAGGGCAAGAATCTGCAGCAACATTCTTCCTGCCACCGGACCAGTTTCGGCGGGGGGTGATCAAGGCCGTGATTTTGAAACGTTCAGGACTTACTTGAGTTCGTCATCAATCGCAGACTCGACCTTCATCGGGCTGGCGTCTCAGAAACCAATAGCTTTTGCCTGCTCTTTGGAGAAAAAAGAGAAGATCTGCGGGAAGATCAAATCCGACGTGAAGACAATAATGGCTTCAGGCTCTGCTATTGAGGCAGTGCATTATTTCGCCTCGGCGGATGTCGAGGTCTCTAGGCGTCACAAACTCCAGGCTTGGGCCCAACAGACATTCTCGTTGGAACTGGAAATTTATGATGGCCACGCGATTTCAGAGTTGCTTGCTGATCGCGATGTCTTCTGGATCGCGGAAAGTTACCTGCGCGTTCCAAGAGAGATTTATCCGCGCTCTGCTGGAGACGATGGTGGAAAGTGGTATCAGGAAACTCTCTCAAAATGGAAAGATTCAGTGCCATCGCCAAACAGTTTCGCCGAGTTTTCAGAAATCAAGATGGCCGCGAGACACGCTTTATATACAAATGAAGTAAGACAGGACCTCCTGTTTTGGGTTCGCCTGATGGAAACCTTCGTACAAAACTCTAAACTTCCTGCCCTCAGGCGACGCGCCATTTATGAATCGGCAGTTTTATCTCTCAGAGGTTTAGGGACGCTAGCAGGTCACGAAGACAAATTGCGTGAGTATTTTTCCCAGGCGTCTGAGGATGATGATCCAACCAACTTCGAAGATTTTGCTGTGTTGTCGAACTACTGCATTATTGCGATTCAGCAGCATAAATGCGAACTGACCGTGCAGGAACTTGGCCAATGGCAAGAGACCTTAATTCAACGGATAGAAAACAGAATCAGGACTAGCAATCCTCCCAATGCTCAAGCCAGCCTCCTATATGTAAGAGGTTATCTTTGCTCAACAAGGAGTGATCCTCTTGATCCGACGCGATCTCAGATAAAGAAAGCCATTGATTGGTGGCTCAAACTTGCAACTGTTGCCGAAGAAGCCCCGATGTTCCCGCTTGAAAGATTTGCTGATCATCTAACTGAGTTTATTGAATTGTTCGGGAAATTCGGAATCCCTGACAACTTTTTCGAGCTAACGGAAAAAATTGATGCCTTGCTAGCAAAAAGGAAAGGCGGCTTCGCTACGGCCGAGAAGAACGGCGACAGAGCAGTGGAATTTTATCGCCAGAATCAATTCCTGGCAGCGATCGAATCGCTGCATAGATCAAAAGTCGATTGGTATGCGGCTGAGACGTTGCAAAGTTCGCTTCGGGCGATGATGCTGATGACAAGATGTTATCTGTCTCTCGGTTTAGTCTTCGCCGCGAAATATTATGCGTTGGCAGTTGCTTTTATCGGATTCAACAATCCCCAGTCGGAGGTCAAACACTTCATATCCGTGGGGTTGTTACGCGTGGCTTTGTGCGATTACATGCTTGGGGCGGCTTGTGGGTTTCTGAACATCACACAAACAGGGTTACGCCTACATCCGGTCTTTTCAGAGAACGCAGGTGATCTTAGCAAAAGTGATGAATTGCAGAGCATTGTCTTTCACCTCGTCACGCTCAAAGCCATTTCAGAAAGGATTTACCCTCAATTTAATAAACTACTTGATCGCAAAATTGCAGAGTGGGGTTTGCCCAAAGAATGGATTGCTGAAATCTTGCCTATAGCCCGCCAAAATTGGCAGCCCATGACGGATAGAGAGATAGAGCTTTGTTTTGGGGAAGAAATGTTTGGAACACCGTTCGCTGATCTCGGCGGCGAACGAGACGTGCGATGGTCGGCACTCGGAATCACATGGAAGGTCTCCTGGAGAAATGACTATGAAACGACGAAGGAAGCAGAGCAATTTCTCGCTGTCCTCCAAGTCTTCTTAGCCGAATTCGCTAGTTTCGACTTATGCCTTTTGAAGACCGGCGTGGAAGTGACGATTGACATATCCGATGAAAGTGAATTGAAGATTGAGCGAGCGCCGTCAAATAAAAGCGGCATTTGGCGCATTGCGCTACCACGTAGCAAGGCGGGCAAGGCAGAAAGAGTCGGAGAGGCGCACCTTCAAGTTCTTTCCGCCGCTAGTTCGATTCTGTTTGAAGCCTCTCTCTTGCCTGATAATTCTTACTGGAATACTTTGGAAACGCAGTTTTGTAGGGGATTGCCAACCAGAATCTTTGTCGCGCAACCTTATGAAAAACTGTATCGTGAGTTCATCGGTAAAAACGAGTTCGATAACCTTGACAGAACTTCATTTGATAACTTCGTATTGAAACATCCAGTTCAAATTTACGAACCAAAAGAACTGCGTTGGAACGACAAGCCAGGGCCGGGCTACAACCTGGAAGAAGCAAAAGCGGTCCTGCGAAATCGCTACACCAATGTTTTGCCTTCAATTAGATTCACATTGAGACGATTGAAAGCCGACGCCAAAGTAATGGGAACCATCAAAAGGCTGCGTGACAACGGCTGGCTTGATTGGCACATCCTCTTCGCCATATCCACTATCACAGTGAATCATCGAACGTACCAACGCCACGAGGCTCATCAAAGTCTGGAGGCATTCATGAAAGTCTGGCAAGAAGTTGGCATTGAGAACGAGAACTGGGAGCCCGTGCCGTTAACTCTTTTCAGCGAAGACGATCTTCTCTTCGGTCTGCGCACTACCATGCCGTCAACTCTGAAAGGACTTGGCCTTGAATGTCACCAGCTCACGCCCGACATTGAGGCAATAGATCATTTTCTGCGAATTCGATACCGCTATTGGAGTGATGACATAGAACACAATGACCCATTCTCAGTCTGATGAATGAGCAAGGAGTGCGGCGAGAAGGGAAGGTTCAGCGGCTGCTCGCGGCAAAAACTTTGCGTGAGATGAAGTCCTTGAGCGACGCGAGCGCGACCTCGGATAACTTGAACTCGACGTCGCCCCACTTGCCTTCGACGCTCTTGGCGTCGAGCAGCTTATGCAAATCCTCGCGGCTGACTTCGGCCCTGGCCGACTCGGCAAGCAAGCGATTCAATTCGAAAAAGTCATTGCGGTAGTCCTTGACCGGGACCTCCAGTCGCGCCGAATCCGTCGTCAGGTAGAGCGTCGTCGCTTCCTTGAATAAGCGCTGTGCGCGTCGCGTCGCGCCACCCTTATACGACGCGAGTCCGAACCAGAATACCGCGCTCTCGTTCGGCTCCTTCCCGCGGAAAGACGCATTAGCCATAACGGTCAGCTTTGGGGCGCCTTCTCCCAGTTCGACCAGATTGCATTGTAAGGTCGTCGTATCGGCTGAGCGGTCGTATTTGGCTTCGACCAGACCGACGCGGGTGGGCTGGAAGTCCTGCGAGAGGGCAGGGAAGACCGCCAGTAAAAGCAGAGCGATGATATAGGCTGGTTTCATGATTCAACTTTCTTCTTCGGCTATGGTTCGTATTTTATGTCAGTCGGCGAGGTTCCTTACGAAACCATCGGATCAGTCTTCGCCGCGCGCCGCGCCGGAATGAAACAGGCGTCGAGCAGCGTAAAGAGCGGGCGCTTGAGGAGTGTGCGCGCCGCATAGCGCAAATCCTGCCAGAACTGTTCTGTCAGATTGCCTCCGGGATTAAATGGGGAAATATGGAGGTTGCAATCTATGCTGAAGAAAGACGGCGGCGCGACACATTTTCAATGATCGGGAACGATCCGCCGGTCAATGGTCTTTCAGGCCCATCGAGTGGAGATGAAGTCATCGGTTGTTCTCATCGCGCCGCCGACCGCCTATTTCCGCCCATTCGTTATTTTTCGGATGTCTGAGGATAGGCGATTGATTACTCTCCGCCCGTGACAGTCGGTTGCGGATGGATGTCCCTAATTCTCCATCTTCTTCAAACCGACCGAACCGGCGCCATTTTGACGCCGGACTTTCAATCCCGACTGCGGAAACTGCCCCTGCGTTACGCGCAATTCAATGCGCTTTGGATAGGTGTTTTTATTCGCCCTTAAATATGAAAATAGCGTTTGTTGGGAAAGGCGGGTCTGGCAAGACCACCATATCCGCCTTATTTACCCGGTATGTGGCTTCGAGAGGTCTCCCCGTAATTGCGATAGACGCCGATATAAATCAGCACCTGCCCGAGGCTTTGGGAGTGTCCGAAAAACAGGCTCGGTCTTTGATGCCGATGGGCGCCGAGATTGACTTGATAAAAGAGTATGTCCGCGGTTGCAACCCACGAATCGCTTCCCGCGATGTAATGATCAAGACCACCCCGCCCGGCGCCGGCTCCCGCTTGATCACTGTAACGGAACGAAACCCCATTTACGATTATTTCGCCATCTCCTTTAACGGCATTCGCGTCATGGCGGCCGGACCGTACACCGAAGACGACCTGGGAATAAAGTGCTACCACTCGAAGACCGGGGCGGTCGAATTGTTCCTGAATCACCTCATTGACGGAGAGAGGGAGTACGTGGTGACGGATATGACCGCCGGGGCCGATTCATTCGCCTCGGGCCTGTTCACCCGCTTTGATGTCACTTTCATCGTAGTCGAGCCGACGCTCAAGTCGTTGGGCGTGTACCAGCAGTACAAACATCACGCCTCGGATTACGGCGTGACGTTAAAGGTGGTGGCGAACAAGGCGGAATGCGCTGAGGACGCCAGCTTCGTCGAGCAGCGTGTGGGTAGCGATTACCTCACGGCTTTCGGCCTTTCCCGCTATGTGCGACAGATGGAGAAAGGCGTCATCTGCGATCTGTCAGAGGTCGAGGCCGAAAATATGGCTGCCCTGGAGACACTGTTAAAGCTGGTGGACGGGCAGAAGAAAGACTGGAACAAGTTCTACAGGCAAGCGGTCGAATTTCACATAAAGAACGCCGAAAGCTGGGCGAATGCGCAACTCGGCGTGAATGTGACTGGCCAGATAGACCCCGCATTCAACATGGAAGACTCGGTGAATGCCCGCGCAAAATCGGCTTTCATCTGAAACAACAACCTGGTTTCCGAATAAATTTCAAAAGACAAGGAGAGATTTCATGTCACTGACGGTTACGGCAGAACTTAAAGGGCTGGCGCGAGAGGGCAATCTTTCTCTCGATGAATTTATCACTTGCATCCGGCTTTCTCTGCCGCGCGCGTGGCAGGTGGTCGAAGGGCTTGCCGACGCGCTCCGCGGCCAGCCATCGCTAGACCACGCGATTCACGCGCCGAGGCGCATGGAGGACGAACAGCGCGGGCAACTGCTCCGTTTGATGGCGAGCAGCTCTATGAGGGCCGCAGTCGAGCGGCACTACGGACTGAGGTTCGAATTTCAGAATTGCCACAAGACGGCTGCGTTCCGTCCTGAGGCGGTCGGATCGGAGGAGCACCGCCGCTTCATCTCGCCCGAGGCTCAGATCCTTGCGCAGGCGCCTGAACTCGTAGATTGCTAATTATGGCGAGAAGTGAGCGCGCTCGCTGTCTTTGAGCAGCACGACGGCGTCGAATCCACCGATGATCTGTCCGAGTTCCCAAAAATCAAAGGGTTGTCATCCAGATCACTGGGCGACCGAATAACGCCGCAGAGCGCGCAAACCAAGCCAGCCGATCATCAGCGCAGGAGCGATCAACCCGATCAGCCCAATCATCGCGCGGCCCGCGACCGCGCCTGCCGGCTCTTCCCTAAAAATGAAGGCCGGAAAGCGGTCGTAATCGTCTGCCACGAGCAGCGCCTTCTGGACGATGCGGGGGGTAAAATGAGCGCGCCAGCTTTGATGGAAAGCGTCTACCAGGCCCAGGAAGTGGCGATAGCGCGCGGAGCCCGTCCCGGCGATGTCATTGAGCGCGGACTGGGCGACGACGGCGGGGGAGAGAAATCGGAAGCGGTTGAGGAGCGATTGCTGCCCAGTCACCTGGCGGTCGAAATGGTCGATTACCGGTTGGATCAATCGCTCGGTCTCGTCCTGAACGGCGATGGAGCGCGTGTAGAAATCGTTCGGGTCGGCCTGCCCGCCCGCCGTCAGTTCGGGGTGGTCTTCGTAATATTTCGCCAGGAGTTGGCTGCCTTTGGCCGTCGCCTCGGCGGAGGCGCGCCGCGTCGCCTGTATCATCTCGACGCGCGACGGCACGGGATAAATCGTCGTCACCGCGACGTTCAGCAGCGCCGGCAGGATCAGCGCCAGGGCCAGCCACATTCCGGCCAGCGCCATTGCGTTTGTCGCCGAATTTCGCCCGAAGGCGTTGACCAGGATCGCCAGGGCGAACCAGAACGCGCCGTAAGCGCCGACCACCGCCATCCATAATAATAATCGCAACCACACGCCATCCGCGCTCAAGCCCGCGCCGCTCAGCAGAAACCCCGCGAGTGAAAATTCCGCGGCCAGCGCCAACACAACCAGGGCGCGCAGACCGATCTTGCCCGAGGCGAACGTCCGCAGGCTGACCGGCTGCGACATCAGCATCGCCAGCGTGCCCTGTTCGCGTTCTGCGGAGATGAGATTGTAGCTCAAGGCCAGAATCAACAGCGGGTACAAATAGATAATGACGAAGGCCAGATCGAAGCGGCCCGCGAGCAGATTCGTAGGGTTCTCGATCTCGTCGTTCGCGGTGAACGTCTGTTTGCTCTGCGAGGTGACTTTGAAGTAGTACGGGTAAAGATCGCTCTGGCCGACGGCGAGCGCCGCGAGTGGCGCGGGCGGCGCCAGCGCGTAACGCGGCCCAGTTCTGCTCGCGGCCACAGAGGGCAGACGCGGATTGGAAAAAGCGGACGCCGGTTGGGCGCCTTGTTCGATGGACGTGACCTCAGCCTTGGCCCTGGCGAACCGTTCGCGCTCTTCCTGTTTGGCCGCTTCCAACGTCGCATCCTGAAAGCGCATCCACGACGAGCCGTTGTAAACGCCGTAGCCGATCAGTAACGCGAACAGCGGCGCAATCACCCACAGCGTGCGGTCGGCGACCAATATCTTCCATTCGTGCTTGATGATTCGTGTAAGCGTCTGTGACATATCTCAATCAATCTTCACCTTCGCCACTGTCAGCGGCATGACCACAAGAATGGCGACGACCCACAAGACCAGTATCGCCAGACTGACCGCTTGATTGCGCAACGCCCATCCGGTCGAGGGAGACTCATAGCGAAAACCTTCGACCGTATGCCAGAGCGCGGACTGCGCCAGATAGCCGAAGTCCTGTTTGCCTGCGTTGTAGGTCATGTCGTCGTTCATCTTTTTGACGAGCGTCCGGCGGTAGCTTTCGGCCGCCGCCGCGAAGTCGCGGTGGTGCGCGAAATCGGTCCCGGCCAATCCCATCGAGACGGATTGAATCGCCAGCATCGGCGCCAGCAATCCGGCGATCTGCTTCAGCCGGTTCTGTCGCTCGAAACTACTCCACAACTGGCTGTAATGTCTGTCAAAAACCACGTTGCCGTGTTCCTCGCCTTCCTGCAGCGAAAGTCCGGCGAAGTTGACAGGCAGGTCTTCCAGCTTCTCCACGCCGTATTGTTTCAACACCCGCTGCTTCAAGGCTTCGGCGCGTTTGTCGGCGGTGTCGTGCCCGTCGGGGCCGCTCTGCATTTCGCGGTCGATGGCTTGTTGAAAGGCGAATGCCGACGGCGTCGGGTAGATGCATTTGGCGATGTCGGTAACTGCGCGCGTGGCGATCAATCCGTTGACGATCCAGAAGGCCAGCAAGATGACCAGACCCATCTGCGACGACTTCGCGCGCGCCGAGACCGCGAGCGAAAGGCCGATAAAAGAGATGAAGTAGAGCAGATAACTCATAAACATCATCGCTATGCGCGGAGCGCTGGCCGCTAGGCTTCCGTTCTCCGAGGTCATCGCAAGAGCGATTACTCCGATGACGGTCGCCGGAACGATCAGCGCGCCGAGCGCGCCCGCGACGCCCAGGGCCTTGCCCCATGCCAGATCGGTCTTCTTCACGCCCAGGCTCAGCAATTGACGCAGCGTGCCCTGTTCGCGCTCGCCGGCGAAAGTCGAAAAAGACAGCAGGATGATGAGCAGCGGGATCAGCAACTGCATCACCGCCGCGGCGGTCAATTCACCGAATCGCTGCAGGGCGGTCGCGTCCTGCGCCGGGCGGAACCTGAACTCATTCTGCTTGTGTGCTTCGAGCCATACCGATTGGCCTACGAAGGGATCGACGCCGCGATCGAGCGCCGAGGGAGCCATTTTCGGCTTGAAAGCATAGATGCCGTAATGAGCCGCCGAATGCGGGTTCTTGGCCGGCTGGCGCAGCCATTGCTCGCGCGTCTCGGCCCGCGCCAGATCGTGCTGGCGTTTGACGTCGCGGTAATGTTTGCCGCCCATGACGACGGAAGCGAACAGCAAAACGAAAACGATCGCGGCGGCCCAGCGGAAGCGGCCGTCGCGCAGGGTCTCTGTGAATTCCTTGCGGGCGATTTGTGAAATCATTTGGAGCCTCTTTGCCGATGATGTCGGATGTGTAACTTAACGGCCTTCATCCTATTGATCGGTCGAATCGGCGCTACAGTTTTTTTATGATCTGACGCCATGACAGCTTCGGTGGCCCCATCAGGGGGGTGAATGGGAATTCCTGCGCCTTTCAGCTCGACGCGGCAGGCTTACTTACTCATCAGTCATCAGTCGGCCGTGGGAAAGAATTTGTCTGACGCCGCCCAGTGAATTTTGGGCGAACGGCGCCACTCGTTCTGTCCCAGCGACTATTCATTGAAAAAGTGTCGCGGCTTCCAATTGTCTTACGGTAACTTTTCGGCCTCACCGAATCACTTCGTCCTTTCCTGGGAGCGCCGCCCGCCCTTGCCTGGGGCGCTGGCAAGGAATGCTGACTGCAGCAAACTGGCAAGAGCGGGCGGCGCTCCCGGAAATCTTCCGAGGAGTTCAGCATGCCCGTGTTGCGACGCCCTGAAAGAAGGAAAAGCGCGGGGCGCGATGTCCGACAAGCTTCCAGCTTGTCGAGGCTTCCGGCAAAGGACGACTCAGTGAGACATCGACTTGTTTTCTTCAAGAGCACAGGCGCCCAAGAAAATCGTGAAGCCGCTCATGCGTCTGGTTGTCCCGTTGACCGCGAATTACCTTCCATTGATTTAAATGTAGTGGCGGGAAATTGAAAAAAACGGTTAGCCTCAGCCCGGCGCGGGATCTTTATTATTACTTCTACTCCTGGAGATTCTGAGGGCAATGAGAATTTCTTATGGCCCGCTCAGGATCGCCGGGCGGTCGTGAAATAACAGGAAGAGAATCAGGCGGCAGTCCTGATCGAAACGCAGGAGAAGAACAATGAATACAAGGTTTTTACAACGAGTGATTTTGGTTCTCGCCCCGCTTGCGCTGATCGCGTCGCCGGCGTTCGGACAAACGCAGCAGAAGCCGCTGAATGATAAAGACAACCCGCTGATGATCGGCAAGCGGAACATCAACAAAGGCCAAATAGATTTCTACTCGCTCGACAAGGAGGTCGCCCTCGGCCGTCAGCTCGCCGCGGAGGTCGACCGGGAATCGAAGTTCGTCACCGACCCGATCATTATCGAGTACGTCAACCGCGTGGGGCAAAATATCGTCCTCCACTCGGACGTCAAGACGCCGGTCGAGATCAAGGTGATCGACTCGAACGAGGTCAACGCCTTCGCGCTGCCGGGCGGCCATCTATACATCAACCGTGGCGTGCTCGAGACCGCCGACAACGAGGCGGAATTGGCGGGCGTGATAGCGCACGAAACAGGACACGTTGCGGCCCGGCACGGCGTGGAGCAGGCGTCGAAGGCCAATCTGATTAACTACGGCTCGATCCCGCTAATCTTCCTCGGCGGGATAGGCGGTTTCGCGATTCGGCAGGCCGCTGGACTGGCGGTTCCACTGACCTTCCTCAAGTTTTCGCGCGGCGCCGAGGAAGAAGCCGACCGGCTCGGCGCTCAATATATGTGGGCCGCCGGATACGACCCGCACGCGATGGTCACCTTTTTTGAAAAGCTCGAGGCCAAGGAGAAGAAGAAGCCTGGCACTATAGCGAAGGCGTTCAGCACTCATCCGATGACGAGCGACCGCATCAAAGAGGTGGGGAATCTGGTCGCCCGCTTCCCGGATAAGCAGGAGTATGAGATCAGCTCTTCCGAGTTCGACAGCGTCAAGTCGCGTTTGATTTCAATCAACGCCGCGCGGCGACCGGCGGACGAGCGCGGCGGACGCCCGACGCTCAAGCGCCGCCCGGTTCCGGCGAGTGATGACGGCGGTTCCACCGAGCAGCCTTCGGACCGCCCGACACTCAAGCGCGGCGATTCATCAGGCGCGACGGATGGCTCCGGCCAGGAATCGGAGAAGACTGAACGGCCTATCCTGAAGCGGCGCGGCGACGCGAATCCGAATCCTGATTTGGAGCGATAGCGCCTGGCAAGAGTCGAGCCGAATTGAGAATAAACGCCAGCTCTGAGGTCACGTGGATGAAGGCCGCCAGCAAGGGGTTGAGGAACCCGAAGGCCGCCAGCCCCACGCCGACGCCGTCCACAATCAGGGTCCCGACGAAATTAGTTGTAATGATCCTGCGGCATTGCTGCGCGATTTTTAAGGTCTCGACGAACTTGAGCAGGTCATTCCCAATTAGCACTATGTCTGCGCTCTCCCGCGCCACGTCCGTGCCGGACCCCATCGCAACCCCGACGTCGGCCTGCGTCAAAGCCGGCGCGTCGTTGATGCCGTCGCCGACCATCGCTACCTTTTTACCCGCCGCGATGAGCGCTTTGACCCGGTCGAGTTTTTGCTCCGGGAGAAGTCCCGCCCCAACTTCGTCGACACCTAGCTCCCGGCCGACCGCGCGGGCTATCGTTTCGGCGTCGCCGGTCAGGAGAACGGTCCGAATGCCCATTTGCCTGAGCGCGAGGACTGCTCGTTTGGCTTCCGGCCGCAACACGTCGGCGGTCCGCAACATGCCGAGCATGCGGCCGCCTCGCGCCACAAATATCTCCGAGGATTGATCGGCGTCGATGGAGGGCTGATTGACGATAATACCCCGCTCGCGCAACAGACTCCGATTGCCGGCGACGATTTCTTCTACACCGACTGAACAGACGACACCTTTGCCAGGCAGGTACTCGAATCGCTCCGGCTCGATGACTGGGAGCGCCGCCTCCGCGGCTTTCTTTAAGACTGCCTTGCCCAGGGGGTGCTCTGACGGCCGTTCGGCGATGGCCGCCGCTTCGATCACCGCCCTCTGGGTCACGCCTTCAACCGGGCGCACGTCGGTCACTTCAGGCGTCCCCAGCGTGAGCGTGCCCGTTTTATCGAGAACGACCGTGTCAACCAGGCCGAGAATTTGGAGGTACAGCCCGCCCTTGATGATCGCGCCCTGCCGCGCCGCACGGCCGATCGCGCCGAGAATCGCCAGTGGCGTGCCCGCCGCGATGCCGCATGCGCCCGCGACGATCACGACCGAAATGGTCGCGCGCACGTCGCGTGTTACGAGCAGGGTAAACGCCGCGCAACCGATGGCGAAGTAGACGAGATAGCCCGCCAGCCGATCGGCGGTTTTCTGAATCGGCGCGCGCGATTTCTCCGCGCGTTCGACGGCCTCGATGATCTTGCCGAACGCCGTGTTACGGCCTAAGCCCTCGACGCGCACTTCGAGCGCGCCGGATTGATTGATCGTACCCGCGTACACACGCGCCCCCGCCACTTTCTCGACCGGGAGAGACTCGCCGGTGATCGCCGCCTGGTCAACGACGGAGTGGCCGCGCGTGACCACTCCGTCCACCGGCACGCGCGCGCCGGGTTTGACGATTACCACGTCGCCCACGCCCACTTCATCGAGGCTTACCGCGCGCGCCTCGCCCTCGCGCCGCACGAGCGCCTCGCGCGGCAGCAGATCGAGCAAGTCCTTCACCGCCCGTCTGCCGCGCCCGACCGTCAGCCCTTCCAGGACTTCCGCGATCAACACGAAGAAGATGATGACGAGCGCGGTGAAGATTTCGGCGATCGCCAGCGCCGCGCCGACGGCGATGGTCATCGAGAGTTCCATCGTCATCCTGCGCTCGGCGAGGGACGAGACGGCTTCCTTGAAGATCGGATAGCCGCCGATCAGCGCCGCTATGAAACCGATTGCGCCGAAATGCGGGTACGACTCCCAGGGCCGGAGCCAGAGCGCGATGATGGCGAGCCCTACGAAACCTATACGGATCAACTCTGGCGCTTCTAAATGATACGAGGCGCCGGCGCCCTCAATCTCGTCAGCGGCGCCAGGATGATGGCCTGCGGTCCCAGAGGGGGCCGCGAAATCCGGGACCGCCAATGGCGCCGTGTTTGTCTCTGCCGTTTTTTTGTTCGCGCTATGGCGCATGGCTAAGTCGAATCCAGTTAGATTGAAACAGCGGCGCCCGCTGATTTACGCCGATGCGACGGATTGTCGCAGATAATCCGCGTCGATCCGCCGCATCCGTGAAAATACGAGGTTCCTACTGTTCCAATGTAGCGAACCCCGATTTAGAAGAACCGGATCGTATAGACCAGCCTCGCGCCGCGCCCGATCTCCGGCGCGAACCCCTTGATGAACGACAGGTGGTTGAAATACAGCTCATTGTTTAGGTTGAATGCGTTGAATGAGATCGTCTGCGCCGCGTGCTGTCGCGCGATCGTGTATGAGGCCGTCAAGTTGACCGTCTTGTAGCCAGGCGTCCGCGTCTCGAGCGTGAAGAGACGGTTCTGTTCTTGCGCCACGATTACTTCCGGGTTGAATCGGAAGCCCTTGTAGAAGGCTTCAAAGCCGACGCGACCCCGAAGTGGCGGGATGCGCGGCAGCGGCGTTCCGGTTTTCAATTCAGCGTTGACGTAATCGATGCTCGACAGCAGCCAGATGCTCCGCGTCAGCCCGACGTCCAGCCGCCCTTCCGTCCCGACGAAGCGACTGTCGCCCTGCGTGTAATTGGCCACCGGCAATCCATCATCAAAATCGCCAGTCGGGGCGAGGAAGATGAAGCTGTTGATGTTGTAATAGAAGAAGTTGGCCTCGGCGCGCACTCGCCCGCTCGAATGGCGCAAGCCGAGGTCAATGCCGTCGCTGCTCTCGCGCCCGAGTGCGGGGTTGCCGATCTCGAAGGTCGCGTTGCCGGGGTGTGGGCCGTTGTTGTAAAGCTCCTCCAGGGCCGGCGCGCGGTAGGAATGCGTGTAGTTGGCGACGAAAGCCATGCCGCCTCCGAACGGGACGCGGAAGCCCGCCGCCCCCGAAAAGCCGTTGAATGACCTTTGCTGCAGCCCCGTCGGATTATAACCGTTGTGCTCGAAGCGCCCGCCGAACTGCAGCGCCGCATGCTCGAAGTTGAGCGTCTGCAGGGAGAACAGCGCGAAGGCGTTCTGAGTCGTGGGCGGCGCCAGCGCTTCTTCGCCGACGGACTCGTAATCGCGATGCATGCCCCAGACGCCGAAGCTGCCCGAGAGCCGCCCATTACGCCGTTCGTCGAACAGGCCGCGGTAGAGGTAGGTTTTGTTCCTGAACGCGGTGTTGATAACTCCGGTGTCCGACGCCACCTCGTCGTGTTTGTAGTCGTTGTACTGGAACGAGAACTGTCCGCCGCTGACGAATGAGTCGAGGTCGCGATAGCCTCCCTTCGCCTGCACGCTCGTGCGGCGCGGCGTCAGGAAGACCACTTCAGGCGCCTCTTCAGTCGGGTCGAACGGGATGCCGTACTTGCGGTTGTCATAGCTGACGTCTGCGCTGAACCAGCCTTTGCCGAAGTAGCCAAAGCCACCCGACCCATTCCCGTCCCGAGTGAACGAGTTGGTCACGCGGCCCAGGGGGGTGTTGTAATCGCCAGCGCGCTGCCCGCCGCCGTTGCCCCAGACCAGCCAGTTACCCTTGCCGTACTCGATCCCGGCGCTCCCGCCACCTTGGTAGTTGTTCGTGGCGCCGATCCCGGTGATGTAGCCGCGCAGCCCTTCGTGCGACGATTCATGAGCGGAGATGGCGTTGACCACACCGCCGATTGCGCTGCTGCCGTAGAGCAGCGTGGCCGGGCCTTTGACCACCTCGACCCTGTCCAGACCGAGCAGGTCGATTGGCTCGGAGTGATCGCCAGATTGAAAGCCCAGCGCGCCGATCCGCTGGCCGTCCTGCAGGACCAGAACGCGGTCGCCGTCAAAGCCGCGGACCACTGGGCGCGCCGTGCCCGGGCCGAAGCTGCGCTTGGCGACTCCCAGCTCGAAATCGAGCGCCTCGCCGAGAGAGACGGGGTTCTTTTTGGCCAGTTCCTGCGAACCGATGACCGTGACCGATTGGATCGAGTTGAATGTCGTCTCCTCGCTTCCCGTGGCGGTAATGGTCACCTGCTCGCGCACCGCCGACAGCTCGATCTGGAAATCGGCCGTGGTCGTATTGCCCGCGGTGACCTGAACGGCCTTGACGACGTCCGACGCCAGGTCGAGATGCGCCGCCACGTCATACCTGCCCGGCAGGACGTTCTGGAATTCGTAGGCCCCTTTCTCGTCGGTCTCGACCGAACGTCTTAATTGGGTGATCGTCACCCGCACGTTGTGGGCGGGTTTCTCCGCGCCGCCGATTGTAACCGTGCCGCGCAGCGTGCCATTTGATTGAGCAAGGCCGCTCGCGGACAGGCTTAGCAACAAGCAAAATGACAGGGCAAAAAGGCATTTCCTGATTTTCATTGGGTCCTCCTTCGCGCACGGTCCGAGACCGCGGCGATGAATAAGCAACCGGGGGAGACTTCGTTTGGTAGACTTTGAAACAAGAATTGAAACGGGAGATGTTAAACAGAAGATCAGCGCCTTAGCGATCGAAAAAAAATGAACCGGCAATAGGATCCTACAAATGGTCGAATCCGGCTTGTGAATGGGCGGGGGTTATCTGCGAGAAACTCACAGCTTTAACAGATGCTCTCGCAGGATGCGTCCCTGAATCCGGCTCACGGCCAGCTGCTGCCCGTTGCTCATCGTGACGACGTACGTCCCACCGGGCATCGAACTGACTCGGCGCAGCATTTCGACATTGGCCAACGCGCCGCGCCCGAGCCGCACGAAGCGGGCCGGGTCGAGCCGCGCCTCCAAATCCTTGAGCCGGTAGGAGAGCGTGTAGGTCTCGTTCCGCTCGGTGGTCAGCCGCAGGAGTTCTCCTTCGGCGACGACCGATGCGATCTCTTTGACCGGGACGATGACTATCTCATCTTTCTGCCGGATCGGTATGCGTTCTAGAATCGGCGGCCGCGTGGCCTCTTCATAAGACTCTGCGGCGGCGTCCACGCGCGACACAGCCTCCATCCGAAGGTCGGCCCGCTCCAGCCGCTCCTGAGCGCGGTTGAGAGCCTCGCGCAATCGCGCCCTGTCCACGGGCTTGAGCAGGTAATCGACCGCGTTCAACTCGAGTAACCGTTCACCTGGGGGCTGGAGGAAGATTCCGAGCTCATAGACATTGCCAGGCAAGCACGTTAATCTGACGCCGTGCTGACGCTCAATCAACTCGAAATCAGTGAAGAAGACTGGAACCAAACGCCCGCCTCAGTCCGCGCGGCGCTGATGTTTCTCATCCAGCAAAACCAGCGCCTGGAAAATCGCTGCGCCACCTACCAACTGCAAGTCCAAAGGTTGGAGACCGAGATGGGAGGGCCTAAAAAGCTGGAGTTGGAAGTGGCCGAACTGCGCGAGCGCCTTGGACAGAATTCTCAAAACTCATCCAAACCACCATCTTCCGATCCGCCCTCGGTTTCACGTCCGAACAATCGACAACCCGGCGGCTGCAAGCGAGGCGGCCAACCTGGTCATCAAGGGCGCGCCCGGAAGCTCCTGCCGCCGGAAGAGGTCGATACCGTGATTGAGCTGCGTCCCACCACTTGCCGGCAGTGCGGGCAAGTCCTGCGGGGTGATGATCCACACCCGGTGCGCCATCAGGTGAGTGAAATTCCTCCGGTGAAAGCCTACGTCACCGAATACCGGCAGCACCGATTGACCTGCCTGGCCTGTGGCGAGGTGACCGAAGCCGAGTGGCCGGCAGAGATGCCTTGTGGGAGTTTCGGGGCCCGTGCGCAGGCTGTGGTTAGTTATGTTACCGGCAGGTTGGGACTCAGCCATCGAGATGTGGTCGAGGCGATGGAGGCTCTGCACGGCTTGAAGCTGAGTCTGGGAAGCGTCTCTGCAATTCAGCAACAGGTTGCGCAGGCGCTGGAGCAACCGGTTCAAACGGCACAGCGGTATGTTTATCAACAACCAGTCAATCATGTGGATGAGACCACTTGGCCTGAAGGCGACAAACAGAAATGGCTCTGGATCGATGCCACAGCGCAGGTGACGATTTTCCGAATTCTGGGCGGACGCGGCAAGGCGGAGGCGAAACAAGTCATTGGTAAGGGATATGAAGGTACGGTCAACACGGATCGTTATGCCGCCTACCATTGGGTCGATGAGTATCGTCGGCAAATGTGTTGGGCACATCTGAAGCGCGATTTCCAGGCGATCAAAGATCGGGGTGGAGTTTCAGCCGAAATCGGCGAGAGCTTGCTGGAAGAGGTCGAAAAGATATTCAAAGCCTGGCACGAGCTCAAGGATGGAAGCCCAGGCCGGGAGCAATTTCGACAAGAGATGGAACCGATTCAAACCCGGGTCAGAGAACTGTTTCAGCAGGGGGCGGCCTGTGAGCAGGCCAAGACGCGAGGGACCTGCGAAAATCTACTGAAACAGGAAGTTTCTCTCTGGACCTTCGTTCGCGAAGAGGGAGTGGAACCGACGAATAACAATGCCGAGCGGCCCTTACGGCGAGCGGTGATCTGGCGGCGGAAGTCCTTCGGTACCCAAAGCGAGAAAGGCAGCCGATTTGTTGAGCGAATATTGACGGTGGTGACGACACTGCGCCAGCAAGGGCGGGATGTGCTGGATTATTTAACGGCAGCCTGTGCTTCGGCCACTCAGGAGAGAGGCGCAATTTGCTTGATCCCGGATTCATCGTAATTCCTGGTACTGTTTATGAAATGGGCAGCTAATGTTTGTTCGACCATAAAATGGCCGCGACGTGCTACCGGGTAGGGCTCTTCTTTATGTCTGTTTCTGACTTGCTTACTTTGTTACGCTCATGCCATTGCTCTCTCTCCAAAGTATCTCCAAAAATTATAGCGCGCTCACCGCTGCTTCAGCGCTCTCTCTGACAATCGAGCGCGGCGAGATCTTCGGCTTGCTTGGCCCGTCGGGTTGCGGCAAGACAACGATGCTGCGGATGATCCTTGGCCTTGAAACACCTGATGCGGGCGTCATCGAGTTCGAAGGCCGGGACATCACCAGGAGGCCAGCCGAGCAGCGTGGATTCGGGATGGTTTTCCAGAATTATGCGCTCTTCACTAATCTGAACGTCTTTGAAAACGTGGCGTTCGGAATAAGGCTTCACTGCAAAGATGAGACTGAGGTCGGCGAGCGAGTGGAAGAGTGGCTGGCCCTTGTTCAGCTACCCGGCTATGGGGAGAGACGGATTAGCGAACTCTCCGCTGGCCAGCAGCAACGCGTAGCGATTGCACGCGCCATCGCCATGGAGCCTCCACTTCTGTTGTTTGACGAGCCTCTCGCGAATCTTGACATCGGATTGCGCCGCGAGACTGGATGGGAATTACGCGAACTCATTACGCGGCTTAACCTGACTGCTATTTACGTCACCCATGACCAAGCAGAGGCCTTCACGCTGTGTGACCGCATTGGCGTGATGAACGAAGGCCGAATCTTGCAGATAGGAGCGCCGCTCGAGATTTACGAACACCCATCTCAGGTTTTGGTTGCACAGTTCCTTGGGGTTAACTTGATTCAGGCCATGCGCTCGAACACCACCTATAAGACAGCCGCGGAATTCAAGACGCTGGAGGGGGGCCATATTCTTCGCGCTCCTATCTCTCTGGGTGAAGAACACCCTATCAATCAGCCTTGCGTATTAGCGGTCCGGCCGGAAGATGTTTCCGTCAGGACCGAGGCAAGCGCCGGAGGAAATGCCCTGCGGGTCACAGTTCGAGAAGCGTTGTTCGGGGGCAGTACGACAAGACTCAAGCTCGACGCGGGCGGACTCGGGCTCGAGGCTCTGGTGCTCCGCGCCCACGGAATTAGGCCGGGTGATAACTGCTTCGTTGAGATCGAACCGGACCGCATCACAGTCCTGCCGGACAATGGTGTCCTTGCGGCAAGACGGCGCAGGTAAGAAAAATATATGCGCCATGACGCCTTGCCGCAAGGACACCTTGTATTGCCGTCTCACCTACGCTGCCAGCGCCAGATTAACGTGGCGTACGACCAGTTCACACTTCGAACGATAATGCCGCCCGCAGTAGTTCATCCAGCCCCGCGCCGCCGGATTGATGAGCTTGGCCGGCCTCTCCAGCCTTTGATAGTTCCTGGTGGACGCTAGCCTCCAATCGCGGATGGTAGCCCGAATCGCTTTGGCTGCTTTCTTGCTTATCGCCGGTAGGAAGCCCACAAAGAATTTCCCTTTACGATTCTTCGCCCGTCGAGGTTGAACGGTTTAGCCCAGGAAATCGAACTTAATGTGTTCGGACTTCCCGCGCCGATTGGAATCTTGGCAGTAAACGATCTTGGTCTTCTGGGGATGAAGTTCCAGACCGCGCTGGGGAGCGGAAGAAATTCGTATACTCCCATATCGACGATTGCGGTTCCCTTACCGGAGCCATCCAGGATTCTGGGATGTCCGTCTAGATCCTTATCCGGAAGATTGGGCGCCAGGTTGTCGCCGGCGTCGATAGAGGGTGACCCCTTTTGGAGATGATAGTCGCCTTGAGTGGGATTGGTGAACAGGGGATCAGCGGAGATATTGTCGTTCGTCCCTGTCATATCGCGGCAACTCCCGCCATAGGCCATTCCGTTGGCGCTAAAGATATTGTTGAATCGGATGATTGGCGGATTCTGGTCGTCGAAGCTGCCACAGTAGAGACCGAATTGTCCGGGTTTTGCGACTATTATGTTATTGGTCAATTCCGTCTGCGCATCGAATCCAGCGGCAAAGATGCCGGAACCGATTGAGGTGGCGTTGTTGTCGGCAATCGTGTTATTGACGAGTATCGGTCTACGACCGCCTGCTGGAACTAACCAGTAGAGACCTCCGCCATTAGGGGCCTGATTGCCGGTGATGAGATTCTGGACGATCAGGGCATTCGAAATATTCGGTATGTAGATGCCGCCTCCCTGGTTGGTGGCATTATTCCCCTTGATGATATTATTTTTGACGATCGGGGTTCCAGTCCCAGCCAAGTAGATGCCGCCTCCAAACGCAACCGGACCCGCATTGTCGGAGATCACATTGTCGAGGATCTCTGGAGAATCGCCCGAGATGTAGATTCCACTACCACCATTTCCTCCGACACAGAGATTGTTGCTGTTGCCAGTGATGGTGTTCAGTTGTATTAATGGCGAACCAAAAGCGATCCAGATGCCGCCTCCGGAGCATGCCAGATTGTTCCTGATCACATTGTTTGTAATTGTCGGAGAGGTTCCAAAGATGCTGATGCCGCCTCCCTCTTCGGGTCGTCCCAGAACCTCTCTGCCATTTTGCAACGTGAATCCATTGAGAACGGAGTCGCGTCCTTCTCTTGAAGTAAAGCTGACTACCGGAGCGACGTTCCCCCCATCAATAATCGTGTCTTTAGGCCCGCTTTCACTGGTAACGGTAATGGCCTTCCCTTTAAAGTCGATATTTTCAGAATAGGTTCCGGGCGCCACCAGCACTGTATCACCGTTGAGCGCGACATTGATGGCCGACTGGATGGTTGGCTGATCCGAAGGCACTCTAATGGGAACTGTGACGGTAATCTCTGTCAGAGGATTCTGCGCGTTTCCGCCGTCGTCGACCGCTTGGCTTATAATCGTCACCCGTCCTGGCGTGGTGGGCGTCCAGTTAAAGCTCCAGGCGGTCGTCCCCGTGGCCACGCTAAAGGTAGTCCCACTGTCCACCGACACGTTGACCCTGACCACCGACCCGCCGTCGGGGTCGCTCGCAGTCCCGGTGATGTTAACTGCGGTTCCGACTAATATAATCGCTCCTGCTTTGGGGGACGTGATTGTCGAAGTCGGCGGCGCGTCGACTTTGACGTGAATTTCCGCCGGAGGATTCTGCACGCTTCCGGTGTTGTCCACCGCGCGACTTTTGATCGTCGCCGGTCCGGGCGTGGTGGGCGTCCAGTTAAAGCTCCAGGCAGTCGTCCCCGTGGCCGCGCTAAAGGTAGCGCCGCCGTCCACCGACACTTCGACCCTGACCACCGACCTGCCGCCGGCGTTACTTGCAGTCCCAGTGATGGTGACCGGTTTTCCGATTGGTACAGTCGCCCCTTCTGCGGGGGACGTGATTGTCGAAGTCGGCGGCGCGTCGACTGTGACGTGAATTTGCGCCGGAGGATTCTGCACGCTTCCGGCGTTGTCCACCGCGCGGCTTTTGATCGTCACCGGTCCGAGCGTGAGGGGCAACCAGTTAAAGCTCCAGGCGGTCGTCCCTGTGGCCGCGCTAAAGGTAGCCCCACCGTCCACCGACACTTCGACCTTGACCACCGACCCGTCGGGGTCGCTCGCAGTCCCGGTGATGGCGACCGGTTTTCCGATTAGTACAATCGCCCCTTCTGTGGGGGACGTGATTGTCGAAGTCGGCGGCGTGTCGGGAGTCGGAGTCGGCGTTGGAGTCGGATTCGCAGGGATGTTGGGACTGCTTGTCATCCCACATCCGGAGTAGAACAAAATCGAACCCACAACAGCCAGTCCTATAAGAACCACTAAGACGCTGACATAACGTTTGGTGAACCTCTGAAATCTTTGTGTCATATATACCTCAGTTCAGGCGCTGAACATCCATTGTGATGTTGGGGAAAGCGCTGATCGTCTTTGAAAAAGTGTATTGGTGAGAAGGCGCTCTAGAACCAGAGCAAATATGCCGAGGAGCGACAAATCAAGCTCGCCAGAAAGGATACCAGGAAATCTCGCGACCACTTTGATCGAGAGAAGTGGAAGGTAGAACGGAAGTTGCCCAAGCCTTCCGAGAAATTCAAAGAACTGCTCTCCAATGCGACTCGCATTTACACTCAAGGGAAGAACGACAAACAACCGCCATATTGCATTCACGCTCCGGAGGCCTAATGCATTGCCAAAGGCAGGGCCACAAGAAGTATGAACCTGGCTGAGAAGTCGAGTCGGCGCCCGCCACAAAAAGCAATCGGGTCGTCAGCGTCCAGACGCATATACGCCGCGCCAACCTTGGCAATATGTTTGCGCCCCTGTTGGCTTCAGGTCGGATTAACCAACTCCATGCTCAAACACCTTCCCCAACAACTAATGCTAAAATCGGAAAAGTATTTCATGAAACTTGTCAGCCACAGATTCCTGACTGACGCGCGGCATTCTACACACGCTATGACCTGCGTTCAACGTTCACGGAGATGATCATGCCCTCCTACTGAACGGTGCGTCCCTGCAGTGTGAGGTGGTCTCACTTTAGCGGACACGAGTGTTGCTTAGCAATCGTGTCCTTTCCTGGCCTGTGGCCAAAGTTTTCTCTCGCTTCCGTTCTTTGATAGTTGGAGCGGTATCGGCAAAGATACAGAAAGCGGTTTGGCGTTGAGATGCGGCAGACGCAACCCATAAAAATGACCTGGGGTCCCCTCAGACTCCTTCGACTGGCGATTAACGGCCTGAGGGGTAGATTCAAAGTGAGGCTTCGGCAAGCCGGCTTGCCGAAGCCTTACGGACAATGCGAGATAAGAGCGAGCAAAAGCACGCTGAAGTTAAAAGAGGACCAGGATAGAGAACTTAACTCACATCCGGCATAGCTGCGTGGGCCTACCTGAACGGTTACCAACTCGAAGGCGCGCACGGCGTACTCGTCGTATGCCGTGACGAATGCGACGAGCGGCATGCGGCTCTTCTTGAGCAGCCGCACGACGCTGAGGCCGTCGATCTCGGGCATCTGGAGGTCGAGCAGGGCCAGGTCGGGGCGTTCGCGCTCGATCAACTCGATGGCCTCCGCGCCGTTCGCGGCCTCGCCGATCAGCTTCACGTCATCAAAACCCCGGAGCATCGCGGCCAGGAACGACCGCGCGGGTCTTTCGTCATCGGCGATCACGACGCGCAACACGCTGTTCATCTTCGGGTCCTCCTGAATTCAAATCCGTGCGCGCAATTTAAGAGCCGCCGATGAAGCGCGGCAATCAATAGTCAATGAGCCGCCCGCTCCGCCTTTCGAGTGGTCGTTTTCCGGCGGTCAATGGCGGGCGATGGCCGGCTTAATATTTCGAACAGGCCACCGCAGCCATTCACACCGCCGTAAAAACCATCTGCCGAGCCTTCGCGCCAATTCGTTGAATAGTTATCGCGGCCACGCTCGGCTATTCATAGGATGGCGTTCTTACCAGCGAGCCTTACTGAAACCGTAATGGAAATAATCAGCCGGTCTAAGGACTTCGACCGGCAGGGAGATTCATCAATGCTCGAAGCCATCAAGTTATCCAAGAGTTACAACGGGGCGACCGCGCTCGATTCGCTCGACCTGAAGATCGAGCCGGGCGAGGTCTTCTGTCTGCTCGGCGCGAACGGCGCGGGCAAGACGACGACGATCAACCTCTTTCTAAACTTCATCGAGCCGAGCGCAGGTGTGGCGATGATCAAGGGGCTGGACGTGACCAAGGAGCCGCTCGAAACCAAGCGGTACATCGCCTACATCCCCGAACAGGTGACGCTCTACAAGAACCTGTCGGGGCTGGAAAACTTGGAATACTTCTCGGCGCTGGCCGGACACGAAGAGTATTCGCGCGAGCAGTTGCTCCAGTTTTTTGAGGAGGTCGGGTTGCAGCGCGAGGTCGCAGACAAGCGCGTTTCTACCTACTCGAAAGGCATGCGGCAGAAAGTGGGGATCGCGATCGCGCTGGCGAAGAAGGCCGAATCGCTGCTGCTAGACGAGCCGACATCGGGGCTAGACCCGAAAGCGTCGAACGAATTTTCGGCGTTGCTGAAAAAGCTGAGCGACCAGGGCGTGGCGGTGCTAATGGCGACGCACGACCTGTTCCGCGCGAAGGAGTCGGGCACGCGCGTCGGGATTATGAAGCACGGGAAGCTGGTCGCGCAGTTGAACACGAGCGAGATCGGGCATGCCGATCTTGAGAGCATCTACCTTGCTCACATGCGCGATTAGGCGAGGGGACATCGTTTGTCATATTTAGCCTTGCGCCCGAAAAAGACGGGCCGCAAAGCGAGCATAGCTCTGCGGCCCGTCTATTGACTCTGGCGCCAAAGCTTCAACTGCGCTCCTTACAGCTCAGAACACCACCCCCACCTGCGCCGCGAAGGCGCGCGGGGTCACGAAATGCGTGCCGCTGAAGGTCGAGTTAAAGTTGTAGAGCGCATCCTTGTTGGTCAGATTGATCGCCGTAAACCGCAAAGTCATTCGCGTATGTTCGGTGCGCATCAGGTTGTCCGTCCCGACGCTCAGGTCAAACAAATGACGTGGCGCGATGCGCGGCGGATTGTGGTCGTCGCTTGCCGTCCCGTCCGCCGGGATTCGCAATCGCGTGGCGCCGCGATTCGCGTCCGCGCAATTGGTCAACCCTTGCAGCGGGGTGGCGAATGCGGAGCCGCAGAACAGCCCGATCTGCGCCTGCTGGTCCGGCGTTAAGCTCAGCGCGGTCGCAAAGTCGGGGACCGACCCCGCAACCAACCCGCTGTCGTAGCGCCAACTGAAGGCGACGTACGGCTCGATCTTCTCGATCCCGTGGAACTGATATTGCACTTGCATCGTCTGTTGGTACGCCTGGTCGTGATCTATACGGAAAACGCCTCCCGGCAGGTCAGAATTGAAGAAGAGTCCGCCGCTCTCGGGCGGGAAGTAGCGCGCCCGCGTGTGCCCGGCGACGAAGAAGGCCGAGATCCCTTTGTAATCGGACATGTTGACGCGCGCCGAGAAGCCGTCGAGTTTCGACTTATTCCACGAGATCGGGAAATAGATCGGCGTGTTCAAGATCACGTTGAAGTCGTAGGCGTTGTGCGTGCGCTTCCAGAAGTAGTCGGCGTCCACCACGATGTGACGTCCGAGACCCTGCTGGAGGCCGACGTTGAACTGGTGGCGCTGGCCGGGCTTGAGCGGCTGGGCGGTGGCGTCTCCCAGGATGCCGTCGGCCAGGCCGTTCCCGCCGGTCACGCTCGACAGGATCAGGTTCTCGTTGTAGGGCGTCTCCATCGTGCGGCTGTAGGAAGCGCGCAAGACCGTGTTGGTCGGTTTCAGGTGATAGGCGATGCCGAGGCGAGGCTGCCATAGGTGATCACTGCTGATGCCGGCATAGTTATCGAAGCGCACTCCCAGGTTCAGCGCCAGGTTACCTAGCGTTATCGCGTCTTGCGCGTAGGCCGCCACCTGCTTGACGTCGGTGTGGCCGTTGAAGGTGAACAAGGATCCGCCACGCGTCAGGTCGAAAGGCGCAAGTCCCGGCAGAAAGCTATCGCTCGCCGGGTCATTGAAAGCCGGATCGGTGATCCCGAACTGGAAAGCCTCAGTCAAAAATGTGTGGGAGGCCTGCACGCCGAATTTGGCGTTGTGCTTCCCCTTGGTATAGGCGATATCGGCGCGGATGCCGGCGTTGGTCAACCGCCGCTGCTGACTGATCGTCGTGGTCTGATCCGAGAGCGGGTCGGCGCTCGGGTAAAACCAAACTTGATCGAGCCGGTAGTACGGGTTGACCGTCAGCACGGTGGACGGGCTGAAGATATGGACGTAGCCGGGCGCGATGTTGAGTGAGCGCACGAACTGCCGTTGGTCCTGGCCCAGGGCTTCCTGCTCGAAGGTGTTCGGAATCTGGAAACGGTTGCGGCCCAGCAGGAGGTTCAAGTGAAATGTGTCTTTGGCGCTCGGGCTGTAATCGAGGCGGTCGAAGACGCTCAACGATTTGCCCTCGTCGTGCAGCACGGCGAATTCCGGGGCGTCGAAGAAGCGGCCCGAACGCTCGAATTTGAAGGCGACAAAGTTCCCGGCCTTCGCTCCCCCCAAGCCCAAGCTGGCTTCCGTGTTGGATGTGCCGAACGTGCCGTACTGCGTCAGCAGGTTGCCGGTCGGCCGTTTTTGGCCCAGGCCGGAGCGGGTGATGGCGTTGATCACGAGGCTGGTCTTGTCGCCGTACTCGGCCGGCGGCGCGCCCGTGATCACTTCCAGTGACTGGATCGCGTTGAGCGGCGGCTGCGTGGAGAAGGCCTTGCTCGATTGATCGGAGATCGGCTGGTTGTCGAATGAAATTGATGACTGCGCATGATCGCCGAGCGGGTGGAATAGTCCGTTGGAGTCTGCCACCACGCCGGGCGCGGCGAAGGTCACCACGTCGCTCAAACCCGATCCGGGAGACCGCACCGGGAGCCGCGCGATGAGCGATTGATCCACGTCAGTGTGCGTCGTAGGGATGTTCTCGACGATATTCTCCGAACTCGTGATGTCCACCGTGCTGCTGACGCCGCTGACGGTCATAGGGATGTTCAAGTTGATCGGCACGAGCGTCCGCACCGTGATACTTTGCGAGGCGGTGTTGAAATCGCTCGCGGTGACGATCAACTGATAATTATTGGGTGGCACGTCGGTGAAGCGGAATACGCCGCCAGAGTCGGTGGTGGCCGTGCGCCGGTAACCCGTGACTGAATTTTGAATGACGACAGTGGCGCCCTTGATCGCGGCGTTGTTAGGGTCAGTGACCGTACCGCTGACCGTGCCGGCGCTCCCGAGCGACTGCGCCAAGCCGGGCGCCGACAAGATGTACAACAGGCACGCTACTAAGGCAAAGAGATGTTTCCTGATCTTCATTGAATTCTCCTCTTCGCGCGTTCTCAGGTCGCGGCGATGAATTAAGGTTAGTATTAAAGTTCGATTGTTTTGTTTCAAAACTGGCGGATGTTAAGAAGAAAGTCGGCATTCCGCATCCGAAATCAAATGAATCGGCTGTAGATTCTGGTGAGTGGTCGAACTTTGACGGTAAATGGATTGGCCGGCATGCGCCATATTCCTCATAGTTTTAACAGGCGCTCGCGCAGGATACGCCCCTCCGTCACGATTGGCATTCGTCGGTCGGATGACAGGCCGCGCAGCTTAGACATAGCCGCCGGTTGATCATATGTGCGAAGGCGATCAAGAGCGCGCCGAGCGTCATCGCGGGCGCTTCCAGACGCGAGCCATCTTCCGCTAACAATCTCATGGTGATGATCAGGCTCGCGCCGATTGCGAACAACAGCAGCGGTCGCCATTGTCTATGCTTCCGCGCGTAGCTCGGTATCAGGCTCAGGCTCCCGACGCCGAGCGAAAGTCCGGCGAGCGCCAACTCGGCCTGCTCACTCGCAAGGAAGCCCATTCCAATAAGCGGTGCCAAGCCGGTCAGCAATGGCATCGCCGCGCAATGCGCCGCGCAGGCCAGGGAAGCCGTCGCGCCTACCCGGTCAAGGCGGTCTCCTTCAGTCATTGTTTCCAACCTGTTCAAGACATTCTCCTCCTCGTTCCTGTTTGTTGTTTTCAAAGGTAGAAGACACACAATTTATTGCCTAGTGGCTCAGGGCGCGATGGTTATTCAATGGACGGCTCTTTCGGACGGGTGAACGGACGAGTCATTTCTGTCGAGGCTCCGACCCAGACAATCCGTCTGCTAAATGACGCCTTTGATTGAAATCCGGTCGCCCCGTTTCGGCGGTAGTGCGACGATATGGGAAGGTCATCCTATGGAATATCGCGACAAGACTTGCGCTTCGGCTTGCGGACGCTCGCCAAACGGCGCGGCTTCACCCTCGTCCTCGCGCTCATCAGCAATTCAACCTGGATTGATTACCACTCATTGGTTGTGGTCAAGGCGGAGACACTTGCGACCGACGCACTTGACGGGCACGAGTAGCACAGTCGGATTACATGAAGGCGATTCATCCGAAGCTTGCGCCGGAACACGAAATGAAGCTGTTACAGCAGATCAAATGACTTCCACTTGTCATTGGGCGATTGCCGCGCGCGGTTGAAAAACGACATTTCCTGCCGAGTGATTCGAACCATTCGTCGCCTCAAATCTCCCATTTATAAAAATACGATTGGCGGATTTTCCCGCTTCGGTTTAAGTGACGCCTCTGACGCCGTCGTCAGTCCTTCAAACGTTGTTATCAATCAAGACAGAGGCAAGATGATGAAAAAAATCCCCGACGCTTTACCCATTCTGTTTATTGTGTTGCTGGCATTACCAGCGGAGCCAGCCCTGGCGCAATCCGCTTCACTGGCCGGGCGCGTGGTTGACCAGAGCGGCTCTGGAATCGCCGGGGCCGCAGTCAGTTTGTATGAGCGCGACGGGCGCAACCGCGTCACTACAGTTACGAATGCCGACGGCGCTTATCGCTTCGAGCGCGCCTCGGCGGGCGAACGTCTCGTCGAGGTCAGCGCGCAGGGCTTCGCGCGCGCGACCAAGGTCGTGTGGATCAGAGGCGGCGGCGAAACGATTGATTTCTGCTTGAGCGTCGCGGGTGTCAACGAAGAGGTGATCGTCACCGCGTCCGGCACGGCGCAATCGGTGGACGAGGTCTCGAAGGCCGTGACCGTCATCACCGGCGAGGAGATTGAAAAGCGCAATGAATACCTGCTGGCCGAAGCCCTGCGTACGGCGCCGGGGCTGCGCGTGGTTCAGCTTCAGGGGCCAGGCCAATTCACCAAAATTACTTTTCGTGGATTGCGCCCGCAAGACACAGGCGTGGCGGTGGACGGGTTGCGGTTTCGCGACGCGGCGGACACGGACTTCGGCGGCAGCGCGACCAATTTCCTGAGCGACCTTCAACTGGTCAACACCGACCGCATCGAGGTCCTGCGCGGCTCCGGTTCATCGCTCTACGGCTCGAACGCGATCGGCGGCGTGATCAACATCATCACCGGACAAGGCGGCGGACGCTTACACGGCGGCGGGCAATTTGAAGGCGGAGGCCTTGGCTTCACGCGCGCGCGGGGCAATCTGGGAGGCGGCGCATTCAACGACAAACTGGTTTATAGCGGCGGCCTGGTCAATATGCGGCTCTTCGGCGGCGTTGACGGCAATGATGATGCGCGCAACATGAGCGGGCAGGGACGCGTCGGGTGGAACGTTACTCCACTCATCTCGCTCGTGGGCCGCGTCTTCGCCGGCGATTCCTACGTCTACACCAACGAAAGCCCATTCGCCGCGCCGGGATTGCCCACGCCGGCGCCGGGCAGTTTGCTGCGCGCCGTCGTTTTGCCGCTCGACGCGCAGCGCGATTTCGAGCGGCGCGGGCAGCGCATCACGGCGACCAATTACACCCGCGGCGATGTCAACGTCGTCTCGGCTCTGGACGACCCTGACAAGCGGCGCGACGCCAGCTTCGTTTCGACCGCTCTGACCTTCTCACAACGTTTCAACGAACGGGCGAGCTATCGCCTGAGTTATCACCGAATAGACACTAAGCGGAATTTCCGCGACGGGCCGATCGGCATTGGGCCATTCGGCGAGCCGGAGTTCGTGAATGACAACGCGTTCAACGGGGTCATTGACACGTTCAATGGGCTCGCCGACTTCGACCTCGGCGCGCGCAACACGTCGTCCGTCGGCTACGAATACGAGCGCGAGGGCTACGACAATCCGCGCGCCGACTTCAATCCCGATCCGGCGAAACGCCTGAACGCATTCACCTCCGTCCGACTCCGCAGCCATAGTCTTTTCGCGCAGCATCAGACTCGACTGGTGGATGACCGGCTGCAACTTTCCGCCGCCTTCCGCACGCAGAGCTTTAACCTGACGACGCCGATTTTCCAGGGGGGGCCGTCGCAGTACACGGGCGCGAACTTCAAGTCGCCGCCGAGGGCCTACACGGGCGACGCTTCGGTTTCGTGGTTTTTTCGCTCGATTGGGACGAAGCTGCGGGCACACGCGGGCAACAGCTACCGCGCGCCTTCTGCCTTCGAGCGCTTCGGTCCCGGCTTCTCGACCGGCAGCTTCACCCCTTTCGGCGACCCGGAGATCAAGCCCGAGCGCGCCGTCTCGTTCGACGCCGGAATTGATCAGACTTTTCCGGGCGGGCGGACGAAATTGAGCGCGACATACTTTATACACGCGATTGCAGGAGGTCATCCAATTCCTGAGCCTGCCGCAGCCGGAAAAGTACGGGCGCTTCGCCGGCGGGTACGCCAACATCGGCGGCGGCCTGGCGCGCGGCGTCGAGCTGAGCGCGCAACTCAATCCAACCCGCTCGCTCGACCTGTCGGTCTCTTACACCTACACGAACGCCGACCTTCGTACGACTACGCGACCGGGCTTGCTGACTATCCCAGGGACCTCAACCCACATGTTCACGTTATTTGTGAACCAGAACATCCGCAAACGCTGGGATATGACGTTTGATTTCTTTGCCACGGGCGACATTTCGCCGGGCTTCCCGTCGCCTTCGAGCGCGTCGCTGTATGTGTTTCCGGGGCCGAAGAAAGGCGATCTGGGCGTGAGTTACACCTTGCCGCTGACCGACACACGCAACCTGCGCTTCTACGCCAAAGTCGAGAACGTTTTTAACCGGCAGAATTTTGAAGACGGCTATCGCACGCCGAATGCATGGGCGATCGGCGGAATGTCCTTCAAGTTCTGAACATCATTCATAAGAGGAACAATATGACTGCACCAACATCAAAGAAGTCTCCACAAGTCTGGAACTCTGCGGCCGCCGCGCATCTGCTCAGTCGCGCGGCCTTCGGCGTGACGCCCGAAGAGGCGCGGCGACTCGCCGCCATGCCGATGGCGAAAGCCGTGGACGCGCTGATTGACGCGGCGACGCGCGCCGCCGACCCCGCGCAACCGAAGTGGGTGCGCGACCCCTGGATCAACACGGAGCGCGTTTGGGCGGACACGACAGACGAGCAGCGCCGCGAGAACCATCGCGCCACAGGCCGCCGCCAACGCGACGAGACGGAGGACCTGCGCGCGTGGTGGCTGAACCAAATGATCAAAACCGAGGGGCCGTTGCGGGAAACGATGACGCTGTTCTGGCACGGCCATTTCACGTCGGCTTACAACAAGGTCTTCATATCGCAGCCGCTGTACCACCAGAACGCGCTGTTCCGTCGGCATGCGCTCGGCAACTTCCGCGCGCTGCTCGGCGCGACGCTGACGGACGGGGCGATGATGCTGTACCTCGATATGGAAGACAGCGACAAGAAACAGCCGAACGAAAACCTGGCGCGCGAGCTGTGCGAACTCTTCACGCTGGGCGACGGGAATTATAAGGAGAAGGACGTGCGGGAAATCGCGCGGGCGCTGACGGGCTGGACGCTGGATGCGCCGCCGGGCGCTGACATTCCGCGCGGCAAGGAGGGGCCGCCGACATTCCGAGGCTCGAAGCGCGACGGCATCGTCGCCAAATTCATTCTCGAACGGCACGACGACGGCGAGAAAACCATCCTGGGTCAAACGGGGAAATTCGGTGTGGAGGAGGTAGCCGATATTCTGGCCGCTCAATCCGCGACGGCGCGGATGGTCGCTAAAAAATTGATTCATTTCTTCGGCGCAATTGACCCGCAGGGCGCATTGCAGAAGAGGATGGCTGACGCCTTCATGGCGAACGCGAAGAGCGAAAACCAAATGGTGGCGGTGTTGCGCATGTTGCTGACCGCGCCGGAATTTTACGCGGCGGAAGCTCGCGGCGCGGAAATCAAAAGCCCCGTGCGTTTGCTGGTCGGCGCGTGCCGCCAGCTCAAACTCGAAGTCGAACCGACGCCGAACCTGGCCTATTACGTCGGCGCGATGGGACAGCATTTGTTCGACCCGCCGAATGTGAAAGGCTGGCCAGGCGGCAGGAACTGGCTTAACGCGGGCACGATGGCGACGCGCATGCACATCGGCGAAGTCCTGCTCGACAGCGAACAACTCGCCGGACTCGAACCACTCGGACGCCAGCGCTTCGCCCCGCTTTCGCGCGATGAAGAAAAAGCCAAACAGACGATGGCGGCGGTGGCGGACTTTGACGCTGAAGGGCGCGCGAAACGCAATGCGCTCGGCATCAAATGCCGTTTCAATCCGAATTTGCTGTTCGCGCAAGGCGTGCCCGACAGACCCGCCGCGCTGGTGGACGCATTGCTCGCGCGCTTGCTGGCGCGTCCCGCGCAATCGGCGACGCGCGAAACCTTGCTGCAATTAGTGAGCGCGACGCCGCCCGCGGCGCGCGTGACCGAAGCGGTGCGCTTGATCCTCGCCACACCGGAGTACCAAATGGCATAAACATACGACATATCACGTATGTCGTATTAAATGCGGCATATGGCCTAAAACTTATAGGAGAAAACGATGACATCCAGAATCAATCGTCGCCAGTTCGTGTCACAAGCCGCCGTGGGCGCAGCCTCGATCGCTGTCGCGCCCGGCTTTCTCGCAAACACCATCACCGCGTTCGCTGGAGACGCCCGCCGCGACATCGCGCCGCTGGCCGGCCTGCGCGACAACCACATCCTGCTCATCCTGCAACTCGACGGGGGCAACGACGGCCTCAACACCATCGTGCCGTATGGCGATGGCGAATATTACCGGGCGCGCCCGCAAGTCGCGATCAGACCGGACAAGGCGCTGAAGCTGAACGAGCGTCTGGGATTGCACCCGGAACTGGTCGAGTTGAAACAGATGTATGACGAAGGCCATCTCGCCATCGTGCAAAACGTCGGCTATCCGAATCCGAACCGTTCCCATTTCACCTCAACTGAAATATGGCAACAGTCAACGGTATTTGATCCCACGCAACCGCGCGACGTGCTGGACGGATGGGTTGGGCGTTACTTCGAGCAAGACTGCGCGAATGTCGCCTCGCCCGCATTAGGTTTGCAGGTGGGTGACCGCTCGACGCTCGCCTTTGCCAGCCGCTCGCCGCGCGGCGTCACGATTGCCAACCCCACGATTCTCGAATGGCGCAAGCACGAACGCGGCCTGCGGGGCGTCCATCGCGCCAATAGCCGGGGCAATGATGATTTCGCGTATGTCCGGCAGATTGGCCACAGCACGCTCACGCTGGCCGACCGCATCCGCGCCGCGCGGCAATTCAAATCCCGCGTCGAGTACCCACCTTATCAACTTTCGCAATCGCTCAAGCTGATCGGACAATTGATCGCGGCGGAGGCGCCCACGCGCGTTTATTACACTTCGATGACGGGCTTCGACACGCATGTCACGCAGGATTTCCGGCATGGCGGGTTGATGCAGGAACTCAGCCAGGCGCTGAGCCTATTCGCCCGCGATATGAAGGCCGCCGGACACTGGGATCGCATTCTGGTAATGACGTTTTCGGAATTCGGTCGGCGCGTCAAGGAGAACGCCAGCCTGGGCACCGACCACGGCGCGGCCAGCATGATGTTTCTGGCTGGGGGGCCGTCGCGCCGGGCTTGCATGGCGTCCCGCCCGATCTGAAAGACCTGGACGAGGGCGACATTAAGCAGAAGATCGACTTCCGCGAAGTTTACGCCGCCGTCCTGCAGGATTGGTTCGGCGTGCGCGACACGAAGCCCATTCTGTTGGGCGATTACCGACCGCTAAAGGTTATAAAGGACGGGAAAGAGCAAGCGCGGAATGCCTAGGACAGACAGGTTCTCCGATCACGAATACGCAGCGGGGCGCGTGTGACACACGCCCCGCTGTTTGCTCTTTCGCTCATGTTTCACAACAAATGCGGGCGTGTTCGATCTCCGCAGACGCTTCTCCCCAATTTTGGGCTTGACCTTGGAATTAGTTCCAGCCTTTATAATTACGAAAATGGAGAGGAACAGTTTAAAGGATGAATCATACCGCCCGGGCCAATTGGCGAGCCTCACTTGGGGCAGTACGGATACCCTGCTCGCTATGAACGAAAAGGTTTGCTCCCGGTCTCTTCAAGGACCTCTCGGATGGCGACTGACAAGTGGCGGTCTATCGGCCAATCAGGCCGGCGCCGGCGCTCGCCGCGCCGCGTTACCGAAACGATCGAAGAACCGAAGCTGTGAAAATGAACAGTAGAAGTTTTCTCGCCTCTTTAAACTGGCGTCGAAGCCGCGACCGCACTTTCCGCTTTCCAGGCGAGCCTGCCCATTAAAGGTCATTGGAAATTTTCATGGAAATAAGACGACAATGATTGGCCTTCTCACCCCTGTACTTCTTTCAAGACGAATTCAGCGAAGAATTGTCCGGCGGCGATAATCCACCAGGGACGAAGTTTGCGTAACATAAGACAGCGAGACCGCGATATGTTAGTAAATTCGCTCCCTAATAAGAACGGGCTGTTAGTTGCCCTTCCGCTCTCCGTCCGCGACCGCTTGAGGCCGAGCCTTAAAAAAGTCCGACTGGAAGCGGGTAGTACGCTCTACGATATCATCTCCACATTCGATCACACCTGGTTTATCACAAGCGGGATCGTCTCCTTGCTCACCACTCCAGAAGCTGGCGGCGTCATTGAGGCCGCAACCATAGGCCGAGAAGGCATGGTCGGTTTCTCGGGGATCACAAAGAGAAACGAAATTAAGCTCCGGGCCTATGTGCGGATTTCAGGCGAGGCGCTGCAGATCGACGCGAAGACTTTACAAAATATGATCGAGCAGGAGAGCGCTTTTTTGGGGTTGCTCTTCGATTATACATATACTTTGAGCGCGCAGTTCGCGGTGACGGCCACCTGCAATCGGTTTCATAAGGCGGAGCAGCGTCTGGCGCGGTGGCTACTGACGGCGCGAGATCGTGTCTCTTCAGATTCGATGGCTCTCACCCATGGCGACATGGGGCAAATGCTAGGAGTTTCCCGTAGCCGCGTAAGCCTGGCTGTGAGATCGCTACAGAAGAAAGGGCTGATTCATTATTTGCAGGGCCAGGTCAGAATTCTGAATCGAGAAGGTCTCGAAGACGCCGCCTGTGGATGCCATCGGGCGATCAGGCGGGTGATCGGTTGGATCCTTCCGCCATAAGATAGGTCGGTTTCTAACTGAGTCAGCCGCTCACAGTGTCAGCCGCTGACCGACAAACCGTCGATCCTCGTGTAGACTCACGTTGTCAGTTAGACATCTACTTCAAGAGATTTGTAACTCGTCTGGCGCAGCACAACCTACCCATGCGCCGAGATTCCATGTCCACATAATACCCCTTTACGCTACCGGCTTGCTCAAACGGAGGAAGAGAGAGGCCAAGAATGCCCCATCGTCTCTCGAACAGAAAAGATCGCCCAAACGGCGCGAGCCTGTGTCTCAGGCTGGCGCAGAGCGCGACTATCGAAGAGGCGTTGGAGGACTTGGCGGAGATCGCGGCGGAGAAAGGAATTCATCTTTACAGTATCAAGGTCAAACGCGGGAGGCTGGAGCGCGAATTCAAACCTCCGAACGCCGTTGCAGCGACCGGGAAGATCAATGAAATCGAAGCTGGCGTCGAAGGCAGGCAAACTCAACTTGTCGTAAGATTCCTCGAACCGTTGGACGGCGCGGCAGTAGGCGAGTTTGAATACGCCACTCATCTGGCCGCGCATCGGATCGAGATCCTGGCCGGAGGAGAGGCGCATACCC
>WNFU01004200.1_pt1 | contig 43249 bp, 37 predicted proteins | sample 5400121 | NCBI WGS metagenome assembly WNFU01 (sample SAMN13153360, study PRJNA577476) | soil metagenome | isolation source: 100 cm soil or saprolite under grassland replicate 1 | place: USA:California | collected 2016-06-15
GCACCCTCGAGCGCAGCCGGTCGACGGCGTCGTAGGAGGCCTGGCTGTCGCCGCTGCTGGTCAGCGTGCCTTCGAGGTAGGCGATGCCGCCCTTGACCAGCGGACGGGTGACCTGGGTGATCCCCGGGGTGGCGGCCACGGCGGACTGCAGCTCCGGTGAGGCGGCCGCGTTGCCGATGACCTGGACGGGGTTGCCGGCGCCGGCGGGGAAGTGGCGGGCCAGCACCTCGTCGCCGGTCACCGACTCCGGCTTGGTGCGGAAGCCGTCATTGTTCGACAGGCCCTCGGCCTTCAGCCCGGTCAGCCCCAGCGCCAGCGCGCCGAGCACCACGGCGGTCACCACCCATACCAGCCGCGGCCGGCGCGACATGCGGGCCCCGGTCCGTGCCCACAGGCCGCGCTCGGTCGGTTCGGCCGAGCCCAGCGTGGGGCGCAGCGGCCAGAACATCCAGCGGCCGAAGATGACCAGCAGCGCCGGCAGCAGGGTGATCATGGCGCACAGCCCGACCGCGACGCCGATCGCCATCACCGGGCCGAGGCTCTTGGTGGAGTTCAGCTCGGCGACCAGCAGGCACAGCAGGCTCAGGATCACGGTGGCGGCGCTGGCGATGATCGCCGGCGCGGCGCGGCCCAGCGCCACCGCCATCGCCTGGTGCCGGTCTTGGTGGCGGCGCAGCTCCTCGCGGTAGCGGGCGGTCAGCAGCAGCGCGTAGTCGGTGCCGGCGCCGAAGACCAGCACGGTCAGGATGAACGCGCTTTGGCCGTTGACGGTCAGCCCGGCGTGGCGGGCGAGCAGGTAGATGACTGCCTGGGCGGCGGTCAGGGCGATGAACACGCAGGTCAGCGGCAGGATCCACAACGTCGGGCTGCGGTAGGTCAGCAGCAGGATGACGATGACGATCGCCGCGGTGATGTACAGCAGGGTGGAGTCGAAGCCGGAGAACACGTTGGCGAAGTCGGTGGCGTAGCCGGCCGGGCCGGTGACGTAGACGCTCCCGCCGCTGGCGTTGGCGATGGAGCGCACTTCCTTGACCACGGGGGCGACGTCGTTCCAGCCGCCGCCGCCCATCGCGATCGGCACGATCACCTGCAGCGCCCGGCCGTCACCGGCTGGGACCGGGCCGACGACCTTGCCACTGACGTGGTCCAGGCCGGCGAAGCGCTTGGCGTCGGCGGCGGCCCTGGCCTGGTCGGCGGGGGTGATAGGACCCGGGCGCTCGTAGACCACCACCGCCGGGAGGGTGTCGCTGGGCGTGAACCGCCTGGCCAGCTCGATGACCCTGGTGGACTCGGCGTCCTTCGGCAGCCACGCCGACGCGTCGTTCTTCTGGGCGCCGTTGAGCTTGCCGGCGAGCGGGCCCGCGACCGCGACCACCGCGATCCAGAGGGCCAGGACCACCCACTTGCTCCACCGGCCACAGGGAAGCCCCGCGATCCTGCTCGTCGACGCCTGGTCGTTTCCCCAATTCCGTTCGCTGTGTCGCACCGTTCCTCCCAGTCCAGGTGACGCTCGACCCTAAGACGCTGGCGAGGGCGAACGTGTGACATCGCGGGGAATGTCGGACGTGGGTGAAGGGGTGTGGCGGATGGAGTTCGCATTCTCGGGCCGCTCGAGATTGTGGCGGACGAGCGCTCGTCGGCCGCTACCGTGCCCAACCAGCAGCAGGCGACCCAGTCGGCGCCAGGCAGGATCCGGGCCGGCGGACCGTGAGGTCGAACAGCTCACCGAGGTAGCCGGCGGGTGACGCGCGGTGTCACCCGGGCGTGCTCCTGCGGAGCGCGCGCAGCGGCGCCGCCATGGTGTAGAGCGCCGAGCGGATGGCGGCGTTGTGCCAGACGTTGCGGGCGTTGGCCCACTGGCGCCTGCGGTCGACGCACACCACGGTGGTCTCCACCGGGCAGGCGACACCGAAGTGGGCGGCCAGGGCGCCGAGCGTGTGCCGCCAGAAGGCGTCCTCCTTGCGGTGGCCGCCGAACGCCAGCGCCAGCTCGTACAGCGGGTCGTTGGCGCGCAGCAGCACCTGCGCCTGGGCGCTGGTGCCACCGTCCTGCTCGGCGGCGCTGAAGGTGATCCAGGCCGCGAACATGTGCCCTTCGGGGGTCATGAAGGTGAAGGACTCCTCGTCGGCGTACAGCACCAGCACGCCGGTGGACAGCCGCAGCCGCCCCGGCATGGCGAGGTTCAGCAGCGCGACGTCGCCGGGGCCGATGCCGGTGAGCGGCCCGTAGAAGCGGTTGCCCTCCGGCCAGAGATCCTGGAAGTTGGCCTTCCAGGCCGCGATGACCTCGGCGGGGGTGACGCTGGTCCCGGCCAGGTCGACCCGGTAGGTCTTCTGCCACAGGCGGCCGAAGCCCTGGACCGGGCCGACCACCCGGCGTCCGGTGACGTTGAGGTTGACGGCGTCGGCGGGCACCTCGCCCAGCTCAAGCTTGGAGACGCCCTTGGCCCAGTAGGCGGCGTCGCGCGGTGTGGTGGGGTCCTCGGGTGCGTCGGTCATTGGTCCACCCTCCAGGCTCACTGCTCGCCGGCGGCGGCGAGGGCGTCGGCCTCGGTCTCGTAGATGCCGATCGCCTCGTCCAGGCGGGTCAGCTCGAAGATCTGCCGGTAGTGCTCGTTCAGGCCGAAGGCGAGCAACTGCTGGCGCTGCCGGTTGGCCCGCACCAGCAGGGTCACCAGCATCCCGATGCCGCCGCTGTTCATGTACTCCAGGCCGCTGAAGTTGAGCACCAGCGTCCGGGTGGTCGGCCCGCTCGCCTTGCCGTAGGCGTCCATCAGCACGCCCTCGGAGGCGGCGGTGACGTCGCCGCTGATGTCGACCACGCTGGTGCGCGGGCTCAGCTCGCGCACGTCCATCGCGGCGGTCCCCCCATCCATCACTGCCTCCCCGTGTTCCCGGCCGCGGCCGGCGCGCCGGCGGCGCTGTCCTCGTCTGCGTAGATCCCCATGAAGTCCGACAGGCGGGTGATCTCGAAGATCTCCCGGTAGTGGTCGGTCAGGCCGCAGGCACCGATCGCGCGGCGCTCCTTGCGGGCGCGGGCGAGCAGCCCGACGATCAGGGCGATGCCGGTCGAGTTGATGTAGTCGACCTCCTCGAAGTTGAGCACGATCGCGCCGGGCCCCAGGCCAGCGGCCTCGGCGTAGGCGGCCGCGAGCGGTCCGTCGGCCGCCATGTCGATCTGGCCGTGCAGGTCGACGACGGCGGCGCCGGCCCGCTGCCGTACGGACGCCCGGAACTCAGCCATGGTCCTCCACTCCCTCCAGGCGCACGATCAGCTCGACGGCGTGCTGCCGCTCGTCGGCCGAGGTGCGCAGCTCGTCCACCATGCTCTCGATCAGGAACAGCCCCCAGCCCCGCGGCGACTGCTCGCCGGCCAGCTTCGCCTCCAGGTCCGGCCGCTCCGCCTGGAGGACGGGCCGGTCGCCCCCCTGGTCGGTGACCCGCACCGACAGCTCCGCCCCGCTGACGGCCACCCGTACCCCGACCGGCAGCTCCGGCCGGTTGCGGTTGCCGTGCTCGATCGCGTTCATGACCGCCTCGCCGACGGCGGTCTTGAGCCGGTCCAGGCGGGCCGCCGGCAGCTTCAGGTCGCCGACGGCCGCGGCCACCCGCTCGATCGCGATGCGCTCGTTGCCCGGCTCGCTGGCCACCTCGAACTCGGTCAGGGCGGCGGTCGAGCCGGCGACCGACCCGCTGACGGTTCGCCGCAACGTCACCAGGGTGATGTCGTCCTCCTGCTCCCAGCCCGGCCCGGTGAACTTGGCGAGCTCGTTCAACAACAGGTCGATCAGCTCTTGACCGCTTGCACCCTCCGCGGCCAGCTTGGCCAGGCGCGGGAAGCCGAACATCTGGCGCTCGGGGCTGTGCGCCTCGGCCAGGCCGTCGGAGTGGAGCAGCAGGTCGTCGCCCGGAGCGAGCGCCGTCTCCTTCTCCTCATAGGCCATCCCGGGCATCAGCCCGAGCGGCATGCCTCTGGCGCGCAGCTCGCTGACCCCGTCCACGGTGCGCAGGTACGGCAGGTTGTGGCCGGCGTTGGCGTAGCGCAGCCGCCCGCTGACCGGGTCGAGCACGGCGTACAGGCAGGTGACGAACATGTGCGCCGGCATCTCGGTCACCAGCAGGTCGTTGACCCGCCCGAGCACCTCCCCCGGGGAGACCAGGCGTGGCGCCTCGGCCCGCAGGATCGAGTGCGTGGTGGCCATCACCAACGCGGCCGGCACGCCCTTGTCGGTGACGTCGCCGACCACGATGCCGATCTGGCCGTCGGGCAGGTCGAGGAAGTCGTAGAAGTCGCCGCCGACCTGCCTGGCCGGCTTGTAGAAGGCGGCCACGTGCCAGCCGGGCAGCTCCGGCAGCTCGTGCGGCAGGAACTGCTGCTGGATGAGCCGGGCGACCTCCAGCTCTCCCTCGATGCGCTCGCGCTCACGGATCTCCGCCTGCTGCTCGCGCACGAGCTGAGCGACCCGCACCGCGGGGGCGGCATGCCCGGCGAGGTCGGCCAGCAGCTTGCGGTCGTCCGCCGAGTACTCCTGCTCGCTGCGCCTGGGCCCGAGGTTGAGCAGGCCGATCAGCTCGCCCTGGCTGACCAGGGGCACGACCATGCGCGCGCCCGCCGCCCGCAGGTCGGCCACGGCGGGGGAGTCCAGGTCCAGCGAGTCGAGGTCGACCGGCCCGGTGGTGCCCTGGAAGTAGGCGACCAGCGGGTCGTTGGGGGCGATCTCCACCGGCGATGCCTCGACACCGGGCTCGCCGGCGGCCGCCTCGACCGCTGCCGCAAGGGCTGGCTGGCGGCCACCGGGGGACCGCCGGAAGTTCCATCGACGTCTCATCGCACCTCCTCTGGTCAGGTTGTACCGCGGCTCCGTCTCGTCATCGTTACGGTTCCCTGCCTCGTGTCCCGGGGGCGAGCCACAGCGACGCCCGGGTCGGTTGCATGGTCTGGTCGACCACTGGCGGCGTCGTAGCGGCGCCGGTTGAAGCGCCGGTCCATCGCCTGCTGGAGGCGGCGGCGGGCCGGCTGGAACACCCCGGCCGCCGCCAGGGTCAGGCCGGCGACGGCCCAGCTCGGCAGGTGGCCGCCGATACCGCCGAAGGACTGGCCCAGCAGCAGCACCGCGGCGGCGTAGCCAAGGCCCAGCAGCAGCGTCAGCAGCCCGTACGCGAGCGTGCGGCTGACGATGCGGTCCAGGTCGTACAGCCGGTAGCGCAGGATCGCCGCGCCGGTCGCCAGCGGCAGCAGCGCCACGCAGACCGCGGACAGCCAGCCGAGCAGGACCTCGTTGCCGGTCGGCGCCAGGGCGACCAGGGCCAGCACCGTCGCGGCCGCCAGCGCCGCCGCCAAGGCCAGCCAGCGCAACTGCTGGCGCTCGATCCCGCGGGCGCGCCGGTAGCGCACCACCAGCGACCCGGCCGCGACCGGGATCGTGATCGTGGTGACCAGCCAGGTCACGTTGTTGACGGCCCGCAGCGGGGCGGCCAGCGCGGGCACGGCCAGCGGGTTGGCGACCGACTGGTAGGGCAAGTCGAACGGCAGCAGCGCCGTGGACACCACCGCCAGCAGCGGCGCGGCCGCCGCCACCCTGGCCCACCAATGCCAGCGGGGCGAGGGCAGCGACCCGGTGGGGGTGAGCAGCAGCACGAATCCGAGGCAGGCGGCCAGCAGCAGGACGTCGACACCGTGGTAGAGGGCCGCGTAGCCGGCGCCCGGCAGGGCATCGGGCCGGGCCAGCGCGCCGTAGTCCGCGTACCCGGTGGCCGGTCCGGCCACGGCCAGCGACAGCCCCATGGCCAGCAGCAGCCAGCCCACCGGATGGGCTGGGCGGCGGCCTGCCAGCAGCGCCCCGACCGTGGCCGCGCTGAGCATGCCCAGCACGAACGCGGGGATGTCGCTGCTGCCAAGGAGCGCCAGGTCGGGCCGGCCGGCCCGGCGCAGGAGCTGGTCCAGCCACACCAGCACGAGGATGCTGAGCGGGACCAGCGCCCACAGCCCCCACGCCAGCACCGCCGGCCGGCTTGGCCCCTTCGAAGCTCCCTGGCGCATGCACCCCCCTCGCGACGTCGCATAGTGTCTCGCACTCGCCGTCCGGGCATCGTTACGGTTACCGTTACGGTCCGGAACTCCCGCCGCGGTTCGTTGCGTCGATCGGGCCGGTCGCGAGGAGAGGGGGGCTGCCGTGCCGGAGCTACGAGTCGCCGTGCTTGGTCCGCCGCGCCTGGAGCTGGACGGCGCCGCGGTCGAGGTCGACACCCGCAAGGCGATCGCCCTGCTCGCCTACCTCGCGGTGACCGGGGAGCGGCACGGGCGCGAGGCGCTCGCCGGGCTGCTGTGGCCCGAGTACGACGAGGCGCATGCGCGAGCCGCGCTGCGCCGCACGCTGTCGGCGCTCAACAAGGGGCTGCGCGGCGGCTGGCTGGCCACCGACCGCACCAGCATCGCCTTGGACCGGGCAGACCTGTGGTTGGACCTCGCGCGCTTCCATGCGCTGCTTGCGGAGTGCGGCGCGCACGGCCACCCGCTCGCCGAGACCTGCCCCGCCTGCCTGGCGCCGTTGCGCGAGGCGGCGGCGCTCCACCGGGGCGACTTCCTGGCCGGCTTCGCGCTGCGCGACGCCGACGGCTTCGAGGACTGGCAGCGCCTCCAGGCCGAGAGCCTGCGGCGCGAGCTGGCCGGCGTGCTGGAGCGGCTGGTGGAGGTGCAGGCGACCGCGGGCCGCTGGCAGGACGCGATCGCGGACGGCCACCGATGGCTGGCCCTCGACCCCCTCCACGAGCCCGCCCACCGGCAGCTCATGCGGCTGTACGCCTGGAGCGGGCAGCGCGGCGCCGCGCTGCGCCAGTACCGGGCGTGCGTGCGGGTGCTCGACCGGGAGCTGGGCGTCGCGCCGCTGGAGGAGACCACCGCGCTGTACCAGACGATCAAGCAGGGCCAAGCCGAGCGCGAGCGGCCCGCGCCACCGCCCGCGGCCGTGGCGCCGCTGTCGCGGCCGCCGCTGGTCGGCCGGTCGGCGGAGTGGTCCGCGCTCCTGGAGGCGTACGAGGCCGCCCGGCACGAAGGTCGCCTGGTGGTGCTCGAGGGCGAGGCCGGCATCGGCAAGACCCGCCTCGCCGAGGAGTTCGCCGCCCACGCCATGGCCGCCGGCGCGACCACCATCGGCGGGCGCTGCTACGACGGCGAGTCCGGCCTGGCCTACCAACCGTTGGTCGAGGGGCTGCGGGCCGCGCTCGCGGGACAGGCCGACAGCGCCTGGCTCCAGGCCGTGCCGACCCCGTGGCTCGCCGAGGCGAGCCGGCTCCTGCCCGAGCTGGTCGACCTACGTCCTGGCCTGGCGCCCGCGCCGCTCGACGGCCCGGGCGCCCAGAGCCGGTTCCTCGCCGGCCTCTGCCAGGTGCTGCTGACCGCGCTGCGCGGGCCGGTCCCCGGCGTCCTGGTGCTCGACGACCTGCACTGGGCGGACGAGGCCTCGCTCGACCTCCTCACCTACCTGGTCCGCAGGCTCGCGGGACAGCCGCTGTGCATCGTGGTCACCTGGCGGAGCGAGCAGGTCCAGGGCGGGCACCGCCTGCGCCGACTGGCCGCCGAGGCGCAGCGTGCCGGCGGCGCCACCGTCCTGCGCCTGGCCCCCCTGAGCCAGCCAGAGGTGGCCGAGCTGGTCCTGGCGGTGGCGCCGGCCCGGGCCGGCCAGGCGGCCTGGCTGTACCAGGAGACCGAGGGCCTGCCGTTCTTCCTGACCGAGTACCTCGCCGTCGCCCCGGAGGGCGCGCCCGACGCGCCGCTGCCCGGCGGGGTCCGCGAGCTGCTGCAGGCGAAGCTGGGCCAGGTGAGCGAGGCCGGCCGCCAGCTCCTCGCCACCGCGGCGGTGATCGGCCGCTCCTTCGACTTCGACACCGTCCGGGGCGCCAGCGGCCGCAGCGAGGAGGAGACGGTGGCGGCGCTCGAGGAGCTGACCGAGCGCGGCCTGGTCCGTGAGGTGCGGGAGGCTGGCGAGCTGCCGGCGCTGGCCTACGACTTCGGCCACGAGCGGATGCGGGCGCTGGTCTACGAGCAGACCAGCCTCGCCCGCCGCCGCCTGCTGCACCGACGGGTCGCCGAGGCGCTCGCCGGGCGCGCGGACGGCCAGTCGCTGGCGGCGTCGATCGCGCGCCATTTCCAGCTCGCCGGCCAGGAGACGGAGGCCGCGGCCTCCTTCAAGACCGCCGGCGACCAGGCCCGCGGCCTGTACGCCAACCACGAGGCCCTCGCCCACTACCGCAGCGCGCTCGCCCTCGGGCATCCCGACGCCGCCGGGTTGCACGAGGCCATCGGCGACCTCGAGACGCTGGCGGGCGCCTACGACGACGCGCTCGCCAGCTATGAGGCGGCCGCGGCGAGCTGCGCGCCCGAGGCCCTGCCGGGCCTCGAGCACAAGCTCGGCGGCGTGCACGATCGCCGGGGCGACTGGCAGGCGGCGGCGAGCCACTTCGAGGCCGCCCTGGCCGCATCCCAGGACGACGCGCGCAAGGCCCGGCTGTACGCGGACTGGAGCCTCACCGCCCACCGCCGGGGTGACCAGCGCCACGCGGTCGAGCTGGCCGACCGGGCGCTGGCGCTCGCCGAGGCGGCCGAGGACACCAAGGCGCTGGCCCAGGCGCACAACATCCTCGGCGTCCTGACCGGGCACCTCGGCGACCACGCGGGCGCCCGGCGCCATCTCGAGCGCAGCCTGGCCCTGGCCGAGCGCCTCGCCGACCCCAGCTCCCGGGTCGCGGCGCTGAACAACCTGGCCTTGGCGCACCGGGCGGCGAGGGAGCTGGAACGCGCCCTCGAGCTCGCCGAGACCGCCCTGGCGCTGTGCACCTCGCACGGGGACCGGCATCGGCAAGCGGCCCTGCACAACAACCTGGCCGATCTGCTCCAGGCGATGGGCCGGCCGGAGGACGCCATGGGGCACCTCAAGCAGGCGGTGACGATCTTCACCGAGGTCGGCGCGCCCGACCGCCTGCAACCGGAGATCTGGAAGCTGGTCGAGTGGTGAGCCGCTACGACCGCGGGTTGGCCGGCGGGCGCAGCCACAGCGACGCCCGGGTCGGCTGCACCGTCTGGTCGACCACCGCCAGCAGCTCGACGCTGAGCGCGTCCAGGTCGACCTGCTCGCGCAGCCGGGCCGCGAACGCCTCCACGGTGCGGGCGGCGACGACGGGGAGGATGAGCAGGTAGGGCAGCACCAGCAGCCCGGTGACGACGGCGTAGGTGACGGTGCGGCTGACCAGCCGGTCCAGATCCCACAGCCGGTAGCGCAGCACCGCCACTGCCACCCCCATCGGGATGCACAGCACCATGGAGTACAGGATGGACGAGACCACACTGTTCTGGGGTGTGGCCACCCCTGCCAGCAGCCCGGCCACCGCCGCGGCGGCGCCGGCGGCGACCCAGCGCAGCTGCTGGCGCTCGACCCCACGGGCGGCCCGGAACCGCAGCACCACGCAGGCCACCGACGCCACCATGCTGGCCACCCAAAGGATCACGCCGGCGCCGGCCACCATGCTGGCGACGGTGCCAGCGGGCCCGGCCAGCCCGAACGGGTTGGCGATCGGGAGATCCTCCAGCCGCGCCGGGGCCAGGCCGTCGCCCACCAGCACCAGGGCGGCCGCGGCCACGCCGGCGGCCGCCACCGGCCGCCACCGGCGTGAGCGCAGCCGCCCAACGGGTACCAGCAGCGCCGGCAGGGTGACGCCCAGGACGGTCGCTGGCGCCCAGTTGAGCTCCCCGTACACGGCGGCGGCCTGGGCGGCCAGCGGGAGCGGGCGGTGCTCGCCGACCAGCCGGGAGAGCCACGGGTCCACGGGGATGGACAGCGACCAGGCCAGCCCGGCGGTGGCATAGAGCCAACCGATCGGGTTGGCCGGCCGCCGCAAGCTCAGGACCAGCCCAATGGTGGCGTAGCCGAGCGGGTAGGCCAGCGCCCTGGCGGCCCCTTCGGCCAGCACGGCGATCGTCAGCGGCCGGGTCACCGCCAGGGTGACCACCAGCCCGGCGACGCAGCAGCCGAAGGCGAGCAGCCACAACGACCAGGCGAGCAGGGTCCTGCTCCTGGCGTTCGTGCGCACCGCCGCTCCTCTGGCCGTCGGGTGGGCCGCTATCGCCCATGGTGGCAGGTCGGCGCTACGGCACCGTTACGGCGGGGCCGCCCGGCCTACCCGGCGGCGCGGCGGTAGCGGCTGACCGCCAGCGGCACGAACAGCAGCAGGATGGCGGCGATCCAGGCGAGTGAGCGGAGCACCGGGGTGGCGGTGGGGCCGCCGAGGCACAGGGCACGCAGCGCGTCGACCACGTTGGTGATCGGGTTGGCCTTGGCGAACGCCTGCAGCCAGCCCGGCATGTTCGCCACCGAGACAAAGGCCGAGCTGGCGAACACCAGCGGGAACACCCAGACGAAGCCGGCCGCCTGCGCCGACTCGACGTCGCGGACCGACATGCCGATGAACGCCGAGATCCACGAGAAGGCCAGCCCGAACGCGACCGCCAGCACGATCGCGCCGAGCGCCGGCAGCACCCCGGCGTGGAAGCGGAAGCCGACCAGCGTCCCGACCAGCACCATCAGCAGCACCACGAACAGGTTGCGGACGGTGTCGGAGAGGGTGCGCCCGGCGAGCACGGCCGAGCGGGCCATGGGCAGCGAGCGGAACCGGTCGATCATCCCTCTGGACAGGTCCTCGGCCAGGCCGACACCGGTCTGCGTCGAGCCGAAGACCACCGTCTGGGCGAGGATCCCGGGGATGAGGTAGTCGACATAGCGGTCGACCCCCGGCACCCGGATCGAGCCGCCGAACACGTAGGTGAACAGCAGCACGAACATGACCGGCTGGATCGTGGAGAACAGCAGCAGGGTCGGCACGCGGATGTAGCGGTACAGGTTGCGTTTGGTCACCGCGGCCGCGTCGGCGACCGTCCAGAGGAGCGGGCTGTAGGGCAGGGTGGGGCTGGCGGTGCTCATGCCTGGCTCCTCGCTGGACGGCGACGCGCCGACCCGCGCGCCGGGGTGTCGGGCCCGTCCTCCTCGGTCGCCTCGGCGGCATGGCCGGTCAGGGCGAGGAAGACGTCGTCGAGGGTGGGCCGGCGCAAGGCGAGGTCGGAGATGTCCACCCCGGCCGCGTCGAGCCGGCGGACCACCTCGGCCAGGATCGAGGCGCCCTCGGCCACGGGCAGGGACACCTCGCCGGACTCGGGCACGACCTGCGGCGCGCCGGAGCCGAGCTCGGCGATGGCCTCGGCCGCCGCGCCCACCGCCGTCCGGTCGGTGACCCGCAGGGCCAGCAGGTCCCCGCCGACCCGTGACTTGAGCTCGTCGGTGGTGCCCTCGGCGATCACCCGGCCGACGTCGATCACGCAGATGCGGTCGGCCAGACGGTCGGCCTCCTCCAGGTACTGGGTGGTGAGCAGCAGGGTGGTGCCGTCGTTGACCAGCTCCCGGATGACGTCCCAGAGGGCGTAGCGGCTGCGCGGGTCCAGGCCGGTGGTGGGCTCGTCGAGGAAGAGCACCTGTGGACGACCGATCAGGCTCGCCCCGAGGTCGAGGCGGCGGCGCATGCCACCGGAGTAGGTCTTGACGGTCCTGGCGGCGGCGTCGGTCAGCTCGAACCGCTCGAGCATCTCGTCGGCGCGGCGGCGCGCCTCGGCGCCGCGCAGGTGGTACAGGCGGCCGACCAGCTCGAGGTTCTCGCGGCCGGTGAGGTTCTCGTCGACGGCCGCGTACTGGCCGGCCAGCCCGATGACCGAACGCAGCGCCGCCGCGTCGCGGACCACGTCGTAGCCGGCCACCCTGGCCGAGCCCGCGTCGGGGGACAGCAGCGTGGTGAGGATGCGCACGATGGTCGTCTTGCCGGCCCCGTTGGGTCCCAGCAACCCCAGCACGGTCCCGGCCGGCGCGGCCAGATCGACCCCGTCCACCGCCTTGACCGTCCCGAACGACCGCCGCAACCCCTCGGTGACAATGGCGTCGCTCATCAACCCTCCAATGCTTTGGCGATACCATAGATAACACCACAGAAGATTGAGCACTTCAAGTTTTATGCCGCGAGCAGACTTCCCCGTTCCGGGATCACCTTGGCCACCGCAAATGGAATGGGCCCCGGGGTCCTCGTCCGACCGACTGTACTTCTCGGAGGAAGGACGAGGACCCCGGGGCCCAACACCCCCAGGCGACGAGGGCCGGTTAGGCTCGCCCCGTCACCCAGGAGGCCTGAGCCCGACTCCCCACGACCTGGTGCTCGAGCGCGAACGCCACCGCCTCGAGCTTGGAGTGCACCCCGAGCTTGACCAGGACGTTCTGGACGTGGGTTCGAACGGTGTTGAGGGACAGGAAGCATTCGTCGGCGATGCGCCGGTTGGACCAGCCGTTGGCCAGCAGGCCGAGGATCTCCCGCTCGCGCACCGACAGCGTGCGCACCCGCAGGTCGACGCTGGGGTCGCGGGTCGGCCGGGCGACCGGCTCGGCGGTGATCACCATGCCGGTGTGGCCCTCGACCAGGCTGCGGATGGCGCCGGCCACCTGCCGGCTGGAGGCGTCCTTGGCGAGGAACCCGTCGGCGCCGGCCCGCAGCGCCTCCGCGATGGTCTCCTTGCGGGTGTCGGCCGACAGCATCAGCACCTTGCTGGCGGGCGACGCGGCCTTGACGGCCCGCAGCGTCCAGGCGAGGTCGGCCCCTGGCATGTGGGCGTCGAGCAGGAGCACCATCGGCTCGTGCGTGGCCGCGAGCTCGACGGCCTGGTGGGCGTCGTGCGCCACTCCCAGCACCGCCAGGTCGTCCTGGGCGTCCAGCATCACACCGAGGCCTTCGGCAAATACCCGATGGTCGTCCGCGAGCACCAGCCCGATCATGTTCGTCACCGTCACGTTGGCCCTCCCAGGACGCGCCATCGGTCGCTTCAGCCCGTTTTGCGACCGTTTTGTTAGGCGCCGTCGGGCCGGAAAAGATACGGCCCGTGCCTCGACGTAACCGACCTGTGATCGGCCCGTGATGGTCGAGCGGCGGACGAACGGGTGGCCATACCGCGGCCACGACACAGAGGGTACGGTAGTCGCCGCAGTCCGCTCATCCGGAGAAGTGAGGAGCTGCGGTAGCTGATCTCGCGCAGGTGCGGGTCGCTGGCCTGTCGGTTCCTCCGTCGGGGCGCCCGATGGGCCGGGAACCTCCCGGCTTGCCCGGGCCGAGCAGGTCCGCCAGGGTGTAACGTAGGCGAAGTTGCGCCAATCGCCGTAAGCTTGGGCACGGTAGGCCCCGTATCCATAGTTCGGGGTCATGCGGCAAGCTGTTGACCACGTCGATGACGTCGTGTTGGCTCGCGGCATCCGAAGGACCCGGAGGAATTGATGGCTCGCGTGTTCCTCGCCGACTGTCAGCCGCTGTTCAACGAGGCGCTCGAGGCGCTCATTACCCGTGACGGCACCAACGAGGTCGTCGGCCAGGCCTCGACGGTGCCGCAGATCGTCGGCTCGGTCAGCCAGCTCAAGCCCGACCTGTTCGTGATCGACGCCGGTCTCGCGCTGGGGATCCGTCCCACCCTGATCGAGACGGTCCTGAGCGAGCTGCCCGACAGCAAGGTCATCCTGCTCGCCCAGGACACCGACCTCGACCTGCTCCTGCACGCCATCCGGGCCGGCGCGGTCGGCGTGGTGGGCAAGAAGTCCGGCACCCAGACGGTGCTCCGGGCCGTCCAGGCGGTGCTGGACGGCGAGGGCGTGGTGCCCAGGGCGATGCTTCCCCAGCTCTTCCGCCGGCTGCTGGACATGGGCGACCGGTCCACCGACGCGCCCCTCAACCGGCTGTCGCCGCGGGAGCGGGAGGTGCTGGCGCTGCTGGGTCGCGGGTGGAGCAACGCGCAGATCGGCCGCGAGCTCTACATCAGCCCGCACACCGTCCGCACCCACGTCCAGAACATCCTGCAGAAGCTGGAGATGCACTCCAAGCTCGAGGCGGCCACCTTCGCGATGCAGCACGAGCTGGCCACCAGGCGCACCTCCGCGGCCGAGCCCGCCCGCCCTCGGGTCTAGTCACCACCCGCAGCGACGGACCGGTGGCGCAGCGCCGCTACATCCCCGGTGGGGCGGCCGCGCGGATGGCGCGCCAGACCCGCTCGGGCGTGAGCGGCAGGTCGACGTGGGTCACCCCGAGGTGGCCGAGGGCGTCCACCACGGCGTTCTGCACCGCCGGGGTGGCGCCGACCGCGCCCGACTCGCCGATCCCCTTGGCCCCGAGCGGGTTCCGCGGGGTCGGGGTCTGGGTGCGCATCGTCTCGAAGCCCGGCAGGTCGGCGGCGCTCGGCATGGCGTAGCTGGCAAGGGTCCCGGTCAGGCAGTTGCCCTGCTGGTCGTAGCGGACCTCCTCGTACAGGGCCTGGGCGACCCCTTGGGCGATGCCGCCGTGTATCTGGCCCTCGGCGAGCAGCGGGTTGTGGATGCGGCCCGCGTCGTCGACCGCCAGGTACCGGCGCAGCCGCGCCAGGCCGGTCTCCACGTCGACCTCGCAGACGGCCAGGTGGGCGCCGAACGGGTAGGTGGCGTCGGGCAGCTCGAAGTCGACGGCGGCGTCCAGGCCCGCCGCCGCGCCGGCCGGGCGCCTGGCCGGGTCGGCGGCGGCGGTGGCCAGCTCCCGCCACGGCAGGGCGGTGCTCGGGGCGCCCGCCACCCCGAGCCCTTCGCCTGGGAACACCGCGACGTCCTCCACCCGCGCCTCCAGCAGGTGCGCGGTCAGCGTCCTGGCCTTGTCGAGGACCTGCTCGGCGGCCTGCAGGATCGCGCTGCCGCCGACCTGGAGCGAGCGCGACCCCATGGTGCCGTCGCCGCGCGGCACCAGCGCGGTGTCCGAATGCACGACCGTGACCTCGTCCGGGTCGACGCCGAGGGTGGTGGCGACGAGCTGGGTGAAGGCGGTCTCGTGGCCCTGGCCGTGGGGAGCGGTGCCGGTCCGGACGGTGACGCGCCCGTCCGGCTCGACCGCGACCGCGCCGTGCTCGGAGCCGAACCCGGTCACCTCCACGTAGACCGAGAGGCCGACGCCGAGCTGGCGGCGGTCCCCCCGCCGGCGCCGCTCGGCCTGCTCGGCCCGGAGCGCGGGGTAGCCGGCGGCCTCCAGGACCCGTTCGAGGGCGGCCGGGAAGTCGCCGGAGTCGTAGCGGGCCTTGGTGGGCGTGACGTAGGGGAGCTCGTCGGCGTGGAGCAGGTTGCGGCGGCGCAGCTCGGCCGGGTCCATGCCGAGCTCGCCGGCGAGCAGGTCGACGGCCCGCTCGAGCATGGCGGTGGCCTCCGGCCGGCCGGCCCCCCGGTAGGCGGCAACCGGGGTGGTGTTGGTGACCACGCAGGCGGTGGCGACCTCGATGCGGGGGATGCGGTAGACCCCGGAGGCCATCAGCCTGGTGGACGCGGGCAGGTACGCGGCCTCGCCGGGGTAGGCGCCGCCGTCGCCGACCACCCGCGCACGCAGCCCGGTGAGCGTGCCGTCCCGGGTGGCGCCGAGCTCCACCTCCTGGACCTGGGCGCGGCCGTGGGTCATGGCCACCATGCTCTCCGAGCGGCTCTCCACGTAGCGGACCGGCCGGCCCAGGCGCCGGGCGAGGGCGGCGACGACCACCTGCTCGGGGTAGGTGGCGATCCTCGCCCCGAAGCCGCCGCCGACCGCGGGGGCGACCACCCGCACCCGCTCGGCCGGCAGGCCGAGCGTCTCCGCCACCGTGTCGCGCACCCAGAACGGCGCCTGGCAGGGGACGTACAGGGTCACGGCGTCCCGCTCCGGGTCGGGGACGGCCAGGGCCGCGTTCGGCTCCAGCGGCACGGCCGCCAGCCGCTGGTTGACGAAGCGGGCCGTCACCACCACCTCGGCCCCTTCCAGGGCGGTGGACGGCCGCGGCCAGGCCCGCTGCTTGGCCAGGTTGCTGCCGGCCTCGGGGAACAGCAGCGGCGCCTGGTCGTCGGCGGCCGCGAGCGGGTCGACGACCACCGGGAGCGGCTCGTAGTCGACCGCCACCGCCTCGACGGCGTCCAGCGCCTGCGCCCTGGTCTCGGCGACCACCACCGCCACCGGCTCGCCGAGGAAGCGGACGGTGGCCTCGGCCAGCACCGGCCGCGCGAAGGCGGCCGGCGCGCTCCCGGCCGGCATCGGCGGCAGCGCGAGGTCGGCGGCGGTGAACACCCCCACCACCGCCGGCATGGCGGCCGCCGCCGCCGTCTCGACGGCCAGGACCCGGCCGTGGGCCAGCGGCGCCCGCACGAACGCGGCCTGCAGCGCCCCGGGTGCCGCCAGGTCGTCGGTGTAGCGCGCGGCCCCCGTGAGCAGGGGAGGGTCTTCGCGCCGGCGCATGGCGCCGCTGGTGGGGTCGGCGATGGTCATGGCGGGACGAGCCTAGGGCAACGCCCCAATCTGCGCTGGTGAGCGGTTCGGCGAGAACGCTTGTCACTAATGTGCCTATTTCACCGTAGATTTGCTTGAATATGTTTAAGTTCACTGGGTTGTCCGGGCGCTATGTCCGGACGATTGTGGGGGGATGCGAGTCCGATGAGGTCGTGACCCGTCTCGGGCCCTGACTCGGGGGCGAGACCTGTGGGGGGCGGAGCGGCCGGCCGCGCGCCTACGGGTGCGTTCGCGCCCTGGCTTCCGGCCCATCCGTCGGCATCGAGGCTGTCCTTGGGCGACCGCGTCCGGTCGCGGCGCCCGCCGCTTGACGAGCAGCAGGGAGGCGCAGTGGTGATCGTTGGCACGCTTGGTCTTCAGCGCGGGAGGGCGCTGGCCGTGGCGTTGGTGGGGCTGCTGGTGGTCGCGCTCGCTGTGGGCGCCCCCGCGGACGGGGCGCCCCCGTCGGCGGGCCCCTCCGGGCCGGTCAAGGTGATCGTGCAGAAGTGGTGGGCCGCCGACCGCGGGCCGGAGCTCGCGGTCCAGCGGCTGGGCGGCAGGGTGACCCGGGCGCTGCCGATCGTGGCCGGGTTCGCGGCCACCCTCCCCGGGGGCCGGGCGCTCGCCGACCTGGCCGGCGAGCCCGGGGTACGGGTCGTCACACCCGACCCCGAGGTGCACGTCCAGGGCATGGCGACCGGCGGCCAGATCCGCTCGGTCTACCCCAAGGTCGTGCGGGCCGACGACGCCTGGCGCAACGGCGTGACCGGCCAGGGGATCACCGTCGCGGTGGTCGACACCGGCATCGCCGACGTGCCCGACCTCGCCGGCCGGATCGTCCAGGTCACGCAGGGGCTCGGCCCGCCCGAGCTGTGCAAGAACCTCTCGGGCGAGCTCGACTGCGACGACGCCTACGGCCACGGCACCTTCGTCGCCGGTGTCATCGCCGGCAACGGGGCGAGCTCCGGCGGCAGGTGGAAGGGCGTCGCGCCCGCGGCCAGGGTGCTGTCGGTGAAGATCGCCGGCGCCAACGGCGCCGCCGACGTCAGCAACGTCCTGGCCGCGATCCAGTGGGTGGTGTCGTTCAAGGACGACTACGGCATCCGCGTGCTCAACCTCAGCCTCGGCACCGACTCGGTGCAGACCTACCGGACCGACCCGTTCAACTACGCGGTCCAGCGGGCCTGGGAGGCCGGGATCGCGGTGGTCGTGGCGGCCAGCAACCGGGGCCCGGGCCCGGGGACGATCGCCAAGCCGGGCGACGACCCGTGGGTGATCACCGTCGGCGCGACCGACGACCGGGGGACCAGGAACCTGAGCGACGACTACCTGCCCGACTTCACCTCGCGCGGGCCGACCGTCGCCGACCTGCTTCCCAAGCCGGACGTCGTCGCCCCCGGCGCCCACATCATCTCGCTGCGCGCGCCGGGCAGCACCGTCGACACCGCCTATCCCACCTATGTCGACGGGTCCTACCGGCGGGGCAGCGGCACCTCGATGGCGACCGGGGTGGTCTCGGGCGCGGTCGCGCTGATGCTGCAGGCCAACCCCGCCGCCACCCCGAACCGGGTGAAGTACGCGCTGACCGCAACGGCCAGGGACGCCGCCTCCGACGACCCGCTGGCCGTCGGGGCCGGGCAGGTGGACGCCTACCGCGCCACGTTCTCGGCGCCGCCCGGCGAGGCCAACCTGGGCCTGGACCGCTCCAACGGCTTCGGCAGCCTCGGCGGCAGCCGCGGCTCGGTGCAGACCCAGGCCGACGACCCGTTCGCCACCGTGCTCGGGTCGACCCTCGGCGCGACCCTCACCGTCCAGCTCCTGCTCTGGAACCCGGGCGCGTACGTCAACGCCAACTGGCGGCCGGCCGACTGGTACCTGTCGACCTGGGCGCTGTTCCGCTTCTACCGCCTCGGCTGGTACGAGTCCGACTGGCCGGGGAGCAGGTGGCACGGCGCGACCTGGTACGGCGAGGAACGAGACGAGACGTATGGGGAGACCTTGCCCGGGTCGGCCTGGTACGGCGCCTGGGAGTAGGCGTGCAACAGCTCGCCGGCGGCTCGACGGGGAAGGCGCGGGACGGCGCCTTCCCCGTCCTCGTGCTGCTGCTCACGGCGGCGCTTGGCGCCGCTGGCGTCGCCGGCGGGCTACTCGCCCAGGACAGCCTGCCGATGGCGGCGGTGGCGGCGTCCTGGCCGACCGTGCTGTCGTTCCTGGTGCTGCTCACCGCCGCCGGCTTCCCGACGCTGCAGTTCCAGTACCGCGACGACGTGGACGCGGAGGACCTGTTCGAGGCGATCCTCGCGCCGGCCATGTTCGTGCTGCCGCCCCTCGTGCTGGTGGTGGTGGTCGGGGTCGCCCTGGCGGTGTCGGAGGGCCTGCAGCGCATCCGCCCCGTCAAGGCGTGCTTCAACGTCGCCCAGTGGATGGCCACGGCCGCCGCCGGCAGCGTGGTGCTGGCCGGGTTGCGGGAGGGTGGCAGGCCGCCGAGCACCCGCGACCTGCTCGCCCTGACCGCGGCCATGGCGGCGGCCAGGGCCGTCAACATCCTGGCGCTGATCGGGGTGCTGTGGCTGACCGGCCCGCAGCCGCTGCGTCGCGTGCTGGCGGGGGTCCGGCCGCTGGTCGTGCCCGTCTGGCTCATCGGCGGCGGCATCAACCTCGCCTTCGGCATGCTGTTCCTCGCCGCCTACCTGTGGACGCCGCTGATGGCGGTGCTGTTCCTGGTCCCGCTGGCGGTGCTGCACTGGGCGACCCGCGGCGACGCCGCCCTGCGGGTCGACCGGGCCCGGCTGGCCGGGATGCAGCGGGCCACCCACGCCCTCGGGGTCCCGATCGACCCGCGCGACGCCGTGCCGGACTTCCTGGCCGAGGTGCGCCGCTGCTTCGAGTCCGAGGTGGCCGAGCTGGTGGTGGTGTTCGAGAAGCGCCGGGTGGTGCACCGCAGCCGCGAGGGGACGGCCGGCGCCGAGCGCCGCGTCGAGGAGGCCGGCCAGGAGACGCTGGCCGGCGAGCTGATGCGCGCCGGCAGGGCGGTCAGGGTGAGCGCCGCCGCCTCCGGCGGCGGGCTGGCGGCGGCCGCGCGGTTGCAGGAGGAGGGCTGGCGCGACTGCATCGCCGCCCCGGTGCGGGCCGAGGGCAAGGTCATCGGCGTGCTCTGCACCTACAACCGCACCGGCTTCGAGGGCTTCGAGGAGGGCGAGCTGGCCGTGCTGGAGGCGCTGGCCGCCGAGGTCGGCGCCGCCATCGAGAAGGGCGAGCTGCTGGAGGCGATCCTGGAGGAGCGCACCAAGCTCACCGAGATCGTCGACCACACCTCCGACGGGATCGCCGCCCTCGACCCGGACGGCAGCGTGTCGAGCTGGAACCGCGGCTTCGAGGAGATCACCGGCTACCAGGCCGCCGACGTGGTCGGCACCCGGGGCCTGGCCCGCCTGCGCCCCCGCGACGTGGCCGGGCGGGAGGTGCAGCTCGACCACTGGGCCGAGGACCAGGGCACGCTGCCATCCGTCCTGGAGGTGCTCCGCCCCAACGGGGAGGCGTGCTGGGTGGCCTGCTCGTGGACGCGGGTGCCCGCCGGCGACGGCCATCCGCGGCGGCTCATCCTCACCTCCCGCGACATCACCAAGGAGCTCGAGCTCAAGCGGGCCGAGAAGACCCTGCGGGACTCGGCCGCCCGCTTCCGGGCGCTGGTGCAGAACTCCTCGCACATGGTGATCGTGCTGGACGCCGGCGGCGGGATCACCTACGCGAGCCCGGCCTTCCGGCGCATGCTCGGCTACCGGGAGGACGCCCGGGTGGGGCAGAACGTCTTCGAGCTGGTCCACCCCGACGACGTGCACAGCGTCAGGGCCCGGTTCGGCGAGCACCTGGCCGGGCTGGCCCACAGCGCCAGCTTCGAGTTCCGCTTCCTGGCCGCCGACGGCTCCTGGCGGCACATGGAGGCGCTCGCCAACAACCTCCTGGACGACCCGGCCGTCGGCGGGGTGGTCTTCAACTGCCGCGACGTGACCGAGCGCAAGCGGGCCGAGGGGCTGCTGGCCGACCAGGCCTACGTGCTGGACCTGATCGCCCGCGACGCCCCGCTCATGGAGATCCTGCACGTGCTCGCCAAGGTGATCGAGTCGGAGGCGAGCGGGGCCCGTTGCGCCGTGCTGCTGCTGGACGAGGGCGCCGAGACGCTCACCGTGGCCGCTGCCCCCAGCCTGATCGACGTCGGCCTGCACGAGGCCGACAGCCTGGTGGTGGGGCCGGAGGCCGGCGTCAGCGGCACGGCCGCGTTCCGCCGCGAGCCGGTCGTCACCGCCGACGTCGCCCGCGACCCCCTCTGGCGCGACTCCAAGCCGATGGCGCTGGCCAGAGGCATCCGGGCGGCGTGGTCCACCCCCATCATCGCCGCCGACGGCGACCGGGTCCTCGGCGTCCTCACCGTCTACTTCGACGAGCCGCGGCGGCCGGCGCCGGCCGAGAGCGGGCTGCTCGAGCTGGCCGCCCACCTCGCCGACATCGCCATCGAGCGCACCCACGCCCAGGCCCAGCTCGCCCACCAGGCCGCCCACGACGCCCTGACCGGCCTGCCGAACCGGGTGTTCTTCCTGGACCGGATCGGGCTGGCGCTGGCCCGCACCCAGCGCAGCCGCTCCTCGGTGGCGGTGCTGTTCCTGGACCTGGACCGGTTCAAGTTCATCAACGACTCCCTCGGCCACGACGCCGGCGACCGGCTGCTGGTCGCGCTCGGCAAGCGCCTCCAGGAGGTCATCCGCCCCGGCGACACCGTGGCCCGCTTCGGCGGCGACGAGTTCACCATCCTCTGCGAGGGCATCGCCGACGAGGCCCACGCGCTGGCCATCGCCGAGCGCGTCGCGCAGGTGGCGACGGCGCCGTTCGCGCTCGGCGACGCCGAGGTGTTCGTCACCATGAGCATCGGCATCGCGCTGGCGTCCGGCGGCCGCGCCCGGCCCGAGTCGCTGGTCGAGAACGCCGACGCCGCCATGTACCGGGCCAAGGCCCGCGGCGGCAACCGGCGCGAGGTGTTCGACCAGGCGATGCGGGCACGGGCCAAGCGCCGGCTGGCCATGCACAGCTCGCTGTACCGGGCCGTCGAGCGCCGCGAGTTCCGGGTCCTGTACCAGCCGATCCACGCCCTCGGCAGCGGCCGGCCGCTGGGAGCGGAGGCGCTGGTCCGCTGGGAGCACCCCGACCGCGGCCTGATCGAGCCGGGGGAGTTCATCGCCCTGGCCGAGGAGACCGGCCTGATCGTGCCCATCGGCACCCAGGTGCTGCGGGAGGCCTGCCGGCAGGCGCGGGCGTGGTCGGCGACCGGCTCGCGCCTGGGGATCAAGGTGAACCTGTCCGGCCGCCAGTTCGCCCACCCCAACCTCGCCGGGGTGGTGGCCGAGATCCTCGCCGAGACCGGCATCGACCCGGCCACCGTGTACCTGGAGATCACCGAGACGGTGCTGATGGAGGACGTCGAGTCGACCAGCACCGCCCTGGCCGAGCTGAAGAGCCTCGGGGTCAGCCTCACCGTCGACGACTTCGGCACCGGCTACTCGTCGCTGGCCTACCTCAAGCGCTTCCCGGTCGACGAGCTCAAGGTCGACCGGGCGTTCGTGGCCGGGCTGCTGACCGACCAGGAGGACTCGGCGATCGTCACCGCCGTCATCAACCTGGCCCACACCCTCGGGCTGAACGCGGTCGCCGAAGGGGTGGAGACCGCCGAGCAGCTCACCCGCCTGCGTGAGCTCGGCTGCGACATCGGCCAGGGCTACTACTTCGGGCGTCCCCTGCCGGCCGACGCGATGGCCTCGCGCCTCGGCCTGGCGGCCGTGCCGTCCTCGTAGCGCCGGGGCGGTGCCGGCTCAGCGCGACACGCCCGCCAGGCGGGCGAACACCACCAGGTTGTCGCGATAGCTGCCGCGGGCCCGGTCGAAGTCGCCGCCGCAGGTCACCAGGCGGAGGGCGGCCCAGGGGGCCGGGCCGAACACCTCGGCGGTCGGGAAGGTCGCCTTGGGGAAGCTGCGCGCCTGCTCGACCACGAACCGGAGCCGGGCGCCGTCGGCCCGCTCGACCTGGACGGTGTCGCCGGGGCGCAGCTCGCGCAGGCGGAAGAACACCGCGGGGCCGGTCCTGGAGTCGACGTGCCCGGCGATCACCGCCGGGCCGACCTGACCGGGCGTCAGCCCCTCGGCGAACCAGCCGGCGCGGGCGAAGTCGACCGGGACCTGCATGCTGCCGTCGCGTTCGCGGCCGAGGCGGACCAGCGGGGTGGCCACCCGGATGGCCGGGATGGTGAGCCGGACCGGTGGGGACGCCGGCCCGGGGACGGTCACCTGGCGGGGCGCGTCGGCCACCTCGAACCCGGGCGCCTGCGGCGGCGTGGCCGGCACGTCGACCCCCGGCCGCGGCCCGGCGGGGTCGGCGGCCCGACCGTCCGGGCCGGCCCCCACCTCACCCCCGAGCGCGGCGCCGTCGACCCCGGAGGCGGGGGCCGGCCCCGATCCACCGGGGAACCCCCCCGGGGTCCCCCGGACCCCCCCGGGCGCAGGGGCGATCGCGCCGGGGCCCGACGGCTGCGCGGACGGGACCGCGCAGCTCCCGAGGGCGAGGATCAGGGCCAGCGCCCCCAGGGCCCCCAGGGCCTTCAGGGCCCGTCCCGGCTGGGCGGGTGGCGGGGTGGGCGTGCGGCGGACGGCTGCCATCGGTCAGGCGCGGACGCGACGGCGGGTGGACACGGCCAGCAGACCGGCGCCGGCGGCGACGGCCAGGAGGAGTACCGGGGCGGCCGGCGCGCGGGAGGAGGGCGCTGTGCCGCCCGCCCCGGTACGGATTCCGCCACTCGGCGCCACCCGGGTCCCGGTGGCGTCGCCGAAGGCGAACAGCTCGCGTGGCTTGCCGGCCCCGCCGAGCAGCGCCACCGAGGTGACCGTGCCCTGCTTGACGGCGACGTTGCCCTTGACCAGCACGGCCTCGGCGCCGCTGCGGCGGACCTCCACCTTGTAGTTGCCGGAGGCGAGCTGGGCGTAGCGGGTCGGCTGCGGGAACGAGACTCCCGAGGAGAGGGTCCGGCCGCCGGCGAGGGCGATGTCGACCTGGGGCAGGTCGATCGCGGCGTCGAGGAAGCGGACCTTGGCCTTGCCTGGCGCCGAGGGCGACATGTCGTCGCGGAACAGCACGCCTCGAAGCTCGGCCTTGGGACCGACCGCGGCGACCGTGTACGCCTTGCCGGCCTCGAGCCTGCCCGTGACCCGGATCGCCGGGGTCGACTCGGGCGTGGCGCCGGCTGGCCGCACCTCGTAGGTGAACGGCCCGGCGGCCACCTTCCAGTAGGCGGACACGCCCTTGTAGAAGACGTTGGGGAAGAGCTGCTTGCGGTTCAGGCTCACCATGTAGACGTCGACGTACGAGGCGTCGGGTGAGAAGTGGGCGATGCGGATCATCGCCTGGTCGCCGGGCGCCGCCTGGGCCAGGCGGGGCATGCCGAGGACACAGACGGCCAGGGCGACGGTCAGGAACGCTCTAAAAGAAGGCCGCGCATTACCAAGCCCACGGGATCCCTGAAGGCGATCAGGTCGGACGTCAGGGTAATGCGCGGCCTTCTTTTGGCAACCTCGCACAGGCTCCTCCTCCTGTCGGGGGCTCTCATCCCACGTTCGGGCGGGCGGTCCGACCGGTCGGCCCGTGGCGGCGTAGTTCTGCTACGGCAAACGGCTGGCTTCTCTCCTACGCCGCCATCCGCTGGCGCCGCTGGACCGAACCCCCGGCGAAGCGAGCCAACGATCGTCCCCCGGGAGGACCCATGCCCCCAGCCCGACGGAGCGAGCAGCTCGGCGCCCGCGCCCGCCGGCTCGGCCGGACGGTCACGGTCGCCGCGCTCGCCGCGCTCCTGCTCGCCGCGCCCGCCTCCGCGGCCCCCGCCGACCCCGGCGGCGCCGGGGTCGGCCCCTGGGTGGCCGGTCCCGCCAAGCCGCAAGGCGCGCTGCTCGGCGCTGGGGCGCCTACCGGTCTGGGCGCCCCAGCCCGCGCGGCCGCCGAGCGCAAGGCCAAGGCCGTGCCGGAGGGGGACCTCGACGCCCTGCGGGCCGAGGCGACCCGCCTGCGGACCAAGCTCGACACCCAGCACCGGCGCCTGGAGGTGCTGGCCGAGGACCTGGAGGAGGCCTACGCCCGCGGCGTGAAGCTGCTCGCCGACGCCTCCCGCCTCGACGCCCGCCGCCGGGCCGCGGTGCGCGAGCTGGCCACCGCCCAGACGGAGCTCAACGAACGCGCCCGCAGCGCCTACATCGCCGGGCCCGGGTACTACGTGTCCGGGTTCATCGGCGCCGCCGACCCGGCCGACATCCTCGCCCGCCTGCCGCTGCAGCGCGCCATCCTCGACGACGACCTGGCCCTGGTGGACCGCGTCGAGCACGCCAAGGCCAAGCTCGACGACACCCGCGCGAGGCTCTCGGCCCGCCTGGTCGAGCAGGCGCAGGCGGCGGCCGGCCTCGACGCCAAGCGGGTGGAGGCGGAGCAGCTCGCCGACGAGATCGGCGGCGAGTTGCGCACCATGGACCGGCGGGTGGGCGCCCTGATCGAGGAGCAGCGCCGCCGCGAGGAAGCCCGGCAGCGCGCCTCGTTCGCCCGCTTCATGGACGCCGCCAGGGCCAGGGGCCTGGCGACGGCGCCGGACGGGCGGGCGTCGGCGGCGGCCCTGAAGGCGGTCCAGGTCGCGCTGGCCCAGATGGGCGCGCCGTACCGCTGGGGCGCCGAGGGGCCGAGCGAGTTCGACTGCTCGGGGCTGACCAGCTTCGCCTACGCCAAGGCCGGGGTGACCATCCCGCGTGTCTCCCGCGCCCAGTTCGCCGCCTACGCCGGCGTCCGGCCCGTCGACCGCATGCAGCTCGTCGCCGGCGACCTGGTGTTCTTCGCCGACAACCCGCGCGTCCCGAGCACCATCCACCACGTCGGCATGTACATCGGCCGCGGGCTGATGGTGGAGGCGCCGTACACCGGCGCGGTCGTGCGCACGTCGTCGATCTGGCGCAGCAGCTACGCCGGCGCCGTCCGCCCGGCGCCCTAGGTCTCGGTCGCGGCGGGCCCCCGCGGGCCAGGGGAGCCGACCAGCACGGCGGCGTCGATCAGCTCGACCAGCCACTCGGCCGGCGGGTCGCCGGGCGCCTCCACCCGGACGTAGCGGACCGTGCGACCCTCGCCGCTGAGCAGGCCGTGCGGGTCGTCGAGCAGCACCCCGCGCTCGAAGCCGAGCAGCACGTCGTCGGCCCGCGGGAACACCGCGCAGAGGTAGCCCGCCTCCGGGTGGTGGTAGCCGAGCCCGTGCCAGCCGCGGTACACGACCTCGCGGGCGTCGGGCAGGGCGTCGAGCACGACCCCGCGCAGCCAGGCGGCCGCGGCGGCCACCTGCGGAGTGTGCTCGGCGAGCAGCGCCGTCCGCTCGCGCTCGGGAGCCGGGCCGCCGGCGGCGCCGCGCCCGCGTCTGCTGGTCCTCATGCCGCCTCCCGCTCGCCGGATCGGTCTGGGCCGAGCGTACGCGCCGGGGGCGACAACGCCGCGGGGCTCTCCACAGCGGAGAGCCCCGCAACCGGCGTGCCGGCGCTCAGATGGCGTCGACGTTGAGGAGCCGCTCCTTGGTCGGGTCGGGGTCGTCGGTGTCGTTCCAGTTCAGATTGCCGGCGTTCTGCAGGGCGACCTTGACCTGGGCGGGGGTGGCGCCGGGGTTGTTGGACTTGTAGAGCGCGGCCGCGCCGGCCACATGCGGGCTCGCCATCGAGGTGCCGCTGAAGGTGGTGTAGCTGCTGCCCAGGTAGGTCGAGAGGATGCAGACCCCCGGGGCGATGAGGTCGATGTCCGCGCCGAAGTTGGAGAAGTTGGCGAAGGTGTCGTCCTCGTCGGCGCGGCAGGTCGCCGCCGCGCCCCCGCCGGGCTGGCCGTTGAAGTCGGCCAGGGCCGAGACGGTGATCACCTGGGAGTAGGTGGCCGGCACGAAGGTGTTGGCATCCATGGCCGAGTTCCCGGCCGCCACGGCGTAGGTCACGCCCGCCTGCACGGAACGGCAGATCGCCGGGTGCATCGGGTCGAAGCCGGAGTTGCAGCCGGAGAAGGCGCCGAAGAAGCTGGCGCCGCCGAGGCTCATGTTGGCGACCTCGATGGTGCCGGCGTTGGCGGTCACCCAGTCGATGCCGCAGATGATCTGCGAGGTGGTCCCGGAGCCGGCGGCGTTCAGGACCTTGACGGCCCAGACCCGCGCCCCCGGGGCCACGCCGACCACGCCGACGGCGTTGTCCCTGGCGGCGGCGGTGCCGGCGACGTGGGTCCCGTGGCCGTGGTCGTCCTGGGCCTGGGCGCCGGGCGTGACGCAGTTGGTGCCGTTGCGCGCGTTCAGGTCGGGATGGTTGAGCTGGATGCCGGTGTCGATGATGGCGATGTCGACGTTGACCTCGCCGCTGCCGTTGCCGGACTGGGCGCTGGACAGCTCACCGTCGATCCGGTCGATGCCGGTCGGCATCGTCTGGACGAAGGCGTGCACCGGCAGGTCCGGCGCGACCGCGGCGACGTTCGGGTCGGCCTTGAGCGCGGCGACTCGATCGGAGGAGAGCGTGGCGCTGTAGCCCTTCAGCGCGTGCCGGTAGACATGGCCGATCCTGGCCCCGTACCGGTCGGCGTGCGCCCTCGCAAGCGTGCTCGGGTCGGTGGCGTCCTTGAGGACGACGATGTAGCTGCCCGTGCGGCCGCTCGGCGCGGCGGCGGCGGGCATGGCGGCCATGACCGAGACGAGCAGGGCAGCGAGCATGCCCCCGACGACGAGCCTCCGCCTCATGGCACTCCTCCTTTGGAGCAGACGTACGAACAGGTAGTTAATTCCTAATTCCGGCATCTCCAAACATGGCGAGCACCACGCGGTCGTCCGGAGGCCGGGCCGGCCTTCGGTATGATCGACGCCGTCTGCCCCTGTAGCTCAACGGATAGAGCAGCTGTCTTCTAAACAGCAGGCCTTGTCATTCTTCTGCTTGCTGATGGACTGACTAGGGTGGCATGGAGGCAGGGTGATCAGGAAGCGGGGAGACGGCCTACAGGTGCAGGTCTACGCCGGCCGCGACCCGCTTACTGGCCGCAAGCGCTGGGTCAGCCGTCAGGTTTCTGGGCAGACCAAGGCGTCGCACCGCCAGGCCAAGAAGGTCGAGGCGGAGCTGCTGGAGCAGGTCGACCGGGGCGAGCAGCGCGGCAGCCGCACCCGCACGGTCGGCGAGCTGGTGGAGCGCTGGTTCACCTGGCGCCAGCAGGTCAAGCCCATCTCACCTGTCACGGTCGCCAACTACCGCGGCGCCATCGACCGCTACATCTTGCCGGCCCTCGGCCGAGCCAAGGTCCGCGAGGTCGACGCCGCCACCCTGGACGCCCTGTACGCGCAGGTCCGGGCGCACGGCGGCAAGTGCCGGGTGTGCTGGCAGCGCATCCGCCGGGGCGAGGCGCCGTTGCGGGCAGGGGAGCGCTACCGGCCTCAGCCTGAGGCCGAGGAGCAGGTCCACGAGCCGGACTGTGCCCGCGGCTGGCCGCTGTCGGCCTCGGCCGTCCGCGAGGTGCACACCGTGCTGTCGGGCGCGTTCAAGCAGGCGGTGGCGTGGGGCTGGGCCGGCCACAACCCGGCCAAGCTGGCGACCCCGCCGTCTGCGGGCAAGAGCGGTGTGTCGCCACCCAATGCTAGGGACGTGGCCCGGCTGCTGGCTGCGGCGATGGCCGAGGACCCGGAGCTGGGGCTGTTCCTGCGCCTTGCGGTGGTGCTGGGCGCCCGCCGTGGCGAATTGTGCGGACTGAAGTGGCGCGACGTGGACCTGGAGGACGGCGAGGTGCTGATCGCCAGCAGCGTCGCCCGGGTCGCCGGCCGGCCGCTGGTGGACAAGGACACCAAGACCCACGCCAAGCGCCGCGTCGCCGTCGGCGGCGAGACGGTCAAGCTGCTGCGGGCGCACCGGGTGCGGCAGGCCGAGGTGGCGCTGGCCTGCGGGGCGAGCCTGCCGCCGGATGCTTATGTGTTCTCCCGAGCCGCGGATGCCGGCAAGCCGATCAGCCCGGAGTGGATCTCCCACCGCCTTCAGGACCTCGCGGCCCGCCTCGGCGTGCGCTGTCGCCTGCACGACCTGCGCCACTTCATGGTCACCCAGCTCGTGGCCGGCGGCGTCGACTTGCGGACCGTCTCGGGTCGCGCCGGCCACGCGGACGGCCACATGACGCTGGGCACCTACGCGCACTTCCAGCAGGCCCAGGACCGCCACGCCGCCGAGTTCATGGATGAACTATTAGTGGCGGCTGCTACGGACTCCCGGTAGAGGAGCTTGCGGGAGGAGCAGCACAGCATGGCTGAACGACCGATCGGCGCCAACCTCAAGACAGCGCTGGAGAGCAAGGGCTGGTCGTACACGAGGCTGATCGCCGAGATGCGGCGCGTGGCGGCTCGCGAGCAGGTGCGGCTGCCCGCGACCCAAAGCCTGGTCGTGATGCTGAGCCGGTGGTGCAACGACCACGAGCGGCCCAGCCAGTTCTACCAGTCCATCCTGAGCACGGCGCTGGGCCGTCAACCCAGCGCGCTCGGCTTCGTTGCCTCACCTGAGCCCGCCGGGCAAAGCGCGCCCCCGAGCAGGTTCGTGGAGGACGGCATCGCTGCATGGGGCCAGCTCTTGAGCGTCGGCGGCGCGAACAGCGCAACCCTGTCCACCGCGGAGCTGCTGTCCGGCGCGTCCTGGCGAGGTCCACAGCAGGAGCCGAGTTCAGGTTCCCTACTGTGGCGGGGCAGGGTCGGCACGGAACTGCTCGACACCCTGGACGCGATGACAGAAGGGTACCGGCGGCTCGACCGCCAGCTTGGCGCCGCCAGCGTCTTCGATGACAGCACCCATCACCTTCAGCGCATCGCCACGCTCAAGAGCGCCTCGATGGCGACAGAGAACCGCCGGCGCCTGGCGGCCGCCGCCGGCGAGGTCGCGTCGCTGGCGGCATGGCAGGCGCTCGACCTTGGGCGGCCGGGCGCCGCCTGGTCGTACTACTGCCTCGCCACTAGGGCGGCGCGCGAGGCGGGCCACCGCGAGCTGCACGCCTACGTCGTGGCGGAGACGAGCTACGTGCTGCTGTTCGGCGGGCAGGTCCGCGAAGCCCTCTCGCTGGTCAAGCGGGCGCGCCACCTGGCACGAGCGGCAACGCCGCGACTGCGGGCCTGGCTCGCCGCCGCCCATGCGGAAGCATCTGCCATCGCGGGGAACGCGGGCGATGCCCTCCGGGCGCTTGACCAGGCCGACGAGGCGTTCCAGCAGGTGGAGCCAGGCAGCGGCCCGAGCTGGCTGTCCTACTTCAACCAGGCGCACCTGGTTCGGTGGAAGGGTCACTGCCTTGTGCTCGTTGGGCAGCCCGAGACCACCTTGGCGGTCCTCCAAGAGGCGCTCGACTCCGTTGATGCGTCGTTCGTGCGGGCGCGAGCCGGAGCGCTGGTCGACCTGGCCACGCTGCACCTTCGGCAAGGCGAGATCGACGCGACCTGCAACGTACTCGGTCAGGCCTTCCGCTTGGCGAACGAGACACAGTCCACCAAGAACCAACGGCGCATCATCGAAGTGCGCCGTCGCCTGCGGCCCTGGAACGCCACGACGGCCGTCAGGGACCTAGACGAGCTACTCGACTGGTTCGCCGCCTAGACTGCCCGCCACCTTCGCCTCTCGATCTGCCTCGGTGGCGAGGGTGTAGAGCAACGCCGTGAGCGTCGGACCGTCCACGATCTCGCGCTTGTCGATGAGCCGGCGGACCTCAGCGAGCGGGACCCATTCGATGCGGTCCGACTCGGTGGTATCCGTCGGCGGCCCCTGGTAGGTGGCCCCGTCGGCGCGGAAGAGATGATGCTCGGAGTTGCTGATACCGTTGCTCGGTTGGGAGTAGACGATCGGCCGGAGCGGGCCAGGCCGCCAGCCGGTCTCCTCCTCAACCTCCCGAGCAGCGGTTTCCTGGGGTGTCTCGCCATCTTCCACGATGCCGGTCGGGATCTCCCAGCCCCACGTGTCGGTGATGAAGCGGTGGCGCCACAGCATGAGCACCCGCGCCTGATCGTCAACGACGACCGCCGCCGCAACCGGCGCCATGCGGACCACGTGATGCTCGAAGCGCTGGCCGTCCGGCAGCTCCACGTCCACCAGCCAGAGGCTCACCCACTTGCTGGTGTAGATCGGCCTCTCACCATGGACCCTCCACTGCATCGTGCGCTCCCTTTGCCTATGGACGAGTCTCCAGTCTGCCCGACCGGGGAGCTTCCTGACAGGGCCCAGGCCGCCGCCATTCTCCTTCCCTGCTTGCCTACTTGACCCGCGTGGGTCAAGTGCCGTTAAGGGTCGTCAAGTTCCGCCCGTGCTGCCCGGACGGCACCCTACAAGGCGTCATCCGAGGCAACCGGACAGGGCGTGCCAGCGCCTCCCGGGGCCAGGCAGCAACGGAAGGAGCCCCCACATGGCTGAACAAGGGAGGCGGCGCGACCGCACCCGAGCGGCCACGCGTCCCCGTGACGACGGCCGCCTGACTTACACGCTCACCGAGGCGGCACAGCAGCTCGGCATCTCCCGCTGGCTCGCCTACGAGGCAGCCCATCGCGGTGAGCTGCCGGTCTGCCGCATCGGCCGGCGAATGCTCGTTCCCCGCGCGGCGCTGCTGCGTCTGCTGGACGAGCAGCCCTAGCCCAACCCCATCCACGCCTGGCGGGCCGCCCAAGGCCCGTCAGCCCACCTGTACGCGAAGCGGCCCCGGCGGCGTGCCAGCGCCCCGGGGCCAGGCACCAAGGGAAGGAGCCCCCTTTGATGCGCGACGAGCGTAGCAACCTTGGGCCCCCTGCGACCGTCGACCGTCCAAGGATTCGACGCCGCCGACGGGTCGAGGGCCGAGCCGGCCGCTGGGATGCCCAGCCGGCGTTGACCACCCGGGACGCGGCTGCACTGCGGTTCGTCGGCGAGCACTACGCGGTGCGCACCGACGTGCTGGCAGTGGTGCTCGGCCGCCTGTCACCCGCCATGCCGCAGGCACCCGGGATGCTCGGGGTGCGGACCCTGCGGCAGCGGCTTGGCCGTTGGCAGCAAGCCGGCTGGGTCGAGCGGCGCCGCCTGCTCGGCCACACCTGGGTGCTGCCCACCCGGGTGGGCTTGCGCCTGGCGGGACTGGAGTTCGACTGCTGGGAGCCGGCCGAGTCGCGCCTTGCCCACCATCACGCGGTCGCGCTGGTGCGCCTGGCCCGCGAGCCGATCCCCGGTGCGGGCCGCTGGGTGTGTGAGCGGGAGCTGTGGCGCCGCCGCGGCCAGGCGAGCTGGCATCTGGCCGACGGCGCCCTGCCCGCGCCGGTCCCCGCGGGCTGGCAGGGGATCGACCAGGCGTGGGAGCTGGTCGAGGTCGAGCTGCACCAGAAGGCTCGCCCCCGGCTGCTGGCCGCGCTCAAGACCCGGGCGCCGCACACCGCCCGCATCACCTACTACGTCCCCCTCGCGTTGCATGCCGCGCTGTCGGCGCAGCTCGCCAGGGTGGTGCGGGAGCTGGGCGGCCGCCCCCAGGTCGCCGTCGAGCCGCTGCCGCAGGTGCCCGGCCTGGGCTACCTGCACACGCGGGGTGATGCCGCATGAGCTGGCATCCCGACGATCCGCGGAGCTGGGGCGGCTGGGCGCCGCACGACCCGCGCTGGGGCCGCCACCAGCCTGCGTGGGGCTGGGGCTACCCGGCCCGGCCGCTGTACGACAACCAACTCGGCCACCGCCTGCCCTCTGGCGGCCCACCCGCCCGCGGCGAGCTTTCGATGGTGGTCGCCCTCGGCCTGTTCCTGCTCAGCCCGCTCATCCTGTTCGCCTGGGCAGCCGGCCAGGGGTTGCTGCGCGTGACCGGCATGCGCTGGTGGAAGCTCGCCCTGGCCTCGCTCGCCGCCCTCGTCGCTGTGGTCATGGTGCAGGGCGGCCCCGGGCCGGCGCTGGCGCACCACTTCTCCGGCTACGCGGCCTGGGTGCGCCAGTACGGCGCGGCCGAGCTCCATCTGCCGATGCCGGGCGCGTTCCTATGGCCGCAGCTCCCCCTTGCGGTCCCGGTCGGCCTGCTGGCGGCCGCGTTCAACCTGGCGGGCCGGCGGCAGGCGATCGACCCGGCCGAGGTCCGCCGCACCCAGCGCCAGGCGGCACGGCGCATGACCGCCGCCGTGAAGCGAGCCGCCCTGGTGCGTGACGACCACTTCGGCGCCGTCGCCCTGGGCGTCCAGGTCGACGGGGACCTCGGCTGGGCCGACAAACGCGGCCTCGTCACGGTGCCCCGCACCATGCAGGGGCGATCGCGGCTGATCGTCGGCACCTCCGGCACCGGCAAGACCGTCGACATCGAACGCGAGGCGTTCATCGCCGCCCGAGCTGGGCGCAAGTTCTTCGTCATCGACGGCAAGGGCACCGACCCCGGCTTCGTCAAGCGCGCCCTGGCCGGCTACCTGTGGGGCAACCCCCACGCCCGCGTCGCGCTGTGGCCCGAGCTGCCCATGGACGGCTGGCGCGGCACCCCAGCGGCGATCCACAACCGGCTGGTGGCGATGCTCGGCTGGACCGAGCCCTACTACAAGGACGTCGCCTCTCTGCTGCTGCGCCTGGCGCTCAACGCCCCCGGCGAGGACGGGCCGGTCCGCTCGTCCACGGCGCTTATGGCCCGGATGGACCCCGAGCTGCTGGTTCGCCTCTACGAGCACGATCCCGACCGCAGACGCGAAGCCGAGTCCCTCGTGGGCCGCGACCAGGCCCATGCGGTCAAGGGCGCGATCGGCCGGTTCGCCAACTTCTTCGCCGCCGTCGCCGGCGGCTTCGACGCCGGCGAGGCCGGCTGGTCGTTCGAGGACGTGGACTTCGCCTACCTGCGCGCCCCCTACCTGGCCGGCCGCGAGGACGCCGACGCCTGCATGCGGCTGCTGCTGGAGGACTTCGCCCACTACGCCACCCTCCGAAAGCCCCGCAAGGGCGAAGACGCCACCCTCGTCTTTGACGAGTTCTCGGCGATCAGCGGCGGGCGGGAGACCGCCATCCAGCTCACCGAACGCGTCCGGGACGCCGGCTGCGCCGTTTACCTCTCAGCACAGTCCGCGGACGGCCTTGGGGATGAGCGCCAGCAGGCCCGCCTGATCGGCGCCTGCTCCGGCGGCCTGCTGCTGCACGCGATGCCCGACCCCACTGGGCTGCTGGCCGCCGCCGGCGTGGTCAAGGTCATCGAGCAGACCTGGCGGCTGGACCCTGACGGGCCGACCGGCAACAGCTCCGCCCGGATCGGGGAGCGGCCCCGCATCGAGGCCGGTCAGGTGCAACAGGCCCGCGAGGGCGAGGCCTGGCTGATCGCCCGGGGCCGCTACGAGCACCTGATGGTGGCCCGCACCACCATCTCCGAAGGCTACCGCGCCCGCGCCCACGCCATCGTCGCGCTGGCGCGCTCCTGGCGCCCGCAAGAGGTCATGCCAGGTGCCCGCACCTGGGCCGAGGCCCAAGCGGGCGGCCTGGAGGCCCTCCACGGCCTCGCGGAGCATCTGGCGATCCAGCCGCCCCCCGACAGCCTGCCGGTCACCCCGGACGACAGCCCGCTGCCGGGCGGCCGAAGCGACGGCGCGCTGCCCGAGCCAGAGGCGGCGGAGGGGCCGCTGCTTGTGGTCGGCTACCGGCTGCGGCTGGCGGTGGCCGCGGCTGCCCGTGACGGCGACCAGGCCGCCACCGTCGCGCTGCTTCGCGAGGGCCGTCGCTGCGGCCTTGCCGTCACCGTGCTGCTGGCGGTGGCCGCCCGCCACTGGCCCCAGCCCCGGCTTCGCACCTGCGCCCGCCAGGCCAGCCAGCGGTGGGCGGCCGGCTGCGCCCGCTGGGCGTGGGCACGCCGGCCCCGCCGCCGGACGGTTGTCGTGGCCGAGCAGGAGCGATCGCCGTGATCCCGGCCTCGCCGCTGTCCCTGCCGGTGGGCACCGGGGGTGGGCCTGCCTGGTCTCCCCAGCGTCGTGCCACCCCGGCGCCTGCAAGGCCGGTCCGTTCCTCCCTGCGGTCCGGTACTCCCGTCGCTGCGCGACGCCCTTCGGGCGGCCCCTCCGGCCCCGGGGACCCCGGCACGGCGGGGGAGGGACCAGGCAGGCCACACCCAAGGAGGACCGGCCATGCGCAGCAACATCCAGGGAACCGTGTACCTGCTGCACTTTCTGGAGCCGATCGGCAACCCCGCCAACCCGCACGCGATGGCCCAGCACTACATCGGCTGGGCGCTTCAGGCCGCCGACCGCATCTCGGTCCAGACCGCCGGCGGTGGCGCCGCGATCGTCCGTGCCGTCCAGGCCAAAGGCATCGGCTTCCTCGTCGCAGCCACCTGGCCGGGTCCCCGGAGTCTGGAGCGGCGGCTCAAGAACCGCAAGTGCGCGCCGCGCTACTGCCCCATCTGCCGCGAGCAGCGCCGCCGGGGCGGCTGAGCCGATCGGCCGCCGGGAGGGGCACCGGTCCGCCTCTCCGCCGGCTCAGCGGCGCCGGGTGGTGCGGACGATCAGCGCCAGCAGGCCCAGCAGCGCCAGCAGCCGGACCACCAGCGCCGTCAGGAGCGGCGACGGCTCCGCATCACGCCAAACACCACCACCGCAACGACCACGACGATCAGCACCCACAACCATCCCGACATGGCGGCCTCCTTGGTCGGCGCAGGAGTAGTCCAAGCAGACGCTACTGCCGCCCACCCTGGCATACAACCCGTTCACGGCCGGGAGCAACCCCAGGGTGGGGATCGGCGGCCGCGCTGCGCGCGGGCTCGCGGGGGCCCCTGCACCCCGCGACCTGCCCGCCGATCGTGCTGGCCGGGCGGGTGCCACCCCGGACCGGCCGGCGTCAAGGGCGCTGCGGTACTCGCTTCGCTGCGTTCCTCGCGTCCCTGCGGGAGCGCCTGCGGCGCCCCTTGACCCCGCCCGGCCCGGGTCGGCGCGGCGCCAGCGGCAGCCCCGGGTGGGGCTGAGCCCTTCGGGCAACGCCCGGCCAGCACGGCCACGAGCGCATTGACAACTCCAGAGCGGACGGGGGGCACCAGGGCCAGGACCGGCCACCCTGCGGGGTGATGGCGCGGGTTTGGCCTGACACGCACAGCCCTGGCAGGACCCGTCACCCACATCCACCACGAGCACACCCGAAAGGAGGTGATGCGATGCGGCTGCTTGTCTGCGGTTCCCGCACCTGGACCGACCGGGCCCGGCTGTGGCAGGTCCTCGAGCAGCTCGTCAGTGAGCACAGCGACGGCGAGGTCACCGTCGTCGAGGGGGACGCCTGCGGCGCCGACCGGCTGGCTGGGCAGCTCGCCCGCGAGCGTGGCTGGCGGCTGGAGCGCTATCCCGCCGACTGGACCCGCCAGGGCAGGGCGGCCGGGTTCCGCCGGAACGCCCGGATGCTGCGCGAAGGGCGCCCTGACCTGGTGGTGGCCTTCACCGTCGGCCCGCTCCAGCACAGCCGGGGGACCGCTGACATGGTGCGCCGCGCCCGCGCGGCCGGCGTGCCCGTCCAGGTCATCACCAGCCAGCACTAGAAGAGCTCGGGGGCCGGCAGGCCGGCCGCAAGAGGTCGGGCCGGCCCCCGCCCCATCCCGAGCCCCAAGGAGGGGACAGCATGCCTGACACGTTCGTTTCCCTGACCGGCAACCTCACCGACGACCCCGAGCTGCGCTTCACCCCCGGTGGGGCGGCCGTGGCGAACTTCCGGCTGGCCGTCACCCCCCGCGTGCGCGAGGGGGACACCTGGAAGGACGGCGAGACCTCCTTCTTCCGGGTCAACTGCTGGCGACAGCTCGCGGAGCATACGACCGAGTCGCTGTCCAAGGGCGACCGCGCGCTGGTCATCGGCCGGCTCAAGGCCCGCTCCTGGGAGGACAAGGACACCGGCGAGCGCCGCAGCGTGGTCGAGGTCGAGGCCGAGGAGGTCGGCCCCTCGCTGAAGTGGGCGACCGCCAAGCCGCAGCGCGCCAGCAAGGCCGGCAACGGCCCCAAGGGCGACGCCTTCGACGAGCCCTCGCCGTTCTAACCCGAGCAGCAGTGAAGCCGGGGCGGTCCTGACCCGCCCCGGCCTCCGTCGCATCACAACCCCGGTGGAGGTCCCGATGCACCCTGCACCCTACCCGACCACACCCGCTCGGCGGCCGCCGGCGCTGCACCTGCTGCACGGCCTGTGGGTCGCCTCCTGCCCCTCGTGCGGGTTCCAGCTCGCCACCGCCAGAAGCCAAGCCCGCGCGGAACGTCGCGGCGCCCGCCGGGTCTGCCCGGTCTGCCACGAGGTCGCCTGAGGTGGCCGGCCCGCGCTACCGCGGGCTGCGGCTGGACGGCCCCGTAGAGGAGTTCCACCGGGCCGTTGACCGGCTGCGGTGGGACACCGTGCCCGCTCCGCTGGAGCACCAGCCACCCAGCCCGCCGACACCACGACGGCGCCATCACCCAGTCGACGGCCAGGCCGCGCTGCTGGAGGAGCCCACCATGGAGCCGGCATGAAGCTGGTGCGCGACCGCATCCCCGAGCTGGCCGCCAGCACCGGCCAGCCCGTCAGCTTCCATCTCGCCGACCCCGACGAGTTCGCCCGCAGGCTGCGCGACAAGCTGCTGGAGGAAGCCCACGAGGCCACCGGCGCCCGAAGCCCCGCGGAGCTGCTGGAGGAGCTGGGCGACGTGCTCCAGGTCCTCTACGCCCTCGCCAGCCAGGCCGGCTACAGCCCGGCCGAGGTCGAGTGCGCCCGCGCCCGCAAGGCCCGCACCCACGGCGCCTACACCCGCCGCCTCATCTGGCACCAGCCCACCTGACCCAGCCGGCGCGGCGGCGCCCCAACGCCCGCCACTGCCAGCTCCCGCTTCGCCATCCCACCAAGGAGTGAGTTCCGATGGTCCACAACACCAACATCCTGCTGATGCTCAAGCACAGCCCCACCCCGCCCAGGATCTCCAGCCACCGCCACGACACCATGCCGGAGCTGGTCTACCTGGTCGTCGAGGACGACCACGGCGACCTGCGGATCTCGGTCAGCGGCACCACCGCCCAGCTCGCCGAGCTGCTGGACCGCCTCGGCCGCGAGCTAGCCACCCACCCCGCCAGCCGGCCCAACCCGGCCGAGCCCGAGCCCGAGTCGGCCAGCGCCGCCAACTAGCCCTGTCCTCCGCACATGGCGCGTTGTGCCTGCTCAGCGTGCTGCCTCAGGACCACCGGTTAGGCGTTCCTGCAGGTCACGGCCTTCATGTGCGGAATGCACGACTAGCCAGCCCGCCCACCGGTGGCGGCCCGGCCCGGTCCCCGGGCGGCCCACCATCGACCGGCAGCAGGTGGGCCGGGCAGCCGCCGCCACAGCGAGCACCCGGCCCGCACACCAGGAAGCGAGGCCCTGATGCAGCAGCCATCCAACCACAGCCCCAGCTCGGACGGGACCGCCAGCCTGCTGCTGGCCGCCCTGGAACGCACCTGGCAGACGATCCGCCAGCGCTACCCCGACGTGCCGGAGGCGGTGCTGGTGGTCGCCTCCGGGTCGGAGGGCAAGCGGCTCAACCTGGGCCACTTCGCGCCTCACCGCTGGCAGGTCAACGGCGCCGACCGCCACGAGGTCCTGGTCGGCGGCGAAGGCCTCCACCGCGGCTCCCTGGAGGTGCTGGGCACGCTGCTGCACGAGGCCGCCCACGGCCTGGCGCAAGCCCGCGGCGTGCAGGACACCAGCCGCCAGGGCCGCTACCACAACCGCCGCTACGCGCAGCTCGCCCGCGAGCTCGGCCTGGACGTCGCCCACCTCGACCCGATCGGCTGGTCCGCCACCACGGTGCCGGAAGCGACCGCCGCCGGCTACGCTGGCCAGCTCGAGGAGCTTCAGGCCGCGTTGGTGCTGTGGCGCCGCCAAGAGGCCCGCATCGGCACCGGCACCCGCTCCCGGAACCTGCTGGCCTGCACCTGCGCCTGCGGGCGCCGCCTGCGGGTCGCCAAGGCGACCCTGGCGGAGGCGCCGATCCTCTGCGGCGCCTGCGAGCAACCCTTCGAGCCCGCAGACCCCGACGAAGACAGCAATTGACGCTTAAGCGTCAACCAGGAGACGACCTGGCCCCGGACCGCCGCGTCCGGGGCCAGATCCTGTCCAGTACACCCCAAGGAGACCCCGCATGGCTGCCCGTGCTGCCCAGGACCGCGACCGGATCGACCGCGCCATCCACCACGCAAGCTGGCTGGGCGCCTTCGCCATGTTCGCCTACGGCGCCGCCCTCAGCTTCGACGTGCTCCACACCATCGCCTCGGCCGCTGGGTTGAGTCCTGTCCTGGCGTGGCTGTGGCCCCTCGGGTTCGAGACCTTCATGGCCGTCGCCGCCGTGGCGGTCCTGGCCGAGCAGCGCACCCGACCCCACAAGACCCCCTGGTATCCGTGGGTGCTCACCGCGCTGGCCGCGGGCAGCTCGATCGCGCTCAACTTCGGCCACCCCTACATCCCCCTCGATCCGCCGCCGCGGCTGCTGGTGGCCTGCGTCTACGGCGTCCCCCCGGTCACCGCGCCGTTCGCCTGGCACCTGTTCCTGCTGCGTCTGGCCCACCGCCGCCACCAGGACGACAGCCAGGACAGCGATGATGCTGGCCAGCACACCCAGGACAGCGGCCAGGACGCCGGCGTCCCGGCCGGCCGGCAGGACCAGCCCGCCGTGGCGGTCGAGTCCGCCGGCGCCAGCCCGGCCAGCAACGGGCAGGACGGCGAGCCGTCCCGCGCCCTGGTTCGGGTCCTGCTGGCCGGGGAGACCCAGGACCGGCCCGTGTCCTGGCAGGACGTGGCCGACCAGACCGGGCTGTCCCGCAGCCGTGCGTATGCGCTGCTGCGGGAGGAACGCGCCCGCCTGGCCGCCGGCAACGGCCACCAGCCCACCCTCGACCTGAAGGACACGGCGCCGTGACCACGGCGCCCCGCCACCTGGAAGGAGCACCCCGCATGCGTGTTCGTCTGCGCGTCCTCACCCCCAGCACTCGGGTTCGTGTTCGCCGGCCTGGCCGTGGGGAGCGTGGCGCCTGGATCGTCGGTGACCGGCTGGTTGGCTCTGGCCTGGACGATCCGGCCTACGAGCTGCGGCAGGAGCGCCGCGGCCGGGCGCGCATCCTGCGCCGCTCCCGGCTGCGCCTGACCCGCACCAGCAGCGGCAGGAGGAGGTGAGCCCGATGCCCGACCGTCGCCAGCTCAGCGACCAGGAAGCGAGCCAGCGCCGCCGCGCCTGGCTGGACGACCGCCAGCGCTGGAACCGCGATCTGGTCGTCCTGCTGCTGCGGCACACGCCCGAGGTCGACGTCGCCCGCGCCCTGGATCAGCTTCCCGCCCCAGAGCTGCAACACCTGGCCCGCCTGCTCGCCCAGGCGACCGACCTGCACCAGGTCGCCCGCCGCATCGCCGCCGACCTCCAGCAGCACCTGGGCGGCCGCCAGGCTGGGCCGCCACCCGGCCAGGCTGCACCGTCCACGGCGACCCCGACGCACCCATGACCAGGCACCGACCGCCTGTGCTCCCGATCGCCAAGGCCCCTCGACCCCGAGGGGCCTTTTCTTATATGCGCCGGCGTCGGCGCTCCCGCAGCCCTGCGGAGGGGGGTGCCGGGGGGAGGACCCTCCCCCCGGCGTACTGGCCACATGGATCGCCCCGAGGCTGGTGGTGCAGGTGGGGCACGATGCCCGGCGGTCAAGCGCGAATGTCCGGCTCCCCGCCGCAGCGCAGGTCGAAGCGGTGCAGCCATTCGCGCTTGACCGCCTGCCCGGCACCCCGCCGGCTGGCCACTGGCGGTGGTGGGTGGTGGGACGCGCCTTCGGCGCGTGCTGCTTCGCTGGCAAGCTCCGCAGCCCTGCCCCGCCCACCGGGCGACCTGGCGCACCCGGCTGGTGGTGGCCGGCGACCCCTACGTCAATGGGTACGTCAACCCCTACGTCATTCCCTACGCGCTGGGGGTGCGTACCCCTGGCTTCGGTGGCTGAGGGTGTCTGTACAGCTCAGTGCCCCTTCGGGGGGCCAGTCGGCCGCAAAAACCGCGGCCGACTGGCCCCCCTTGGGGGAGTGGTGCGGCCGCACCGAGCGGTGCGCTTCGCGCGATTGATCCATGCGGCGCGGCCGCGCCTTCTGGCGGACCTTCGGCCCGCGCCGCCTGCGGCGGCAATCTGACCCGCCCTAGTTGCCACGCAGGGTGGTGCCGCTGGAGCAAGCTGCTGGCGGCCGATGCCTGACACCACCTGCTCCGGGCCTGGCCTAGGTCGCCGGGTCGCCTACGGGCGTGGCTGCCACGTGGCGTTCTCGGATCATCCGTACCGCTAGCCCTGTCCTCCGCACATGGCGCGTTGTGCCTGCTCAGCGTGCTGCCTCAGGACCACCGGTTAGGCGTTCCTGCAGGTCACGGCCTTCATGTGCGGAATGCACGGCTAGCGAGCCACTGATCCGAGGGCGGCTGCTCGCGCCCCGTCAGCGGAGGACCGACACCGTATTGCTGCCTGAGTTTGCCACGTAGATGGTCTTGGTCCGCGGGTTCACCGCGACCCCCTGCGGGAGGTTACCCACGCCGACCGTGGCCACCACCGTGTTGGTCCGCCCGCTGATCACCGAGACCGAATCGCTGAGCCAGTTGCCCACGTAGATGGTGTTGGTCCGCGGATTCACCGCGAGCCCCAACTGCGGGAAGCCACTCACGCCGATCGTGGCCACCACCGTGTTCGTCTGCCCGCTGATCACCGACACCGTGTTCTGGTTTGCGCTGTTGACATAGATGGTGTTGGTCGCCGGGTTGACCGCGATCCCGACCGGGTTGGCGGCAGGGATCGTGGCCACCACCGTGTTGGTCTGCCCGCTGATCACCGACACCGTGCCGCCATTTGAGTTGGTGACGTAGACAGTGTTGGTCGCCGGGTTGACCGCGACCCCCTGCGGGAAGTCCCCCACGGGGATCGTGGCCACCACCGTGTTGGTCTGCCCGCTGATCACCGACACCGTGTTGTCAGTTGCGTTGGCGACATAGATGGTGTTGGTCACTGGGTTGGCCGCGACCCCGAGCGGGACGAAGCCCACGGGGATCGTGGCCACCACCGTGTTGGTCTGCCCGCTGATCACCGACACCGTGTTGTCGGTTGCGTTGGCGACATAGATGGTGTTGGTCGCCGGGTTGGTCGCGACCCTGGACGGGGTGATGCCCACGGGGATCGTCGCCACCACCGTGTTGGTCCGCCCGCTGATCACCGACACCGTGTTCTCGGGTGGGTTAGTGACGTAGATGGTGTTGGTCAGCGGGTTGGTCGCGACTGCGAACGCGCTGCTTACTGGGATCGTGGCCCTGACCCTGACAGCCGCGGCCGCCGCCAGCGTCGTGTTCCTTGCGGGAGCGGCAGCGCTTGCCGTGGCTGGCATCCCGACTGCAACGAGCAGTACCAGCGTAAGGCATGCCCCGACCAACGCTCGGCGATTCATGGCCTTCCCCTCTCTTGTCCGTTCCGCGAGGTTGAGGCGGTTAGCGAACGCATCAGTATGGTTTGCAGCCGGCGGCAAGACAAGTGTGAGCGCCGTGTCAGCACTCGGCACTGCCGGCGATCGACCCTGAGCGCCTACGGGCCTCAATCGGGAGGACCAAATTCCTCGAAGCGCTCCGATGCGTCGATGCAGCTCCCCAGGGGGCATGGCCCCCCTCGGGGGAGTGGTGCGGCCGCACCGCAAGGAGCGCTTCGCGCGATTGATCCATGCGGCGCAGCCGCGATCTTGGCGGACCTTCGGTCCGCGCCGCCTTCGGCGGCAGTCTGAACCTGGCCTGGTTGCCACGCAGGGTGGTGCCTCATGACTGCGTACTAGCGATCGGGGCCGAGCCAGGGAGTCACAAGGCCCGGCCAGCATCGGAGCCCGGTCTAGGCGACCGCAAGGCCGGCAGCACTACGGCCACGCCCGGGGTTGGCCTCGGGTGAGCTACTGGACGGTGAAGGCCGTGCGCATCCCGAGCTGGTAGTGGGCCTCGGTCTTGCCTTCCTCCTTCTCCACGATGTTGCAGATGAGCGCGTAGCTGCCCGCCGTCAGATCGAAGCTGCTGCTGCGGGTCTCCCCGACCTTGAACTCCTCGATCTCCCCGATGAGCTCGACGCCCGCGCCTTCCTCATCGACCTTGCCCTCCGGAGTGGTCGGCAGGGCTCCAGGGTCCAGGTCGGTCTTGATGACGACCAGCTCATGGGGGTCTTTGGGTCCGGTGTTCTTCGCCTGGAACGTGACCTGGCCGGCCGGAACCGACGCCGGGGCCGGGAGCACGGTCCACTCCTGGAGGGTCACCGCCACGGCGGTGCGTGCCGTGGTGGTGGGTGCCTGGGTAGTGGGTGCCCCGGTGGGCTCCTCGCCCCCACAGGCCACCAGGGCCAGCCCGGCAACAAGCACCATGAGCAGGACCGCCCCGCCCCTCATGGCCAACCGTCCGCGCGCGTCCATCGACGCCTCCTCTCGTAGGTGGAGGCAAGCTAGGCACCACGCTAGGCAACAACACGCCGCCTACCCAGAGGCGGATGGCCTACCGGGGACAGGCCCACCGGCCGTGCCGGCTTCACGCCGTCCCGCGAAGCGGCTTCCTCCCGGGAGGGAAACCAGGCAGGGTCCTTCCCACGGCTCTGGCTGTCATCCTATGGTGAACCTCTGGAATGCACTGGTCTGGAGCGCCAGCACCCGATGTCCGCCTTCGCCTACCGCTGCCCGGCCCGACCCGCGGCGCTGCGTCGCCGCACCGTGCTCTGCCTGGCAAGCGCCGTGCTCGGCACCATCCTGCTGCTCCCCTCCGGCCCGGCCGCGGCGCAGTCGACCAAGCCCGCCAAGCACGCCCAGATCGACGGCACCACCCAGCTCAAGTGGCAGCCGGCAACCGTCACCGTCGCGCCGGGCGGCACGGTC